>ERZ802827.146-NODE-146-length-38585-cov-17.561_pt1 | contig 38585 bp, 71 predicted proteins | sample MGYA00345652_ERZ802827 | MGnify/ENA primary metagenome ERZ802827 (study PRJEB30503, sample SAMEA104212372) | marine metagenome | biome: Westerlies Biome; feature: [SRF] surface water layer (ENVO:00010504) within the epipelagic zone...; material: water... | reverse complement strand
TCACTAAGCACCGTGTTGGCGGCAGATATGTCCATTCCTCCAACTCCAGATCCAGGGTTCACAAGAATGAGCCTCCCTTAAATCGGTTCGATCTCGCAGGCTCACGGGATTGAATTCTGTTTGAGAATTGAAATCTCGGTCGCGAATGGATTGGTTCAGAACCATGCTTCCCGCTTCGCCAGATACAGAGCGATGGAACGTTCCTATGGGAATTTGGAGAGCACCCATCGCACGCTCGAGATAAACAACATGGTGCGGTTTATCCCAGAGAGGGTTCAATAGGGTGAAAATTCGATGTCCTTCGAGCACCAGGTTGTGATCAACCTGGTGCTCATGCACATAAAACTGCTCAAAATCGTCGTCGTTAGGAGGTGATGTAGCAGCTCCGTGGTGAGCCACAACATCGGTTCCGTTGCTACCAACGATTCCGGCATCAAAGAACGTGACGGAGGGGGTTTCCCTGAAGACATGAATGGGCATGAAATGGAGTCTCATACGCCGCCTCATCAATGGTTCGATTCTGATCTAATCCCCTTACACCCGAAAAAAACATCGTTAACTCCAGACCAGATCAATCGTTATCGATGGATCCAGATTCCTTTTGACGGGGCAGTCGTTGACGACATGCTTGAGCACCCTTCGCTGTGCATCCGTGGTGTTAGTTGGCAGGCTGATCACGACCTTTAAATTTTGGATTTTGCGTGGCCCTTCGCTTGTCATTGTTTTTTCAACGATGGCGCTTGCCTGTCCAAGCTCCCAGCCTTGACGCTTGGCGGCAATTCCCATGATGGTGAGAACACATGTTCCGAGTGCTGTGGCAAGCAGATCGGTTGGCGAAAAACTTTGACCTAAACCGTCATGGTCGGTGGGTGCATCTGTATAAAGCTGTGTCCCAGAGAGCACATGCTTCGCATCGCAATGGAGCTGCCCTGTGTAGGAACATTCAATAACTGTCAAAGCAGGCACTCTCGATTAAAGCGAGTCTGGTCGTTCTTACCGAGCTTGATCATTAAGCTAGTTGGAAATATCGATAGAAATTTGTTTTTAAAAGACTATGTATTTGTCAATTGGATGAGTATGTTTCTGCTCTCGCTCCATCGCGATGGGGGAAACGACCATGGGTGGAGATGAGTTGCCAATAATGCTGTGCAAGCGCGAATGTGCGCGGGTCTGTCCAACGCTCAAAAAGCGGCAAGGCATGGGTGTGGATATCGAGCTGTTCACTGTGAAGCCGTGGCATTAACCAAAACTGACGTCTAGCTCGTTCTGGTTCATCCTGGATCCAACCTTGTTCTTCAGCCTTGATACTGAGAGATAGAGCCTGCGAATCACCTGAAAAAGCCTTGGCTTGCCCACGCCATCGATGTCTTGGAAATTGATCCAAAAGAAGAACTAGCGCCAAAGCTGATGAAGGATTCTTTGACCAACTGGTTAAGTGTCCTTGCAGAGCATGATCGACTAAATCTTGAAATCGATTGATGATTTTTTGATCAAGTTTTTGATTAATGCGAAACCATTCTGCTGGTCGTAATTCTTCAAACCAGAAATTCAAAACATCTTCATGGGAAGGATGGTCTGCCATGGGCCATGCCGATGTTGCTTGATTTTATGCCTTGAAAATTGCCAGTCCTTTAGCGTGTCCGGTTACCCAGTTGAATGCAGCCTTGGTCGATTAATCGGCCAAGGCGTTGTGCTGCCGCCTCTTCAGTGCGATTAAAAGTGTTTTGTTGTGCGGTAACCCAATTCACTTCACTTCTGGTAATCACACCCGTTGACAGGGCTTCAAGAAACAGTGTTCCCAAGCTCATATTGGCTCCAAAGTTTTATATACGTTGATGAGTAGTTTCAGTTTGTGCAGAAACCTCTTACCTTTCTTCATGTGCGGGGTAGTACCGGCTGAAGAGATGCATTTGGTGGCTTCATTCTTTATCGAGGGGAACCCTATGGATGACGTGCTGAAACCGTCCGGGGCAAGAGCAGGGTTTGACCGTTCTCTCATGCATTTTCTAGGGACGTTGGGCTGGATGATGAATTACTGCTGATGGATGAATCTCGCTAGTGGTTTGTGTTTCATAGTTCGCGTCTTCTCAGTTGCATGATTTGAATGCATAATCCCCATTTTGAAAACATTGCTTCCTCTTAGTCATCCACTGATGACGACTTTCTAGAGGAGACTTACTGATCAAGATGCCTTCGATTTATTGAGAGATGACTGGCCTATATTTTTTTCTTAATTAATTTTGTGCAATGAATTTAATTCTTGTTGCAAGCAAGTTTTGTTGAATATTGGATCTTCGTTAATATGATATTTGGTTTAGGCGACAAAGCGTTTGTAAAGCCAGCGAACAAAGTTGCCAAGAATTGGTACGGGGCCAAAAGTAGGACCGATGAAGTCAAAGTAGTCACGATGTTCGATGATTTTCCCATCGATTCCAAAGGTCATTCTGGTGGCTCCTGGATAGAGAAATTCGATCCCTTTTATCTTTAATCCCATTGTCCATTCTATGAAAGCTACGTCAGCATTTAATGCTATCGCATGGGGTTTTAGGTAAACATCATCACATCGCTGGATTAAATTATTTTGAGCCAAAATATATGCATCGATTCCATGGCGTTCTTGGGTCGGATCAATGAAATGAACATTGTTTGCGTAAATGGCCTTCCATTGATCTGGTGTTGGACCTGATTGGCCATAGGATTTTGTGAAAAGCAGCTTAATCTGCGCCTCGTTGGGTGATTGGTTCATACTTGCGCTCTTCAAAACTCAGTACCCAACTGCATTGATGCTGAGTTGTTCAGCTTTGGAGTGCTCATGCTTTGGTACGTCGAGGTGTATTGAAGAGACGTGAATAGTTTTGAGTAGATGGATGGATAAAGCTTTAATTTTGCAATAAAGGAATTGCCGGGTTTCAATGTGGGAGTGAACGCTGTTGATAGCTTGTTGTTGAGTTCTAGCTTGAATTGTTTATTGGGTTTCCAGGATAGATCGCTTATCAAAACTGCACCTGCGTAGGTATTGCCGCAATAGGGGTCCTTTCCGCATTGGCTGCCCCCATTCGTCCATTGCATCGAGGGGCCAAGGGATAACGTGAATACTGTTGTGTCGTTTTGAATGAGGGGAGTTCCGATTCCGAATCCACTCAACACGCTGTGAACACCAGCATTATTTTTTCCGTCGTAGTTGTAGTCAGCTAATGAATAGATTCCCAGATTTTCGTTTAGCATATAGTCGTATCTAAATTCTGCTAAACCTTTTTGAGTCTTGAATTCTAATGGCTCACCCTTGTCTTGGCTTTGATTGGTGTTGAGTCCAGCTTTAAGTAAAAGAATATTTTTGTCTTTCGTGTACTTACTTTCAGCGCTAAGACTTGTTGACAATGACGAATCTCCATCCTTTTCATTGCCGATTAGTCCTGCTGAAATCGACGTCTTCCATGCCGATGGTTCTGATTTTGGTTTCAGTGAGCTTGCGCTAATGGTGAGCTAGCGCTAATGGTGAGTCGTCCAAGCTGCGGGTGATCCAAGACCTTGTCTTGACCGTTGCTGAGCTCTTCCACAATGGTCCCTGTGAGACTATCGCCGTTGAGTAGTTCAAGGGTGACAGTCTCAGCCTGAGTTATGCCGGCAGTGAAGAGCAATGCTGTTAATAAGAGATGCTGCTTCACCGAAAATATTAATTAAAAAATCCTTTCGATTGTAGCCAAATCCCTACTGCGATCAGTGGGCCTAAACCAGCAGCGATCAATGTGATTTTAAGTCGAAGTGGTGAAACCTGCTTTCGTTTTTCGCGAAGGGGCATAAGGGTGCGAACAGAGCTGGCTGACATTAAGGGACTGGGGCAACTGCCTCGAATCATCCTCTCGGTTATTAGAGCTCGTACTCCTCTTCAAAATTTTTGATGAGTCCTTGGTAGAGGGCTAGAAGACCCTCGGTTTCTTCGCAAAATCCATCAGTCGTGTACTTAGCGATCAGGCTCACGACGGCTGAGCGAATTTGGGTGAAGGCCCCGAGGTATTCACCTTGGATGTCCTCATTGCGGATGTCATTGATGAGGGCGCCGACCAATTCGATCTTGCGTTTCGCTGCGGCTATGTCCGCTTCCATCTCTTTGCTGAGCTTGCGGCGCTTTTTCGGCATCATCAGGTCCTTGCATCCGTGAGATTACGAGAGCCCCTGCCCCTAGCCTTGGCCTCGGCGCAACCTTCGGTATGAATTCAACAGTTCGAGGCATTGTTTACGTCTCTGTCTGTGTGGTGGTCTGGGGCACGGTGGCCTCACTCATGGATTGGATGCTGCTCGTGGAGGAGGTGTATTCCGAGGGAACCTCAGGTCAACTGTTTACGTTCATCGCCTATGGCGCTGCCACGGTTGTTTTGGCAACTCGCTTTTCGAGCCGATTCCTTGGAGATGTGAATTCTGATTCAGAGCAGAAGACCTCGAACGAGGAGTGAAAGGCCCATCACGAGGGCCAAAATTTCAAAGGCTTGCTTCACGATCGTTTCGCCCTGTTTGATCGACCAATGCGCTCCGATATAGCCACCGACCAATGACCCAATGATGAGGGCGGGGAGCCATTGCCAGTGGATGTCGCCCTTGAGTCCAAGGGCGAGGGCGCCAGTGCCGTTCCAACCCAGTCCGACAAGAATCAACGTATGGGCTACAGCTCGGATGTAACTCAATCCGAACCAGCGCACCAACCAAAGCGTTACGAATAATCCTGTGCCAGATGTGAGGGATCCGTTGACGATCCCAATGGTGAAGAGTCCGAACGCTCCAACCCAAAGGGTTTTTCCAGTTACAGCCTTCAAGTGTTCATCGTTGCCTAGCTGTGGTCGACGCGAGGAATACAGCCCTAAGCCCAACGTGAGAACAGCGAGGCCAATTGTGGCCACCTGATCGGGTATCGCCAGAACAAGGTTGGCACCGATACAAACCCCTGGGAGCCCAGCACAAAGCACAAGAGTCGACAGGCGTCGATCCAAGCTGCTGGCTCGCATGTGCCGACCGGCGGCCCCGACGCCAAGGGCCACACTTGCCACTTTGTGGGTGGCCAACGCTGTCGAAAAGTTCAGTCCCAGCAAAATTAATGCTGGAAGCTGCACCAATCCAGCACCACCACCAGCGAAGGCTGATAAACCATTGGAGATCAACGCCACCGCCGCGAGGGCAAGTTGCACCGGCAGGTCTGCCGTGGTCATTCGCTGGGATTGGTCAGGAAGGCGATCGGCACCGAAAAAGTGACAATCCGATGCGGCTCTCCCGGAAGAATGGCCACGCAGGCCACTTCGCGATCAGCGTGAGCTTCCTTTGATTTCAAAACGAACGCTGTTGCATCCTCAACGCTCCACATCGGTGCCTCTCCATGCCGTCGTTCGTCCCGATAAGCCTCCCAAACCTCAGTGAACGCATCGGCTTGTTCACCCTGCTTCATTTCAGCGAGGGCTTTTTCGACTCCCAGTTGGTCAAAGCGAGCAAAGAACTGCTGCATCAGCGGATGTCCGATCGTTGCGGACGCTCGCAATGTTGAGTTAATCGTCCCCACTGACGTCACCACCAGCTTTGGTGCATCGCGTCTGGCATCGATCACTCCGATGGGCAAACTCAAGTCCCAACTTGGTTTTCCACTCACTGCACAGGCCAGATCAAACAGACCCAGTGCACATTTTTTGATCAAACCCTGAATCATTTGTTTCTCCATCACTGGTCTCCTGAGGACGGTGCCGGACGTCGATCTTCGGGAACTCTTGCCAGAGTTGTTGAGCTCTGCTGGTTTGGCAATGTCACTTGTGAAAATCTATCTGGATGCTGTGACCCATCAGGTGATCACAAATGAGGAATTGGCCTATTTGGCAGGGAACCAGGATTGTTTCGACAGAACTGAGTTGAAGCTCTCTGCCCGACTTGAAAGTCTGATCAGTTGTGGAACAATTAGTATTGGTTCACGATGAAGTAAATCTTGCACCAAAAAGAATTCTCTGGAGTGTATTTATCATCCAACGGATCGATTTTGTTTTGAGGGTTTCACGACGAAAGACATTTCGCTCCATCGTCAATCTCATTGCAGCTGAATATTTCTTAGGCAGATTTCCTTTCTAAGTCAACCTTTTATGGCAGTGCTACCACACCAGACCAACTTTGCAGGACATCGGGTCCTCCTTGGATGAGTGAAGCCATCGTGGTGAAGGAACCAATCCCTACCCCTAAGACAAGGCCCATGCCAAAAAGGATGGCGCCGGTGAGTGCGATTCGATCTGTAAAGGGCATGGTTTAAGAGCTCGCCAGTAAACTCTCGATGGAATCCATGGTTTTGACGATAGTTGTGTCACAGCTCGTGATCTGTTGATCATTTTAGTGTGTTCCTTTGGTCATAAAGGTAGAAATACCTGGAAAATAATTCTGCGGACTGCCTCTAAATAATGAATCGGCAAAATGGCGCAGCTCCACCAATGAAAACAATCGATGAACACATCGAAGCGGTTTAAGGCGAATTCCGACACGCGTTGTCCGACCACATCGATGGAAAAGTTCGCTATCTCACAGAAGAAATGAAGCGGCTCCTTGATCACTAAAAAGCATTCTCAACGACTTCCACGACCCCTCATTTTTGAAGTTCTTCTGTGAAAAAAATTCAGGGATGCCCGAATGCCTCGTTTGTGACGACTGAATCGGCCACTCATCTCCTAACTTTTTTCAAACCTTGGGATGCGACATGGCACGCGTTGTCGCCGTAAGCGGTGCTTCTGGCAAAACCGGATATCGGATTGCTGAGGAGTTGTTGGCGGTGGGAATTCATCCACGCCTTTTGCTCCGTTCCGAATCTGCCGTTCCGCCGTCTCTGAAGCATTGCGAGCAGGTCCGTCTCAACATCGAGAACGTCGATGCGCTCGATCAAGCGTTGGTGGGAGCTGAGGCTCTAGTCATTGCTACGGGCGCCCGTCCTTCGATCGACCTCAGTGGACCCATGCGTGTTGATGCTTGGGGAGTGAAGCGTCAGATTGAAAGCTGTCAACGGGTCAACGTCAACCGCGTGGTGTTGGTCAGTTCGCTCTGTGCAGGACGCTGGCGTCATCCGCTCAATCTCTTCGGACTCATCCTGGTGTGGAAAAGGATTGGTGAACGAGCCTTAGAGCGAAGTGGTTTGGCCTGGACTGTTATTCGTCCAGGGGGGCTATCTGAGCGCGAGTCCGGTTTGGATCGTGAGGGGATTCGACTGACAGGTCCGGATCAGCAGGAGAGCGATTCCATTCCGAGACGGCTTGTGGCTCGATGCTGTGTGGATGCACTTGAAACACCAGGCTCGATTGAAAGGATTTTGGAAATCACCAGCGACGACAGCATCCCCCGGGTCCCCTTGGCTGAGGCCCTATCCGCGACACGCTTGTAAGTAGAAATACTTATTTCTTGCCGATTCCTCCCAATCGCCCTAATTCGTGGACGGGGCTTCATGAAACTTCGTTAAGTTGTCTTCATATCGCTATGGGTCATGATCCGCGCCGTTCTCACCCGCCCTCTTTTTGCCGACCTGGGCTTGCTGCTGCTTCGCGTCCTAACGGGTGCTCTTTTGATTCATCATGGGTATGAAAAGTTAGCCAATATTGAAAACTTTGCTGACGCTTTTGTCCGCCCACTCCATCTGCCATTCCCGATCGTTCTTTCTTACGTGGCTGCCTTTTCCGAAGTGATTGGTAGCTGGTTGTTGATTACCGGCTTACTCACGCGAGTCGGCGCTGCTGCGATTGCGGGAACAATCACAGTCGCCATCTACCACGCAATCGTTACTGCAGGTTTCAATATCTACTTGCTCGAGTTGCTAGGTCTTTACTTGGCGGCAGCTTCAACAGTGTTGGCTTGTGGTCCTGGTCTGTTCTCCATCGATGAATTAATTGCTCGTCTTGTAGAGCCGAATCTGGAAATCAATTCTTCCAAAGAGTCTCTCGAGGAGCCAGCTGTCGCATTCACTGAAGCAGCTGCAACACGATAATTCCATCACGAAGTGGTCAGAGACTTCTCCAGGTCTTTTGATATCCACTCCTGCTAAAGCAAAAGCAACTCTTGTGCTTGCCCACGGTGCGGGGGCAGGCATGAGAGTTGCTTTTATGAATACTATTTCAAAAGATCTAACGAATCATGGCTGGCGTGTCGTGCGCTTTGAATTTCCTTACATGGAACAAAGGGTTCTCACTGGTCGTCGGTTGCTACCCGACAAGATGCAGGTTTTGCTCGAAACATATCGATCAGTTGTTGAAGCTGTGAGTATGCATTGCCAGCAACCTCTTTTAATTGGTGGTAAATCCATGGGTGGCCGAATAGGTTCACTACTCGCTGATTCGTTGTATTTAGATCATTTGATACAAGGAGTGGTTTGCCTTGGATACCCATTCCACCCTTTAAGAAAGCCTGAGCAGTTAAGAACAGGTCATCTCAAATCTCTTCGAACTCCGATGTTGATCGTTCAAGGTGAACGTGATCCCATGGGTGGGCTCAAGGAGGTTCCGAACTACGACCTCTCTGAGCAAATTCAGATTCGCTGGATTCCTGATGGCGATCACAGCTTCTCTCCAAGAAAACGTTCCGGTTTATCGGACGATCAAAATCTCCAGAACGTTGTTCGCTGTGTTGACGCCTTCATGGCCGATGTCTGCAGTGGTTGAGTACTTGCGGTTTCACCTCACCCTCTGAACCAATTCTCAGCGCTTGGCGTCATTCCCCTACGCCTACGAGGCACAATTGAACTCCACGCCCTTTTCGCATGAAAGAAGTCAGTCTGCTGGAAATGATCGGCCGGTCTTTTGCCAAGGTGGCTGCCGGGGCTGGTGTTGCAGCTCTTTTGATATGGCTGACTTACGTGATGCTCGACATTGGAAATATGCAATCTGGTTTCACGTTGCCTCAGTCCACCTATTAGGCGGCAATGGACTGGAGTTCTCTCTCGCCAAGCTTTTTCGCTATTGCGGGCTTTTGCTGTTTCGTGCAGATCTTGTGGATCGGTTCTCTTCTACGACGTAATCGACGTCATAGGGGAGCGGTCCCTCTGAGCAAAGCTGAGTTTCGTCGAGACCTGGACAGAATTCTTGGGCAAGATATTTGAATGCTGGAGAGCCGCTTTCTCAATGGTGAGGTTGGTTGGTCTCGCCGGATCTGTCGAAAAGTGCATCGATCAGGGCCAAACTCTTTATGTCCCTCTATGGCCTGAATGATGCGTCAGCTCCCAGGACGGATGAAACCGCAATGGATGCGAACGCTTGCAGCGATCGCCATCAGCGCGGCGGCAACAATTTGGTTGTTGGCCTTGCTCCCATGGCTGTTGTTAATGGCCTTGCTGTTCGGTCTTGCTCTGATCCCTGTTTTAGCTCGGTTGCGGAAGGATATGGAAGTCTCTGGCTTTGATTTTGAGAAACCCACGGTTGATGTCACGCCCTGGCATCGGCAGGTGCGTAACGCTTGGCGACAACCATCAGACCGTCCTTCGGGCTCGGGCTGGGGATCAACTGGAGATCGAGATTCTGGTCGCCGGCAAGGCTGAGTTGAACACTTTTTAGCAGCCCCACCACCATGAGGCGAATTTCGAGTTGAGCAAGGGCTTTCCCCAAGCAAACGCGCTCCCCGCCGCCAAAAGGCAGCAGCGTTGGCTTCTCTAATCCATCGAGATGGCGTTGAGGACGAAACACATTCAGATCGCTGCTCCCAGCGCGATTGGAGGATGCCAAGGCCACCTGCACCACATGATCTTTTGGGATGCGGATGTCAGCCAGCTGAATCGGGCGACAGGTGCGGCGAAAGAATCCACCCACCGGAGGGGTCATGCGCATGACTTCATCCACGACGGCTTGAAGTCTGGGAGAGCGGATCCCATCAAATGCAATGGTTGGATCGCCTTTTGGTGGCCATTCCAGCCCATCCAGTTCTTCACGCAGCCATGGCTCCACCTGAGGCTCGATCAGACAAGCCCGCATCAAACAGCTCAATGACGACGCAGTTGTTTCATAGCCCGCGAAGAGCAACAGAAGCAGCTGTTCGACGAGGTCGTCTGTTGTGAGTGGCTGTCCTGCTTCATCAAGACCACCAGCGAGTAAATCCAGTCCGCCACGGTTTTGATCCGCTTGTTCAAGAACGTCTCTGAGACGGTCGAGCAATCGACGTCGTGCCGCAAGGGCATTCGCGAAAGGCGTCCCAGGAATAGCGATGGGAACCGAAAACAACGCCTGTGTCCATATTTCGAAATCACGAAAGAGGGCATCACGATCCGATCCCTCTAAACCCAACACCGTTGTTGCAATGACGCGAAACGCGAAACGTCGCATGCGATCGGTAAGTCGTATCGGCTGGGTCTCTTGAAGCAACTCTTGGCCGAGCTCTTCAACCAAGCCAACAATTCCAGGGGTGTAGCGCTTGAGTGCTGCAGTGGAAAACAATTGACCAACAACCCTTCGGCGTGCCTTGTGCCCGGCTCCTTTGCGGTTGGCAAGCGATTGGCTTCCAAGGAGTTGGCGGACACTTTCGGGCCACCAACCCTCTACAGCATCTCCCTGGGACAGAAGATCGGAGATCGCTTCGTCCCCTCGGATGAAAACAAGTCGCTGACCGATGAGCGACGTTTCGAAGATATCTCCGTATTCGGTGAAGCGTTTCGTCGCAAAATCAGGATCACTGAAAAAGCCAATCGCTTCAAGAATGCCGGTGACCGCGCCTGTGCTGGGCAGGGGACGTGACATAAGGACAAGGTCTGATGTGTGGGGAAGCGACGCTTAAGCAACACCAGCCGTTAGGTGTTCTTGTTTTGCATCGCGGCATAGGCCACAGCTCCTCCAGCCACCACGGTGAGAATTCCTGAGCTGATTAAAAAGCTAATGAGAAGAACAAAACCGATCACTGAGCCCAGCAGCGACATTTTGACGCGGAGCAGCTGCGATTTCGTCAACATCACCAGCAAAAGTAGAACCGTTGCCTTGAGTCCAGCGATTTTCGCTGCACTGATCGGAGCGAAGGGGTTGAGAAAGAGCATGGCCTAGCACCAAGGGTTATTGAGTCTGGCGAAGCATGGCTAGAAATCGCGATGGCGATTGTTCCAGCGAGGTTCGAGACATTAAAAAACCCCTCTCAGGAGAGGGGGAGGGCGTCGATTGCCGATTTGATCAGCGGCGGCGGTTGCGCGAACGTTGCTTCAGTTTGCGCTTGTACTTTTCAACGGGTGTTTCGTGATGACGGATGCGACGTAGGTCGGAGAAAATGCCGGCCTTGGCGACAGAGCGCTTGAAGCGTCGTAGTGCGGATTCAATACCCTCATTCTCGCCGACTGTGACCTGGCTCATCCGTTCTCCGAAACACAGCAAAAAATGACTTTACCAGCCTCTGTATCCCCTCTGACTGTATTGACACCAAATCTCGATAGATCAACCACGATCAATGCCGAAACTGGCAATGACCACGTGTTGTTCCTGCCTGAAGGTCAAGAAATTCAACGCTGATGTGCAGGAATCCCCAACTCCTGTGAGTCTTTTCTGATGGGAATCACTCATTGCCCCATCTGCATCGGCTTGGCTGTGCTTTCAGCAACGCGCTTTATGGCCCATTGCGTGATGGCCTTTCAACTCGAACGTGGTCGGGCGGGCTGCTCAACACATCCAGCAACGTTGCTAGGCGTGGTGTTTGAGCTCTAGGAGACATCCCTATTAAGGGTCCTTCCGATCGATGAGGGCCAGATACCCCTCATCGATCCATCGCATTGCCTCATCGTCTTCAGGGGAAGAGCATCGATACAAAAGATTGATGATGCGGCCCAGGTCCATGTCTCGATTGGCCACGTCATGCCAAAGACGATTGGTTAATTCGCGATCCCTTAGGACGAACTGGGCTTGCACCAGTTGCCTACTCAAAGCCACATAGCTCTGTCGGTCATTGCGGAGACGACATTCATCGAAGCTCTGCCTCCCCGGAGTTCTAAGTAATCCTCGTTTAGACGTCGATGCAGCTTGAAGAATGGGGGGCATCACAATCACGAAGCTGAGCTCAGTCTGTTCTGTTGGGAATCCCTGACAACGGTGCTTAATGCCTAATCAATCCAGGCCTGCCATTGCACTGGCACGTTGAGGGACTGTTGGAAACGAAAAATGAGTAAGTTTACTCATCAAATGCAGCACGTATCACCAGCAACCGTTTGTAACGTTGGATGAACTTACTTTGCGCAAGCTTGCGATGTGCTCATGGAAATTCTTGTGATTGCAGCTGTGGTCATCCCGTTTTCGGCTCTGGTGATGAACGCGTTTGCAGGTGAAGACGACTTCGACTTTTTGTAAATGGAAACAAAACTGTTAGCACTGATGGCCTTTGGCGCAGCCGTCACGACTCTTTGGGCTTGGTTGCTTGCCAATCTTCAGCAGACGGAATCTGCCCAGCGCAAGTAAGGCAACCTCCATTAATTCTGTAGGGCGCTAAGTGACCCCGTAAACACTTGCGACCTCTGAAGAATTGTGTTCGTCCAAGTTCTCTTGCATGGGCATCAGTCAACGGAAGTCTTAGCCAACGATCGGGGACGATTCCTTTAAGTAGTTGTCGATCGCGCTCAGCCTGCTTGCGTCGATCACGCTCCTCCCGATCATGCTTAAAGCAAACAGCTTCGATTTGATGCTCCCTTGAACATTCCTCGCAAGCCGTCACCGTTGGTTTTCGTCTAGCAACATTGAGAGAGAGTTTGTCCCCAGCAACTTCTCTTTCTTTCCCACAGCTACAACGGCACCACCAATAAGCATTCCCCGATTTGGTACGTCGGACAGATGGAGCGACAACGGTGAGTTGTCCATAGACGTCGCCAACACGGTTGCGGGGGCTCGATGGCATCGTGAATGATGTTGTATCCCATCATATTGCTCGTACACCCTCGAGGAATCCCCAAGGTTTTAGTCAAAACTCAACTGTTGTTGAATACGTATGGTTGGTCTTTAGGTGTCATGGCTTTTTCTAAGACGATGTTGAGAGGCGTCAGACTTTCGATAGGGGTGTCCATCGGACTTGCCTTTTGGAGCCTTGGATCAATGACCATGGCTAAGACAAGCTCAGGTGAGGCTGCTACAGAGCAGATGGCAAGGGCTCAGGCGATGCGGCTGGCTCCAAAAGGAGCCACGATCACCTCTGTGGATTGCGAGGAGAAAGATGTTGGTTTTTCATCACGATTCCGCTGCACTGCTCACTGGAGTCAGTGAAACCAATCATTCACTTTGTGGCGCCAATCAAAATTCGAAATTGCCATTAAGGCGTTCATAGAAACTATTAATCTGAGGAATCTTTATTTTTGAGTTCCATGAATTTGTTGCTCATTGTGGGGTTCTGTCTTATTAGCTTTTTAACGGTTACATCTTGTGCTTTGTCGTTTGCAAGGCGTAAATTTCGATCCGCTCCCATTAGGGCATCTTTCGTTTTCTGCAGATGATCAATCGACTTATCGATTTCATCAATTGCTGTTTGGAAGCGGCGTGAAGCTAAATCGTAATTTCTCCCAAAAGCGCTCTTGAAAGACTCAAGATCTTCCTCGAAATGAGTCACATCAATATTTTGCGCTTTGATTAAGGCGAGTTCAGCCTTGTATTCAATCGATTTCAGGGCAGCATTGCGCAGTAGAGTAATAAATGGAATAAAAAATTGTGGTCTAATAACGTAGCTTTTTGAAAACCGGTGGGATACGTCAACGATCCCAGAATTGTAGAGTTCACTCTCTGGCTCTAATAGTGAAACAAGAACTGCATACTCGCAGGTTTTCTCGAGCCGATCCTTGTTTAGCTCCTTTAAAAAGTCCTCATTCTTCTTCTTGGTAGATGTTGTATCATTTTCATTTTTCATTTCAAACATGATGGAGATAATCTCATTTCCAGAATCATCAAAATCACGGAAAATATAATCTCCTTTGCTTCCAGAGCTGGCATCATTGTCTTTTTCGAAATATGCCCTAGGAAATGCTGCTGCTCGAAGCCGATTGAATTCGGTTTCACAATGTTGTTCCAGAGTCTCTCCGACCATTTTCGTAGAGAGTCGTGCTTTCATATCCCGAAGTCTGACGATGGCTTCATCTCTATCAAAAATTTGTGCTTCATATCGTTCTTTGAGCGATTGGGATTCCAGCTGATGCTTTAATTCTGATTCACTGATTCGATTTTTTAGAGCATCACGCTCTTTTTCAACAAAATTTACTGCTTCATTAATAGCGAGCTTACGTTGAATATCAGTAGCATCTAATTTTGATTGTAGATCACGTAGTTCAGCTTGCTTTTGCATGGTGACAGTCTGCAATTCTTGAGCAAATCGTGTTTCAGTAAATCTCAATTCTTGTTGCTGATTATCTCGGTTTTGCTCTAATTCCTTTGCGATTAAATCGCGTTGCTTCTCTGCTGTTGTAACAGCATCCTTGATGGCAAGTTGCTGTTTTAAATCTCTATCTCTCAACTGACTCTCTAAATTTTGAAGCTCAGAGGCCTTTTTCGCCAAAGCAAGCTGAATGGCGTTCTGCTTGTCTTTCTCAGCAAGATCTAATCGTTGATTCAATTGCTTTTCGAAATCGCGATCCCTAACTTGTTTCAGAATATCTGCATATCCTGATCCATCCACTTTGAATGCGGTATTACAGTGTGGACAGATAATGTCGTTCATTGTGTAATAAGGGTCAGTTTGATTTGGATGGTTGGTTGGCTTTATATTGAGTAAATTACTTTAAAGTAGATTGAAATTTAATTTTGCTCCTTTTCGTTGATCAGAATCTTAAGTCTGTCTAGTCTGGCTGCATTCACACCAAGATCAGAGTCTCCCAGACGCGATATAGATCGAGACTGAATAATTCCAGTGGTTGGTACAGCGAGTAATTCGAGGTCGTCAACAAAGCCGAACAACGCACTACTGGCTTCTGCATGAATGTAGTCGTCGTCTTCTTGAACAATGATGGTGCGGGGTGTTTCTTTTACTGCCGCGATGAGGGTTTGTAGGTCTGATTGAGGATTGCTACTGAGCCAATCCTGCCGTGCACAATGAGCTGTACTTATACATGGACTGAGTTCGCTTCCATGGATCCCTAAATCAGCAGGGATCGGTCCAATGAAATGGAACAACATCAAAAGGGGGATCAGCAGAGTTGAAATGATGAACATGGTGATGATTTGAAGTGAGTGTTGCGATCCCTACTGTCGTTCAACGCCGGATCATCGCCATGATTGCAGCGACCACGGTGATCAAAATGATCCCCGTGTTCCAAATCGTTGTTGAGCTTGGTCGTTGGGGTTGATTCAATGACATGAATCGAATTGTATCTTTAAGCGATGGATCAGTGGTGGTTGTCCACGCCTACTAAGAAAGATTGTCATTATGGAATTCGACGTCGTTTGATGGATGGGACATTCTGCCTGGTTTCTCCTTGCCTGGCTTGTTGTTGCTGCGGGATCTGCATGGAAATTTTGGCGCTTAACCGGGGCATACCGCACAAAAATTCAATCAACTCACAACACCTCCACGCAGTTTCGACAACAGCTTGAGAAATCCTGGCAGCGTGATGGTGGAAATAAAAATGATCTTAAGATGCGATAGTTTTGCCACTATTGTTTTTGTTTGATAACAACTCTACGTATGCTTGGATAAATTCACGGTCACTAAGGATATTCACTATGGTAATTTCTCAAGACATTTCGAACGATGGATGGTTCAGGTCAATCTCTTGAGCGACGTTATCAACTCAATATATGGGTTGAAACTGAGTATTGGATGCAGGATCGATATACAACACTCGTTGAGTCGGATCGTAACGTAGATGCTAGATGTGTTTATCAAGAATTCACGCTACAAGACAACTGAAAATGTACTCAATTTAAGTTGGTTCTTCTCGAGTTGGAAGAGATACAGCGACTAAAAGAGCTAGTGCAATATCTGCAGCTGCAATCAACAATTCAATTTGAATTCCCATGGCTTTATTTTTGTAGCCTCAAGTCAGCTGAAATCGTTAAGGGTTTCAATGCCAGCTGATCCTGTAGAACTGATGTGAACATCAATCTATTTTGACACAAGTGTAACGGTTTGTAAACCGCTTTTAGTTGGGCTCGCTTCGGCGTTGGTCATGCAAAAGTTCGAGTTGTCCATGAACGTCTCGAAGCTGTTGGAGGATTTCTGTTGTCCCCTCGAGCTTCCCAAGATTCAATAGCATCGTTTCAAGTTGCTCCTTGCTACTGATCAACACACGGCATTCGCCGGAACCTGGTTCGTAAGCCATCAATTCGATACCCTGAAGATCCTTATGAAAGGTCGGAACCGGTTCTTTGACGAGTGAATGCCATGAGTTGCAACAAATTAAAGGCTTGTTGTAGCTTCGTTAAGGCAGCACTCACCACGTCGATGTATTTCACGTGCATAGTCTGTCCAGGTCCCCTGCCCCCAGTAACGAAAACAGCTGGTTTCAGTGAGTAATAAATGAACCAAAGCTTCTTGGTAATGAGGTGTTTGGGTTAATCCAGGATTTTTGGAAAGTTCGAGGTCGTAGCGCATATGGAACTGAGCACTTAATTGTTTCATCGGTTCGAGAACATTTTCATATCCTTCAACCCAGCTTAAATTGTTGGTCCATGATGCTCCTTCAATATTGAAATTAGTATCAGAGCTTGTAAGCGAAGCAATGGCTGTAGACACCGCTTCGCGTCCTATATTTTGACCCATTTCTTTCCAAATCCGATATTGATGTACTGCTTGAATTTTTGGAAGATCCGATTCATTGATGCCTGATGTGGCAATAAGTTCAAGATATTCACTTCCATTGATAGCCATAACAGCTTCGCCGTTGTCTCGGCTTCGACGATTGGCTTGTAAATAAGCCTCTGGGAATTCATTCATCATGACACCACCATTTTCACCATCTGCAATTTGTGTAACTAGGGATGGAATTTTTTTGTTGTTTATTTCCTGTCGATCAAGACCTTGTGCTTCATAAAAAGGTTGCATTTGACCGACAAGCTTTGTATCTGATCCTTGTGTTTTTATTAGCGCGATGATGCTGATAATTTCCCCATGAGAATTTTTAGCGACCAATTGGTTCGGTATATATTTTTGTTCATGGTTGAGTGGAGTGCCGTTTAGTTTCTCGACACTGTGCTCTTGAACTAATAGCCATTGATAGCCACACTCCTTTAAGGCTTTTATGAATTCATACAGGGTGTCAGGATGGTTTGGCAGATGCATCTCTGGGGGAGAAAATCCTTTTACTCGTTGAAGTGCTTCTGTCCCAAATAAGTTTGCAAATTGATGTTGCCAAGCACTGATCTGAAGCTTGAGATCTGGAATTGGTGTTGATGGTGCTACTGCATGGCTCCAAAATGTACCTAGCCACTCGACATGCGTTTGCATTTGAGTATCGCAAGCCAAAAATCTAAGTGCTTCTGTAATATCAGTTCGGCCCATTTGCTTGACCCCCCAAAGTAAATTTCCGGAGTAATCAAGCATGATGCGAGGATTGCAACCCTCTTTAATTAGGCTTGGAATTATATCAGCGAGCCGTTTATAGCATTGCGCAAATGGTTCAGCATTGTGATTATCGCCTTCGCCTAAATTGTTAAACATATGCTGAAGATGCGAAATCAATTCGCCTTGATCTCCAGTAGGAATAGTTGGTTGGTGCATGTGTAATGCACAGGCGTAACCAGCATTGAGCTGATCGATTTTGATATTAGTAGATCCTTTCCAGTTATCTGAAGCTTGATTGACCTGTTTCAGTAATTCTGACTCACGCCCGCTGATCGCAGGGCACTCTCTGAGGACAGGTGAATTTGCAGCGAAACCCAATTTAGTTAAAACATTGACATTGCCTTGATTTTGGCAAGCTTTTTCGGATCTAGCCCTTTAAGCTCGTCCAATGTTATCAATTGCTGTTTTAGCAAATCTGCGAGTGTAAAGAGAATATTGTTGTAATCGAATTCTGATCTTCCCTCAAACGTATGCCTTTCGGTGCTGAGATAATCATGCATGTTCCATACCGATTCGTCAGAACTCAAAGCTTGGCATTTGTCTTGGAGCGTTGCAATCAGCAGTTCGATGGAACGCTTTCTCCCATTGTCAAACACGTGGCGTGCAATTTGTTCTTCTTGGGATGACCAGTCAGCGGGCGTCATAAAAATCTCTGGGGGGAGTGAGAATGTTTAATCTTGGCTCGATCACGTTGGAGTGGTTCGATGCGCAGATTTGGAAGTTTGAACCAGGGTGTGTTTGGACTCAAATGGTGTTCTAGATGGTAGCCAAAGTGATAGCAAGCTGCGAACGAAATCAGTGGATGTAATGAAAGACTTCGTGGAAGTTGCCTCCCTGGTTCAGTTTTTGATTTTTGGTGAGGAAGGCATGTGCCCACCAAAAAGAGTTGAAATGAACTAAGGATTAACGGTAGTGGACAGAAGATAATAATATTCTCGAAGGCGTTTGGATTCACTAGAGTTGTTATTTGTAGAATGAGTAACCAAACCAATGTAAGCTTACAAAACTGCGTCCAATTAAGATAATTACTTAAAAATCTAAAGTACCAAATGATTGGTTTGGAATTATGTGGTGAATGAAAATCTGGATCTGCTGCGGATTCTGGGTATCGATGGTGAAGACCATGTTTCTTTGAACAGGACTCGTAAGACAAGCCTGCATATAAGAACAAACACAGCTTCCCAAGATTGTTATTCAGCTTTTCGTTGAGCGGAGCCAAGCTGTGATGCATGGCATCATGGGCAACGATGAACAGACCAGTATGAAGAAAAGATCTAAGCAGAATTAAACAAAGAATGCCAGATGTTGTCCATGAATGAACGTTAATCAGCATGGATACCACTAATGTGGCAATCCATGCTGAGCAGATCAAAGCCGCTAAAAATAGGCCGTGACGTTGATTATTCGCTTGTTCGGCCTTAATTGCCACCAAGCTTTAGTAGTTCTGCGGGAGACGCAAGCAAGTCGATCGCAACAAAATAAATTTTGTCGTTTTCGTCCAACAAGAACCGCCAAGCTACGTTCATGCCAACTTCTTGGCCAAACCACGGTGTTTGGACCTTGCCGGTCACTTTGATTTGATTGAATCCGCTGTCGGCTGGTTCGCCAAAACCACCCTGAGGCATCAACCTAAGATTTTGGCAATCGCGGCGGAAGAATTTCAAGATGGCTTCTCGACCAACGATCGGACGTTGGAATGGTGGTTGCAAGGCACCGTCGTCTAGAAATAATTCGATTAACTGATCGAAGTCATTGGAATTTAATAACTCCATGTAGCTCAGAATTGTCTGGTTAAGAACACCAGGGATGAAGACTTTCTCCCTTTCATCTTTTGGTGTTGGAGCAACAATCGGTTCTGCAATAATTTTATCTTCAACGACTTCTGGATCAAATCCCATATCGGCTACGAAATTTCGCAGCAAGCTGATTTGTTGACCTTGCTCAACTTTTTTAACAGCATCTAAAACAGAAGACGCGTTGGCTGAGAGCTTGTATCCAGGTGGGATGGGCGCCACCTTTCCAGCGCGCATGAGCTCTCCAAGCTCGTACCAGAAGCCAAGCTTCACGTTGATCGACCAAAAGGCGTAGCGCGTCGAGATTGGCGCATTAATTTTGCTGGCCAAGTCGCACATCACCTTCGTCTGCTCGTCGAAGCTCAATGAGACGATTTCGTCGAGCGTTGGTTTGGCCAAAGCCATTCTCGCTGCCCCAGGAGCGGCGACTGTGATCGTCTGTCCCATCTCGAGATAGGCAAACCAGATCAAGGCCAGCTGATCTTCAGCGCTCAGCAGCTTGAAGCGGGCTGTAATGGCGGGTACAGCGTCTGCCGTTTGCGTGTCTGGGAAAATTTGTCGCGCTTTATCGATCGTGTACATCGCTTCCCGGTGATGTGATGTCATGAGGCTATCACCATGTAAACGCTTGTTTCTTGTTTTGGCTGATTTCTGGCTTTTGTGAGTGTTTTATGCTAGGCGCTGGAATATTGAGCAGCCCTTGTGATGGCGGCGGCTGAGAGCAGCGAATGGGGTTTGTCCGGATGAAGTCGGTTTGTTGCAGTAGCCGTTCGTTGTTGTGAGATTTACAAAGTGAATTGGTTTTCGACCTGTTGAGTGGAGATCGGAACCAGCCTTTGCATCAGTTGTTCCATTGTTGACACCCTGTTGCCCAGGAGAATCGAACTGAGGAGAAGCCCTTTGCTTGTGCTGCTGGGCATCGGCTTGATCCGGTCTAATACGGTCTCATTGTTGCTCTAGGCCCAAAAGTTGTACCTCCGAATAAAACTTCATTATCGATCTGGATTCTGACGTTCATGATAATTCAATTGTAATTATTTTTCACCTTTCTTTAGGACTTGTGAATTTATTTTAACCTCAACCTATTCGTTGTTCTTGCATTCGCAGTGCCTCATAGGCTTGCCAAAGTCCGACGACTTCGGCGCAATGAGATTGTTTATTGCACACCCGATAGCGGCCGTTGCCAACGGCATCAATGGTAGAACCCTTTGAGGTTGCACAAATTCTGCTGATCAACGACATTGGACCTCGTGCTCTGTCTTTGGTTTAAGTCCGATTGGTGGCCAGCTGCCAGAAAATGTTTTAGTTCGATATGACTTTTGAGAATAAAAAAAGTTTTGTTGAGATTTTCTGGGTTTTGCGTCGGTTTCAGAAGCTTGGGAAAAGGTTCCGATGAATCGAGATCAGCTTTGATTTTGCTGAGCCCTCCTCTGGTTGCTCTTGTGTTTAAATCCCTTGTATGACTGACTCGTCTGGCACGGATTCGTCTGGCACGGATTCTTCTGGAACGGAGCTCAGTCGGTTCCTTCGGGTCTTGGGGCAGGATTCCAAGCTTCAGGCTTTAGTGCGTGCTTGCATCACTGCTGACGAGGTTGCTGTAATCGCACAGCAATGTGGATTTGCTGTGACGGGTGATCAACTCTTGTTATCTTCGGGTCGACATGAGCATGGTGTAATGATCACCCGTGTTGATCGTCCGGGTGAATATCCTGGTCGTTATTACTAGTTAGAAATGAATTAGTTGTTTTATTGGATATTTTGGCATTAATCATTTTTGTACTTATTTCATCGACTGATCCGGTTGACTCGTGCAGAGTCGTTTGAACTTGATGATTTGTGTGTTGTGCTCTTTTGGAATTCGCTTGTGTTTGTCTTATAAGCGTTGTGTTTGGACCACTTGAAGGGAGTCAGTTCTTATTGATCCGCTTCTATTAATACAAAGATAATTATAAGCAACGAGTTTTGCTTTCATAGGCTGTTTTTTCTTGGCCTATTTCGGATGTATTTGGTCTCGCCATAGCAACACCATTCTCAAAATATAATTATTAATGCGAGCACATAAAGCTCAATGTTTATTGCCTCTCCTGCTCTCTGATCAAGGGATTGGTGCTCTATTGATCAGTTTTCTTATTTTGATGGCGGTTGGTTGGATAGTGTTTTTGCGAATTCGCTGAGGGCTGTTGCGGCCAAATCTGGGGGCGTTCCGTATTTGCCAGTCCATTGTTCGATCAGTTGGTGGAGGTCTTGCCACATCTCGATCATGGACAGAGGGTCAAAGCTGCTCCCAGTGCCTGTCTCATCTCCCTGACTGGTCATCGTTCAGTCTCGATCTCTCCATCCATGATCGCAAGTCGACGTAAGGAGAGGATGTTCTTCGTTCAAAGGATTGCCCATGGCAACGGTTCTCGTGACGGGTGCGAATCGTGGGATTGGTCTTGAGTATTGCCGACAACTGAGTGTTCGTGGTGACAACGTCATTGCCGTTTGCCGTGAGGCCGGCCCAGAACTTGAATCTCTAGGGATACGAATCGAGGCCGGAATCGAGCTCACTGATTCGTCAGCGATCGATGAACTGATGTCCCGTCTGCTGCATCAGTCCCTTGATGGTGCGATCCTCAACGCCGGTATCTTGCATTCCACGGGATTAAACGATTTAGACGCTGATGCCATACGTCAGCAGTTTGAGGTCAACGCTCTCGCTCCTCTGCGGCTTGCCAGTGTCTTGACGCGCCATCTTTCATCAGGCTCCTGGATTGCATTGATGACCAGTCGTATGGGATCGATTGCCGACAACACCTCTGGTGGTTCCTATGGATATCGGATGTCCAAGGCTGCCTTGAATATGGCAGGTCAGTCTTTAGCGGTTGATCTCAAACCAAAGGGCATCGCTGTCGCCATTCTCCATCCAGGTTTGGTGGCGACTCGGATGATTAATTTCAATCCCAATGGCATTAGCCCTCAACAGTCGGTTGAAGGTCTTTTAAAGCGAATTGATGCGTTGACTCTGGAAACGTCTGGTTCGTTTTGGCACGCCAATGGCGAAGAACTGCCTTGGTAGTTCTTCGCAGCTCTAGATTGCTTTTTTGTGGGGATTTAGCCGGCTCATGGGCTTTGATCCCCGCCAATGGTCACCCGCCTCAAAGCCCAGTCAACGCCAACGCGTGACCAGCAATGTAGAGGCTTTACTGGTGGAGAATGATGCCCTACGCCATGAAGTGCGTCGGTTGCGTGATCAGATACAACGGCTCCGTACACATCAATTTCGAGAGAAGCGGCACCCGTCAGGCCAATCGATTGATGACACGACAGCTGACAAGACCGATGATTCACGAATCACGGCGTCCCAAATCGACGCATGGGGTCAAAACCTGTCACAACAAGTCGGATGGAGTGACCTTCGGCTTCGCAGTCTTAGCGATTTGATTGAGCGATTGAATCGCAGCAGCTTTCACCCACAGCTGAACCTTTATCAACGATTGGATCGTTTGTTGCCAGGTTTTGGTCGTGAGCTATTCGCCGCCATGAGCGGTTCCATGACCAAAAAGCGCTGCGCTGTTTTGGCTGCTTTTGCGTTTTATGGTGTCCGAGCGAGTGAATGGCTCAATGAAGAGCCCCAGAGAGTCGTTCATGAGCTTCTCAATCGTCAGGAGCCTGTTCGATCTGGTCGCAGAACGAGAAGTGATCAACGCTCGACCGATCGAAAGCGAGACGGATCCTCGGATGCTCGCTCAAGTGCTTTTGTGATTTTGGGGCTTGAGTACGGCGCCTCTCAGCATGCAATTAAGCAAGCCCATCGTCGCCTCGCCAAACAACATCATCCCGACTTAGGTGGCTCCGCCGAGGCTTTTTGCCAGATCAATGAGGCTTATCAGCTGCTGTTGCTTTAGAAGCTGCACAAGCAGCTATATATTTGACAATAGTCAAATAATTTTATGGGAAAGATGCCAAATAAATAAAATCAACTTGATGAAGGTCTATATAAGTTGTTGAATCCGTGTCTAAGTGTATTTCGGATGCGTTGATATTTATTATCATTCGCAATTGCTGTTTGAACTATTATTTGTCTTTATTGTCGGCTGGCAGGTCGGATGGTTGGGCCAAAACATAAACGACAGCGACAGTAAAAACAATGCCAACAACAACTAGTGCGATGATAGCCGTGGAGTAATCAGTCATGATGTGAAAGTATGAGAAAAATATCCTAACACTTTAAAAAGTAAAAAATTACAAATCGTTGTTAGTTGAAGTCATTGAGGTCGATGTCTTGAATGGAAATTAACCTCTGACGTTCAAAAACGAGTTGACGTAATTTCTCAGCATTTTGATTGTTTTCACCTTCTGTCCAGTGTTGCGGATGAGCTAACCGCGATTCGAGCTCTGCAATGTGGTTTTTGAGACTGCGCGCTTGGCCCTCGGAGCCATGGTTCATTTCCATTATGGCTGTTTTGTTCGGCGTACGCTGCCAGATGCTTCAAAATTCGACTCAACAGTCAGTTGTCGCAACGCATATGTGTAGCGTTGGCTTTGATGTTGTTTTGTGATCAAAATCAGCTGTAAAAACGAAGTTGAGTGCAAAGCGCGTGTGAAGAAGGCCATGGTTGAGTCATGAGCATGAGTCTTGAATTAGTTGTCGCTCGCGGCACAGCCCGCAGCTTGATTAATGGTTCGGCATCATCCAGCCACGAGATGGTGATCAGCCTCCACAAGACATTGATGCTTGAAGGTGACGCAGTCTTAGCTGCTGAACTATTGGACTTTGCGGCTTCCATGGATTTTTCAGAGATTGAGGAGAGTGAGGACCATTAAGTTGAGTCATTGAGGTCGATGCATCAATCGCCCTGTCCAGTCGATTGATGCATTGCATTCAAGGAGGATTCTCCAATACGAGCCTGGGACAACGCCCACCGGGTCTTGCATCGGCAGCCGCCGAGTCGCTTTTTACCTTGTTTTTAAGTGAAGCTCATGGTTTGCATCGGTCGTTAAACAAGCAACATACGGCCATTGTCAAGCTACATCTGGGCAGATTCTGAAGGTTTATTTTTTGTATCTACGACTCTTTGTTTGCAATAAAAGTGCTGAAATTATTGCTATTATTTGACTGCTAATAGATGCTTATGCGCGAAGAATTTTATTGTAAACGAATAATGTTATCTGCTGTTGCATGATTTTGTTAGAAATTGTTGTTGATTTGTGGATCGAGTATCCATTCTCGCCATTCCTGCGTCAATGCATAGCTCTCTTCGAACAGCTCAAGATTGTCAAGTTTATGAATCTGTTTCCAAATAGTACGCGTGAGTAATTGTCTAAGCGCTATTTGCGAAGATGTTCTTTTAATGTTTTGCAATGAATTCTGTCCTAAATAAATTTTTTTGGTCTTGAATTAAGTGAAAATGTTCTTATCTTTCGCTCTGCGGAGTCTTTATGGGTTTAGCTTTTTTGATGAGATTTCGCTTTGCATGATCTGCATGAGACGTTCAGGCGATTTGTATTGTCTCGGCAGTGAGTGATGTAATTTTTCCAGCCGTTCCCAGCACACTGATCTTCTCAGCCGCTCTGGGGTTTGACCATCATGAAGAAGAAGTTTCATCGCTTTGCAATACAGCGGATACTTCGCTTCAAGTTCGCCGATTGTCAGTGTTGTGGATTGCATGCTTTAACCCTTTCATTTGTGTACTGTCTCGCCAAACCTGGATTGTCTCTCCTCCCAAAAGGGGACAGTTGAGTTGTCCCCTCTTGGGGAAGTACCCAATCATCCTACATTGCAGTGAAACCCTAGGGTTTCTGGTTGGTGGTATTAAAAATAACCGATCCTTTTCTTCCAAGACCCTGGTAGGTATTTGAACTACTTCTGTGATCTGCCAACACTTTAAATACCCTCCATTTCCCCATCTTGAGTGGGTCACAAGCATCCCTAAATAACGTCCTTTAGAGTAAAAATACTCACCGCATTCAGGCGCTTGCCGGTCGCTTGTACTTAATGTCGCTGCCGGTGTTGTCTATGACAACTGACAACGTCATCTTCAGTACAGGCTTCCTTGTTGTAATGATGGTTGTCCGGCGTTTTGAGACCGCATGGACCTCACGCCATATATCCATGATCAATCTTCATCAGGTTTTGATGACGCGCTGCTGTCAGTAGCTGTCAACGGCAAAATTGCATTGGCGATGAAAGGCCGTTTTTTTCTACGTTGCCTTTGCGAGAGTTTCAGCGAAAAATCTCATATTGGCTGTGCTGTTACTGATGAGGATCGTTGTTTGGAATACTTGCGTTCCGATGAGTTCGAATTGTTGATTTGTACAGATCAACTTGAGCGAGGTAATGGTTATGAACTTGTGCGAAAAGCCAAGAAGCAATACCCACATCTCAAAGTTATTGTTCTTGCCCTGACCGACGAGATCCCTGTCGAACACGACAACGCCCCATGGTTAGAAGCTGTTGTTGCTGAGGCCGATCTTATTGAAAACCAAAAACCGCTCGAAGCTGCTGTGCTGGCTGTTATTGGTAATCACTCCTATCGAAGTCCTTCTTTGCGTGGTGGGGAGTTGCCTTATCTCAGCTGCCCGCGTCTTACTCCACGTGAGTACGAAGTGCTGGATCGTCTTGCCCGTGGGATGACTGATAAGGAAATAGCTGAGGCTTTGGTGGTGAGTGAGCAAACATCAAGGACCTATACAAAGCGTCTGCTGAAAACACTTGAAGTCAACAACCGCGTTCAGGCCGTTTTGAAGGGGATGCGATGCGGCATGGTTCAACTTTGATTGTTTACGGAACTTCGGTTTAGACCGGCCCGAATCCTTAAGGATTTGTCGTTCTTTTCGTGGTCCTAACTGGATTTACGGCGACGGGTTTGGCCATAACGGCTGCGTTTTGCTCCTGCAACATCCCGTCGTGTCGAGCTGCTACGGCCAAGAGTCCAGGTTTTCTCTGGGGTGACGAGTCCGCAAACGACATTTTTTGATAACTGCACGACTCCTAAGTGCTGCTTCGTTCCTGAGTTCTGTGGTCTGCATCTTGTGTTGACTATGTCCGCTAGTCCCCACGAAGACATTTCCATGTCGCCAATCCTTGTGGCGATGTGTGAAAATGGAGGAGGTATTCCTTTTGGATTAATTTTTTGACGATTTTCATTGGTAATCTCTCCTGGGACGCAGAGAGGGAAGACCTGGTCCACTTGTTCAGCCAGTACGGAGAAGTCAGCAAGTGCTCGATGCCCCTCGACCGTGAGACCGGTCGTAAGCGCGGCTTCGCCTTCGTTGACCTCAACAGCGCTGACGAAGAAAAAAAAGCCATCGACGATCTCCAGGATGTCGAATGGATGGGACGTGCCATCTCCGTGCGCGTTGCTGAGCCCCGCCGCTGAGCATTGCTCATCCAGCACTGCGTTTGGGTTTTTGACTCTGAAATCTGTTCTAGTTTTCAGAGCCTGTCCCATTCGCAGTGCCTGCGTTTAGAGGTCTTGGTTACAGGATTCTTTGTTGTGGGCCATGTCATGTGCTGATATGCAGCCCTGACGAACTCACCAAAGGTTTTTCAGGAAGTCTTGATTGCTCATCATGACTTCCTTTTGTGCTGGAAAAGGGTTTTGACTCTGGTCCTTCAGCGCTTCGTTCATTCAGATTTAAATACCCCATAAGGGGGTATTTAAATCTTGTTTTGTTTGTCTTAATGGTTGTTGCCCGCCAGTTCGGCGATGTCAAGCATTACTTTCACCAATCAACCGTCTATTGCTGAGTTGCAGCAGACATACAACGTGTACGTCAAAGCACTTCGCTGGCTTGTTGCCGATGGGGTCAAGGAGTCTGAGGCTCGCAAGAGTGTTTGCTGGAAACGGCTTTCGAGTTTGCATGAGGCTATGCCCCATTATTACGGCAGCCCTCAGTCGATGTTTTTATCGCTTCAGAATCGCTAATCGATAATTATTTGGCGAATTAACTACACATTGATGTAGATTTATTCTCGAAAATATGATCATTTCATTTTCACTGATTTGTGGGAAAAGGCTTGATCATATTTTTATTTTTTGTAGAATTTATTCGCGCTTGAATCGTATTCAAACCCCTCATGTCGCTTGTCTGATTCATTGATAGATCACGCCACAAGCTACGCGTGCGCCTCCTCCTCCTAGCGCTGGTGTGTCGCTGTAGGTGTCACCTCCGGCGTGAACAATCAAGGCATGGTCCTTGAGGTCGTTTGTGGTGAGGCGCGGTGCAACGATACTCGTCTTCGTTGTTCCATTTGCATCAACAATCAGTTTGCTGAGATCGCCGCGATGGCCATTCCCAAAGGGTCCGAGGTGAGTTCCACTGTTGTCTGGATCCCAGTGGCCTCCTGCGGCTAGTCCGGATACAGATTCTCCTTCTGGATTCAGTGCAGCTTCACAACTTGGATTGCTGTGAAGATGAAAGCCATGCTCTCCGGTGGCGAGGGTGGTCAGATCAGGGAAAATCACTAATCCCTGGTCGCTATCTTTGGCTGATACCGAACCGATCACGTCACCAATTCCATCGGCGTTGATGCTTCGCATGGTGATCTGAATCGGTTCCGCATTGGCTATTGGTGTAACGATTAGCCAGCAGAGCAGGCAGAAACTAGTGATGAAAAGCTGCACGGGTGAAACGACAAGGCTTGTCCATTGTGTCTGCATGAATAAGCGCCTGTCGTGTTAGCTCGGCCATGGGAGCACTTGCGCAGTGGGTCACGACGCATCCTGTTGATTTTTCTCACTCTGAAAAGCTGTGGTGGGCAGATTTTGGTGATTGTCTGGGAGGATGTAGCTCAGATTGGCGTCCTTGATGCCCCCTGGTGCCATTCATGACGTGGGAATACACCCAATTGCGCTTTGTCCCAAGGGGAAAGTCTTGGACCGGTGAAATCGAGGAGCTTTGGCTGGATGATCAACAACTGATTTCAAGAAGCCAGCCTCAACGAGATGTCAGTTTGGTGGGCCTCATGAATGAACTTGGGCAGCAGGGTTGGGAATTAGTGGCCTATGCCCAACCATTTACGGGGTACCACGGAGGCTGTTACACGTTCAAACGTGCGAAGTAATTGCGAAAGCATACTTTTCATTTATTGAGCTGCTCAATCCTTTCGTTAATCGACATGCAGCGTTCTGTTTGTGAGTGTAATTTTTATGGTTTGAGTTATTTTTGTTTTCTCCGATACTCAGATGTTTAATATCAATCCCAGCGACAAACTTGAGCGCGAGTTTGAAATTGCAAAAGACCAAGGCCGTTGGCTGAGTGATGAAGAGCGGAAAGACCTTGAGCAACGTGAGGCAATTCGCTCCAAATTGATCGTCCTCACTGCTGTTTGTATCCTATTGCCTCCTCTTTGGCCTTTTGCACTTGGCTTAACCCTTTATTTGCTGTTCCCAAAAACAATCGCGCGCGTTGGAGTCGTCGCAACCGTCTTTTTTCTTCTCGGTTCTTTGCTTTTGACCAGTGCCCTAATTTTTCTTTTGTGGGGCCTGATCAATGCTTTCTTTTAGTGTTGTTGGTTTCTCACGTTGCTCATCTGGCCTAAGCCTCATGCGCGGATGTCTGCTCGGCTGCTGATGTGCATGTTCCGATTACCCGTCTGGACCGCACCAAGGGGGATCCGACCATTGTGCGACTGGCATGGCATGCCTCATGTAGCTCAAGCCGTAGGCAGTGATCAGTGTTCGATGGACGCCATGCTCAACAGGTTTTTGCCAGCAAGCCTCACAATTCGTTACGTTGTGTAAAAGGTGGTTGCTTCCCTATGGCTGGTCGATTCGGAGTTATTGGCTGCGGTTACGTCGGGGCAGCGGCAGCGTGTCATTTTGGCCAAATGGGTCTTGAGGTCACAGGAACCACAACGTCGCCCTCCCGTTTGCAAGAACTTTGCGGGATTGTCGATCACCCTCGGATCTATCGGGCTGGAGATTCCCGTTCTGATGCAAGTTTTTTGGATTCCCTTGATGGGCTCTTAATCGCCATCGCACCTACAACGATGAGTATGGAGGAGGATCAATACCGTTCTGTTTATGGAACTGGTGTTTCTGCCCTTGTTGAGTCCATCAAAGCTAGGGAATCAGACCGTCCTCTTCATGTGTCTTACTTGAGTAGCGCCGGTGTCTACGGCAATCAGTTCGGAGAGATTTGCGATGAATCTTCTCCCACTGATCGTTCCAATTCTGCAAACGCACTCTTGGCCGACGCGGAAAATGCTGTCCTCGCATTGAACGACTTCGGTACGTCGGCTTGTGTTTTGCGTTTGGGAGGTATTTACGGTCCTAACAAAGACATTGCTTCTTACATCCGAAGTGCATCAGGACAAATGGTCCCTAAGAATGGGAGTCATATCAATGCATGGGTTCATCTTCATGACATTGTTCATGGAATTAATTTCGCATTTGAGAATCGTTTGCATGGCATTTTTAATTTGGTCGATGATCTTCAGGTTTCCCGAAGAGATCTTTCAAACATGCTTTGTGACGAACATGGGTTGGCGCCTGTGATTTGGGAAAATCACGATCGGCCTGAGGCTCGTATTTTTAATGCTCGTGTTAGCAATCAGAAACTCAAAAAGCTTGGTTTCCAGCCATCCGTTTGCTCCATGCTGGACCCCGTGGCTGCTGCTTAGACCATCGTTCTGGCCTGATTTTTGACGCAACGATTGACCATCTGGTTCATCATTGTTGGCCTTGCGGCGTTAACGCACTGTGTTTCTTCGACGCGAGTTCGTTTCCGTTATCGCATTGTTCCGTTTTCTGAACCTCCTTCAAGACCAGCTGTGCCCTCAAAAAACCGAACTGAATCGGACATATTTTTGATTTGACATATAAATCCCCACATTTTTAGTTTTGTATCAACGCAAACATTTAAGACCGGGCGTTTGAGGCCTAATGGTTTCAGATGAATGCTTTGGCTGTGGACTTGGTCACGACTCCCGCCGATATTGTTGGTCTCCGCCGTTTGCACCCGCGGAGCATTCATGGCGTGCTTTGGTTGCAAACCCACTTTCCAGCTTCGGAATGGGATGCTTTATTACAGAATCAGGCTTGTTTTAGTGGGGATTGTCTCGATCAGTTGTTGTCCGATGCCGTAGCTGCTGGGTTGCTCGTTCATCAGCCCGTTGCTGCTTAGGTGGGTTAACGCTCGTTTGTTCGAGAATTAACACTTCTTATATTGTGTTATGAACACCAAATTTACGTAGCTGGTTACCTGATTTTGAGGTTATTTCCTCTTGATCCTTCCTGCTAATTTTTTGATTTGTAAACCGATGTTGCTTACAGCCACGTTGATCCGGTCGAACTGATTAGAACGAGTGGGTTCCGCTCTGGAATCCTGTGACGGAAGAGTTTTGTATTGAGTTTGCGTCCTCTTTGGCAATCATGCTGATTGAGTTGAATGCCGAGTTAGAAGATTTTGCTGAGCAGATCGATCAAACCTCCATGGTTGAGCTGGAAGGAGTTCTTTGATCGCTGTTCTCGTTATTTGGATTTTTTGATTTGTTCTACTTATATCAGTGTTTTTACACTCGACACTGATTCCATTTTTTGATTTTTATCGCTCTGCAAATTTGAGAGCTTTTAAACCCATCACCATGTGGGTCCTAAAGCTTCCGAGTGCCATCAGCTGCTTCGGTGATCTTGTAGTTCCAAGCGAATCACCTCGGTTTTCAATCCACTGGATCAATTCTTTTGTTTGGTCTGCCCAGGCGCTTAAAGCTGCACGCAGGAGTTCGTCTTCTTCGATTCCAGGCCAAGCCATTGATTGATCGTCAATGGCATCCTGCAGAAGTTGCTTGAGCTGGTCATGACTCAGGGCATCTGGGAAAGCTGGGTTCGTTTCGATAATTAAGAAAATCTAAAGTCCTCCTAGGACCGTAGTCCCGTGTTGGTCCTTTATGCCACCCCTAGTGATCGGGATCGACGCTGAGGCCGCGAACGTTCAGAGCCACTTGTCGGGCCAAAAGTAAGGCTGGATAAAGGATTTTTGATCTGGCGTCATCGCGGAATACTCCTTTGAGGAGACCTAAAAGTTGATCGCTTGGCTCCATACGTCGACACAATTCGGCGATAGCAGCACTGCCGTGCCAGACGGTCTCCCCTTCAATCAGTACGGCTCCCTTGGCGAGAGAAAACCCACGCTCGTTAAGGCTTTGACGTTGAACGTGATCTTCTCGACCATCAATGATTCGAAGACCACGGACCCCACTGCTTAATTCGCTACGTGCTGCAAAATTTCGGCAAAACGGGCAGCCGCCGTCGTAGAGGAGGGTGAGGGTCATCGATGAATTGTGCCGTGCGTTCACTTTTGGTGGTGGGTTTACTGCTCTTGATCAACCTTGTGGGGGCCACAAGTGCCATGGCTTCTTGGCGTTGTGAAGGTGATCTACTCACGGTTGAACGAATTTCAGGAGCCGTGGACCCGCGTGGTTTGGTTCAAGAGTTGCCCAACCAGCTGGATGGAACCCTGCCTGGGGATGGGATTCTCCTCCGCTGGCGAGAGCTGACCTTGCAGCTTCCTCGAACCAATAACGCTGGCACACCGAGTTACACCGATGGCAGATGGTGGTGGCGTGAAGAGGACCCCCAGCATCCAGAATTTTTTGAACGCCGTGGTGAAATCACACGTTATTCCTGTGAACCTGCCTGACGCACTTTTTTAACAGCCAATGCCGCCTCGGTCGCTGTTACCAAACCCAAGACTGTTAACCCGATCAGGCCGATCAATTGTGTTGTTGGATTCATCGCCGTGTTGTCCCCTTGGCTTAAAAGGCTGCCGGCCAACAGCCACGCTCCGTTAGCGCTGGCTGTGATCCAGTAGGCACGCCAGCGTCGTTGGTACAGGTATCCCGTGCCAAGACCAGGCAAAACATTGAGCACAATTGCCACCCACGCCGAGGACGCCGCCAAAATCTGGTCACGCGTTGGCGTTTTTGGATTGGACGAACTCACTTAAATCACCATGACCACTTGGATCGTATCGCTGAATTGCTTGGTGCTGACGGCGTCTTCTTGCCTTGGACTGCTCATTCTTTGGGTTGGTCTACAGCGGGTGTTTCAGGCTGCCCCGCAGCTCAATCCCTCTGTTGTATCCGACGGTGACGTTGTTGATGGTGACGAAATCAGTCTCACTGTTGTGATTCCTGCGTTCAATGAATCGCTGAACATCAAACGCAGCCTTGGGAGTGTTTTTCAATCTCTGCCGCCCTGTGGAGATTGGCATGTGGTTGTTGTCGACGACATGTCAACTGATTCCACTGCGGATTTGGCGCAGGAATGTGCCACAGCCATGGATCAACACCATCGGTTCACTTTGATTCAGGCGGGACCTCGTCCCCCTCGGCAACGGTGGGTTGGCAAAAATTGGGCCTGCGCAACAGCGATGGATCATGTGAAGAGTTCTTGGGTTCTCTTTATCGATGCCGACGTGGAGTTGCGGCCCACTGCCCTGCGTCGTGCACTTCTTCAGGCCATTGATGAACAGGCAGATTTATTCAGCCTGGCTCCACGCCTCGTCTGTACCTGTCTTGCTGAATGGATGGTTCAGCCGATCATGGCCAGTTTATTGGGGCTTGGATTCCCGATTGTTGAGGCCAACGACCCCACCTCGGATGTGGCATTCGCAGCTGGTCCGTTCATGTTGTTTCGCCGCTCTGCCTACGACGCCATTGGTGGTCATCGAGCTCTGGCAGGGGAAGTGGTGGAAGATCTTGCCTTAGCTCGAACCATCAAATCGTCAGGTTTTCGTCTTCGCTATGTGCTGGGTCTAGATGCTGTTGATCTGCAGATGTATCCAACTCTCTCTGCTCTTTGGGAAGGATGGACTAAAAATTGGTTTCTCGGCCTTGATCGCAACATCCCCAAGGCTTTAGCGGCAGGCGGAGTAGTGGTTTTGATGTTTGCAGCTCCATGGATTTTTTTACCCGTTTGCGCTGCTTTAGCTGTGATGTCGTTTGGGAAAACGGTGGTTTTTGCCGCGTCTTCACTACTGGCTGCGATGGCAGTAGTCCTACAAATCCTTTTGCGTTTTTGGATTAAAGATCGTTTTGGAGTCCCCATTAAGTTTTGGTGGCTAATGGGTGTTGGTGGGCTTTTGGTTGGAGCGATAGCTCCTGTATCGGTGTGGAGAAGCATGACTGGTCGTGGATGGACTTGGAAGGGGAGACCGCTTGCCTCGGACTAGCGATGGTTCGATTGTTTGCGTTGTCGTCTGTTTGCTTTCCGCGTTCCGCCGAAGCGATATCCCACTTCTTCAGCAAGTATTGGCCAGCAACTGGGGCAGATAAACAACCAACCTTTTCGCTTGTCACTCGTCACCCGGAAATGAGTTTCGCCAGAGCAAAAACAGACATCGCATTGCTGCTGCTGGTTTTCCACAGTTTTTGGCTGCTTTCTGTTGTCTGCTGGCTTGAGCGGCTGATGGTGGGCAAGATTCATGGGTCTAAGAACTCCACAACGGATAGAAGCAAGCGGCCCTTGGCCTTGGAGTTATCCCTGGAGCATGGCCAACTAAAACCCCTGCTGTCACTACAGTGTGACCAAAGATACAGAATAAAGTCGTCGTCCGCGACACGTAATTTTTGAGCTTGCTCCCTGCTTGTACCGGCTGTCGTTGTGCACCCCATGCCCCCGACAGAGAGGTTTTCATCACTCTGTGGAAAAGCTGTGAAAAAGCCCGTCGTGATGAGCTTTTGGCCTCACTGATTGATCTTGATGGCTGCTTCTCCTGCTCTTGGATTGAAAGGGGTTTGTCTGAGAGTGACCATTCCGACCATGGTTCAGGTTGCCGATACAGATTCAGGCGTGGTGCGCGGAATCGAAGCTCATCTAGTCAGTACAGCGCGGATTAAAACTTGCCAGTTTCGCGTTGGGTCTCGACGGAGACTGGCGGCCATCGCCATGTTGGTCAAGGGTGGAGGTTCTTCAAGTCACTCACGTGGGCTTCCTAATGGTTGTCGGTTTTGTCGCACTAACAGCTGGTGTGTCTCAAGCAATGACTGACAAACAATGATCGACTGAGTCACCTCAGGGGGGCAACGGGTATGGAGATGGCCTGTACCTTGCTGCGTTGCTTTCCCATCAAGATAAGGACGTGACAGAGACCCTTTGCTCAAGACCTGTAGCTTTAGTCACAACACTCCGCAATGAAGCGAAACACTCTGTTACATTAATTGAAATTCGCTACACGATCCATGGGTGACGCAAAGTTCGGTTTCTCTTCCTTCGCAGAACAGTGGAACGGCCGCTTAGCAATGATGGGTTTTGTCATTGGCCTTGGCACTGAGCTGCTGACTGGTCAAGGCATCCTTCATCAAATCGGCCTTGGTTGAAAACGTGCAGGAACCTGACGTCTGGGTACCTGAGACCAGAGCCGGGCATTACCGGCTCTTCTTCTTTGGTTCTTTTATCTCAGTACTCGGGGTATGAGTCAATACTGTTGTTCACTATCTTTGGGCTTCAGTTAATCCTATGAACAACTACTTCTGAGGTTTTATAGGAATTCCCCATACTCAATCGGCATTACGTTGATTTTGTTTTGTCTTCTATTTACAAAAAGCTCGTCTTTCAAACAACAAAACTCACATCCTGCTGAATCAACCAAACCCCAGTATTTGCTGGGGTTTTTTTTATTGGAAGAATACCTTCGTTCCCTTTGCTGATTTTGCTATTCGGCTTTTGGTGTGATTGATGCTTATCACCCACCCTCCCAGTCACGATTGATTCTGTCCTTGTGGTGTTGGGAATCCAAAGGGGGGGTCTTGTTGACGAACGATCAGTCCTCGATATCTCTGCTTTTGATGATTGTCTCAATTTCGTCCCATAATCAATATATTCAGTCGCTCTTATTTTCTGGCTTGTGGTTGCATTCTTTGTATACCAACAGTGCAGTCTATGTTCCTTGGTTGTCGATATGTTTGTTCACACGTCCTCAAGGCATTAAATCTTGCTGGGCTTAGTCGTATTCCACCGCGGTGAAGTCTTCTTGAGCAAGCCTCTGAGATCGTTTTCTGACTTATCTAATCGCTGACGCTTCGATCCTTCGCTTCTTTCGGTTGGACGACGGAGGCAACATCGGTGGATGCTTCGCGCCGTGGCGAGGGTGTGACAGAACAGTTCTTTCACGGCTTTCATCCGATACATCGATCCGTCAGTTGTGATGAGGAGAGGAATACCGGGTCATTCAGAGTTCATACAGTTCACCGCTTTGGAGATCGCGATGAATCAGGAGGCCATCGTCGACCTTCTCCGTCGATGGCTTTCGTATCAGGGTCGTGGGCCACTCATTCCTCCAGGGAGTGGTCCTCGCCTTGCATCCTTTAATCATCTCCCGTGTCTGTTAACGCGTACTCCGTCACAGACTTCAGACGATCGTGCTTTTTTCGTACCCCATTAAGTGCTGAACAAGCTAGAACAATAAATGTCTATTACTTTTTTATGCGTCCAATCCTTCTGGCTCTCTTGCCCCTTCTGATAGCTCCTGTAGCAGCCCTTGCTCAAAAGGAGATTCCCAAGGCGTCTGGCCATGATCAATGTCCAATGGGTTACGTGAATACCCTTGGTACAACTTGTGTTTCTCCGATTTACTATGAGGTGGCACCCACCAACGGGGAAGCCTGTAAGTCAGGCTGGGTCAATATCAGCGCCGGGTACTGCAAGAAGAAGAAAGGACCACTCGGCATTCTCTGATCCTAAAAAACAGACCCCTGCTTAAGCAGGGGTCTCAAAAATACGTCTCGGGATTGTTGCCTCGCCTCCACTCCTTTTTGCATTGTTGCACATATAACTAAATCAAAAGGATGAATCTTCTCCGCGATTACTGTTGCTGATCGGGAAATCGTTGGCTTTTGAAAAGATCCAGACGTCTATCTCAACAAGGATCTAATGCCTCACCTACCTCAGTAATGAGGTGTCTAAGGTCTTAGCAACGTTTGTACCCGAGTGCTGGCGCTATAACTTAGTGATCGATCCTCCAAAGCAGTATTGATACGACCAAAGTCCTTATTTTGTGAGTGGTTTCTTTCAGGTCATCGCATTGCTGCTACTTGCATCTAGCAATGGCTTTGAAGCTTTTTGCAGTGGAATGAGAGCTGATCTGATCAGCTCTTAAGTCCCGCAGCTCAATCTGGTGAGATCAGCAACATAGGAGCCAGTATCTTTTTGCGCTAGAGGATCGACCGACTCAACCAAATGGAATCGCTCAAAGTGAGCCATGACTGCTCATCAGGCTTATTTAGCTGTTATTCATCGTATGGATTAGGAGATTTCTGTGGTCAACCCCAAAGACCTTCAGCGCATTGAATGGCTGAATTACACAAATGCCAGCGCTCAAGAGTTGGTTGGTCTGGCAGTTGAGTTGGCAGAAGACCCGAATGGTGGTGTTCAAATGCGTGTTCTCATCGATGCCAATGTCGTCAGTGGGGTGACAGTGGTACCTCTTCAGCAGGGTGGCTGTTGTGACTGAAAGGTTCATCCGTTTCATCGTCACCATTTCGGCTTTGACCCATGCAATGGATGCCATGCTGAACGAACTGGAAGACTTCCCACAAGTGCTCTATCGAGCCAAGATGAATATCCGTGAGACCTTGCACATCAGCGCCAGTTTCGCTGTCGCTTGCTCCCGACGGCTCACCCTCGATGAAATGGCCTTTGAGCTGAGTCACGACTGATGGAACTCCAGATCAATGGGACAACCATTCGGGTCGAGGTAAAAAGTGATCTGGCGGTGGCCAGAAGAATCTCAGCCCATATGGAGAGACGAATCAGAGAAGACGATTGGCTCCCCTACAAAACCAAGCAGGATGCATTGAATGCCTGGAAAAAACTCGGCGGCATACGCGTCGATGTCCTACAGGCATACGGCTTGATTTGATTGGGTCAACAAGAAGCGACCGTGCAGTGGCCGCCAGCAACTTGTTGAGAATCCAGCAACGCCTTGATGGATTCCCATTCACTTTCTTCGGAAGCGTGTCGTATCCCAGCTTTGGTCGCATGCGGTGCGTCGATCCGTCAGTTTTGTTGTGAAACGGTCGGACGACTGATCAGAGTTCATGGTGTTCATCGTTCTGCAATGCGATGAATGGGTTGCGTCCCCCTCGGTTGTCGTGTCCGGCATGTTCACTGCCCGCGGATCGGCTTATCACTCTCTCCGATTGGCTGAGATGTTGATAGGGGCTTGCAGACCCTGATGTTGTTCTGGCCTTTGGCCACCACCCAGCCTGTTGTGCGATCTAAAACCATCGGAATTCCGGTTTCTACAGCGTCGAATTCAATGGTGTTAGGTCCGAAATAGCCGTTGTCCGTGTAACTGTCGAAGCTTAAAACCCTGGTCTCAACGGTTCCTTTTGCCTGATTGAGGGTTAGGTCTATGGCCCCTTTACTAGGTCTTGTGCCCTTGTGATCCTTGAAATCACATCGCAAATAAGTGGGGTCCGCATTTGCTGCGAGAGAGCCTGCCAACAGCACAGCAGCAGCAATGGCGGTGAGTCGTTTCAAGCGATCAGGTTCTCAAAAAGACGTTGGGAGCGGCTCAGCTGCAGAGGGTTGTTGCAAAGGAGCATGTCGGGGCGTCGGCTGTTGGCGTGGTCAGGATCATTTGAACACCCCATATCCGGATTTAATCAAATCCAAATTCTCTAGAGGAGTGGGTCGCTTCTCTATTGCTGCCCCAATGGGGGGAACAACGACAATGAAACGGCTTTGATCAGCAACCTTGGCAACGAGAGAAGACATCCGCGCTGCCTTTGCTGCTCCCCAGATCGATGGGATGGATCGTCTCTATGACGCCATTGGGGAGATGTTGTTGGAGGGGGCTGAATTTGAGAACGCCTATTCCTTAGTGATTGCTGCTGGTGGTATCCAATCCACCACCTGGATCAGGTTCTGCGTGCAATGTGCCACCCGGTTTGATGAGCCGCCAGAGGAGTCAGAGTTTTTGTCGGTGTTAGAGGAGTTCAGCCGGATACACGTTGGAGCTTGATGACTTTTGGACTCAGATCAAACAGCTCCAGCTCATCCCAATTGCCCGCAATAAGCGTTTGCACCGTTGTTCCAGTTGTCAGTTGGTGGCTATGCAGTACCTATGACTAAAACCGGAATGACTCCAGAAGATCAGCTACGTGTTGAGCAGACGTTGGTGAAGCCTGCTGCTGCTGGTTGGGGGGTGAAGCTTTTAAAGGTTCTCAAGCTTGAGAAGTTATTGAAGCTCGGCGACAAGGAAAGCTGACGATGGATCTCCTGCGGGCTTGTGACGACTTGAAGGGCTTTATCGAGACAGCTCAAAAGCTCATCGAGACTTGGGATGAAGACCCTGATAACTACTCAAAGCTGGAGCAACACCTCA
>ERZ802827.145-NODE-145-length-38618-cov-9.92462_pt1 | contig 38618 bp, 34 predicted proteins | sample MGYA00345652_ERZ802827 | MGnify/ENA primary metagenome ERZ802827 (study PRJEB30503, sample SAMEA104212372) | marine metagenome | biome: Westerlies Biome; feature: [SRF] surface water layer (ENVO:00010504) within the epipelagic zone...; material: water... | reverse complement strand
CTTTTATTGATTTTCTACCTTTAGATTGCTTCTCATATTTTAAATAGAGTTTATCGAACTCATCTCCATGACAATCATAAAGACCTGGACATTCGTTTGGACACATTAAAGTCCATTCTTCGTTATTTTCAACCCTCTTCATAAATAAGTCCGGCATCCACATTGCATAGAACAGGTCTCTAGCTCTCATTTCCTCTTTACCATGATTTTTCTTTAGGTCTAAGAAGTCATATATATCAGCGTGCCATGGCTCAATATAAATAGCAAAAGAACCTTTTCTTTTTCCACCACCTTGATCAACATATCTAGCAGTATCATTAAAAACTCTTAACATAGGAACAATACCATTAGATGTTCCGTTAGTTCCTGATATGTATGATCCAGTAGATCTAATATTATGAATTGAAAGACCTATACCTCCTGCTGACTGAGATATTTTAGCAGTTTGTTTTAAAGTATCATATATTCCGTCAATACTATCATCTTGCATAGTCAAGAGGAAACATGAAGACATCTGAGGTTTTGGTGTACCTGCATTAAAAAGGGTTGGCGTTGCATGAGTAAAATATTTCTTTGACATCAACTCATAAGTATCAATCACCGCATCAATATCATCCAGATGAATTCCAACCGAAACTCTCATTAACATGTGTTGTGGTCTTTCTACAATTTTACCATTGATCTTTAAAAGATAGGATCTTTCAAGAGTTTTAAAACCAAAATAATCATATCCAAAATCTCTATTATAAATAATTTTTGAATCTAACAGCTCTGCATTTTTCTTAATTACTTTATATACTTCATCTGAAAGAAGAGGAGCTTTTTTTCCTGTGATCGGATTTACATAAGTATGTAAATCATTCATAGTGGATGAAAAAGACTTATTAGTGTTTTTGTGTAAGTTGGAGACAGAGATTCTAGCTGCAAGTGAAGCATATTCTGGATGAGTTGTTGTCATTGTTGCAGCAATTTCAGCAGCAAGATTATCCAACTCAGATGTAGTAACACCATCGTAAAGACCTTCAATAACCCTCATGGCTACCCTAACAGGATCAACAAGCTCGTTGAAACCATAGCAAAGCTTTTTAATCCTTGCGGTTATTTTATCAAACATTATGGGCTCTTTCTTCCCGTCTCTTTTAATTACATACATACTCATTCCATTACAATATTATATTATCTAAAAAATTATTTAATTGATTATTTTAAAAATCGTCGTCAAGACCAAAGTTTGACTCGTCTTTTTTATCATTATTTAAAACACCTGCTTTCTGATATTCAGCAACCCTTTTCTCAAAGAAGTTGGTTTTACCTTGAAGGTTAATCATATCCATAAAATCAAATGGATTAGAAACATTAAATTCTTTCTCACATCCAAATTGATCAAGAAGTCTGTCAGTAACAAACTCTAGATATTGAGTCATTAATTTGGCGTTCATTCCAATAAGACTTACTGGTAAAGATTCAGTAATAAACTCTCTTTCTATATTAAGTGCATCAAGAAGTATTTCCTTAATTCTTTCCTTTGGAACCTTATTAATCATGTGATTATTGTGCAGGTGAACTGCAAAATCACAATGAACTCCTTCATCACGAGAGATTAACTCATTTGAGAATGTTAGACCTGGCATAAGACCTCTTTTCTTGAGCCAGAATATTGAACAAAATGAACCTGAGAAAAACACTCCTTCAACACCTGCAAAAGCAATAAGCCTTTCAGCAAAAGAATCTGACTCAATCCATTTTAGTGCCCAATCTGCTTTTTTCTTTATTGCTGGAAAATTTTCGATAGCCTTAAAAAGTGTGTCTTTCTCTTTATCATCTTTAACATAAGTGTCAATTAACAGTGAATATGTTTCTGAATGAATATTCTCCATCATAATTTGAAAGCCATAGAAAAATTTAGCTTCAGAATATTGAACCTCGTTTACAAAGTTTTCTGCTAGGTTTTCGTTTACTATCCCATCAGAAGCTGCAAAAAAGGCAAGAATATGTTTAATAAAATATCTCTCATCATCATTTAATTTTGTACTCCAATCATTTAAATCTTGGTGTAAATCAATCTCTTCGGCAGTCCAAAAACTTGCTTCACATTTTTTATACCATTCCCATATATCGTGATGCTTTATTGGAAAGATTACAAATCTGTCTTTATTTTCTTGTAATAATGGCTCTTGCTGCATAATAATTTTTTTTTATGATTGATAATTTTTTTACTCTAACAAATATTTAAAATTCTTATCAAAATTGAAAGACCTATTTTAAAGATTAACATAAAGTTTTTAACATTGGCTTGGAATAACTTTTTTTATTTTTTTTTAAAAAATATTTTTTGATTAATTCAATTGATTAATCTGAAATATTCCTAACATATTTGGGCATTAAATTGATTAATCATTATTAGAAATTCTATATTATTTGACTTAAGTTTGCAGTGAAAAGATGAAAACATTTCAAAAAATTTTATTGTTTTTAACAATTTTAATAGTAGTATTTAATTTAACACAATTAAATGTCTATAATTTTTTGGAAGATGAAAACAGAATTGCTTTAATATGTTTTGTACTATCATTATGCGCTCTTATCCTTATTTTAATTATGATGGTTTCAAAAAGAATTAAAGACAAATATGATAGTTAGATTTGAATAAAATCAACCTCTACGCCAGACTTTAATAAAAATTCAATTCCCGATAGATCCTTATACTTTTTTGAGTAAACAACTCTTTTTATACCAGATTGAAAGATCAGTTTGCTGCACTCCCTACAAGGCGACAGTGTAATGTAAAGAGTAGCTCCAATTGTAGACTGAGTAGAACCAGATATTTTAGCTATGGCATTTGCCTCTGCGTGAAGAACATACCATTTAGTATAACCGTCCTCATCTTCACAAGGGTTTTCAAATCCAGTTGGCGTACCATTATAACCATCTGAAATAATCATTTTATCTTTTACAATTAATGCTCCAACTTGTTTTCTTTTACAATGAGAAAGTTTTGACCATTCCTCTGCCATTTTAAGATAGGCAATGTCATATTTAAGTTGTTTCTTGTCCAATTCAAAGATTAATAATTGATTGCTAAATATAAGTTAATCTAGATTTATTTTTTAAGTTTCTTTATATATTTGTAAAAAAAAATAATGTACCCAGAAGAAATAGTTAAACCTATGAAACTTGAATTGACTAACTCAGGTTTCTCAGAACTTACATCATCAGAAGAAGTCAAGTCAGCTTTATCAAAAGAGGGTACTACCCTTATAGTTGTTAACTCGGTTTGTGGTTGTGCTGCAAGAAATGCTAGACCAGGAGTAATTTTATCATTATCAAATGAAACTAAACCTGATAATCTATGTACTGTTTTTGCAGGATTTGACATAGATGCAACTAACACCGCAAGAGAAGAAATGTTACCTTTTCCCCCATCATCTCCATCTATTGCACTATTCAAAAATGGTGAATTGGTTCACATGATCGAAAGACATCATATTGAGGGAAGAGAAGCAAATATGATTTCTGAAAATTTAGTTCTGGCCTACAATGAGTTTTGTTAATTATTTTGGTAAAGAAATAGTAAAGTCAGTACCCTTTTTATTTTTAGACTTGTAAGAAATATTTCCTCTGTGAGAATTTATTATGTTTTTAACTATTCCAAGTCCAAGACCCATGCCGTCTGACTTGGTTGTAAATTTTGGTTCAAATATTTTTTCTTTATTCTTTTTTGATACACCCATACCATTATCAGAAACAATAATCTTTACAATTTTAGCTGACTCAATAATTTTGACATGAATACTTGGCTCTCTATCATGAGGGATTGCCTGTATACTATTTTTTATCAGATTTGTCATCACTCTTATCCATTGGGCCTTGTCCAATTTAACAAAGATATTTTCACTCGAAGTTTCTAATTTTATATTATTCTGTTCAAAAATTTCAACTACTTTTTTTGTAGCGCCAACTATATCAGTTTTCTCAAGTTGTGTTTTTGGAAGAGTCGCAAAATCAGAAAATGAAGTGGCTACATTACTCATTGTATCTATCTGTTCAATTAAAGAATCACAAAAGTCATTTAGTTTAGGTTTATCATCACCCAATTTTAACCCACTATTTTTTTGAAAACTTTGAATAGTTAATCTCATAGGGGTTAATGGGTTTTTAATTTCATGTGCAACTTGCTTAGCCATCTCTTGCCATGCTTGTTCCCTTTCAGTCTTTGCTAATTTTTCAGCACTATCCTCCAAATCATCAATCATCTTATTGTATGAGTTTACTAAACTATCAATTTCCTTTGTAGCGTTATTTAAATATATTTTTTCGTTTTTTTTCAGTAAACCAGTTTGGCCAATCTTTAATCTAATTGTTTCAATTGATCTTGTTACAAATCTTGAAATAAAATAGGCAAGAACAATTGCAACCACCAACATTATAAAGTATATCTGATATAAAGTTGATAAGAAAACATTCAATTCACTTTCAGCAAATGAAACATCTTGAAAATATGGAAAAAATAGTATTGCATATTTTTCACCAAGATTATTTTTTAAAACACTGTAGGATGCTTGAAATTTTCCAACATCAGTTGTATTCTCAGAAGTAAACTTTCCCTCTTCATTTGAAACTAGCATTTTTGCAAAATCAGTATCTAATGAATAATTGTTTGAGATTACATCAAGAGGTAAATAGGAATAAAATAAAGGTTTTCCTTCTAGGGTGAAAATAGAATATTCAACACTGTGTATCTTTGTAATTTCAACAAAATCGTTATTGAAACTATCCCATTCAAGATAATTATTTGAAAGCTCATACTTATCAACAATATAATTTATTTGTTTCTTTAATTGATTTTCTTTTCTTTCTTGTCTATATGAGTTGTACTGGTCTGACTCTGTTCTGTATTGATAATATGTGGATCCAAGAACAAGAAGTGTAGCAGTAAAAACTAGCAAAATCATCGAGATAAAAATTCTTAATCTCAATGACATCTTATTTTTAAACATAATTGCTAACTCTTTAAAAAGTAAATATATTAAAGTTTTTACCAATCAATTTAACCTACAGGATTAAATGCAAAGGTTTTATAAAATAAGACTATAGAAAAAGTCTAAAAAGCTTGAAAAGAAGTTGAGGTGTTTAATGTGATTATTGATGAAATCTATGCTTTGATTTCGTGATCACCACAAACGTTGTTTGCTACAACCTCAACATTATGTTTAGCACAAACTAATGAATCCATCATCATATTTGTACAATTTACACAAGTATTAACTGTCTGAATCATTTTTTAATTTTTTATAAAATTACATTAAATAAGGTTTAGAATGATTATAAATTACTCATTTACAGTAATTTATAATGAATATAAATAAGCCTACTAAATTGGTTCAGTAAAAAAGTTACTACATCTTTTATCAAATTCAAGAAGATCACTCTTGTTAAAGTCAATAAATAATTCTTTTGAATCATTAATTGGATTTGAATTAAAGAAATAAATTTCATCTTTATTAAGCTTCCCTGTTATTTTATACTCTTTGCCTACAAAGGATGTTTTATCAACTTTAAATTTATATTCTGATTTATTCACGATTTTAATCTTTTCAGGCCTTATATATAGCTCTTTTTCATCTATATGTATTTTATTTAAATCTCCTAAAATTTTTGCACAATAACAGTTTACTGGATTACAATACATCTGTTCAGGTTGATCAAATTGCTGAACAATTCCTGCTTTAAAAACAAGTATTTTATCAGATATATCAAATGTGTCCTTAATATCATGAGTAACAAGAATAGTAGTAGTATTTGTTTTTTTTAAAATTTTATAGACTTCATTTTGAATTTTTGATTTGATACTTGAATCAAGGTTACTAAAAGGCTCGTCCATTAAAAGAAGATCTGGTTCTCGAATTAAAGCTCTAGCAATACAAACTCTTTGTTGTTCTCCTCCAGATAACTCATGTGGATATCTGTTTAAAAAATTGCTCAATCCCGTCAATTCTGTATAATAATCTACGTTAGCTTCATATTTTACGTCAAGATTGATCTTTAGATTTTCTAAAACACTCAGATGAGGAAAAAGTGGGTAATCTTGAAAGATAAAGCCAATCTTTCTTAGATTAGGTTTTATGAAAGTATTTTCATCATTTAATACTCTGGTATTGAGAGTAATTTTTCCAGAGTTAATTTTTTCTAATCCTGCAAGACATTTAAGAAAGGTTGTTTTTCCAGAACCACTCTCACCAACAAACGAGACAAACTCACCTTTGTTAATATTAAAGTTTAAATCTTTGATTAAGGAGTTTTCCTCGTTGTAATATTTAACAAGATTTTCAATATTAAGATACATCCAGACTCTTATTTATAATTCTTCTCAAAAATATTAATAAAACTGCACCTAGTAAAATAATTATTAGTGAGTATATAGAAGATTTTGCAATCATTTCCTCAATTGCATATTCATAAGTTTTTACTGCAAGAGTATCAAAATTAAAAGGTCTTAGAATTAAAGTTATTGGTAACTCTTTAATTATATCCACAAAACACAGAATAAATGCAATATAAATTGAAGTTTTATTAATAGGTAGATGTATTTTCTTGAATAGAGTGAAATTATTCATACCAAGATTTTTACCAGTGTCATCGAATGATTCTGGATGTTTTTCAAAACTTGATCTAAGTGGCGAGATACCAACAGCCATATACCTCATGACATATGCATAAATTAAGATTATTAGTGACCCAAAGACTATTGAGATTCCAGTTATTTTAGAAATAAAAGCTAACAACAGAATTAAAGATAATGCAATCACTGCTCCAGGCAAGGCGTATGTAAGTGATACTATTTCACTAAAGAAAAAAACTATTTTACTTTTTGATATTTTTTTTATGAACTGAAAAAGTATAGCTAAAAATACAATTACAATGGAAGAAATTGCAGCTAAGAAAAATGAGTTAAAGGACAAGGTTAGTAATTCTCTAAAGTCAATAATATTAATTGTTTTAAAAACATTATTAATTATGTATATAACTGGTATAAAGAATCCCAGCAAAAAAGGGAAAAGACATATTATATAAATATATAAAGCAGAAAATTTGTTGGTAGTATAATTACCTGAAACACTATCATTGGATTTATAATTGTATCTGTATTTTGATGAGGTATATCTTTCTAGAATAAAAAACAGAGATACGATTGTAAGCAAGCAGACTGCCAAAATTGACGCTGTATTTATATCTTGCATTGAATACCATGATCTAAAAATTCCACTAGTAAAAGTGTTAACTCCAAAATATTTTACAGCACCATATTCATTAAGGACCTCCATAATTATAAGAAAAAGACCTGAAAATATAGATACTCTAGATATAGGTATTATAATCTTAAAAAAAGTTTGGAATTGTGACATCCCTAAATTTTTTGCAATGTTAATGTAGTTTGAGCCCAGAAGAGAAAAAGAAATTCTACAGGCTGTGTATAAATATGGGTATAACACAAGTGCCATTAAAAAACCTAGCAATTCAATTTGTAGATAATCCAGATTTACATACTTATAAAGTTCAGGATAATTATTTCTAAAGATGCTTTGAATAGGACCAGTGTAACTTAAAATATCACTATATGTAAAGGCTATAATATATGATGGAATTGCTAGTGGTAAAAAAAGAACAACATCAAAAAAACTTTTTCCTCTAAAATTTCTTGTTGATATAAACCAAGCTGGAACAATTCCTAATATCAGAGAAAAAAAAACCGTTAAAAAAATAAGATATAATGTATTAAAAGAATAACCCAATAGTAGATTATTCCACAGATAAGTAAAATTCTCAAAGTTTAGTCCAACTACACTATAAACAAGATATAAAAGAGGAACAATTAAAAATAGTGAAATTAGGGATGTTAATAATTTAACATTCATCTTTTGATGCTTTTAGAGACTACTTCCAACCTCCAGAATCAAATATACGAATTGCTTCATTTCTTTTGGAACCTAACATATTCAAATCAAGAGGGTCTTTTCTAAATGCACCCCATTCTTTTACAATATCATTTGGATCAATATTTGGTTTTACTGAATATTCGAATGTGTTATTTACATATATCTCTTGAGCCTCATCACTTGTGAGGTATTCAATCAATTTAAGTGCATTAGATTTGTTAGGAGCATTTTTTGCAAGAGCAACTCCTGAAACATTTATATGAGATCCTCTTTGTCCATCCCCTTGATTTGGAAAAAAAACTGATATTGATTTACCTGCATTTACTTCCTCTTCATTTTCTGATGATAGTAAAAGCCCAATATAATATGAGTTAACGATAGCAACATCTCCTTGACCAGCAGCAATTGCTTTTACTTGATCTCTATCATTTCCTTTTGGATCTCTTGCAAAGTTCGAGACTACTGCTTCAGTCCAATTTTGAGTAACTTCCTCTCCTAAGTTAGCAACAAGTGAAGATAGAAGAGCTTGATTATATGAGTTAGATGATGATCTGACTAAAAGTCTCCCTTTCCATTTTTCATTTGCAAGATCTTCATATGTAGATAGATCACTTTCTTGAACCCTTTCATTACTGTAAACAAGAATTCTTGATCTATAAGTTACTGGAACCCAAAATCCATTTGGGTCTGTTAAGCTTTTTGTGATTCCCTCTGTTAAACTTTCATCATTATACTTTTGAAGTAGATCCATTTCAGATGCCTGCCATAATTTACCAACATCAACTGTTATAAATAAATCTGCAGGACTATTCTCACCTTCATTTCTCATTCTTTGAATTAATTCATCAGCATTAGCCTTGATTACATTTACTTTAATACCTGTAATTTTTTCAAAATTGTCATATTGAAGTTGATCAACATCATAGTGTCTCTGACTATACATATTGACAATTTGTTCTGAATTATCATTAGAACAAGCTAAAATAAAAAGGGCAAAAAGAGGGAATAATTTTTTCATAACTGATTAATTAAAGCACAATATTAAAAAAATTATTTTTATTTAGACTAATTCTAAATAAATATTTAAATTAGCATCGAAAATAATTTAGAACGGTTCTAAATAATTTAGAAATCGAATAAGTATAAACCATTTAGGACCGTTCTAAATGTATTAACAAATACAATGAGAAATTTATTATATATTTCAATTATTTTATATGGTACTAATTTAATTTCACAAAATTTAGATCAAACCATAGTTAACGATAGCATTACCAATCTTGATGAAGTTATCATAAAATCAAATACAATTCTTGGAAATAAGTTTGTGGCAAGAAACAGGACAGGTGCTGCCTATTATCTTTCAACAGATGAGTTAGCAGATTTTAATTATACTGATATAAATAGAGCATTAAACAAAATATCAGGAGTTAATTTTTATGAAGAAGATGGATTTGGCTTACGACCCAATATAAGTATACGTGGGACATCTCCAGAAAGAAGCTCAAAAATTGCAATAATGGAAGATGGTATTTTAATTTCTCCCGCACCTTATAGTGCATCCTCTGCATATTATTTTCCATCAGTTGCAAGAATGCAAGCAGTTGAGGTTTTAAAAGGAAGCAGTCAAATTCAGTATGGACCATATACAACTGGTGGTGCAATAAATTTTGTTTCTACTGAAATACCAAAATCATTTCAAGGTAAAATATCAAGTAGTTACGGAAGCTTTAATACAGGACAAACTTATTCAACAGTAGGAAGCAGCAATGAAAATTTTGGATATATGATTGAATATTTAAATTATAATTCTAATGGATTTAAAGACTTAGGCGAAAATTTAAATACTGGTTTTGATATTAATGAAATAACATCAAAAGTTAGATTTAATTCATCAAAAGATGCAAAAATTGATCAAAGTTTAGAATTCAAATTTCACTATTATGATGAGGTATCTAATGAAACATACCTTGGCTTGACTGATTCAGATTTTAAAAAAACACCTTTTTTAAGATATATTGGATCTGGAAAAGATAAAATGGATGCTGAACATAACCAATTTCTTATAACACATGAAATTAAAATTTCAGAAAAATTTAATATAACCTCAATCTTATATCATAATGGATTTAAAAGAAATTGGTATAAACTTGATGATATTGTTCATAATGGAGAATCACAAAAAATTTCAAAAGTTATATCAAATCCAGATTTATATTCTGGACATTTAGCATTTGTCAAAGGTGAAATCAATGGAGCAAGTAATTTTTTAAAAGTAAAAGCTAATAACAGAAAATATGTTTCACAAGGTGTTCAGACAAAAATAGACTATCATTGGTATGGAAAAAACAACTCTTTCAATGATTTAGAAATTGGACTAAGATTTCATTATGATGAAGAAGATAGGTTTCAATGGGAAGATATTTATACAATGAATTATGGAGTAATTAATATAGATAAGCGAGGAGAAAAAGGTTCTCAAGGTAATAGAGTTAGTTCAGCTAATTCGTTTGCATCCTATATAATGTATAAATACAAATACAATGGTTTCACAATAACACCTGGAATAAGATATGAATCTATAAAATTGGAAAGGAATGATTGGGGAAAATCTAATCCGTTAAGAAATGAAAGTGATTTATCAAATAGGGAAAATAATATTTCTGTTTTAATCCCAGGTATTGGACTTAATTATAATCTCAATAACAAGATTTCAATATTTGGAGGAATTCACAAAGGTTATTCACCTCCTGGAAGCTCAGATGGTCAAAAAGCTGAGCAGAGCATAAATTCTGAGCTAGGGGCAAGACTATCATTTAATAATGTTAACTCTGAAATAATTTTCTTTCAAAACAATTACTCTAATTTACTTGGAAATGATTTAGCTGCAACAGGTGGATTTGGTGAACTTGACCCATTCAATGCGGGAGAAGCATTGGTAAATGGTTTTGAATTTCTTTTAAGAAGTAATTTGATTGATAATGATAAGACAATGATTCCCCTTTCCCTTTCCTACACTCTCACTAATGCAAAATTTTTAACTGACTTTGGAAGTACTCAGGATATTTGGGGAGAAGTTAGAGATGGTGATAGAATTCCATATATTCCACAACATCAATTTAATTCATCATTAAGCATTCAAACTAAAGATTATGAAATCAATTTAAGCGCAAACTATAATGGAAAATTCTCAACTGTTGCAAATGGTTCATCTGAAATACCATCTTATTTTGTCTTTGATGTTTCATTTATATATAATCTTCGTTCAGACTTAATATTTAGATCTAAAATTATTAATCTTTTTGATAAAAAATATTCAGTTTCAAGAGCACCTGCAGGTCTAAGACCTGGCCATCCTTTTGGAATTTATGCTGGATTTGAGTACAAATTTTAATTAACTTTAAAGTATAGTTACTTTAAATTATATGACTAAAAATTACGAGATTATAATTTATGATGGTATATGTGTACTATGTAATTACTTTATTCGATTTATTCTAGAAAAAGATAGAGAGGCACATTTTAAAGCAACAAATCTTCAAAGTAATTTTACAAAAACAAAATATCCAGAGATTTTAGCTGTTGATTCAGTTGCAGTTATTTTGGAAAATGGAAAAATTTTGCAAAAAAGTAAAGCAGTTTACTACATTTTACAAAAAGTTAAAGTCTTACTATTAATCAGAGTTTTAATTTATGTTTTTCCAACATTTTTTTCAAATATAGTCTATGATTTTATTGCTCTAATTAGATACAAATTATTTGGGAAATACTCCTATTGTCCCGTACTCAAAGGGGATTTAAAAAATAGAATAATTGAATAAGAAAATCTTATGAACCTATAACGATATTTTTTTATCATTTATTTAGAATAGTTCTATATTAGACAAGGGAACTCTTAACAATACTTTTTGAACCTTTAGCGTTATTATTTGTAAATTTGTAAAAATTATATTTGCAAAAATCTATTTTGATTTGGTTGGATTAATAAGTCTTAATTACAAAGTTGCCCCTATTGAACTTAGAGAAAGGTTCTACCTAGATGATGCACAAAAAATTGTTTTTCATAATCTTTTGAAAAAAAAGGTTGGTGTGGAGGGATTGATGCTCATATCTACATGTAATAGAACTGAAATATACTTCGAATTTGAGAATCATATAGGAAACGAAAATAAGTTTATTCACAGCATAGTTAAAGAGCTCTCAGAATTTAGAAACTTTAAGGACAGTCTCTCACCTTACTTAGTAAAGCAGACCGGATCATATAACGTATCAAAACATCTGTTTAGACTAGCGTGTGGGCTAGAGTCTATGATAATTGGGGAATTTCAAATTGTTGAACAGCTCAAAGAAGCATATGACTTCTCATATAAACACAGGATGCTTGGACCTATCTTAAATAGAATGGTTCAAAAATCATTAGAAACAGGTAAGTTTATAAGAACCAATACTAAAATAGATAAGGGAGCAGTATCAGTAAGTTATGCAGCTGTTGAAAAGGTCCATAAATCTATTGAGATTCTTGAGCCTGAATTTTTATGTGTTGGTCTAGGGGAAACCTCAAAGTTATCAATCAAACATCTTCATCAAAAAGATTATTCCAATATTAAAATTGCAAATAGGACAAATAATAAATCTATAGATTTTGCAAAATCTTTAGGTCTAACTGCTGTAAAATTTGACTCATTTAAAAATGAGTTAGCAAATGTAGATGTTGCGATTTTTTCAACTTCATCTAAACAACCTTTAATATCAAAAAGCGAATTATCTAAAATTAGAAAAGAAAGTAAAAAAGAGCTTTTGATTATAGACTTATCTGTACCAAGAAATATTCCAAATGATTGCAGTGATATTGAAAATATTAAATTAATAAATGTTGATGACCTTAAGGATGCGGTAAATCACAACTATAAAAAAAGAAGGAGTCAGATAATAAAAGCTGAAAAATTTATTGAAGATTTTTTATCTGATTTTGATGACTGGACTAATTCTCGTCAGTTGAGACCCTCTATATTGTCTATAAAAAAACAAATAAAGAATATCGTTATTGAAGAAACAATTGAAAACGTAAATTCATCTTCAAGAGAAACAGATGCAAACCTTTTTGATTCTGATGGATTTAACAAAAGATTAGATAAGGTTTATGAAAAATTTTCCGACAATCTGGTGAGAAAGATTAGACAAGCAAGTAACAATGGGAAAGATGAAAAAGCAATTAGTGTAATTAATCAAATATTTCTCGATGATTAAATCAATTAAAATTGGTACTAGATCTAGTAAGCTGGCATTATATCAGTCTAATTTGGTTAAAGAAAAATTATCAAATTTATTGCCAAGCCTAAAAATTTCATTAGTTGAGATCAAAACTAAGGGGGATAAAATCCAAGATAGAAATTTAGATAGAAGTATTGATAAAGGGTTTTTTGTTAAAGAGATACAAGAACATTTACTTAATGACCAAATTGATATTGCTGTTCACAGTCTCAAAGATCTACCTGTTGAGAATTATTCAGATGATGTAACTTCAATAATTTTAAAAAGAGGCAATCATAGTGATGTTTTTTTAAGTAGAAATAAAAAAAAACTCTCAGATTTTAATCACACATTAAAAATTGGAACTTCGTCTCTTAGAAGAAAAGCACAACTGCTCAATATTAATTCTGATTTAAATATTGATGATATAAGAGGTAATGTTGATACCAGAATTTCTAAAATGTTAAATGGCGAATATGATGGTTTAGTTATGGCAGCGGCAGGAATAGAAAGACTTGGACTCAAAGAATATGTAACAGAGTATTTTGACATTGACCAAATGCTACCTGCGCCTGGTCAAGGTGCTATTTCAGTTGAGATTAAGAAAAAAAATAATGAATTATTTGAAATGCTAAAAAATATATGTGATGAGGAAACAGATCTTTGCACTTACTATGAAAGATCGTTTATGAATGAATTAGGTGGTGGTTGTAATTCACCAATTGGCGCGTATTCATTTATTTCAAATAATAAAAAGAAAATTACTGGTTCCATTCTTTCATTAGATGGAAAACAAGTTTATAAACGAAGCCTTGAAAAGGATGTTAGTAATGATATTAATATTGGGAAACTATTAGCCAAGGATTTAATTAAATCTGGAGCTAATGAAATTATTAAAAAATTAACCATTGAATAAAACTAATATTATAATAACTGGAGAAGACTTCGACTATAGCTTTGATAAATTAAAAGCTATGGAAGTTAATATTTTTCATTATCCAATGATTTTCACATCAGGTATAGACATCAATATTGATCCCAATATTTATAACTATATAATATTTACCTCAAAAAATGGTGTAAAATATTTCCTGAAAAATATTTCAACTTCTATTAATAGAGATATAAAATTTATATGTATTGGTAAAAAAACTGCTGAAGTATTAAGGAAAAATAAATTTAACCCTGACATAGTTGTAAGAAGAAATTATTCAAAATTTATGTGTGATGAAATTAAAAATATGGGAATAAGCAAAAACAAAAAATTATTACTTATTCAAGGAAATCTTGCAAAAAAAGAACTTTATGAGTGCTTATCTGAATCCTTTAATATTGATCATAAAATAGTTTATACTACTAATCCTGTAGTAGAAAAAGTTGATGATTTAACAGAAAAAATTATTAGTGAGAATACTTATGTTGTCTTTACAAGTCCCTCAACATTTAACTCATTTATTGATAAGTATAATCTTAAAAACAATATAATAAGCATTGGCGATACAACAACAGATCATATTAGAGATAGAGGTTTTGAGCCCTTAATGACAGCAAAAATGCAGTCATACGAAGGTATAAGTAATTCAATTATTGACTATTTAAATAAAAAATTAGATCATGAACTATCCTAATTCAAGATTAAGAAGGCTAAGGCATAATCCTAATATTAGAAAACTAGTGGAGGATATTGATTTAAAGACTTCTGACTTAATATATCCAATTTTTGTATGCGAGGGTGAAAATGTAAAGAAGGAAATTGGATCCCTTCCAGGACAATATAGATACTCAATTGACAACTTATTGATATTGACAGAAGAGCTAATTAGTGTTGATATAAAATCAGTTTTATTGTTTGGAGTATCAGACAATAAAGATGATAACGGTAAAATAGCTTGTAGCCATCAAAGTATTATTCCAAAGGCAGTAAAAAAGATTAAAGAAAAGCATAATAATGATATACTTGTTATTGCTGACTTGTGCAATTGTAGTTATACATCTCATGGACACTGTGGAACTTTAATTGATGGTGATGTTGATAATGATGCAACTATTGAGACACTATGTAAACAAGGTGTTATTCTTGCAGAATCAGGTGTTGATATAATAGCTCCCTCTGATATGATGGATGGAAGAACTGGAGAGATTAGAAAAGAACTGGACAAAAATGGATTTCATAAAATTCCAATTTTTCCCTACTCAGTAAAATATGCATCATCTTTTTATGGACCATTCAGAGGTGCTGTATCAAATTCCTTAGATGAAGGTGATAGAAAAACTCATCAGATGAGCTTTAAAAATTCATCTGAATATTTAAGAGAGATCGAGCAAGATATAAATGAAGGATGTGATGCAGTAATAATAAAACCTGCATTATCATATTTAGATATTATTTCAAAAGTAAAAGATAGATTTAGTATCCCAATAATTGGATACTGTGTTAGTGGTGTTTATTCAATGGTTAAATCTGCCTCAAGAGAAAATTTAATTGATGAAATCGATACAACAATGGAAATATTATTTTCCATTAAAAGGGCTGGTGCAACTGCAATAATTACATATAATGCAATAGAAATTGCAAAAAAACTTAATAAAGAATAAATGTTTTATAATAGTAAATTAGCATATAAAGAGGCAATAAAATTAATTCCAGGTGGAGTAAACTCTCCTGTTAGAGCATTTAGAAGTGTTCATTCAACGCCAATATTCTTTAAGAGCGGTAATGGAAGTAAAATGATTGATATAGATGATAATGAATATGTAGATTGTGTTGGTTCTTGGGGGCCATTAATTTTTGGTCACGCAGAGAATCACACAGTTGAGGCTATTGTTAATTGTTCAAAAAATGGAACAACTTTTGGAGCACCAACAGAGCTTGAAACAAAAATGGCTTCCAAGATAATTGAAATGGTTCCCTCAATTGAAAAGGTAAGGATGGTAAGTTCTGGGACAGAAGCTACAATGAGTGCTATTAGACTTGCAAGAGGTTATACTCGGAAAGACCTAATAATCAAATTTTCTGGTAATTATCATGGTCATTTTGATAGTTTCTTAATAAAAGCTGGCTCTGGAGCAATGACATTAGGTAAACCAGATAGTCAGGGAGTAACTGAAAATATTGCAAAGGATACGTTAGTAGCAGAATTTAATGATATTGATTCTGTAGTTAAACTCTTTAATGAGAATAAAGATAAAATCGCAGCAGTCATTATTGAGCCAATTGCTGGAAATATGGGTTTAGTAATTCCAGAAGACAATTTTTTGAATGATTTGAGAACTATTTGTTCTGAAAACGATAGCCTGTTAATCTTTGATGAGGTTATGAGTGGATTCAGAGTTTCAAAAGGTGGTGCACAAGAATTATATGATGTAATACCAGATATTACCACGCTTGGAAAAATTATTGGTGGCGGACTACCTGCTGGTGCATATGGCGGGAAATCTGAAATTATGGATCATGTTGCACCAGATGGCCCAGTTTATCAAGCTGGAACATTATCTGGAAATCCCTTAGCTATGGCTGCAGGATTAAGTGTTCTAGAAAGATTAAATGATGATGTGTATAGTAAACTTGAGGATATATCCTCAAAAATTCATGAAGGATTTCAAATAAATATTGAAAAAACTGGAGTTAATGCAAATGTAGCTAGAGTAGGTTCTATGATGACATTTTTTTTCTCTAATTCAGATAGGGTTAAAAATTATACTGAGGCTAAAAAATGTAATACGACTCTTTATTCTCAATATTTTAAATCAATGCTTGAATTTGGAATATATCTTCCCCCCTCTCAATATGAATGTCTTTTTCTCTCGAATAAAATTGATGAATATGATATAGAAAAAATTATAGATAGTAATCTCAAATCACTGCAAAAAATTAAATAAATGGAATCAATACTACTTAAAACAATTAAGGGAGAGAAAACGAGTAGACCACCTGTTTGGTTTATGAGACAGGCTGGAAGGATTCTACCGAATTATATGAAGCTCAAGGAATCTTACTCTTTTCATGAATTAATGAATGATCAAGAATTGGCTTCAAAAGTTACACTCTTACCTATTAGTGACCTTTCAGTTGATGCAGCTATTCTTTTTAGTGATATTCTAGTTATACCTCATGCTTTAGGTCTAGGAGTTGAGTTTAAAAAAACAGGACCGGTTTTTAATAATCCACTGAATATTGGTTCAAAAGCAGCTGATTTAAATTTTGATCCTAAAAAATTAGAATACATATACAGTAATATCAAACAAATAAATCTAGATAAAGATGAGCAAACTCCATTAATTGGATTTTGTGGAGGTCCACTAACTGTATTTCTTTTTATGTTTAAGTATGAGGGCTCGAAAGATCATATGAAAAAGGCTATTAAATTTTTATATAAAAATAGAAATGAAAGCAAAATGATCCTCGAACAAATAACCCAATCTTCAATTGAGTATGTTGAAAACCAGTGTAAATCGGGAATAGATGTATTTCAACTTTTTGAGACTTATTGTGGTTCTATTCCATATGAACTTTATAATGACCTAATCCTTCCATATTCAAAAAGGATATTAGATGCTGCAAGGAAAAATAATTGCCCTACAATTTTCTTTCCAAAAGATATTGGCAAGGGAGTATCTTTTATTAATAAAAACATTTGTGATTTTATTAGTGTTGACTGGCATACATCAATAGAGCATGCAAGAGAAATGATTTATGATGAAATTGGAATTCAAGGAAATATGGATCCACGAATATTCTATCAAGATTATGATGAAATCGAAAAATATTTAAATAGTTTAACTAATTTTGGCAGCCAAAATCAAAACTGGATTTTTAATCTTGGGCATGGTTTTCTTCCAGATATTGATCATAAAAAAGTAAAGTTTGTAGTTGACTGGATAAAAGATAAAGACTGGAATAGATAAAAAATATGGATAGAATAAATGAAAAGTTATTAAAGAAGTACAGCACTACTGGGCCAAGGTATACCTCCTATCCTCCTGCTACTTTTTTTGATACAAATTTTACAAATGATGAGTACGAAAAAAAACTCATTCAATCTAACAATGAGTATCCACAGAGTATTTCCGTTTACATTCATATTCCTTTCTGTCCCCAAATATGTCATTTCTGTGGCTGTACAACCGAAACAGGTTTTACAAAACCATTTCTTGAAAGATATATAGATGCACTGATTAAAGAAATCGAATATGTATCAAAAAAGATTGATTCAAAAAGAATTTTAACTCAAGTTCATTGGGGAGGAGGAACTCCAAATGCAATTTCATATAAATATATTGAAAGAGTCACTAAAAAACTTTTTGAAACATTTACGTTTTCAAAAAACTATGAGATGGCGATTGAGTGTAATCCTGCACACTTAGAGTTCAAGCATATTGAATTACTAAAAAAGTTTGGATTTAATAGAATTTCCTTGGGGATTCAAGATTTCAGATTAGATGTTCTTGAAGGAATAAACAGAAAACCTTCTAAACATCCAATTAAAGAAATTATTAATAAAATTAGCGATGAAGGTTTTACGGGGACTAATATAGATCTTGTTTATGGGTTACCTTATCAAACTCCTGAAACCTTTAATGATACTGTTGACAAAGCAATAGAACTTAATACTGATAGGATTGTTACTTTTTCATATGCTCATGTTCCAAGTATTTTGCCACGACAAAAAATACTTGAAAAAATTGGTTTTCCATGCTCCAGCGAAAAGGCAATTATGTATGAGACTGCTTATGAAAAATTAGTTAATGCAGGTTATATTTCTATAGGAATGGATCATTACTCAAAACCTCATGATGAGTTTGCAATTGCTCTAAAAAATAAGCAATTACATAGGAATTTTCAAGGTTATTGTACTCGAGAGACAACAGGACAAGTATATGCATTTGGTGCTTCATCAATTTCTCAACTAGACTCAGCATATATTCAAAATATAAAGAATGCAAGCCAGTATATTAATTCTATTGAAAAAAATAATCTTGCTGTTCTACGCGGATATTCTGTAAATAAAGATCAAAAGATTATTCGTGAAATTATTAATTCTATAATGTGTAACTATTTTGTAGATATAAATATTATTGCTAAGAAATATAATCTAAAAGCATCAGAACTTTACAACTTAATAAAATTCAAAAAGGATAATTTAGATGATTTTATTGAAGATGAAATTCTAGAGTTTAAAGATGATATCATTTTGGTTAAAGAAAGTGGAAGATTGTTTACTAGAAATATTGCTATGAGATTTGATCCATTAATTGATCAAAAGGTTGGAAGCTATTCAAATACTGTGTAATGAAAGGTTTATTAATGATAAATTTAGGCTCACCTGATAGTACATCTATACCAGATGTAAAGAAATATTTGGATGAGTTTTTAATGGATAAAAGGGTGATTGGTAAAAGCTATCTCTTTAGATGGATACTTGTCAAATTAATAATTTTAAATACTAGACCTAGAAAGTCTGCTAAGGCATACAAAAAAATCTGGTGGAAAGAGGGGTCTCCTCTAATAGTTCTTTCTAAAAGGTTATTCAATAAAGTAACTAAGTCGCTTGACATTCCTGTTGCCCTTGCAATGAGGTATGGATCAATTAGTATAAAAAAGGGGCTAGATGAATTGAATAAAAAGGGGGTGAAAGATGTCTTAGTGCTTCCTCTATACCCTCATTATGCAATGTCATCATATGAAACTGTAGTTGAAAAAGTAAAAGAAGAAAAAGAAATTAATTTTCCGAGCCTTAATCTAGATATTATTCCTCCATTTTATAAGAATCCAAAATACATTGAAATATTAAGTGCGAAAATAGAAGAGTCAATTAAGAATGTTGAGTACGATCATCTACTTTTTTCATATCATGGAATTCCAGTCAGTCATCTTAAAATATCTGATACAACAAATAGTCATTGTTATAAAGTAAATGATTGTTGTAATGTAGATTCTTTAGCCCATAGTACTTGTTATAAACATCAATGTCTTGAAACTACCAAAAAAGTTGTAGAAAAACTTAGTATTGGGGAGGATAAGCATAGTAACTCATTTCAATCTAGACTTCCAAATGAACCTTGGTTAAAACCATATACAGATAGTGAACTTGAAAGACTTGCTAAGGCTGGTAAAAAGAAACTTGTCATAGTAACTCCAGCTTTTGTTACAGATTGTCTTGAAACTCTTGAAGAGATTGCAATGGAAGGAAAAGAAGAATTTTTGGAAGCTGGTGGCAAAGAATATACATATGTACCTTGTTTAAATGAAGATGATAACTGGGCTGACTTAATATCAAGATGGACAAAGGACTACATTAAATTAAACTAGTGCTTTGAAAGTAAATACTGTAATTATTGGAGGAGGTATTTCAGGGTTAAGTACAGCAAATTTCTTGTCAAAAAAAACTTCAGATTTTCTTATTCTTGAGGCTAGCGATAAAGTGGGTGGTACAATAAATAGCTCTAAAGTTGATGGTTATATTCTTGAAAATGGCCCAAATACAGTATTAGATAATAACAAAGCAATTCAAGAGCTTCTATCTGACCTAAGTATTACAGAAGAATTGATATACCCCAATTTAAAAAAGATCAGCAACAGATACATATTAATAAATGATAGATTAGAGAAAATACCCTTAACTATTTTTGAATTTCTTGTAACTCCCATATTAAGTATTTATTCAAAAATTAAAATCTTTTCTGAGATATTAGTTCCAAGACATATAAATGATACCGATGTTGAAAGTTTTATCAAAAGAAGATTTGGAAAAGAGTTTCATGACAATTTGATCGTACCATTTCTCACAGGAATTTATGCAGATACCACAAGTAAAATGAGTACAAAAAACACACTGAAAAAAATGTGGGAGCTAGAGCAAAAGCATGGGAGTATCATAATTGGTTTAATTAAGGAAAAAAATAAAAATTCAAAGGCAAAGATCTTTACAATTGATGGAGGACTATCAAAAATAACTGAATTACTGTCTAAAAAGTTTATAAATCAATTAATGTTGAACACTAAAGTTTCAAGTATTGTAAAACTTAATGAATCATATAAAATCTCTTTAAATCAAGGTGAGGATATATTTTGTAACAAAATTATATCTACAATACCTTCATACTCACTTAAAGAGATAGTCTTTGATGATAAGCTTAAGAATGTTTTATCTAAAATAAACTATAATCCAATTGATGTATTTCATTTTGGTTTTGACAGAGATGCCTTAGATATAAAAATTGATGGCTTTGGACTACTAACAAAACCACAAGATAAAAAGAGCTTTTTAGGAGTATTATTTAGTTCAAATATTTTTGAGCATGTCTCCAACAATAAAAAATTTCTCATTACTGTTTTAGCTGGAGGAGATAGACAGAAAGATTTATGCAAAGAGTCTCCTAAATTTCTTGAAAGGCAAATTTTAAATGAGATTCAACCTCTACTGAGATTGAAATCTGAGCCTGAATTTAAAAATCATTTTAGATGGTCCAAAGGCATTCCCTCCTATTCAATGTCAGTCACAAAATTACAAAAGGATTTAAAAATTTTTGAAGAAAGTAATAAAGGTTTTTATATAATTGGAAATTTTCATCTTGGTGTCTCTGTAAGTGACTGTGTTAAATATTCAAAGGAGCTTATAGATACTAAATTTAAATAGATTTTAAGTATTTTTTTGGGGTAGTTCCAAACCTATTTTTAAAAGCATTGATGAAATGACTTGAGGTGCTATATCCAATATGATCAGCAACCTCGTTAACATTATAGTTTCTTGTAGAAAGCATTTTACTTGCAATATTCATCTTATATTCCAATAGAAATCCATAAACTGTATAACCATAAATTTCCTTAAATCCCTCTTTTAGATTTTTTAGAGATATATCTACTTCTGCAGATAATTCTTTTAAAGAAGGAGGATCTGACATTCTTTTAATTATTATCTCCTTTGCCATCTTTATTTTCACAACATTTTTTTCATCAGCTAAAAATGGGCATTGTTCGATATTTAAATCATTTGATTCATTAAAATAGATTCCTAGTAATTCAAAAACCTTTCCTTTTAAGTAAAGAGTTTTTACATTTTCACTGAGCTTCTCATTAATTATCTGATTAAGAACAGTACTTATTTGAGGCGAAATAATATTCTCTTTATAGTACTTTTTATCTAAATTTTCTTGAGATAAAAAAGAAATATTATCAGTCAACTCTGAAAACAAACCGTGAAACTTTTTAATAGTAATTAAGAGACTTAAATATTTAGTATTTTTTTGTACAGAAGCATCAATAGGCAAGTTAGTTGAAGGGTTAAATAAAATAAGTGAATTATTTTCTTTAAGGTCTAATATATAGGATCCGTTATTATATCTAAACGAAATTTTACCTTCTAAACAAAAATGAAACTGAATAAAATTGATATCGGTACTAAATAAAATGTCTTCCGACTCTTTTTCAAAATTCGAATAAGTATTAATCAGAATATCATTATCAATCTTAAAAGTATTCATCTCAGTTAAATATTACTAGACAAATATAAAACTGTTAAATAACTTATAGAATTAATTTCATTAAATTAGCTTTTATGGATGTTGGTTCAATACTAATAGTGCTTCCTTTATTGATTATATTTTCATATCTGTTTGATATATTCGCGAGAAGAACAAAATTTCCATCTGTTATTTTACTTGTTTTTACAGGGATTATAGCAAGATTTATATCATCCTATTACGGATACTCAAACTTTGAATTTTTAGATAGTCTAGTTCCTGTACTGGGAACTATTGGGCTTATTCTAATTGTTCTTGAAGCTGCAATTGAATTAGAAATAAAAAAAGAGAAAACATCCATTATCATAAAAGGGTTTTTAGCTGCTTTCTTTATTTTAGTTATTAATATAGTGCTTGTAAGTATTTTCTTCAGTGAAGTAATTGGGCTATCTTATCCCACATCTGTTATTTATGCAATACCATTATCAATAATAAGTAGTGCTGTAGCAATTCCTTCAGCAACGGGACTTATAACAAAGAATAAAGAGTTTGTGGTTTACGAATCAACCTTTTCCGATATTTTGGGAATTATGTTTTTTTATTATTGTATCAGACAGGCAGAAAAAGGAGAATCTCTGATTGGTATAGAGCCAATAATAACATTAATTGGTCAAATATTTTTAATTATAATAATTTCAATAGCAATTACTTATCTTCTGTTTCAATTAATTCAAAGAATCGAACATCATGTTAAGTTCTTCCTTATACTTGCTCTTTTGATATTGGCATATGAAATTGGAAAAGATTTTCTTAAACTACCTTCATTAGTGCTAATTTTTATTTTTGGAATATTTCTTTCAAACTTTGCAAACCTTATACCCACAAGTTTAAAGAAATATATAAAAACTGATAACGTAGGTAAATCTGATCTTCATGAATTTCATTTACTTACTGCTGAATCAACTTTTCTAGTGAGGACTTTTTTCTTTTTATTTTTTGGTTTTTCAATTCCACTTGAAAGTTTTGTAGAATTTGAACCCTATATAATTGGAGCCACTGTTCTACTAATAATGTATGGTGTTAGATATTTTTATCTCACACTTGTAATAAATGATGAAGATTCAAAACCTTTACTATATTTCTCTCCTAGGGGTTTGATTACCATACTTCTTTTTTTAAGTATTTCTGATTATGATATACCAAAAAGTAATATTGTAGATGAAAAAGTTCTTTTGGTTATTATTATTGCTTCCATGTTAATAATGATTCAAGGGTCAGTAAATAGAAAAAAGAAAGAGGACCCTGAAACAGAACACCAACAATCATTTACAGAAATTGTTGACTCTCAAATAGAAAAAAAATGAAAACTATAAAGAATATAGTAATTACTATTGCAATAATATTTTCTTTATTATATGCTCTTAATTTAGAATACTTTATTAAAGGTGTCCGTGTTGTTTATATGAACTTTCAAACTACTGTTTTCATTAATGATCTGAAATATTTTGATCATGAAATTATTGAATCCCCTGATGAAAAATCTCCATGGAATGAAAGCGAAAATATAACTAACTCATTTAGAACAGAATTTGAAAAATATAACGAGGAGTTTAAAACTGTTGCATTTCTAGTCATACACAAGGATTCGATTATTGCTGAAAATTATTACAGAGGATACTCTTCGAATTCGTCAACAAATTCCTTTTCTATGGCAAAAACTTTTGTTTCAGCAATGATGGGAAAAGCAGTTGAACTAGGTTATATAAATAGTTTAAATGATAAAGTGATAGATTATATTCCTGAGATAAAAGGAGAGTTTGCTAAAGATGTTAGAGTTATTGACCTTGCTTCAATGACATCTGGATTGAAATGGGATGAAGGTACTTCTGACCCATTTAGTCCTGTAGCAAAACAATATTTTATTTCAGATGTTGAAGAATTAATCTTTAATCAACCATTTATAGAAAAACCAGGAGAAAAATATCATTACTCTAGTGGAAATACGCAGCTATTATCAATTTTAATTGAAAGAGCATCAGGTATAAAGACTGATAAATTTTTTGAGGATGAGATTTGGTCTAAAATTAATCCTGATAGGGATGCATATTGGCAGCTTGATAGTAAAGAATCTGGGATTATTAAATCATTTTGCTGTTTTCACTCTAATGCTCGTGATTTCTCTAGATTAGGGAAGCTTTATTTAAATTATGGAAAATGGGGTGGAAATCAAGTTATAGATTCACTATTTATAAAAAAATCAATGACCCCATTTCTTGATAATTTTGACGCATATGGAATTGGTGTTTGGTTAACAAAACATAAAGGTCTAAATATTGCATTAATGAGTGGTCATCTTGGTCAGTATGTTATAATGATTCCTGAAAAAGATCTTATAATTACTCGACTTGGTGAAAAAGATATTGATTTAGGAGGTCCAGGCGTTTCAGGTGATGTTCTAATTTATGTTGATGAAGCACTAAGATTAATCGAAGATTAAATATTCAAATTCAGTTTAACTGGACAATGGTCAGAATGATATATATCATTTAAAATACTTGCACTTTGAATCTTATCCTCCAAAGGTTTTGAAACAATATTATAATCTATTCTCCACCCTTTATTATTAGCTCTTGAGTTCGCCCTGTAACTCCACCAACTATACTGGTGGGGAGATTGATTTACAAATCTAAAAGAATCAATAAAATTGTTTCCAATAAATGAATCTAACCATGCTCTTTCCTCGGGTAAAAAACCTGAAACATTTTTATTTCTAATAGGATCATGAATATCAATAGGTTTATGACAAATATTGTAGTCACCACAAATAACAAGATTGTGAATTTTTTTATTCAAAGCATAAATATAATCCTTGAAATCATTCATAAAACCAAATTTAAATTCAAGCCTGTCTAGATTAGTCCCCGAGGGTAGATATAAACTCATAATAGATACTTTATCAAAATCTAATCTTAAAATTCTTCCTTCAAAATCCATATAATCAATTCCTGATCCATATTCAATGTGATTGGGTTCTTCCTTTGAAAAAATTGCTACACCACTGAAGCCTTTCTTTTGAGCTGAAAACCAATATGTCTTATATCCTAAATCTTCAATAAGACTACAATCAACTTGATCCTTATTTGCTTTTGTCTCTTGAATACAAATTACATCCGGGGACTCTATATTAAGCCAATCAACAAATCCTTTCTTTATTGCAGCTCTAATTCCATTAACATTATATGTAATAATTTTCAATTATCTAATTTTTTCAATAAACTATTAAGAGATAATTCATCATTTATAATTGTTTTTAATTCTGAAAGGTTAATTCTTTTTTGCTCCATTGACTCCCTATCTCTTATAGTAAAACTATCGTCTTCAATAGTTTGGTGATCAACAGTTATACAGTATGGTGTGCCAATTGCATCTTGCCTTCTATATCTCCTTCCAATTGCATCTTTTTCATCAAAAACTATATTTATTTCATGAATAAAATCTTTCATAATATTTCTGGTATATTCTGGCAACCCATCTTTTTTCACTAACGGTAAAAAAGCAAGTTTGTTAGGTGCTAAGGGTTTTGGAATATTCATTACATTTCTTGAAGTGCCATCTTCTAAAATTTCAGTTTTTAATGAATTAGAAATTATCGCTAAAAACATTCTATCTAATCCAATTGATGTTTCAAGAACAAAAGGTGTATAGTTCTTGTTTAAAAGTGGATCAAAATATTGTATTTTTTTACCAGATAATTTCTCATGACTTTTAAGGTCAAAATCTGTTCTAGAGTGAATCCCTTCAAGTTCTTTAAAACCAAATGGAAAAAGAAATTCTATATCACATGCTGCATCAGCATAATGTGCAAGTTTATCATGATCATGGTATCTAAAACAATCAGATTCTATTCCTAGGTTTAAGTGCCATTTAAGTCTTTTTTTCTTCCACTGATTAAACCAGTCTTCTTGAGTTCCAGGTTGAATAAAAAACTGCATTTCCATCTGCTCAAATTCTCTCATTCTAAAAATAAATTGTCGAGCAACTATTTCATTTCTAAATGCCTTTCCAGTCTGAGCAATACCAAATGGTATTTTCATTCTAGACGTTTTTTGAACACTTAGATAATTAAGGAATATTCCCTGTGCAGTCTCAGGTCTAAGATATAAATCCATACTTGAATCCTCAGAAGCTCCAAGTTTTGTGTTAAACATCAAATTAAATTGCCTGACTTCGGTCCAATTACAAGTTCCTGATACTTGACACTTAATTTCAAGATCATCAATTAATTTTTTTACTAAAACTAAATCATCATCCTCAAAGGCTGATACCATTTTAGACTTAATTTCGTTAATTGATTTAGTAATTTCTTTTACTCTAGGATTTGTGGCCAAAAATTCTTTTTTATCAAATTTTTCTTTAAATCTTTTTTCTGCTTTAGATACTTCCTTTTTGATTTTTAAATTTAATTTTTCAATATGTTCTTCTATCAAAACATCTGCTCTATATCTTTTTTTAGAATCTTTATTGTCAATTAATGGATCATTAAATGCATCTACATGTCCAGAAGCAACCCAGGTTTTAGGATGCATAAATATTGCAGAATCAATTCCAACTATATTTTCATTAAGCTGAACCATTGATTTCCACCAATATTCTCTAATATTATTTTTCAGTAGAGTGCCATTATGAGCATAGTCATAAATAGCATTTAATCCTTCATATATTTCACTAGATGGAAATATAAAACCATATTCTTTCGAGTGTGAAATTATTTTTTTTAAAGCGTCTTTATCCATTAGTATATTGTAAAAATAGTTCTTTTTACTATTTTAAATACGTTAATTTGTAATTGAATTGATATAATGAGAAATTTAATTTATACTGTTTTATCAATAGCTTTAATTAATGGCTGTGCAAAGCGAGGGAATCCGACAGGAGGACCAGTTGATAGCATTCCTCCAGTTTTAATTAATGCGAATCCCAAACTTAATTCAACAAATTTTGACTCAGAAGAAATTAAGTTAACATTTGATGAATTTGTAAAATTAGATAAAGTTCAAAATCAATTAATAATTTCTCCTCCACTTGATAAAAGTTCATATGAAATTAGACCCTTAAGTGGAGTTACAAAAAAAGTATTTCTAAAATTTATTGACAGTCTAGCAAAAGAAACTACTTACACGATAAATTTTGGAAATAGTATTAAAGATAACAACGAAGGTAACCCGTTAACCTTTTTTTCATATACGTTTTCAACCGGTGAAACGCTTGACTCACTCTATTTAAAAGGGAATATTTCCGATTCTTATAATTTAGAATCTGATGATTATGTTTCAATACAGCTTTACAGAATTGATTCTGCTTTTAAAGATTCTATAATTTTTAATAAACTTCCAACTTATATATCAAATACTTTAGACTCAACATCATATCAATTTCAAAATCTTAAAGAGGGAAAATATTTAATTTTAGCATTAAAAGATGTCGATGATAATTATCTTTTTGATCCATTTTATGATAAGGTTGGATTTATTGATTCACTAATTACGCTTCCTAGAGACTCTATTATTGATTTAAGATTATTTAAAGAAGAAACCTCTTTAATATGGGATAAACCTCATTTTATTAATAGTGAAAAAATTGGATTTGGATACTACGGTAAACTTGAAATGAAAAATATTCAATTTGAATCCATACTACCAGATAGTGTAAAATACACTTTTACGAAAGAAATTGATAAAGACACCCTTTATCTCTGGTTATCGAAAAATAATTTTGATTCTTTAAATTTTAATTTAATTGAAAAAGATACCACTAAACTAACAACAATAAAGTTTGATAGAGCAAGAGACACACTAATTGATTCCTTAAGTATAACTCCTAAAACTAGTGGTGTCATTCACTTAAAAGAAACATTTAGGCTATCTGCAAACATTCCAATAAATGATATAATTGACTCTTTAATTACCATAAAAGATATTGACTCTTTAAATGTAGCTTTTAAAACCTCAATTAGTAATAATCTTGATGAAATAGATATAGTCTTCGACGTTTCCCCATCTGATAATTACAGAATATCTATTTTACCAAATGCGATTAAAGATATAAGAGGCGACATTAATGATACTTTACAATTAAGTGTCATTAGTCAGTCTCTAGAAGACTATGGAAATATCTTTTTAAATGTCGTTCGAAATAATGAATCTAAATTTATTCTTCATATGATCAATCCAAATGGAGATATAATTAGAGAATTTAAAAATGTAAATCAAGATTCTACTTTTAATTTTGATTACATAAGACCTGGAAAATATACTTTTAGATTAATAGAAGACATTAATAAGAATGATATTTGGGATACGGGGAATTACTTAAGAAGAATTAAACCTGAACCTGTTTATTATTTTCCTGACGAGCTTGAAGTTAGAGCAAACTGGGACCTGAATGAAACTTTTGATTTAAACATAAAACAATCAATCAATGATTCGATAAACTAATAACATGAAGAGAAAATTATCAATCTTATTAATTAGTGTTTTTTTTAGTGCTAGAAGATGGTTTGGTAGTCAAACAGAGAGTACGTTTACAAACATGATTCTAGATTCTAAATAATTTAGATTTTAGCTTTATAAAACTCTCTATTCATTCTTGCTATATTTTTTATAGAAATTCCTTTTGGACACTCTACCTCACATGCACCAGTATTAGTGCAGTTTCCAAAACCTTCTTCATCCATTTGTTTAACCATGTTTAAAACTCTTTCTTTTGCTTCTACTTTACCCTGAGGTAAATAAGAAAATTGTGAAACTTTAGCTGAAACATATAACATTGCAGATGCATTTTTACATGTAGCTACACAAGCTCCACAACCTATACAAGTTGCAGCATCAAATGCATTATCAGCATCTTCTTTTCTAATTGGTATTGTATTTGCATCTTGAGTATTACCTGAAGTGTTAATACTTATATATCCTCCAGTATGTTGAATACGATCGAATGCTGATCTGTCAACAACCAAATCTTTAATTATTGGAAAAGATTTTGCTCTAAATGGTTCTATTATTATTGAATCCCCATCTTTGAATTTTCTCATGTGAAGTTGACAAGTTGTGATACCTTTATCTGGCCCATGAGCTCTACCATTTATAAATAGTGAGCAGCTTCCACAAATACCTTCTCGACAATCATGATCGAACGAAATTGGATCTATATTCTCATTAATAAGTTTCTCATTCAAGATATCAAGCATTTCAAGAAAAGACATTTCAGGTGTAATGTCATCAATTAGATATTTCTCAAAATTACCTTTTGACTCATTATCTTTCTGCCTCCAAATTTTTAAATTAAGTTTCATCTTAATATTTAGCTGATTTATTATTTGTTATTGTATTAATTATAAATTCTCTAAGATCTTGATTGGACTTTTGAAGATCTTCCCTCCTTAAATACATCATATGTCCACTTTCATATCCTTTAAATGTAAATCTATCTTTTAATTTACCTGAAGGATCAACTTGTTGGATTGTATACTTAGCAGCTGAAAATGTGGTTGCCCCGTCATAATAACCCGACTGAACTAAAACATTAAGAAATGGGTTTTCTGCAATTGCTTCTCTAAATCTTCTTCTAATATTGACATTATCAGAATCCCAAGGCCTAACTGATAATTCATCTCTAGCCCAAGTATTATATTTAATATCAGTATAGAAATTTAATTTCTCCTTAATGTAGGCATTCATGGAAGGAGTAAATGCATGATCCCATGAACTAAGCTCTTGTGGGTATTCTGGGTAAGATCCGCCATCCTTACTATCGATACCCTTATATCTGGAGTCTAATCTACCTATTGTAAAACCTTCATCTCTTAGTAACTCTTTCCAAAATAAGCCAGTTGAAATCTTCAAATTATTATCAAGAATTTCATTGTAGTCAATTCCTGTTAAATCAGATATTTTATTAGCCAGCTCGGTTTTTTTTATTTCACTCAAATATCCTCCTTTTGCAAGTGCAGGTAGTAATTCATTATAGGCAAAATCTTCAGAAGTTTCAATTATATCGTCAAGGCTCGAGGATTGAAGACTTTCATTAAGTTTATTATGATACCAAGCAGTAGCAGTAAAGTATGGAAAATCTACAACCGGAAGTATTATGCCTCCAGATTCATATCTTAACTCATAATCTGCAGGTGATACAAGCACAACTCCGTTTAAATAAAGCCATTGATTTTGTTGTAACTCATGGGCTAATCCCATAACTCTAACTCCACCATAACTTTCACCTACTAAATATTTTGGTGACTTCCATCTTTCAGATCTTGATACAAATGTACTTATCCACTCTGCCAAATACTTAATATCTTGATTAACACCAAAAAATTTATCAGATGCTTCTTTCTTACTCATTTCTGTTAATATTCTTGAATACCCAATGTTAATTGGATTCACAAAAACAATATCTGCTACATCAAGAACTGAGTAGGGATTTGTCTTATAACCATAAGGTTGTATAGGGTAACCTTCATCATCAACAATTAAACTATATGGCCCAGTATAACCCATGTGCATCCATATTGAGGCTGAACCAGGGCCACCATTAAAAGAGAAAACTAATGGTCTATTAGTATTATCATTAATATCAGTTCTTTTATAATATGTGTAGTGAAGAGTAGCTATTACTTCACCCTTTGAATCCCAAATAGGCTGTGTACCAGCTTGCGCTGAATAGTTTACTTTCTTACCAAGTATTGTTGTAGTATGATTTGTTATTACTTTGGTATCTGCAGAAATTTTCCTATTATTTGAATTATCTTGAGAATAACTAACAGATGTTACTACTACGATTAAAATTGTTAAAATATTTTTCATGATTTTGTATTATTTATAAGATCTAGTCTTAACTTCAATTTCTTCATATTTAAGATCTTCTTTATGAAGTTTTGCTTGTGAAGGTTCACCAACATATTCCCATGCTGAGACAAATTTATAATTTTTATCATCTCTTATAGCTTCTCCATCTTTTGTTTGATATTCTTCTCTAAAATGCCCTCCACAAGATTCATTTCTTTCTAAAGCATCTTTAGCGAACAACTCACCTAACTCAAGGAAATCAGCAACTCTTACTGCTTTAGCTAACTGCTCATTGTATTCTTCAATTTTTCCAGTTACATTAACATTTTTATAAAAATCTTTTCTTAATTTTTTTATTTCATTTATTGCATCTACAAGATCATTTTGATTTCTCGACATACCACACTTATTCCACATTATTTTTCCTAATTTTTTATGGTAATAGTCTACAGAGTGTTTTCCTTGGTTAGATATTAGCTTATCTAACAATTCTTGAACACTTTTTTCACTTTCATCGAATTCTTTAGAGTCTGTTTTTATTTTCCCAGTACTGATGTCATCAGATAAATAGTCTCCAATTGTATATGGCAACACAAAATAACCATCTGCTAATCCTTGCATTAAAGCAGATGCCCCCAGTCTATTAGAACCATGATCAGAAAAGTTAGCTTCACCTATTGCGAAGCAACCAGGTATTGTTGTCATTAAATTATAATCAACCCAGACTCCTCCCATTGTATAGTGAACAGCTGGGTATATTTTCATAGGCATAACATATGGATCCTCATCAACAATTTTTTCATACATCTGGAATAGATTTCCATATTTTTGTTTTATTACTTTCTTCCCAAGCATATTTACAATGTTATTATCATTTTCATCTTGACCGTTCAATAAAGCCTTTTCCTTACCATATCTATATATTGAGTGAGAAAAATCTAAGTAAACTGCTTCACCAGTTTTATTAACTCCATATCCATTGTCACATCTTTCTTTTGCGGCTCTTGAAGCAATATCTCTTGGAACTAAATTTCCAAAAGCGGGGTATCTTCTTTCCAAGTAATAGTCTCTGTCTTCTTCTTTAATGTCTAGAGGTGATAACTTTCCTTCTCTAACAAGCTTAGCATCAGTTTTATCTTTAGGAACCCAAATTCTTCCATCATTTCTTAAGGACTCTGACATAAGTGTTAATTTTGATTGATAGTCTCCAGAAACAGGAATACATGTGGGGTGTATTTGAGTGAAGCATGGATTAGCAAAATAAGCTCCCTTTCTGTGAATTTTCCATGAGGCAGTTACATTACTTCCCATGGCATTAGTAGATAAATAAAAAATATTACCATATCCTCCTGATGCAATGACAACTGCATGTGCAGAAAATCTCTCCAGTTTTCCTGAAACATGATTCCTTGCAATTATACCTCTTGCTTTTCCATCAATTTTAACAACATCCATCATCTCATGTCTACTAAACATTTCAATCTTACCTCTTGCAATTTGCCTGTTCATTGCTGAGTAGGCCCCTAAAAGTAATTGTTGACCAGTTTGACCTTTTGCATAAAAAGTTCTTGAAACTTGAACTCCACCAAAAGACCTATTGTCTAATAACCCTCCATAATCTCTGGCAAAAGGAACTCCTTGAGCTACACATTGATCAATGATATTTCCAGAAACTTCAGCTAACCTATAAACATTAGCTTCCCTAGATCTATAGTCTCCTCCTTTAATAGTATCATAAAAAAGACGATAATCAGAGTCTCCATCACCTTGATAATTTTTTGAAGCATTTATTCCCCCTTGTGCTGCAATTGAATGAGCTCTTCTTGGTGAATCTTGAAAACAAAAAGCTTTCACATTGTAACCCAACTCGGCAAGAGTAGCAGAAGCTGAAGCACCTGCCAATCCTGTTCCAACAACAATTATATCAATATTTCTCTTGTTGGAAGGGCTAACAAGATTAATATTACCTTTATGCGATTTCCATTTATTAGCAAGAGGACCAATAGGTATTTTAGAATTTAATAGAGAACGGGTCTTAATATTTTTAATATCTGAATCTAAGATTTTTGTGATTTCAAATTCTGCTTTTAAAGTTTCTGGAGTTAATGGCTCATTTTTTAATTTATAAGAATCGATTATGCTTTCAATTTGTAATTTAACAAGTTTAATCTTTTTGTTTTTAAGTCCCGATTCCTTATCTGAAGATTTAACTCTCTTTTTATCAAAACACCAGTTTTTGTTTGAAATCTTGAGACTACAAAAAACCTTTGTCCTTTTGTTATTATTTTGATAAATAAAAAATGGAGATACACAATCGTCTTTACCATTTTTATATTTAATGTGTTTTTCAGTAAGATATAATGCCATAATGCAAATATATAAATTTTTAAATTTTTGTACCCCTTTTTGTACCCCTTTTTAATGCATTAAATTATGAAATAAAGCAATAAAAATAAATCCGAAAGGAATAATAATAGAAAAAATGAACGTAAATGATTTAATGATGTTATAATACTTAGAGTCAACTCCCACTGTTTTAAAGGAAGAGCTAAATCCATGTAATAGATGAAGTGCTAAAAAAATAAATGATAAGGAGTATATTGTGGTTCTTACGGGACTTTCAAATTTATGAATAAGCTCTTCATAATATCTATTGGGATCCTCAGGTAATACCTCTATATACTTGTAATTCATTTCTGGAATCCAGAAATCATAAAAATGTAATACTAAAAATAAGAGAACAACTCCACCACTATAAATCATATTTCTTGAAATCCAAGGAGCATTATCTCTACCGGCATATCTTGAATAATTTTTACCTCTGGATTTTCTATTAAGAATTTCAAGATAAAAACCCATAACAAAATGAAAAATTACACCAAATATTAAGATTGGCTGTAAAATAAATTGAACAACTGGATTATTACCCATAAAATGAGATAAAAAATTGAATATATCTTCACTAAATACAGAAGTTATATTTATAAGAAAATGCTGAGTAAGAAAAACTACTAAAAAAATACCCGAAAGGGCCATTAAAAGTTTTTTTCCAATAGAGGATTTAAATATCGAAATCAGGGACATTTTATTATTATTAATCGTAAAATTAAATTATAAAATTTGAAATAACTATTATTTCAAATTGATTTTATTGATATTTGATAAATAATAAATGAGATATAAACCTTTAAATAATTCAATTTATAGAGGTAATCGTTTGAACTTTATGAATCAGATGAGGGGCAATGCCGTGGCTATTTTTAATTCTAACGATATTTATCCTGTAAGTGCTGATACTGAACTTCCTTTTGAACAGCATAGAGATATGTTTCATTTAACTGGAATTGATCAGGAGGAGACTATTTTAATTCTTTACCCTGAATCAAAAGAAAAACAAACAAGAGAAATTTTATTTATCAGGAAATCTGATGAACATACAAAAATTTGGGAAGGAGAAAAGTTAAGTAAGCCTTTGGCTTATGAATTATCTGGAATAGAAAGTATTCATTTTGTTGAAGATTTTAAAAATATTCTTAATTCAATTTCAAGTAAAGTTGATACATTCTACATAAATAAAAACGAGCATTACAGAGCTAATTCGCCGGTACAAACTAGAGAAGATAGATTTATAAATTGGCTATTAAAAAAGTTTCCAGATCATAAAACTGCAAAAAGCAATCCTATTCTTCAAAGACATAGATCTATTAAGCATTTAGACGAAATTAATCAGATTGAAAGAGCCTGTCAAATAACAAAAAAAGGGTTTAACAGGGTACTAAAGTTTGTCAAACCTAATATATGGGAATATGAAATTGAAGCTGAGTTTATTCATGAATTTATAAATAATTCGTCAAAAGGTTTTGCATATTCTCCTATAATCGCAAGTGGAGAGAATAATAATATTCTTCATTATACAAAGAACAATAAACAATGTAAAGATGGGGATTTAATTTTAATGGATGTTGGCGCTGAATATGGAAATTATTCTAGTGATATGACAAGAACAATTCCAGTTTCAGGTCGTTTTTCAAAAAGACAAAGAGAGGTTTATAAATCAGTTCTAAAAGTTAAAAATGAAGCTACTAAGCTTTTGAGAATTGGTAATAATTGGAAAAAATTTCATGAGCAGGTAGGAGAAATAATGACAAAAGAGTTAATAAATATTAGACTTATTGATAAGACCGACATAAAAAATCAAACTAAAGAAACTCCAGCATATAAAAAATATTTCATGCATGGTACCTCACATCATCTTGGACTTGATACTCATGATTATGGTCTGCTTGAAGATCCATTTGAAGAAAATATGGTGTTTACAGTCGAGCCTGGAATTTATATACCTGAGGAAAGGTTTGGAATTAGACTTGAAGATGACGTTGTAATTACAAGTAAAGGAGATCCCATAAATTTAATGAAAGATATTCCTATTGATCCTGATCACATTGAGGATATAATGAACTAATGATTATCTTCTTTTTAATCTTGCAATTTCACTAAAGCTTATGTCTTGATAAATAAAAGATTTATTTAATATAAGAGATTCAGAATAATTGTTTAACCAATCTTTGTGATAAAGCAAGTCACCGTTACCAGGATTATTAATAAAAAATTCCACCTGATATTTGTCATCAATTGAACCTGGAAGTGAAATATTTCTAGCGTAATGAAAATTATCAATTAAATTAATATGTGGAACTAAGTCTATAAATGATTTGATAGAGGTTCTTTGATTAGTAACTATAGCATTAATTTTTAGATAAGGCACAAAACCGCCGCCTGGAGTTCCCTCAGGAATATTTGTTTCATCCCAATTTACTCTTGCTTCAATATGAAGATCACTTTGATCCTCAGAAAAACTATAATTTTCAGGATAAATGTAATCCTTAATAGCTCCCTCAAATACAAAAATAATTCCAGGCTCAACCCTTTCACTTCCAATTATTAATTCTTGGGAAGCAATATAATTTGAGAATAGTAGGCAAACAATTAATTTTTTAATAATAAGTTTCATATTAATTTAATTCTTCTCTTTTTAATATTCTTATATCGTCTATTAGATCTTGCATAACCTCACTATCTGTACCATCATAAAAGCCTCTTATTCTTCTTTTTGAATCAATAAGAATAAAATTTTCTGTATGTATCATATCATAAGGATTTTTAGTTTCAATTTCTTCTGCAACTAAATATGATTTTCTTGCAAGATTGTAGATTTGCTCTTTAGAACCAGTAACCATATTCCATTTAGAATCAATAACTCCCTTATCCAATGAATATTTTTTTAATACCTCAACAGAGTCTATTTCAGGAGTAACAGTATGAGATAAAAGCAATATATTTTCATCATCTAAAAACTCTTCTTGAAGAGCTATCATGTTTTCTTTCATTATCGGACATATTCCTGGGCATGTAGTAAAGAAAAAATCTGCAATATATATTTTGCCATCGTAGGCAGCATTAGTAACAGTTTGATTATTTTGATTTGTTAATTTAAAATCTGCAATTTTATGAAATCTTTTAATATGCTGAATAGTACTATCAACTAATTCAAACTTTACCATACTAGGCTGATATATAGGTAACTTTTTTTCAGGAGTTAAAACGTTATAAAACGTAAAAATTGTAACTATCGATATCGATAGCATAATTATAGCAAAAAGAGAATTGTTTTTTATCATTATTTATAATACTGACTGTAAAGATACTTCAAGCAATTAAAAAAATATTAAATTTGCTCTTTAAAAAAAAATATGACTCCAGAATTTTTTATCAAAGCAGGGCAATTATTGTTATCACTTTCTATCTTGATTGTATTACATGAATTAGGGCATTTTATTCCTGCAAAGTTATTTGGCACAAGGGTTGAAAAATTTTATTTATTTTTCGATGTTAAATACTCTCTATTTAAAAAGAAAATAGGAGATACAGTATATGGAATTGGTTGGCTTCCTCTTGGAGGATACGTTAAGATTTCCGGAATGATAGATGAAAGCTTTGATAAGGAACAAATGTCAAAACCTCCTCAACCATGGGAGTTTAGATCAAAACCTGCATGGCAAAGATTGATAATCATGCTGGGAGGTGTAACGGTTAATTTAGTGCTAGGTTTTCTTATATATATGATGGTTCTTTTTGTTTGGGGCAAAGAAACACTTCCACAAGAAAATATTCCTCTTGGAATGGAGCCTTCTGCTGTTATTAAAGAAATTGGTTTTGAAAAAGGAGATAAAATAATAAATGTTGACGGAAAAGAACTTGATAATGTATTAAGTGTAAATAGAATATTACTTCTGAGACCAGTAGAAAAAATAAAAGTTGAAAAGGCTAATGGAAAAATTGAAGAAATTTCTATTCCAGAAAATATAGGTAATGAAATATTTCAAAGTGGTCAAATTAATAGTTTTACTCCACTATTTAGTGCCATAATTGATTCAGTTTCAATTGACTCACCAGCTTTGTACGCAGGAATGCAAGGTGGAGATAAAATTGTTTCAATAAATGATGAAATAATTTATGATTGGGCTTCTTTTACAAGTTGGATTGATAATAACTCAGATGATATTATTGATGTTGTAGTTGATAGAGGAGGTTCAAATTATCGTTTATCAATTGATAGAAATGATGATGGAACATTAGGAGTTTGGAAAAAAGATTATGGGATTGAAACCATAAATGAAAAAGTTGGATTTACCGACAGCATAATTCAAGGATTTAATTATGGGTATTGGACGCTTTATGAATATGTTGCTGGATTTTCTTTTGTTTTTACAAAAAAGGGAGCACAACAACTTGGTGGATTTGGCACTATTGGGAATCTATTCCCAGCCAAATGGGATTGGAAAGGATTTTGGCTTTCAACAGCATTAATCTCAATAATTTTAGCTTTTATGAATGTTCTTCCAATTCCAGCCTTAGATGGAGGTCATGTTATGTTTCTTGTATATGAAATGATAACTGGCAGAAGACCATCAGATAGGTTCATGGAGATTTCTACTATGATTGGTTTCTTTCTACTTATAGCACTAGTCTTATATGCAAACTTAAATGATGTCTTTAGGGCTTTTGCATAAAAAAAGACCAAGTATGATATACCTGGCCTTCATTCAAAAATAAAATCTATTAATAAACTAGA
>ERZ802827.143-NODE-143-length-39216-cov-10.5972_pt1 | contig 39216 bp, 36 predicted proteins | sample MGYA00345652_ERZ802827 | MGnify/ENA primary metagenome ERZ802827 (study PRJEB30503, sample SAMEA104212372) | marine metagenome | biome: Westerlies Biome; feature: [SRF] surface water layer (ENVO:00010504) within the epipelagic zone...; material: water... | reverse complement strand
CACGGTTTATAATTCGGCTAATTTGACACCATCAGATGGGATAGAACTCAAAGCCGATTTTGGCGACGTATCTGGTCTTTCTGCTGGGGATGATGTGTTTTTGGCTGGGATAAAAATTGGCCAGGTAACATCTCATGAGATTGATAAAATAACCTATATGGCGCGACTAACATTCAGAATAAATCCGGATATAGAATTGCCGTCAGACACCAGTGCACGGATTGTTGCTAAATCACTTTTGGGCGGATATGTGCTTGAGCTATCACCAGGGGCAAATGATGAGATGATGCAAGCAGGGGATATTATCTATGATACATCAGACCCTGTAAGCCTTACCGATCTTCTCGGCAAATTTGTGTTTCAAAGTGCCAGTCAATAAAATTAATACTATTTTACAATGAAGCTATCGAATATTTTTCTATTTAGAGTTTTTCTTATTATGGGCGTGCTTATGGTCCAAAATAACAAGGCAATTGCGTCCAGCTGGATAGAATCGCAAACAGCAGAGTTACAACTTCTTGATAAAATTACGGCGCGTATTTCAACTAAGTCAGTTCCAGTGGGCGGTGGTACCGAATTTGGCACGCTTGAGCTTAGGGTGCATTATTGTGCTTATCGACCGCCAGAAGAGCCCCCCGAAAATGTCGCATTCATTATGATATTTGATAATGGGTACGCAGAAAAGAAGCCGAAAGAAGCCCAAAAAGCCCAAAAAGCCCAAAAAGCATTGTTTTCTGGGTGGATGTTCGCTTCAAGTCCAGCTATTTCGGGATTGGAACATCCTGTTTATGATGTAACATTATTATCTTGCCATAAAGACTGAAGAATAATTGATTCAGGGACATCAAGGTCAAGACTGGCTTTGCTGTTTATGGCGTGTTCAAGCTGCTTCTGAAAGTCATCTTTATCTATGGATTCAATGCCGAATTGAATGAGATGATCATTTACAAATTGTGCGTCTAATAATTTGAAATTGCCATAACGCAGACGAGCCATTAAATGACAAAGCGCGATTTTAGAAGCGTTTGATACACGGCTAAACATGGATTCGCCAAAAAAAGCACCGCCAATCGCAACCCCGTATAACCCGCCTACCAATTGTCCCTCTTCATAGACTTCGACTGAATGGGCAAATCCAAGCATATGAAGGGAGATGTATAACCTTCTAATTTGCGGGTTAATCCATGTGTCTTGTGTGTCAGAGCGCGGGGCGGCACATCCATCAATTACAGCAGGAAAATTCTGGTTCCAATGAATCTCAAATGGCTGTTTTCTGAGTAACCGTTGAAGTCGTTTTGGTATATGAGGGGGCCTTATTGGCAGAACACCGCGAATGTCTGGCTGAAAAAACTGAATGTCTTCTGCATCCTTACTCGCAGCCATCGGGAAAATGCCAAGCGTGTAGGCTTGGATAATCGTCTCCGGCGCGATAACAAATTGTTGTGACACTTACACGCTCCTAATAATGCCCTAATATCTTTTTATGCCATTAAAAAACCAGCTGTTGATAAAAACGGGCGCGTTTTTTAGGTAAATCTTGGAAAAGATCGCAGGTTAAAATCACCTCATATTATAGCGGTAATCTAATCAGCAGAAAGTAATTCTGAGAGTGCCCTGATAGCCAGTTTGTAGGAGTTCGCGCCCAGCCCAACGATGATGCCATCAGATACTGCTGAAAGCATAGAGGTATGTCTAAATGCCTCCCGGTTATATATGTTTGAAATATGAACCTCGATGATTTTGCCAGAAAACAGAGCCAGCGCATCCCTAATAGCAACAGATGTATGACTATACCCACCAGCATTAAGAATGATGCCATCAAAGCTCGCTGATGCCTGTTGAATTAGGCTAACAAGTTCTCCTTCATGGTTGGAGTGGGCACATTCTGCCACCATATGAAGCTCGCTTGCCAACGCCTGACAGGCAGCTTCAATGTCTTGCAATTTTGTATGGCCGTAAATTTCGGGTTGCCTTGTCCCGAGCATATTTAAATTCGGCCCGTTAAGAATAAGAATTTTTGCCATAACGCAACCCCTAAAATTAGACAGTAAAAAACATCTCGCTAACTTCCTATAGCGTAATTAAATCAAGAATGCGAATATTGAATTTTGCGGTGATTTCTCTTTATTTAATAATGGGGTTTAATAATCGGGTTAGAAAAAAGCAATTTACCTCTTTATTGTATTAGCTTTTTTCTCGCTCTGCTTTGATGAGTGCTTTTATTTCCGCTAGACCAATGGCGCCTGGGATTATTTGCTCACCAATTAATAAGGCAGGCGTTCCCTCAATCCCGATTGCCCGTCCAGCATCCATATTGCGCTGTAATATTTTATCAAAACGGTTGCTAGAAATAGCCTCGTTATACAAGCTTAAATCAAGCCCCACCATTGTTGCTATAGACTGCAACGAGTCTTGTGTGATGCCGCCAACAGATGTCATTAATGCATTATGATATTCTGCAAACCTGCCTTGCTCTTCAGCAGCAAGCGCTGCTTTGGCTGCTAATACAGAGCTCTTTGCCAAGATAGGAAATTCCTTCACCACAATTAACAAATCATCATCTTCGCTAATGAGGGTCTGTAATGTATTAAATAATCGCTTGCAATAACCACAATTATAGTCTGAATATTCATAGATAATAAATGAAGCATCTGGATTACCCATAATGCCATCACCTTCACTATCATAGGTTAATGACATCGCGCTTTGCTTAGCATCTTCTGATTTTTGGTTAGAATAATTTACAATTAAGTCAAATAACAATTCTGGGTTTTGGCTCAGATATTTCTCAATTATGTGCTGAATTTGCTGTTCTTCTGATTCTGAAAACTCAGCTTTTGCAGGATGGGTTATCAGAAAAAGGCACAGGGTTAAGTAATAAAAAATCTGCTTCATGATTATCCTGCTATTTTGAAATAATGAATTATGCTTGGCTCAATAGCATGTGTGAATTAATCTTTCAATAACAGGCTTTGCTATGGGTTGATTGAAAACTTAATGTGCTTTTAGAATTTGTGCGTTTTCTATTAAAAATTTCAAATCGATTAATTGTTTTTTTAATTCTGGTGATAGGTTAGGTTGTTCTAATGCGCGTTTTAGCTGACTATTTGCTTGTTGCAGATCGCCATTTAGGAACGCTACTTCAGCTAGCTGCCAGCTTGCTGTTGCGATATCCCCTGTTTTGCCAAGGGCGATAGCATATTCTCTTCGCACAAATGGCCAATCTGGCTCACCAGCAACTGCGATTTTTAGAATATCTCTTGCTCGTATGTAATTCTCAGCTATTCCAGTTGCTAATAATGCCCTGCCTAAACGCATCCCAATTAAGGGGGCTTGCTGGCTTTTGTCGAATGCGGCTGTTAAATACTCAATCGCAGATGGTAAATTTTGGTCTGCAAAAGCTATTTCCCCGCCAAGTTCGTAAAAATAGGGGTTTTCTGGTTCTGCCAATAAAAGTGATTGGATATTCCTCATAGCCGCATCAGAATTGCCATATCTGAAATAAGCAATTGCCAGCTCATAGCGTTCATCTATAGATAGATTGTTGTTTTCTAGAGCCTGTGCCGGAGTTTGTGCTGGAGATTCTCCCAGAGATTCTCCCAGAAGTTCTATTGTCTGTTCTGGCCGGTTTTCATATCCTGATAATTTAGCAACAATCCGGTTAAAATCAGCATAATCTGCTTCTGCCATTATGCTATCTTTAAAGTTGGATTTTGCAAGGTGATCTTCATAGACAGCCAAACGTTGCTTGGTGCCAGGATGCGTTCTGTAATATTCTGATTGATGGCTTTCAGGTAATACATTTTGCTGTGATAGCCGCTGCATCATTTTTGCCATACCATCGGAGCTGATTTCGAGCTCATCAAGCATTTCTAACGCCCATTCATCTGCAACGGCTTCATTTATCCGTGAGCCGTAATAAAATTGCCGCGCGGCTCTATCGTTTCCGCCTACTAGCAGACCTGCGGCCAGCTCCCCAGAGCCCCCTATTGCAGCAGCAGCAGCAAGAGCGGTGCTTAGCAAAGACGCCCCGCGCGCTTTTTGTATGGATTCGCCTTTTCGGGCTACATGACCAGATGCAATATGGCCTAGCTCATGTGCCATCACGCCCATGACCTCTTCTAAAGTTTCTGCCTCAAGCAAAAGACCAGAGTGAAGATATATAATATCATCTCCCGTAACAAAGGCATTATAGGAAGAATCCAGAATGATCCGAACCTTTATCTGTGACGAAATATTAGAGGCCTGAACCAATGGCGCCAATAGTGATTCTAGTTTGGTTTCTAGCTCGGTATCCCGAATTAAGTTTGCATAGCAACTTGTTGTTGATCCAATAAAAAATAGGAAAAAAAGCATAATCAAATGAAAGTTTCTAATATTCAACATTTGTTTTGTGATTTCCATCAATAAAATGAAATAATATTCTTTAATTTATAAAAAAACAGAATTAAATTCAAAATATCGTATTTGACAAGGCAAATAAGATATGATGTTGTGCTTTGAGATTAATAATAAACAATAATTTTTATAAGAATAACATAGTTTAGCTCAATAATCAGTGCTTTGTGTCTCTAAATATTCTCAAAGCTACCTTAATTATAAAGCTTGATGTTAATAATGGGAAGAAAATGACAGGTCCAACCCTAAAAATCGCTAAACGTAGTAAAATGCCGCCCTTCATGGCTATGGATGTAATGCGCCTTGCCGCTGAGTTAGATGCACAAGGGCATGATATCGTACATCTTGAGGTAGGGCAGCCATCCTCATCTGCCCCTAAACCGGTTATGGATGCGCTTGTTGACTCTATGGGACAGCAAAAATCACACGGATATGCTGTGGCACTTGGAATTACTGAGTTGCGCCAGAGAATAGCTGAACATTATCAAGAATGGTACCAGATAGATTTAGATAGCGAACGTGTTGCGGTGACAGTGGGCTCATCGACTGGGTTTGCAATATCGTTTATGTCTGCTTTTGATGTTGGTGATAGAATTGCCATTCCAAATCCAGGCTATCCAGCCTATCGCAATCTAATGCTTGGTATGGGACTTGAGCCTGTGATTTTGCCAGCTGGCGCTGAAGAAGGGTGGATGCCAAGATTACAGGATATGGAAAAATGGGACAGATTGCCAGACGGGCTTATGATAGCAAGTCCGCATAATCCAACGGGTGTTGTAATTCCAGATGCAGAATTAAAAGAAATCTGTGAATGGTGTGACAAGAATGGGGTGCGGTTAATCTCGGATGAGATTTATCATGGGCTATCTTATACAGGTAGATGCGAGACAGCCTTAAAATACACTGATAACGCCATTATTATTAATAGCCTGTCTAAGTATTTTTCAATGACAGGATGGCGGATTGGATGGATGATACTGCCAGAGCAGTTGATTAGTGCTGCTGAGAAATTAGCGCAGAACCTATACATATCAGCGCCAACACCTAACCAAATTGCATCTGTGAAAGCATTTGATTGTAGCGATGAGCTAGACCAGCATGTAGAGCGATATCAAGAAAATAGACAGGTATTATTATCAGGCCTGCCGTCAGAATTTCTTGGAAATGCAGCCCCTTGCGACGGTGCGTTTTATATTTATGCAGATATTTCAGCATTAAGTGACGATTCAATTGCCTTTGCAAAGGAATTATTAGACCAAACTGGCGTTGCCACTACCCCAGGCGTGGATTTTGATCCCATTAATGGGCATCGTTTTCTACGGTTATCTTTTGCGGGTTCTACAGCGACGATGCATGAGGCTGTTAAACGGATTAATGGATTTGTTGCAGCCTATAAACAAGACGCAGCCTGATAAATATCCAAAATAGGCTAGATATTATAGGGCCGTTTTTAAGGTAAAAAAAAGAGCAGATTAAAAAGACTAATCTGCTCTTATAAGATTTTTTATTTATCTTGATTAGCTTTTCGACCACCAACCGCGCTTCTTAGCAGCAGGCGCGTTATTACCAACATCAGTAACACCTAACTCAACAGACGCAATAGGCTCTCTGCCTGTAGATTGTTGCACGCTATCAGTGCTATTTTCACCTATCTGATTTTCTGCTGGTTTTTGCTTTTTCTTAACAGCCTTTTTAGGGGGTTTCTTAGCCCCTGCTTTTTTTGTCTGAACCTTTGGACTTTTGGGTCTGGTAGTTTTGTTTGTCTCACTATCATCTGCAGTTGTGTCAGCTACAACGTTACGAGTTGTTTTTTTGCGTGCTTTCTTTGCTTTTGGAGCCGCTTTTGGGACCTCGTCACTAGTTTGCGGTTCTGAGGGATTTTCCGAAGAGGTGCTAATTGCGACAGTATCATCTGCTTCGTTTAACGGCTGTTGGTTTTGTTTTGGTTTATTGCCGCGCCGTCTACGTGATTTTGGTCTGGCAGTTGGGTTATCAGACTGTGTATCTGAAGCAGCGGGATGTTCACTTTTTTGCTCTGTTTCAGCCTCCGCACTTGGCACAGCTTGCGTTTGTGTTTCAGTCTGCGATGTTTGGGAAATAATAGCTTCGTCGCCATCGCGCCTGCGCCTGCGCCTGCCACCACGCCGACCACGCCGCTTTCGTTTTGGCTGATCGCCATCTTCGGTATCTTCCTCGCTTGAGGGAGGAGGGGGATTATGAGGCGCTTTTGCAGTTTCAGGCTTACTTTTGGATATGGGCGTTTCCTTAGTTTCAAGTAGAATATTATCTTTTAATAATCGGTAATCATTTTCCAGAAGGCTTGCATCTGCTTGAATCGAAATTTTACAATTTGCTTTCTTCTCAAGCTCTGAAAGCGTTGCACGCTTTTCGTTGAGAATATAAAGCGCAACATCTGTGTGAACTACGATTGATAGTTCTTGCGCTGATATGCCAGTAATTTCTTCTTCCAGAACCCGTAAGATATGAAGTGCAGATGAATTTACAGATCGCACCCTGCCTGTTCCCTCGCAATGAGGACATGTCTGAGAAATAGATTCAACCAAAGAGGGGCGCAATCTCTGCCGTGACATCTCAAGCAGTCCAAAATGGCTTATGCCGCCCACCTGTATTCTGGCTCGGTCGTTTCGAAGGGCCTCTTTTAATCGCCGCTCAACAAGATGCTGATTTCTGTTTTCTTCCATATCAATGAAATCAATTACAACCAGCCCTGATAAGTCTCTGAGTTTGAGTTGTCTTCCAATTTCCTCAGCAGCTTCAAGATTGGTTTTTACGGCAGTCTCTTCGATATTACGCTCTCTTGTTGCTTTTCCAGAGTTTACATCAATTGCCACAAGTGCTTCTGTCTGGTTTAACACCAGATATCCGCCAGATTTTAAGGTCACTTCATTATGATGGATCTGATCAAGCTGTGCTTCTACTTGGTGGTGTTGGAATAAGCGTCTGTCACCCTTGAATTCAACCACTCTTTTGGCATGGCTGGGAATAAGCATTTTCATATGGGTTTTTGCTATCTTGTAGCTTTCTGCCCCTTCCACATATACTTCTTCAATATCGTTCGTATAAATATCCCGAATGGCGCGTTTAACCAAACTGCCTTCTTCATGTATAAGGCTTGGCGCCTCTGATTTCATCGTATTCAATCTGATATCATTCCATAATTTAGTCAGATAGGAATAGTCTCTTTTAATTTCTGTTTTGGTTCTCTTAGATCCAGCGGTTCTAACGATTACCGCCATTCCGTCAGCTATATCTAACTCGCTGACAACAGATTTTAGTCTTTTTCTATCAGCTGGGTTATTTATTTTACGTGATACGCCTCCGCCTCTATTGCTGTTTGGCATCAGAACACAATAGCGTCCAGCAAGTGATAAATAAGTGGTAAGTGCGGCGCCTTTATTGCCGCGCTCTTCTTTAACAACCTGCACAAGAAGGATTTGTTTGCGAGAAATAACCTCTTGAATTTTATATTTATGCAAGGCAGTTGGTAGTATTTTCTTAGCAGAATTACCTATTTCTTCTTCGCTATCAATTGTCTCTAGCGTGTCACTCTGCGCGGTGGAGGCATCCTCATCCTCATCCTCAACAGGCTCAACTTGTGCCTGCAGGGCCTCTCTATCTTCAATAGGAATGCGATAATAATCAGGATGTATTTCGCTAAAGGCCAAAAACCCTTGACGGTTTCCGCCATATTCAACAAAGGCAGCTTGCAATGAAGGCTCGACACGCGTGACGCGGGCTAGATATACATTACCTTTTAGTTGTTTTCTTGCTGTGTTTTCGTAATCAAATTCTTCAATTTTTTGGTCATTAAGCAGCACCACACGAGTTTCTTCGGGTTGGTGGGCGTCGATAAGTAGTTTTTTGCTCATAAGTAAATCTCTCTGTCGTTTGCACGCCGTCATAGGTGCGGTTGCAAGACGAATGTTCAATGGCTGGCGCTAAGCCAGAAATGTTCAGAATGGTATAGATATCACTATGATTTACGTGGCAATCTGTGTAGCCACTATGCCGAACTAAAACTGGCTTGGCGGATAATAAAGATGTATTCATCATAGTCATTGTAAGGTTCATCATTCTGCTGAATGTATAAAATAGTCGATTTGCAAAGCACTGGTTACAAGCTTATTTTTGGGAACGGATAATTCCATACAAAAACGTCTGCTTTGTGCGATCTCTTTGCAACTGATAAGGTCATATCACATGAACGTAAAATTATGAAAAGAAAATTATATAGAATTAAGGATAAGTATTTTTATCTTTTGGATTGTTTGTTAGCTTGATGGCGTAATTCAGAGATTTGATTAGTGGTTATAAAACCGTAAAACTCAGTATGAAAATAGAAGTTGGTAGTTGATTGACCTCATTAGATATTCACATCATCGATTTTCAAAATCATTTGAAACGGGTCTTGATAGCGGCGCTCCAGCTGCTGCTTTTAATAAGCCTATTTGTTGGCGGTGATTTAGCTGGCATATCCACAGCCAAGGCTGATGCTCAGAATAGTTATATAGGCTTCCGCTTTGGAGAAATAACAGATACACAACAATTAGATGGTCTAGCAGGGCCTGCTACACGAATTGTTGTGGAAACAAGCACTATTCCTGAAGCAAGGCTATTTTTGCTAGAAAATCCCTACCGGCTTGTAATTGATACCGCGCATACTGTTTGGGATGTGCCTAGCCTGCCAAAATCAGGCAGGCTATCTTTTGGCTCATTAACCTCCTACAGATATGGCAATCCAGACCCTGATACAGGCAGGCTGGTTTTTGAATTATCAGAAGCTGCGGCTCCGATTACAGCATTTTTGCTGCCTCCTAATGAGACCAATAGCGCTAATGCATCTGGCTACCGAATAGTGGTAGATGTTCTTAACCGAGGTAGCACAGCCTTTGCGTTAGCACGAGCGGCTCTTAAAAAAACGCCCTATCTTGCAACTAACCAGCTTGATGCTTTTATGAGCGAGAATATTACGGATAAAAATTATTCTAATTCCTCAAATCAGCCAGACCAAAAGCAAAATACAAATCTCTCTGGCAGTGTCGTCACGCTTAAGTCCCCAAAACAACGGCCAAGAAGGTGGGTTGTTACAATTGATGCAGGTCATGGCGGCAAAGACCCAGGTGCCATCGGTATTACCGGAACAAGAGAGAAGGATATTACATTTAAGGCATCAAAGTTGCTTGCGGATCATTTGAATAGCACAGGACAGGTGATAGCACGGCTTACCAGAGAAGATGATAGCTTTATTAGGTTGCGAGATAGAATTGCAATTGCGCGCCAGCATCAAGCTGATTTGTTTGTGTCCATTCATGCAGATGCAGCCCCAAATGCAAAGGCATATGGCATATCTGTATTCTCACTATCAGACACTGCTTCTGATAAAGAGGCAGCGCTAATAGCGGAACGTGAAAACAAGGCTGACCTTATTGGTGGACCAGATTTGGCAGTTGAGGATCCTCTTGCTGCGAATGCATTATTAGGCATGTTCCAAAGAGAATCTATGAACGAATCTACCTATGTTGCTAATTCTATTTTAGAACAGGTGCGCTCTTTTCCAGGCGGGGATAAACGTGGCCATAGGTTTGCTGGTTTTGCAGTATTAAAGTCACCAGACATTCCATCGGTATTAGTTGAGATGGGGTTTCTTACAAATCAGCAAGATGAAGCAAATCTGAAAAAAAATAGCTATATTGATGCTTTAACGAAAAAAATAGCGGATGCTATTTTGGTATATTTAAAGTCATCTTCGCGCCAATAATAAAAGTAGGGTTACGAATGCAGAACCGTTGCGGAACAAAGCAGTGTCATAAAAATGCCCTAAAGAGAAATTACAGACAAAGATTATGAAATGGTTTTTTGGAATATTTACGTTTTTGATGCTGTGTATGCTTGCTGGCATAGGCGGTGTTTTATGGGTGTTTTGGTCATTTGGCAGGGATTTGCCAGATTATGCAAAGCTTGCCGATTATGAGCCGCCAGTTGTAACACGTATTCATGCAGGTGATGGCGCGTTATTGGCTGAATATGCAACGCAAAAACGTTTATTCATGCCGACACAGGCAATGCCGCCAGATCTAATAGCAGCCTTCCTCTCAGCAGAGGATAAATCTTTCTACAAGCATTTTGGGGTCGATTTAAGGGCTTTGAGCCGCGCCATTATCACTAATATTTCTAATATGGGCTCTGGAAGAAGGCCAATTGGCGCATCAACAATTACACAGCAGGTAGCAAAAAACTTTCTTCTAACGAATGAGGTGTCAGTTGAACGTAAAATCAAAGAAGCCATTCTTGCAATTCGCATAGAGCATGCGTTGGAGAAGGATGATATACTTGCTCTTTATTTAAACGATATTTATCTAGGGCTCTCCAGCTATGGTGTGGCAGCGGCAGCTTTGAATTACTTTGATAAGCCATTAGATCAATTAGAATTACATGAAATAGCCTATCTTGCTGCATTGCCAAAGGCCCCGAATAACTATCACCCTATCCGAAAAACCAGTTCTGCGATTGCAAGACGAAACTGGGTCTTGCAGCAGATGTTCTTAAATGGATATATTAGCGAAGATGAAAAGGTTTATGCGCAATCATTTGATTTGGGTGTTCGTGCACAGACAGGCTCTGATCTTGCCAATGCCCCTTATTTTACAGAAGAAGTAAGACGCGAGCTTGTCTCATTATATGGCTCCGACATGCTTTATGGGGGCGGGTTATCTGTTCGAACCACGCTTGATCCAAAGTTACAAAAGCTGGCACGTGAGGCATTGATTAAGGGTCTAGAATCTTTAGACAGGCGCCAAGGTTGGCGAGGTCCGATTACACAGATTGATAGCCCAGAAAACATAGATAAGCAGCTTTTAGATATAACCATGACAATGCCAGAGGGACGATATGCTGCTTTGGTCTTGCAAGTGAAACCAGATGAAGCGGTTATTTATGTGCAAGGCGGTAAAGGTATTATCCCATTTTCACTCGCAAAATGGGCTTATCCGCCACGTAACAAGGATGGCATTCGCCCGCCACGAATAACATCCTTAAATGAAGCGCTGTCTGCAGGGGATATTGTGATTGTACAAAGGCCAGATAGCGCTAAAGATCTTGTAACCCAGGACTATGAGCCAAGGCCAGAAGATTGGGCTCTCGGGCAGAGACCTCTTGTTGAGGGGGCAATTGTTGCAATGGACCCTCACACTGGAAGAATGCTTGCTATGTCTGGCGGATATAATTTTAATGATTCAGAATTTAACAGGGCAAGCCAAGCATATCGCCAACCAGGTTCAGCCTTTAAACCCTTTATATATCTTGCCGCACTTGACCAAGGCTATAGCCCAACAACTCAAATTCTGGATGCGCCATTAGCAATTGATCAAGGCCCTGGCCTGCCTAAATGGAAGCCATCTAATTACACCAAACAATTTTATGGCCCATCTATTATGAGAGTTGGTATCGAAAAATCACGCAATTTGATGACAGCTAGGCTGGCGATGGCTATTGGCATGCCAGAAGTTCAAAATTATGCCCGAAAATTTAATATAAACACGAATTTACCACCCTATTTATCGATGGCACTTGGCGCTGGAGAAACAACTTTGGTGCGGATTACAGCAGCATATGGCCAGCTGGTAAATGGCGGGCTAAAAATCACTCCGAGCTTGATTGACAAAGTGCAAGACCGATATGGCAAAACGATTATGCGACATGACACCAGAAGATGTGAGCAATGTGTTGTAGATACAGGATGGAGAGAACAAGCAGTGCCACTATTGCCTGATAATAGAGAGCAATTAACAGATCCTGCCTCTGCCTATCAAATCATCACAATGCTTGAGGGCGTGGTAAAAAGAGGAACGGGGCGAAAATTACTTCAGACAGGGTTAGTGCTTGCAGGTAAAACAGGTACTACCAATGATAATACAAATGCCTGGTTTATTGGGTTCTCACCAGATTTGGTTGCAGGCGTTTTTGTAGGTTATGATAAGCCAAGACCGCTTGGAAAACGTGAGACTGGGTCCACTGCCGCAGTCCCAATTTTTCAATCTTTTATGGCTGAAGCTTTGGCAGATGCTCCTCAAATACCGTTCCGCCGTCCTGACGGTGTCAATCTATACCCCGTTCATGCCGAAAAAGGATATCAGGTAAAGCTTTCCAATCCAGATGTCGTAATGGAAGTCTTTAAGCCAGGGCAATCCCCGTCATCTTCTAATCTAATTGACCTTCCAAAAGATAAAATGATAGGTCAAAGCGTTAATACACCTGATTTATATTGATAGCTGCTACTTTATCACTATGGTAGGAGGTAATTCGTATCACATATAATGTTATATTTTTCATCTAACAGCTCAGTTAAGTTCCTATTATGCAAGCAGAAACACAGCACTCCATAGACGCTATCGAACAGGCAATTCTGCTATTGAAAAAACACGTAAACTGGCAGCACGCACTTGATAGAATCTCCCAGATTGAAGAGAGTAGTTCGTCAACAGACTTCTGGAATGATCAAAAAAACGCGCAAGATTTAATGCGCGAGAAAACAACATTAGAGTCCCAAATTCAAAGCATAAAAGAATTGAAGGATGGATTAGCAGAGCAGATTGAAATGCTGGAACTTGCTAATGATGAGCAAGATGAAGATTTAATTAAAGAAACGGAGAATGCAATTCAGCAACTTGCTGTCATAGCCAGCAAAAGGCAGATAGCAAGTCTGTTATCAGGTGAGGCAGATAAAAATAATTGCTTTGTTGAAATCCATTCAGGTGCTGGCGGAACAGAGGCACAAGATTGGGCTGCAATGCTATTGCGGATGTATATGAGATGGGCCGAGCGCCGCGGTTTTAAAGTAGAGCTGATTGATGAGGCGGATGGCGAAGAGGCTGGAATAAAATCAGCTACCATACGAATTGTTGGGGATAGCAGCTATGGATGGATAAAGACAGAGTCTGGCGTTCACAGATTGGTTAGGATATCGCCTTTTGATAGTTCAGCGCGCAGGCATACAAGCTTTTCCAGCATTTGGGTATATCCAGAAATTGATGATAATATTGAAATTGATATTGAAGAGAAGGATCTAAGGGTAGATACCTTTAGAGCATCTGGTGCTGGCGGCCAGCATGTTAATACAACCGATTCAGCTATTCGAATTACCCATATTCCAACAAACATTATAGTTCAGTGTCAGTCAGACAGGTCCCAACACCGCAATAGAGCAACCGCAATGAAAATGCTGAGAGCAAGATTATACGAGGTTGAGCTTCAAAAACGAGAAAATGCAGCGATAGAAGGAAACGCCAGTAAAGCGGATAATGGATGGGGAAGCCAGATACGATCCTATGTGTTGCATCCCTACCAAATGGTAAAAGATCTTAGAACGCAGGTTGAAACTGGCAATACACAGGCAGTTTTAGATGGAGATATTGACGATTTTATAGAAGCTGGTCTTGCCGCAAAAGTGGGTATGACACGATAATTATGTGTTTTTAGTTATTTATTTTTTGGGTGTGGCAAGAGGCTGGTAAAAGGCAGCAGAAAATCTGGCAGCATCTCGAGCTTCTATATTAAAGGGCGGTTTAAGCGAGCCATGGAAATATGTGTTTACCGCTTTTTGCCAAGAGCTGATGGGATCTTGGCGGAGTCTGCCACATTCATAATCAAACCAGTTTTTCCCTACGCGAACGTGACCTATTTCATCCTCCATAATAATGGCAAAACAATCAGCGGTTTTGGTGTCTCCTATTGTTTTCATCTTATCAATAAGCTGAGGTGTTATATCTAACCCCCGCGCTTCGAGAACCAGAGGCGTAATAGCAAGTCTTGCTAGCAAGTCATGTGCGGTTTCTTCTGCTGCCTGCCATAATCCGTCATGTGCTGGAAGCGCCCCATAAAAACTATCTAGCTCTTGCAGCCTGTCATTTAGCATCAAGAAGTGGCGAGCTTCGTCATCAGCAACACCCATCCAGTCTCTAACATAATCAAATGGCAATTGTCGGTCGCTAAAACGCAATATCATATCAAGGGCAAGGTCGATGGCATTTAACTCTATATGGGCTATCGCATGGATGAGCGCAATTCGCCCAGCAGGGGCAGAATTAATCCGGCGCCTTGGCATATCTTTTGGAGGGCGTAATTCAGGCTGTGCTGGCCTGCCAGGTCGAAGCGGTACAGCTAGCTGCTTCACACTATTAAATGTCCCTGATTTAAGACTTTCTGCAATGTGCCGTGTTATTTGTGCTTTGAGAGAAGCATCAGTCTCGGCATAGGCAGATAACAGCTCGTAGCATATATCCCTCTCAACCATTAGCCGCCAGCTTGCACCTGCGCTAGCACGTCCTCAGCATGGCCTGGTACTTTAACTTTACGCCATATTTTCGTAATTTTGCCATCAGGGTCAATCAAGAAAGTAGAGCGCTCAATCCCCATATAGGATCTTCCATACATTGATTTTTCAACCCAAATGCCAAACTGCTCACAAATATTTGTTTCATTATCTGCGCCTAATATACATTCGAGATTGTGTTTTGCCCGAAATTTAGCTTGTTTTTCAGGTGTGTCTTTTGAGATGCCAATCACTACCGTGTTTGCGGCATCAAACTCTGCTAGCAAAGAGGTAAAAGCGATTGCTTCTTTTGTACAACCCGAGGTATCAGCTCTTGGAAAAAAGAATAAGACAATGTTCCTGCCCTGATAGTCAGATAGAGAAAAATGTCCGCGATCGGTTGGTATGGTAAAATCTTGTATTTTTGATCCGATTTCCAGCATCGGTACTTGCTCCGCGATAATGATGTATTATTTACTAGTATAGTGATTATCTCAGACTTAATCAAAGATCTAGCAGTTTAATTACAGCTATGGCAGAAACATATTCATGATGTATGATAACTAAGTTATTAAACATGACCGAATTTATCAGCTTATAGGCAACAAATGCTGTTTAAAAAACATGCTAAATCTTCGAGTATGAATGTCCTATTCGACTTGGCCAGTATTTTAGTGTCTTTCTTGATTTTAGGTCCGCTTGCTACCTTTCCAAATACCACTTTATATTCGGATAAGGGCGGTTTTTTAGAAACCATGATTGAAGAGCAGATTTCTAAGGCTTTGCCTGATTATTCAGTTGAGATTGAGCAGGTTGAAATATCGTCTTTTTTATCTCTATCTCCAGTCGAAACAAAAATTCATAATATACAAATATCAGGACCAAAGGGGCAATTTACCTCTCCAGAAACTATTATTAGTTTTGATTTTCGCAGCGCTTTTTCAAAGGGAATGCCGTATTCAGTAAAGCTCAATGACGTACAAATCTTGCTCGATAGTACGGTCTTGAATCCACACTATGTAGATGCTGAGCTAAGTGACCAAACCGAAATTTTCTCTCAATTTCTTTCTGATTTTTTAAAAGAAAAAAATGTAATTGACGTCCCGAAACACCTTGAAATTTCTGTAGATGAGATAAGAGTGCTAGATGGGAATAACGCAAAGAACAGCAAAATTTTAGTCAAGGATGCAAGTCTAAAGGCGTCCCGGTCGGGATTCCATAATCTGCAGGCTATGGTAACTGCTCAGACGCAGTCTTCCGGGAAGTTAGATGCCAGCATTGAGGCTAATCTTAAGACCTTAGATTGGCAGATAACGACTAATATACAGACGGTGAATATTGGGCAGTTTCGGGATTATCTGCCAGTTAGCGCTCAAGATGTACTAGCAGAAGGAATTTTTTCAGGTGAAGTAAATGCACAATTTAACGCAGCCCAATTATCGGCAGTGGATGGTCATTTTGATTCGCAAAAACTTGAGCTACACACCTCACCTCAAGAGCATATAGATGTCAGTCAATTTTCAGGATGGTTTGCCTATGATGCTTCTGAAAAAAATGCGACTTTTTCCAATCTTGTAATGAGCCTTACACCCAATATTAAGATAAAAGCAGCAATTCAAGTAGAAAACGCAGGTGACCCAGAGGCCCTAATTAAGGCATCAGCGGAAATACGTGATACCCCTATTGAGGGAATCTTGCCCTATCTAAACGGCACGCCGTTCCGACAAATTAATCAGCTCATCTCTCAATATACTTCAGGTGGGATAGTTGATTTTGCTACTCTCTCACTGTCTGCTGGCTCACTATCTGCAGATTCAATCTCTGCCGGAAAAGACGCCACAGAAGATAGTTTTGAATGGCATGAGTTACAGTTAGACGGTCAGATATCTGAACTTGGAATGACAGCAACTAACAAGCAATATAAAACGCTAAAAGCTAACACAAAAAACGACTTCTCAGCGCGACTTGGTAACGGGGGGCGTCTTAATAAGCTCATTCTAAAATCTACAATAACGGACGGTATCATTAGGCTAAACGGGTCAGATAATCTTGTTGAGAATATTTCTGGGAAATTAGATTTCTCCTTTGATGGTGATAAGGTACAAAACGCCTCTATCAGACTTACCCAAGCGGATGTAGGGGAGGTGCTGTTTACGGCTGAATTTCCATCAACGGATGTTGCAATGGAGAAATTAGGAGAAAAAACACGCCAGCAGTTTTGGCAAAAATTTCCGAATAGAAATAAATCAATTTTAACAGCGATTTCATTTGAAACGGAAATGCTTGATGCAGGATTGCTGTTTGAGGTATGGCCTGAACAAATAGGCACTGAAACAAGGCAGTGGCTTTCAAGACGAGGGCGTGGCGGCGAAATCATAGATGCAAAGGTAAAAGCCTTCATCGAATTACCTGTTTTAGAACAGCAAGCGTTACTCACAGCTGTCCCTGATAGCCTTCAGATAGTCGGATTATCTGGTAGTTGGGGCTGGGAAAATGTGAATTTTACATGGAAGGATGGAAGCCCAACAATCGGGTCTGTTGCGCTTCAGTCGCGTATTTTTAATAATAGGTTATCGGTTGAAATTCTGAATGGAAACCTGCCATTTCTGAGACTAAAAAATGGCCAAGTTGAACTTTATCCTGTTCTTGGATATGGTGATAAAACCCTAAAACGCAATTTAGAAATTGACGCAACGATTATTGGCGACATTCCAGCTTTCAACAAGCTGTTAGACGATCCAACTATAAACAGATTGCCAGATGAGATTAAAAATCTTAGCAACCCCACTGGGATGATTATCTCAAAAATAGCAACAAAATCTGAGTTTCAAAACAAAAAATTAAAGCTAAATTCTGTATCAGCAGAAGCAAGCCTGTCTGATGCCTCATTTGGCAATTTGCCATTAAATGAAACCATGTCTGAAGGCAATATTGAGCTTTCTCTTCAAGAAGACGGGAAAATTTTAATAAATGGATCTGGTAAAATTTCGGGGGTAGCATCCACTTTTACCGCTCAAAGATCAGAAGATAAAACAGTAAAGCTCGTTGTAAAAACATCGCCGTCTGAATATTTGTCTAATCGAATAGGTGATTTCACCAAGGTTGATATTTCGGGCAATTCTGCGATGAAGCTGCATCTTGAGTATGATACATATTCAAAATCAGGAATTGTAGATATTGCAGCGGATTTACAAGAAGCAGCCATTGATTTGCCGCTATTAAACTGGGCAAAGTTTCCAGGTGAGGTAGGAGAGGTAGAAGCCTTAGTTGAATTTAGCGATAATACGGTGAAGAATGTTACAATCACAAAAGCGCTATTTGGGACATCTCATGCAGAAGCGGTGCTTGAAATGTCACCAAATTTTGCAATTTCGAGAGCTACTTTAAAGAATGTTAAGTTTCCTGGGTATGATATAGATGAGCTTATAGTTACAATAGATGACGATAACGCGCTTGATGTGGTGGCTGAAGGGGGATTGATTGACACAACATTTTTGCTTCGCACCACAGGACTCTCTGGAAAAAGAAAAATTGCATTTGAATTCTCATCGGCAAGATTGCAACTCGCAACACATATCACACTACAAGGCGCTTTGGTCGGAGAAATCGATAAGTCTGGTTCAGGAACCGCACTTCTTAATGGCAGCTTGTTCGTTGAGCAATCCCCATTAATTGAAGAAGCAACAATTGAGGCTTCGTTTGACACACTCCATGAAACGCTTTCAGGTACCGGCCTTATTGGAGGGGCAGAGGCTTCCCTTTCTTATTCAAGTACGGCTGCTGACACCTCTCAACTTGTTATTAGAAGCCAGAATGCAGGGCGAACCTTATTAGGCCTTAACGTACTGGATACAATTCGTGGCGGCGAGCTTTTGTTAATAAACACATATAAGAATAAAGAGTTTGATAATTTTAATACGAAAATAAGGGTGACTGATTTTAGTGTTATTGAAGCGCCAAAATCTTTGCGCGCATTATCCGTGCTATCTGTTACAGGTTTATATTCCTTAATTGAAGGAGATGGAACTAGATTTGCGGTGGGAATTGCAGATATAGAAACGAATGGGCAAAGGCGTATTTTAAATGATGTTCGCGCAAGTGGAGAGGCTATTAAATTTCAATTAGCAGGGGAATATGACAGACAAACAGATGAAATTCAGGTAAGAGGAATATTAGCGCCTTTAAGCTTGATATCCGACATAATAGGGTCCATTCCGCTAGTAAGCAATATTATAACTGGTCAAGATAAGACAGGGTTTCTAGCCACTCAATTCGAGATGTCAGGTCAACTATCTGATCCCGTTACCACCATTAATCCTGCCACAGTCTTAGCGCCAGGCCTTATCAGAAATATATTATCGCCTGGCTGGCTTACCAAAGAATCAGGCATTCGCCTTGAGCCGGTTCAACAAGACTAACGTTAAAAATGTTTATATAAGGGTTAAGATTGCGTGGCGCTTTTTACCTGCGGATAGTTGCAGTTTTCCCTCCGCACCAAAATCATCTGTCGTTAATTGAATAGCGTCATCAGTAATCACCTGATTATTGATTTTAGCGCCGCCGCCTTTAATCAGGCGTCTTACCGCACCTTTGCTATCTGCAAGTCCAAGCTGAACAAAGGCATCAAGTACTGAAAACGCATTTAATGCATCTGCAGATACATCCAATTGAGGCAAGCCCTCAGACATCACCCCTTCATTAAAGGTATCTGAAGCAGTTTTGGCGGCTGCAACCGCATTTTCTTCACCATGACATAATTTAGTGACTTCATTTGCCAGTATTATTTTAGCTTCATTTATTTCAGCGCCCCTAAGCCCAGCCAGCCGTTCAATCTCCTCCAATGGCAATTCAGTGAAAAGTTTTAGGAATCTTTCTACATCAGCGTCTTCTGTATTTCTCCAAAATTGCCAGAAATCAAAACTCGATAATCTCTCTTCATTAAGCCAGATTGCGCCAGTTGCAGATTTGCCCATCTTAGCACCTGAAGCTGTGGTAATGAGCGGGGAGGTAAGTCCAAATATTTCTTGAGTATCAACCCTGCGTGTTAAGTCGATACCAGTTACGATATTCCCCCATTGGTCAGAGCCGCCCATTTGCAGCTCACACCCATAGCGTCTTCGCAATTCCATAAAATCATATGCTTGTAGAATGGCGTAATTAAATTCAAGAAAAGATAGATTTTGTTCTCGCTCAAGCCTGAGTTTGACAGAATCCATGCTAAGCATGCGATTAATGGAAAAGTGACTGCCAAAATCCCGTAAAAAACGAATATATGATAATGGCTCAAGCCAATCTGCATTATCAATCATAATGGCGTCAGTAGGGTTATCGCCAAATTTGAGGTATTTTTCGAAGATTTTTAGAATGCCTGCTTTGTTCTGCGCTATGTCTTGATCAGATAAAAGCGGGCGCGCTTCATCTTTGCCAGAGGGGTCCCCAATTTTTGTAGTGCCTCCGCCCATAAGTACGATCGGCTTATGTCCAGTATTCTGTAATTGACGAAGCATCATTATTTGAACAAGAGAGCCTACATGCAGACTATTTGCAGTGCAATCAAAGCCAATATAAGCTGTTATTGGCCGTGAATCACATCTATTATCTAATCCATCAAGATTAGTTGCTTGATGCATATAGCCTCTGCTTGTAATACGATTTATAAATTCAGAATGATAGGCGTGCTGGCTCACAAAAAAATCCTTAACCTATTAATGTTTGAACGGGCTCGTCGGTATGGGTTGTGCGAGCATCCACATATTTTTCAACCTCATCCATTGCTTCATTAAGGTGTGCACTGAAAAACTGGTTTGCCCCGTCTATAATGCCAACATCAATCGTAACGCCTTTTTGCTTTGATATTTTATCAACAAGTTGAAGAATGCGCTCGCTTGTGACTTGTGAATTCTCCCCGCCTTGAACAATCAGGCCAGATACAGGGCAGGGCGCAAGAAACGTAAAATCATGGGTGCTTGCAGGCGGCGATACAGAAATAAAACCAGTGATTTCAGGGCGGCGCATCATAAGTTGCATTCCAATCCATGAACCAAATGAAAATCCCGCAATCCAGCATTCGCTTGATCCTGGATGCTGGTTTTGCAACCAGTCCATTGCAGTAGCTGCATCAGCAAGTTCGCCCTCACCATTATCATAAGAGCCCTGACTTTTGCCAACGCCCCTGAAGTTAAACCGCAACACTGAAAATCCGCGCGCTTGAAACAATTTATATAAAGCAAAGGTAATACGATTATTCATCGTCCCTCGCTTATTGGGTTCAGGATGCAGGATGATGGCTGTTGGCGCATCTGGCCTGTTTCCTGGCATGTAACGACATTCTAACCGGCCTTCAGGCCCATTAATAATAACTTCTGGCATATAAAATCCACATTTGGTTTGAGCAGACGCTCAAAAGTTTATATACGAAGTGAAAATAAATACCAAGTATGTTGATAATTTTCTAAAGAATCTTAACTATTTTCTATCTTAACTATTTTTAACTATGTTATTTTTGTTGTAATAGCGTAACTAAATGCCAAAACTGTTAAAAATGGCTCAGAAACCGCACAGAAATGGGAAGGGAAGGGCAATGCTAGGCAAGCTTCGATCTGACTTGAAGGCAATAATGGAACGTGATCCTGCTGCGCAAGGCGTGTTTGCAGCTGTTTTTTTATATCCAAGTTTTCATGTGTTATTGTTTCACCGTATCGCACATCCTTTATGGAGGTGGCATTTTAAATTTATTGCGCGTGCGATAATGTTGTTTGCACGCTTGCTTACAGGTATCGAAATTCACCCACAGGCAAAGATCGGTGCAGGCTTGTTTATCGATCATGGCATGGGTGTTGTGATTGGCCAAACAGCAACGGTTGGTGAGAATGTAACCTTGTATCACGGCGTCACACTGGGCGGCGTGAACCCGGCTGAAAATTCGGACACTCAGCGTGATGTAAAACGTCATCCAACTATAGGCGATAATGTGATTATTGGCGCAGGGGCACAAATTTTAGGGCCTATAACAATTCATAAATGCGCGCGCGTTGGCGGTAATTCTGTTGTTACAAAGGATGTTGGGGAAGGAATAACAGTCGTTGGTATTCCCGCAAAACCAGTGGCAAGACGGCGCGCTAATGAGCGTTTTACCGCGTATGCGGTCTCAGATATGACTGCAACAGACCAAACAGAAAAAACACTCTCTTGGATGTCTCAGCAGATAATACAAATGCAAGAGCAGATTGAGGTGCTACAAAAACGTCAAACAGTAAACCCATCCTCTGAGCTTCATGAAACTGGTAGCGATAATACACCCAATATTAGCGAGTTGGAAAATAAATAGAGTTATCCAAGCCAATTCTTATGAGCGTTATTTATGAAAGTGCAAAAGAAAAGTGCATCTGCTTTGTTCATAAGGGTACAATTTTTTAGCGAAGTTATTTGGGGTCAGTTTTTAGTGTAATGCGCCAGCCAGTTTATCTTGATTACAACGCTTCTGCACCGCTAAGGCCAGAAGCAGCTGAATATATGACTTCGTTAATGGGGCCTGCGCGCAACCCATCCTCTATTCATTCTTTTGGCAGGTCTTCCAAGCTTATTATGGAAACAGCACGCGGCGAACTTGCTGAATTAGCAGGAGGCGATGCCAGCGGATTTATGTTCACAAGTGGCGGCACAGAAGCAAATAATACAGCATTGTTAGGATTTGAGAAGGTTATCACCTGCATGGTTGAACATGATGCTGTTTTGGCGGCACGTCCTGATGCCCACAAAATAAATGTTGGAAATGATGGCGGAATTAACCTTGCTGAATTAGATTTAGCATTGCAACAGGCTAAAAATAGCGGCGGAGAAATACTAGTATCTGTGATGCTTGTTAATAACGAGACGGGCAGAATTCAGCCGATTGAAAAGCTTTTAGAGATGTGCCAATCCTATGATGTTGCGTTCCATAGTGATATGGTGCAAGCGCTTGGGAAAATCCCTATTAAATTGAACGAATGGTCACGCTCTGGTCTTACGATGGCTAGTTTTTCAGCTCATAAAATAGGTGGCCCGCCAGGGGTTGGTGCTTTATGGATAGCGCCTGGAAGGCAGGTGCCGCAGCTTCTAAAAGGTGGCGGGCAGGAGAAGGGACGCCGTTCTGGAACAGAGAATATCTACGGTATTGCTGGGTTTGGTGCTGCGGCAAAATCTGCCTCTAACTGGCAGGATCATGCTAAACTTTGGCCTAAATGGCGCTCTGATTTTGTCTCAAAACTCCAACAAGCCTGTCCTGATATTGTGCTTACAACTAAGGATGCACCATGTGTAGATAATACGGTTAGCCTGTTATTGCCTGCGGTGTCTGCTCAGATCGCGGTAATGTCTTTAGATATGGATGGATTTGCGATTAGCTCTGGTGCTGCGTGTTCTTCTGGTAAGGTGCAGGAAAGTCATGTTATAAAAGCAATGGGGTTTGGCTCGCTGAGTAGTCATGTTATTCGTATTTCTTTTGGATGGGAGAATAGCCAAGATGACATTTCAGCTCTTGCAGATGCATTGATTGCGATATACAAACGCCATCAGGAAAAATAATTTTGATAGAAGCAGTAGGTTAGAAAATGCCTGTTATAACTTTTATAAAATCAGATAATAGTGAACATCAAATAGAAGTAAGAGACGGAGTCTCCTTAATGGAAGCAGGCCGCGATTCTAATATGGGAATCGAGGGAACCTGTGGGGGTAGCTTGTCCTGTGCCTCCTGTCATGTCTATTTCGATCAGGCTGATTATGAAAAACTAGGCGTGCCTTCAGAGGATGAGGCGGATATGTTAGATCTGTCTTTTAATCTAACGCCTACCTCACGGCTTGGTTGTCAGATTCGGGTTAGCGAAGCACTATCTGGATTACGTGTGCATATTCCTTCGGATTTTTGATAATATTGCGAGCAAGGTCTGTTTTATGTCAACTAACATGCTAAATTCTCTTGGTATTTCTAAACCTGTTTCAGAAACGCGTGTGGTTGTAGCAATGTCAGGCGGTGTTGATAGCTCAGTTGTTGCCGCAATGTTAAAACAAGAAGGCTATGAAGTTATCGGAATTACGCTTCAGCTTTATGATCACGGGGTTGCCGTTCAGGCAAAAGGCGCATGTTGCGCTGGCGCAGATATTCATGATGCAAGACAGGTTGCAGCGCGCCTTGATATTCCGCATTATGTATTAGATTATGAAACCCTTTTCAAACAGCAGGTGATGGATGATTTTGCTGATTCTTATCTAGCGGGTCACACGCCAATTCCATGCGTTAAATGTAATCAAACGGTTAAATTTAAAGATTTGCTAACAACTGCTAAAGAGCTAGGCGCTGATTGTCTTGCAACAGGGCATTATGTGCAACGACAATTGCTTGACGGTCATGCTTGTTTGCGGCGCGGTATCGACCAGCAAAAAGATCAATCCTATTTTCTGTTTGCAACAACCCCAGAACAGCTTGATTATTTGCGGTTTCCTCTGGGCGCTATGACCAAGGATGCAACAAGAGAACTTGCTCTAAAATACGAGCTAAGTGTTAGTGACAAGCCGGATAGTCAGGATATATGTTTTGTTCCAAATGGGCGCTATGGAGATGTTGTGCGCCGATTAAGACCAGGTGCAATAACACCAGGTGTTATTCGCCATTTAGATGGCCGTATTCTTGGAAAACATTTAGGCGTTATAGATTATACGATAGGCCAGCGACGCGGGCTTGGTATTGGCGGGCGAAAAGATGAGGGTGAGGATAATACGCCATTATATGTGGTCGCTATAGATGCAGACGCGCATGAGGTGATTGTTGGTCCTCAACACGCCCTTGCATGCCGGGATGTGTATTTGGACGAAGTTAATTGGCTCGTCCCAAGCTTGATGGATAAAAGGGATGAGAACGTGCACGGCATAGAAGTTTTTGTTAAATTGCGGAATACAGCCCCTGCCAGTCCAGCTAAGTTATTTTTAAATAGTGACAGCTCTGCTCATCTAGTTTTGGAAAAAGCAGAATATGGAATAGCAACAGGCCAGGCAGGTGTGATTTATGATGGAAGTGATGCTTCGCTTATGCTGGGTGGTGGCTGGATAAGTTCTGCCCCGATATCCGCGGCTTTAGCTGTTTGAAATTGATTTCAGGTTTCTTGGTTTATTTATTAAATCTGGATATTTGATAGGGCGTTGTGTGATCATGGGTGCGAGCTTGTACAAGAATGTATCATTTTTTGGCTTGACCATAACGTATGAATGGTTTTTAAACATACAAATCCAAACGACTATTATGGCGGAGTAGCTCAGCTGGTTAGAGCAGCGGAATCATAATCCGCGTGTCGGGGGTTCAAGTCCCTCCTCCGCTACCATTTCTCATAATATTATCAATGCATTACAGCGTCTCAAAAATGATTTCGAGGCGATTTTTGCGTTACACACCTCTTACACACTTTTTGGTTGGCACCAAAACGCGTTTTAAGGCTTATAATAGAGCTATCTTTAGTTATCATTTGCTACATGCCTTGCATGGGGTATTAGTGTAGAGATAAAATCGCTGTATCATTTTACCATAAAAACTGAGTTCAGGATTTAGAAAAATGAATATGAGTTCATTTGATTTTGTCACTCTTCCCCTTACCTCCTTTTTTAAAGAAGATGAGAGAGTCCCTCATAGGTCAGGTCTTAATTGGGGTCAACGTCCTAGCCGCAATTTGAGTCAGGGTTACTTAAGTATTCCTGCAGAAATCCAACGTTTAAATTTTTTCCCAGACAAAGGAATCGAATTTACAATAATTTGCGATGATAATTTTCAAATCAAATGTGTTAGAACGCAACAAAATAGGAAAGCGGTCATCCGATCCTCCCTCATTATGGTGTGCGACACTCAAATCAGGGAGCCGCAGAAGCTTTACACGTCAACTTAACAGATGCTGCAATCCTCCACGCGGACCACAGAAGGGTCTCGACATGTCAATGCGCCTTGTTTCCGGACGAATACAGCGCTTGCCCGCAAACGTCACTCAGACCCCGAACAAGCTTTTGGCACTCCAAAAACATTCACACGCAAGCAATTCTTCACAAAAATGTGACAAAAGTTGTGTAAACGAATTGTCAATGTGCAATTAATCCAAATTTATTTTGGCATCTCAGAGCAATGATTATTTATTTTTTGATTTAATAAAACTGACACACTTTGGATTTATTCGATATGAGTGAAACTAAGTGGACTCAGCATGATCAAAATTAAAAACTTATCAAAAAATTTTGGTGATGTCGAAGCAGTTTCGGATGTTTCCTTTGAAGTTTCAGAACCACAAATGATTGGGATTATCGGCAGGTCGGGAGCTGGAAAATCCACTCTTCTTAGGATGATTAATAGGCTTGTTGACGCCTCTGATGGGGACGTTTTTTACCAGAATGAAAATGTAACCAAATACACTGGCTCGAAAAAACGAAAGTGGCAAAGCGATTGTGCTATGATTTTTCAACAATTTAATTTAGTGCCACGTTTGGATGTACTAACGAATGTTATATTAGGAAGACTAAATGAGCAGTCAACGCTTCGGTCGATCTTAGCATTTTTTTCAAAAGTCGAGAGAGACGAAGCACTTTCTATATTAGATAGGTTTGGCATCATCGAAACAGCTCTCCAAAGAGCTGAGACTCTATCCGGCGGTCAACAGCAAAGAGTAGCAATATGCAGAGCCATAATGCAAAAGCCCAAAATGTTGTTAGCTGACGAACCTATCGCTTCTCTCGACCCTTTGAACGCACAGATCGTAATGGATTCGCTACAACGAATACATCGTGAGGAAAACATTTCTATTTTGTGTAATCTGCACACTCTCGATACAGCAAAACGTTACTGCGACAGAATTATAGGGATGAGAGAAGGTAAAGTAATTTTTGACGACCACCCTCAAAAATTAAACAAGAAAAAAGCTAAAGAAATTTATGGGGCTGAAGAACTTAGCGAATTTGAGTCTTTGGTAACATCCACAAGATTGGGTTAGCCCAATAGCGGGTTCAAAATTTGAACCTTAAACCTACAAATACGGAGACTTTAATATGAAAACAAAAACAATTCTTTCTTTGATTGCTGCTGTATCTTTAAATATTCCAGGGGCAATGGCAATGGAATATAAGGGGCCAACTTTTGACCTGAACCAGATTCAACCAGAATTCAGAGTAGGGTATCTACCTGACGAACCGGCAGCTGAGACACTAGCAAGAAATGAGTGTATGATACCTTATTATGAAGCTGCTTTGAATGTACCTGTAAAGCAATTTACATTTAACGATAATGCGGGCGCAATAGAAGCTTTTCTTGGGGGCAATTTGGACATGATTTGGTTTGGTTCATCCGCCTATTCAAGCGTGGAAATAGAAAAACCTGGTTTTGCAGCACCTATTATGACAAGAGTACAGCCTACTGGAGATATTGGGTATTACTCTATAATGATTGCTCTCAAAGAATCAGGTATCGAGTCGGTTGCTGATATGAAAGGTAAACATTTTGCTTTTGGAGACCCAGACTCAACCTCTGGAACTTTGGTTCCTTCAGTAGTTTTGCCAGAAGAGTTAGGAATGCCAATTGAAAATCACTTCGGAGAAGTGTCTTTCAGTGGTAGCCATGAGGCCACAGTTCTTGGAGTGCTAAATGGAGACTATGATGCTGGTGTGACTTGGGTTTCTGGAGTAGGAGAATGGGACGAAGGATATACTAGCGGACAACTAAACACTATGGTCAAAAAAGGCGTCTTAAACATGGATGACATTGTGCAGATATGGTCATCTGCTCTGATTCCAAATGGGCCCCACACAGTTCCAGCAACTTTTCCGACAGGCGGTTCTACGGCGTTGTTAGGTATGCAAAAATGGATTCACGCTAACGATAAAGAGTGCAGTGAAAATCATACTAATGGCGAAGTCAAGGGATGGATTTCAGTTGATAGTTCATTTTACGAAGCAATAGTTGCAGTTAAAAAGGCACAGCTTGAGTCAGCAAGATAATTAAATTTATTGAGGGGGAAGCATTGAATTTGCTTCCTCTTCAAGGGCAAACATGAGCAATTTATCTAAATCAAAAACCTCTGAAATTGAAGATAAGATTCGTCAATTATCTAAAACCAGATTCTATTATACTGTGATTGCCATCTTGGCAATAATGGGAACGATAATTATCGGATTAGATATTGCTGAACAGCGAAATGCAGGTAGTTTCAGAACGGGAATAACAAAGGTATTTGACTTTCCGACTGACATAATTGCTGATTCAATTGAGACTGGATGGGGTTGGTATCCGTTACTTTTAAAATACTTCCCTGTACTACTATCGACATTAAACATGGCATTATTTGCAACCATTGTCGGTTTCGCAGGTGCGGTTGGTGCCAGCCTTTTGGCCAGTAGAAATCTGATTTCTAACGTTTTTGTTGTTCAAACGACAAGAAGAATACTTGATATATTGAGATCTTTTCCAGAAATTATAATTGCAACATTGTTATTATACTTGATGGGAAAATCTATTCTCCCTGCTTTTTTTGCTATTAGTATTCATACTATAGGTGTGTTAGGAAAACTTTTCTCAGAGGTGATAGAAAACGTTGATACAGACCCCTTAGAGGGCTTGGAATCCCTAGGAGCAAACTGGTTTCAAAAAGTTGTATTCGCAGTTTTACCTCAAGTTTTGCCACATTTCGTATCCTATACAATGCTTCGATTAGAGATAAATGTAAGGTCTTCAACAATATTAGGTTTTGTTGGAGCAGGCGGAATAGGCCAAGCCCTTAAATTGGGAATAGCTTGGAGATTTGGTGACCATGTGACAGCAATAATGGTCCTGATTATATTTTCAATTATAATAATTGATAGAATATCAAGTAAAGTTCGTCACAAGGTAATTGGTATAAAAGTATGAGCTTTAGTTTATCTGATCAATTCCACTCAAACAGAAGCAAAGTGTTCTTTGAGGTAGAGGAACTTGTTAATATTTATTGGCGGAGAAATAGAAGACGCAAAGTTCTTTGGGCGCTTATTTTAATAGCCTACTGCTTAATTACAGCAAACCAATTTGGGCTGTTTAGGATAAGTGATAATTGGTATGCTGATAGGGTAAATTTAATGTTATTGGACACCTACGCTAACAAAGACCATATTGTTAAGAAGTGGGGTTCCGAAGAAAAAATCGAAGTATTTTTTGAGGGGTCAAAAAAAATGACCTTTGACCCCTTACCAGTTTATGTTGGTAAATTAGAAAAAAATAACTACAGTGTAGAGTTTGTTTCTGGAAGAACTGTAAAACTTTTTGACAGTTTTGTTGAGCTCCATGGATATGATAACGAGAAAAAACCAATTATTCTGGGGCTTGATAAAAACGGAAAACCAAATGTAATAGAACCTGAAGGTAAAATCCCCGCCTGGATTAGGGTTACCGAAAACAAGGTCGAAGTTAGGCCTAATCTATTTGAAAGAATACAAATATATAAAAATAAAGTAATCGTATTTCGCTATCAGTTTGGTTGGAGATATTTTCTTTTTGACTTTGATAGCCCTCTGAGAGATTTTTCAGCTACTGATTTAGTGAAATCGTTTTTCTCTTCCGAACAAATAATTCCAGGAAAGAGTAATATGCAATTAGCTAAAGAAGAATTCCTGAATAACAGTATCTGGTTTCACGGCCCTGTTTTTTTTGCTTTATTAGAAACAATTACAATGGCTTTATTGGGTACTATGATTGCATCAATTTTTGGATTAATTTTATCATTTGTTGCTGCTTCTAATATTAATCCTTTAATTGTTGTTCGGGTTTTTATAAAAAGAATTTTTGATTTTTTAAGGGCTGTTGACACACTGATTTGGAGCCTTTTATTGTTAAGAGCATTTGGGCCCGGGTTGTTAACAGGAATAACGGCAATCGCTTTAACAGAAACCGGAACTCTAGGAAAACTAATGTCAGAAGCAATAGAAAACACTGACCCAAAGCAATTAGAAGGTATTGCCTCAACAGGAGCTTCAAAAATTCAAAGCCAAAGATATGGAATTATTCCACAAATTTTACCAGTTTTTGTGTCACAGACTTTGTATATTTTTGAATCTAACACACGAAGTGCTATAATTATAGGAGCAATGGGTTCCGGGGGTATTGGAATGCTTTTCCTTAGTTATATGAGAACAGGCGTAGATTTCGAGAATGTTGCTTATGTCTCTATACTGGTCTTAATAACAGTAATGATAATGGATATGTTCTCTGCGTTTTTGAGGCGTATGATAATTGGCTCAAACAAGTAAAGGTAAAAAATGACTAAAACGACTTATTATATCAGTATCCCTATCCTTGTTTTTTGTTCTTCGCTAAATGCTCAAGAAATGAAGGCGGGAAACATAAGTGGAGATGAGATGTCTGTTTTGTATGAGGATCTTTTCTCTAAGTGTAATAACATGGATGCCATAGTTTTGAGAGGCAAAATTAGAGTTGAAATTCAGCGCTCCACTGCTGAGGCTAGAGAAAAGGCTAATTTACTAATGAAGGAAGGTTTAGAGGCTTGCGCAAGAGGTGATGATTTTAGTGCAGTAAATAAATTACAAGAGGGCTACGACATAATTAAATCTGGAACGTTTCAAAGATTTGGCTCTAAAAGCACTGAAAAAGATCTAGATACAGAAATTAAAAATGTTGAAAGTAAAGATCCTTGGTATAAATTCTGGTAATTCTATGAGTTGAAGTAATTTAGAACAAAATTTTCTTGTTCTATCGTCTCAATGCTTCCCTCTCTTAGGTTTCTAACTACATCAATTGCATTTTTAGAATTTAAGCCAAACTTTGTTAAAATAAGAGCAGACAAAAGACCTGTTCGACCTAATCCAGCATGGCAATGAATGAAAATATTATGTTTTTGTTCTATCCTACATGAAATTTCTGACAACAGAATAGACAAAAGCTTTGTTGAATTTCGGTCGGGTACTGACCTGTCCTTTATGGGGAAATGCGCAACAGTTATTTTTTTAGATGTGAAAAAGTTCTTATAAAAATCATAGCTTATCATTGGTGTTTCTTCTCTCGGTAAAAGATTAACTACCATGTTTATATTTTTTGTTTCGAAAAATCTTAAATCATCTTTTTGCTCATTGTTTGTTTGAAAAGGACAATTCCCAGCATAAAAAACCGAACCATTGTTAATTCTCAAAGCCATAATTTTTTGTAATTCATATTTGGTAAAATTAAATCTCAATGAATAGTTCCAATTTTTATGATGATTTTACAAATTTAAAACGTTCAGTATAACAAATACACACTAATTTTTTTTTAACTAAACTGAAACTGGTATGAACAAAACAGTCAGCTTTGTCTTTGAATTCATAAATATGTAATGAACTCATGTACATTGTATTTCTATAATTAACCCTGAATTGTGACTAAATTAAAAAAATATCGTTTTAGACATAAATAGAAAGAGAGAAACCAAGACTGAAATTGATTTTTGATGACTAATTCCAATTTCTAATTGCTTTACGTCTAGCAAGTGGTTTTAAATTTAATATATTATCAAAATAGGCTTTTGTGTTGAATAAATATGATAAGATAAATGAAATATTTTCTTTATTAAACAATAAAGGCGATGGATTATACGGGCTCTCGAACGTAACCCAAAAGCAACATGCATTGCAATGCGCTTTACTTGCAGAAGCAGAAAACGAAAAGTCAGAGATGATCGTGGCAGCTTTGCTTCATGATATAGGACACATGCTTCATGATTTGGGAGAGGATTTTGCTGATAATGAAGTAGATGATTACCATGAAAATATTGGAATGTTATATCTCAAAGGTAGGGTTAGTGAGAGGGTGTTTGAACCAATAGCACTTCATGTGGACGCCAAGAGATATTTATGCGCGTTAGATACAAAATATTTTCAAATTCTCTCAGAAGACTCTCGAAAAAGTTTAGAACTTCAAGGCGGTATTATGAATTACGAACAGAGAAAAGAATTTGAAAAAAACACTTATTGGCGAGAGGCATTAAGGTTGCGTAGATATGATGATATGAGCAAGAATCCAGAAGCTATTACTCCTGAGCCGGAATATTTTTTTAAACATCTTGATTCTTGCTTCCATTGAAATACTCAAAAAAATAACATTTTATTTCAAAAATATTTTTTAAAAAAGTATCAATTCTGCTCAAACTCAACTTTAATAGAAATTCGATCTGCAGCCATTAATGTGTTACCGCATTCAATGATTGAACCATCGTTAAGAATGTCCGTGCTATGTACCTGCAGGATTGGACTCCCAATATCAACCATTAAAATGTTTGCTATCATACTGTCTGCAGAAACTGCAGTAATCTTGCTAGTAAGGCGAGAATAGTCTGAAACCCCACATTTCTTTAGTGCCTTAGAAATTCCTTTGGAAAGTAACAAATATTTTATAAAATCCGGCACCATCTTTGCCGGTAAAAAGCTAGTGAAATGCATCAAAGGCAATTCTTTTCTTTCCCGAATTCCCTCAATATGATGAATAAGCTGACCTTCCTTGATTCCACATTTTTTTGCTTCTTCTTTGTTTGATGGGCGCGTTGTGTGAAATAAAAGTTTGAGAGTTGTATCTTTAGACGGTTCAGTAATATGAGTGGAAAACCTAGTCTTTTTATCAAAACGATAAGTCATCGGCTCTGTTGTTACAAAGACACCTGCTCCTTGTCGACTATAGATAAGACCATCAGAAGATAATTTTTTTAAGGCCCGCCTTATTGTGTGGCGATTAACACGAAACCGTGTAGAAAGTTGTGCTTCAGTGGGAAAACGACTTCCTTTAGCATATAGCCCCCTAGTCAGTTCGTTAAAAAGTAGACCATAGATATTTTCCCATAGCATCTAACTCAAAGTCCTGTCACAAAAAATTCATAATTAACAAATTGTTTTATTTTATATATTTACTATAATTTGTATAGTTGTCTATTTATTTTTGGTGTAAATCCGTTGAATCGAAAAAGTTGGTTATCTCTGATGGCTAAATCTGAATCCTCTTTTTTAAGCTCTTTGTGGGCAGATTTAGGAATTCACGCTGATTATACTATAATCAGGCCAGCGGAAATTGGCTTGGTAATGGTGAAGGCTAAGCAAGGAAATACAGGTGATCAATTTAATTTGGCGGAACTAAGCGTAAGCCGATGCTCTGTTGAGCTAAAATCTGGACAAATAGGACATGGCTACCATCAGGGGCGTTCAAAGCGGGCAGCATTTATTGTTGCTATTTGTGATGCTTTAGCACAGACGCCGACTTACAATATCATCCATTCCAATATCTTTAAACCGCTGCAAAAAAAACAAAAAGCTAGTCATGAAAAACTCGCAAGAAAATCAACTTCAACAAAAGTAGAATTTTTTACCCTTGAACGTGGGGAGGTTTAATGAATTTTAAATTGTATGGGGGATTTGAAGACCCACCATATCAATCAGCATATATATTTAGATCAATTATGTCAGCAATGGCTAATCCAGGTATTATTGAAGTTATAGAAGGAATATACCCACCAAGGCCCCTCGAAAGCGCAGCAGCTGCCATATGTTTAACATTATGTGACCAAGATTGCTCGATTGCACTTAACGGCATCTATGATACTAAAGAGGTTAATGATTGGCTCATTTTCCACACGGGAGTTAAAATAAAATCTGAGGAAAATGCTGATTTCATTTTAACAGAGGAAACTAAAATTGCTCCTCTAAATACTTATCGTCAAGGAACAGAAGAATATCCAGATCGCTCTAGCACAGTGATCGTCGCGACTTCAGAGCTTAATAACAAAAAGGGAATAAAATTAAGTGGCCCTGGCATTCAATCATCTAGGTATTTATCATTAAGTTCTATAAAACCGTTTAGGCATGGTATGAAACCTTTTCCACTAGGCGTTGACTTTATTTTGTTCAAAGAAGATAGACTAGCTTGCTTGCCTCGCTCCACAAAAATGGAGCAGCTGTAATGTATGTTGCTGTCAAAGGAGGGGAAAAAGCTATAGAACGTGCCCATCAATGGCTTAATGAGGAACGACGGGGAAATAAACAATATCCCAGTTTATCAGTTCACCAGATACAAGAACAGATGAAGCTTGCCGTTGGCCGAGTGATGGCCGAGGGTTCACTATATGATCCCGAGCTTGCAGCCCTTGCTATAAAACAGGCTAGTGGTGACTTGGTTGAAGCAATATTTCTAATACGTGCTTATAGAACAACATTACCCAGGTTTGGAAGCTCTCTGCCAATCAATACAGATAAGATGCGATGTAAAAGAAGAATATCGGCAACTTTTAAAGACATTCCTGGAGGGCAAATATTAGGGCCTACTTATGATTATACCCATAGATTGTTAGATTTTAAGCTGCTAGCTGAAGAAGATTACGAAGCTTCTGAACTTAATCTAGAGGACTATCCAGCGGAAATAAAAGAAAAACCACATATACTGGAACTTCTAAATAAAGAAGGAATCATTGAACAAGAAATAAAAAGTGAAACTTTCACGGGGGATATCACCCGAGAACCATTGGAATTGCCAGCTAGCAGAGCTTTAAGACTTCAGATTTTGGCGCGAGCCGACGAGGGATTTTTGCTTGGTATTGGTTATTCAACACAAAGGGGATATGCAAGAAATCACGCTTTTATTGGTGAATTGAGAGTGGGGTTTGTAACAGTTGAAATGGAAATACCCGAACTTGGCTTTGCAATAGAAATTGCAGAAATAGAATTGACTGAATGTGAAACAGTTAACCAGTTCCAAGGGAGCAAGACGGAGCCTGCTCAATTTACTAGAGGTTATGGGCTCATATTTGGTCAGCAAGAAAGGAAAGCTATTTCAGTAGCATTGGTAGATAGGGCATTGAGGTGGCGTGAGTTAGGCGAGGAATATACAGGTTCACCAGCCCAAGATGAAGAATTCATTTTGTATCATTGTGATAATATTCAAGCAACTGGATTTGTGGAACATATAAAATTACCACACTATGTAGATTTTCAGTCAGAGCTTGAGTTATTGCGTCGAATGAGAACAGAAGTAGAAACTTGTGGCGAGCTAAAAGAATAATGACCGATAAATTTCAAAATTATAATTTTGCTTACCTTGATGAACAAACCAAAAGAATGATTAGAAGGTCTTTGCTTAAAGCAATTGCTATACCAGGTTATCAAGTGCCTTTTGCTTCACGTGAAATGCCCATGCCTTATGGGTGGGGCACGGGTGGTGTTCAGCTTACTGCGGCCTGCTTAACACCCGGTGATAAAATAAAAGTTATTGATCAAGGAGCAGATGATACAACTAACGCTGTTTCAATTCGCAAGTTTTTCGAGAAAACTGCGGGTATCAAGACAACATTTAAAACAAATCAAGCTGATATTATCCAAACAAGACATCGAATACCAGAAGAGCCTCTTGTAGACGGTCAAATCATAGTTTTTCAAGTGCCAATACCAGAGCCTTTGAGATTTTTGGAGCCGCGTGAAAGCGAGACCCGAAAAATGCATGCCTTGTCTGAGTACGGGTTGATGCATGTGAAGTTATATGAAGATATATCAATACATGGGCATATTTCGACTTCATATGCCTATCCTGTAAAGGTTGAAGGACGTTATGTGATGGACCCATCACCTATTCCAAAATTCGACAATCCAAAGTTATCAAAATCGGCGGCTCTTCAACTTTTTGGCGCGGGACGTGAACAACGTATTTATGCCTTGCCCCCCTATACTTCTGTCACTTCGCTGGACTTTGAAGATTTCCCTTTTTCTAGACTTCGCGCTCAAGGGAATTGTGCCCTATGTGGAGCAACAGAGAGTTACCTTGATGAAATCATCACAAACGATAAGGGTACTAGGTCATATATATGTTCAGATACGGACTACTGTAATTCTCGAACTGAACTTGGTCACTTGGGCAATGGTCTAGATGAGGTAGAATCATGAGTCCAATATTAGAAGTTGAGGGTTTAGAAAAAAAATATGGAAATCAAGCTGGTTGTTTGGACATTAATTTAGTGCTTTATCCCGGTGAAGTATTAGGGGTGGTCGGTGAATCAGGGTCTGGTAAATCTACTATGCTAAATTGTATTTCTGGTCAGCTCTTGCCAGAAAAAGGAACTGTAAAATTTAATAGCCCTTCGAAAGGGTTAGTCGATATTTGGTCAATATCTAATGCTGACCAGCGTTTCCTTGCGCGAAAAGAGTGGGCATTTGTTCATCAAAATCCCAGAGATGGCCTTAGAATGGATATTAGTGCCGGCGGAAATATTGGCGAAAGATTGATGAGCATTGGTAATCGTCACTACGGACAAATAAGAAAAGCGGCTGAAGAATGGATGGAAAGGATCGAACTTAACGCTGAAAGAATTGACCATAGGCCAACCACTTTCTCCGGGGGAATGCAGCAAAGACTTCAAATTGCTAGGTCATTAGTTACTAATCCACCCCTCATTTTTATGGATGAGCCAACAGGGGGGCTAGATGTGTCAGTTCAGGCGCGTTTACTTGACCTGATTCGTCAGCTCGTTCACGATTTAGGTCTAGCCACTATTTTGGTGACACATGACCTTGCAGTTATTCGAATGCTTGCAGATAGAATATTGGTTATGCAAAAGGGGAGAATAGTGGAGAGTGGTCTAGCAGATCAAGTGCTCGATGATCCACAGCATCCTTATTCCCAATTACTAGTCACATCAGTTTTGCGAGTTTAAATTGATATTTGAAGTTAAAAATTTGACAAAAGAATTTCAAATTCACAATCAAATGAATGTGAATATAAAGGTATTTTCTAACTTAAGTTTTTCGGTAAAGGCTGGCGAATGTGTTGGAATAAAAGGGCCATCTGGGACTGGAAAATCTACTCTAATGCGAATGCTCTACGGAAATTATCTTGCTAGTTCTGGCTCTATAATTATATGTGAAAAAGAATTGGTTGGCGCGGAACCAAAAGACATACTGGAGTTAAGACGTTTTAAACTCGGCTATGTCTCTCAGTTTCTTAGAGTGTTGCCTCGTGTTTCGACCTTTAGATTGGTATCAGAGTCAGCTATAAGAGCAGGTGTATCTTCAGAAGAGGCAGAGCAAAAAACAGCTGAATTATTATCTTTACTCCGCATATCAGAAAATTTATGGGACCTTTCCCCTTTAACTTTTTCGGGAGGGGAGCAACAACGTATAAATATCGCTCGTGGATTTATTTATCAATACCCAGCTTTGCTTTTAGATGAACCGACAGCATCTCTCGATCGCGAAAATAGGGAGACGGTAGTTAATTTTATAGAGACAGCTAAAGCAAATAATGTTGCTATAATTGGAATTTTTCACGATGAAACGGTATCCAGTAGGTTGTGTGACTGGCATTTAAATACAGAAACATTTCTGATGAGTTCAGATAAGGGCTGAGTAATGAAAGGATTATTATTGGTAATCTTGGGTCCTTCTGGTTCTGGAAAAGATAGCGTCCTTCGATCGTTAAAAGAACATTTACCTGATTTACATGTCGCTAAGCGGTGTATAACCCGTTCTTATCATGATAAGAGTGAAGAGTATGAGAGTTTAAGCGAAACGGAGTTTGTTGCCCAACTAAATGAAGATGCTTTCTTATTCTATTGGAAAGCCCATGGATTTTATTATGGTATCAGAAGGTCCATTCTGGATTATATCGACGATGGTCAATCGGTTATTTTTAATGGCTCACGCGCAGCGCTTGATGATATGTGCAAAGTATATAAAGGTATCCATGCCATAGAACTATTGGTAAGTGAGCCCATTTTGCGAAAACGTCTTAATATAAGAGGAAGAGAGAATCAAAGTGAAATAGCTTTGCGCCTTAAAAGGGCAAGCGGTGATTATTTTAATGATAGCCATTTGATATCTAATGATGGCCTATTAGAGGAGACTACTAATAAAATAGTTCTGCTTATTAACCAGTTAATGAAAGGCGAGTTATGATTTTAAAATCACCATTTATTTGCTCTCCTACTAACCCTACCTCGTCGACTGTTTGCGGTGCCAGACAATCTTCAGTAAGTTCCTCTCTGAGTATTTCTTTGGCAAGATTTAGGTTTTCTTCATCAAGTGTGTTAGTAAGGGTCAAATGGAAGTAAAACTGCTCCATTACATATGGGTATCCCCAATGGAGAAGATTGTAATCCTGTTTAGCAGTGAGATTTCTAGAACGTTTTACAGAAATTTCTTCTTTGGAAAGTGGTGCTCTGAATTTATCCAATTGAATCACAAATTGGTTTGAAAGCGCTGACATACTAGAGGAATTATTTATGAGTGTTAATGCTAAAGCATTTTCAATAATTGAAAGTTTCAATCCTGACAATGAAAAGGATTTGATAGATTTACAAATATTTTTTGAACTAATAATAAGGTCATCCAAATTTTTGTCACTTCTTAGCCTGAATGGAGCCTTTAAAGTTCCGTGAAAGCCATATTTTTTGGGAATTTTAATCCAATTTGTTCGTTTAATCTTGTATATATTGGGAAATGCATTTGGTTGGACAATATCTAACCATTTATCTCCAAATTTTTGGAGAGAGCTACCTGCTTTTGGAATAAAGTATATAGCGAAGCGTCTATAATCTGTCATAATAATTGTTTAATCATATTTCTTAACATTTTGTTAAAATGTCATAAAAATAGTAATAATTTAATTTCGTGGTTTAATTCTTTTAACATCAAAAATTTTAGGCTTAATAGTGGATTTTACTCTCGCAAATGCAAGGATACTTTGTAAAGGCAATGTGCTATCCGGTAGAATAAATATTCGTAACGGTATTATATATTCGATAACTACTGGGAACTCGGTACCCTTGGGAGCAGTTGACTGTGAGGGCGATTATATTTGTCCTGGTTTAATCGAATTACATACTGATAATCTAGAACGCCATATACAACCCAGACCAGGTGTAAATTGGCCGCTTGATGCCTCAATAATTGCACATGATAGAGAGTTAGCAGGAACTGGAATAACCACAGTTTTTGATGCTGTTCGAGTCGGTTCAATCACCTCTAACACAGCGGCTGGGTATGATAAATATGCACGTGAGACTGTAACTAAAATAAATAAACTTGTTGCTAGTCAGGCTTTAAAAATAAACCATTATATACATTTACGAGCCGAAATTTGCAGTGAAACTTTGATAGAGGAAGTTGACGAGTTTACTCATGAGGACAGATTAAAAATGATTTCAATTATGGATCATACCCCTGGGCAGCGGCAATTCAGAGATGAGGGTAAGTTGGTCGAATATTTATCCAACAAAAACTCGATGAACGACCAAGAGATAGCAGAACATTTTCAAATGTTAAAAAGTCTACAAACTAATTTCGCTCAAATTCACCGAAATCATGTCAAAATAAAGGCTAATTCATTAAACATTCTTTTAGCAAGCCATGATGATACTTCACTAGAAGATGTGGTTTGCTCTGCTGAGGATGGTTGCACTTTGGCTGAGTTTCCAACTACTTTGGAAGCTGCTAAATTTTGTAGAGAATATCGA
>ERZ802827.141-NODE-141-length-39476-cov-11.7977_pt1 | contig 39476 bp, 51 predicted proteins | sample MGYA00345652_ERZ802827 | MGnify/ENA primary metagenome ERZ802827 (study PRJEB30503, sample SAMEA104212372) | marine metagenome | biome: Westerlies Biome; feature: [SRF] surface water layer (ENVO:00010504) within the epipelagic zone...; material: water... | reverse complement strand
TAAACGATTCAAATTTCGATCAAATCATTTCAGCAGAGACTCCAACATTAGTAGATTTTTGGGCTGAATGGTGTGGTCCTTGTAAGTCAATGCACCCAATTTTTGAAAGTCTTGAAAAACAATACCCAAATGTAAAATTTGCAAGAGTTAATGTTGATCAAAATCAAAACATATCAAGAAAGTTTGCAGTTCAATCAATTCCAACATTTATCATGTTCAAATCAGGACAAATTATTGATAAAATGATGGGAGCAGTTGGTGCACCTGGAATTCATATGATTTGTAAAAAGCATTCCAACTAGTAACCGTACATAGGCTCTATTTCACGTTGAATTCTAACTATTTCTTGAAAAATTTCCTGTTCTTCACTACTTAACTTGTGCAAAAATTTCTTTAGTAGCTTTTTTGCTTCAGGTGAAGGTGGAAATGTATAGTATACATCTTCTTCAAATATTTGTCGACCTATTGTAACATCTTTAACAGAACATGCAACTTCATCTCCAGTTTTTGCAGATGATACTGTTTTTTTATCAAGTTGAAGTTGATGGATAGTTCCAACTTTTCTTCCAGACATATTCATAAATGGAATTTTATGTTTTAAATTACCAACATCAATACGAACACCAAAAACTGCAGGGTTGTTGTTTCGAAATACCATTCCTTTCATAAATGTAAATTTAGAAATTGGTGTTAATTCTGCAAACATTGCATCTTCTTCATTTGCTGAATCTTCTTCTACCCAAGCATTGTAATTGTCAATTAAACTGTAAATTACTTTATCTTCAAATAATTTGATATGGCTTGTTTCAGATTCTTCTAATGCATCAGGCAATACCTTAACATTAAATGCTAAAACAATTCCAAGATGTCTATCTTTTTCTTTTATAGCTTTAGCTTCAATAACATCTCGTCTATTTACAGGTCCAATGTCAGCTTTTGCTACTGGAACTTGAGAGCGTTTTAACATCTCAACAATTGCCTCAAGCGAGCCTATAGTGTCACATTTTAAAATAATTCCATTAGTTTCTGTATCAATAAACATAGATTGCATTTCAGATTCTATGAGTTTAGTAAATTTGTCAATCTCCTCGTCATTTTTTGCCACATAAAGTGTACTACCAGGCAGAACACCTTCAAGTTCAGGTGATGCAATTTTGAGACCAGCTGCTGCATCAACTTGAGGAACTGGTTTGAATTTATCTCTAGGATCTCGCATTTCATCAAGAGGTTTTGGTAAAAGCAATGCCTTAGGTTTTGTAACAATTACTGCATCACGTTTTGCCACAACAATACTATTTTCTTTTTTAATAGTACCATCAATTAAAATAACATTTGCAGTTTGACCCAATCCAACTTCATCTTTTACTTCAAGAACAATTCCACGTGGTTCTTTTTCTTCCTGATCTAATCTTTTTTGCAAATATTGTTGAGTCAATCCTACTAAAACACTTAGTAATTCTGGAATTCCAACACCAGAACGTGCAGAAATTGGAACTATAGCTATCTCAGATTTGAAATCTTCAATACGATAAAATGCTTCAGACTTGTATCCCAAAATCGATAGAGTTCCTACAACATCATAAATTTTTTGATCTAAATCAGTTTGTATAGATGCATCTTGTTCTTTAATTGCTTGTGAAATAAATTTAGTTTCAGATTTTCGCCATCCAGAAATTTGATCACATTTGTTTAATGCAACAAGAAATGGAACTTTTCTACTTTGTAAAATTTTTAAACTTTCATTTGTTTGTGGTTGAAATCCACGATTAACATCAACTACCAGTATTGCAATATCAGCAGCAGAACCACCTCTAGAACGAAGATTTGTAAATACTTCGTGACCTGGAGTATCAATAACTAATAGTCCAGGAACTTTGTGTTCTGATTTTTCTAATTTTTTGTAAAGTGGGCCACACATTTCTTTGATAGTTTCAGATGGAAGAAAACTTGCACCAATATGTTGAGTAATTCCACCTGCTTCTCTACCTTGAACACCCGTTCCACGAATTCTATCTAAAAGAGATGTTTTACCAGAGTCTACGTGACCAAGAACTGCAACTATGGGCTGACGAATTTGCAAATCATATCACTCAAATGCTACCTTTGACTCGTGATCAAAACTTTCTTGTGAATCTGATGCATGAATAATATTTTCACTGAATCCTAAACCGAAATCACCTCTAATTGAACCAGGATCTGCCTCAAAAGATTTTGTAGCTCCAATCATAATTCTTGTAGTGGCAATTGCATTATTACCTTCAATGATAGCTGCTACAACAGGTCCTGATGTGATAAAAGATGTTAATTCACCAAAAAATGGTTTATCCTTATGAACACCATAGAAATTTTCTGCTTGTGCTTGAGTAAATGTGAACATCTTTAATTTTAAAAGTTTGAATCCTTTTCTTTCAAATCTTGAAACTACCTCTCCGACCAAATTTCTAGCTACTGCGTCAGGTTTTACAATGAATAATGATTGTTCAGTCAATTCTAGTTCTTTCTAATTCCGCCTTTGACATGTTTTTTAGTCCACTTTAATTTTCTTGGATCACGTTTTAGAACTAGTGCATTTTTTTTACATTTTGCTGAACAAAACCATAAAACAGTTCCATCATTTTTAGCAAACATTGTTCCAGAACCTTTTGCAACAGGTCTATCACAAAAACTGCATGGTTTAACTAAAAGACTCAATCATATCACCTATTTGATTTTCTTTGCTTCCCTTTCTGTTTCTCTTAACATTAAAATTTCATTCATTCTAACAGAACCTTTTACGTTTCTTGTAAGGATTCTTCCTTTATCTTTACCTGTAAGAACTTTAACTCTAACTTGAATAACTTCACCGGCAATTCCAGTTCTACCGACAATTTGAATAATTTCAGATTCTACTACTTCTTCAGTTGCACTCATTGTTCAGATTTACCGCCTTTTAATTCAGCAATTTTTGTTGTAACTTGGTCGACGATATGTTGTGCATCGCCTGCATCCAAAATTGCTGCAGCGGCTGAAGTAATATCAATACCTAATGATTTGCCTAATTCTTCTTTATTTGGAACAAATGCATATGCTGCACCTTGTTCTTCACATAGAATTGGAAGATGTGCTACTACCTCTGGTGGTTCAACATCTTCAGCAATTACAATTAATTTGCTAGTACCACGTTCAATAGCCTTGGTTGCTTCATTTGTTCCTTTTTTGACTTTACCGCTGGTTGATGCAACTCTAACGGCTTCCAAAATTGGACTAACTAAGTCTTCAGGAGTTTCAAATTTAACGTAATAGGCTTTTCCCATAGTATTATCGAATCCTGTGTATGGTATTAAAAGTGTTATCTGGAAATGATTGACTTAACTTTTTGAAGAAATTTTGTCATTAAAGCCTCTAAATTCTCCTGATCAGTAGATTCTGCATAAATTCTAATGATCGGTTCAGTTCCACTTGGTCTAATCATAACCCAATTTTTTTCATCAAGAGTAATTTTTATTCCATCAGAAGTATCAGAGTTAGGAAATTCATCTTTCAATGAAGATATTATCTTATTTGCATTTTCTTCTGAACATTCAATTTTATCCTTGGTAGTAAATGAGGGAGGTAATTGAGAAATTTCTTGAGATAAGGAATTATTTGTAGTAGATAAGAAATCTAGCATTAATCCCAAACTCATGCAACCATCTCTAACTTGATTATGTTTTCCAAACATGAATCCACCATTTTCTTCAAATCCAATTAATGCATTTGTTGAAAGCATTTTTCTAGAAACTTCAACACTTCCTACTTTAGTACGTAAAACTTGGGAATTATATTTCTCAGTCAACGTTTCAGTATTTGTACCAGAATTCAAACAAGTGACAACCAAAGAATTTGGATTTTTAGTTAAAATGTGTTTAATGAGAATTAGTGCAGATCTATCACCAGTCAAAATATTTCCAAGTTCATCACAAAAAATACTTCTATCACCATCACCATCAAATGCAATTCCAAAATCAGCTTTATTTTCTACTACTGTTTTTGAAAGAACTGAAAGATTTTGTGGGGTAGGTTCTGAACCACGTCCTGGAAATTGACCATCAACGGTTTCATTTACAAGAATTACTTCACAGTTTAATTTTTTACAAAAATTAGGTGCAGTAACAGCTTGTGCACCATTACCCAAATCTAAAACAACTTTGAAAGGTTTTGATTCTATAAGATTATAATCAATATGAGTTAGAATTCCATTAAGATATGTTTCAATTGCTTTAGTTTCTTCATTGGTAATTCCCCATTTTTCAGGGCGTGGCAACCAATTTTTTTTAGAATAGATATTCTCAATTAATAATTCATCTTCACGTGAAATTTCAACACCATCTTTTCCAGCAGGTTTGATTCCATTGTATTGAGGTGGATTATGTGAAGCTGTTATCATAATTCCACCAGAATAACCAAGAGATTTTACAGCATATTCAAGACAAGGAGTTGGAACAAGTCCAGCTACGTTACAATCAATTCCAATTGAATTAAGACTGGAAGTAATAATTTTACAAATTAATGGACTAGATTCACGTCCATCATATCCAATCAAAATTGGTCCTTTCTCAAAATAGGTTCCAACAGATAAGGTCATTTCATGAATAAATTCTAAAGTGAAATCCTCATCAAATACACCTCTAATTCCATTAGTTCCAAAATATTTTGCCATGAAAGTATTCAATAATAGATAAATTTGTGTTTAATGGCAAAGTCGTTGCGGGAGTCGCCCAGCCTGGTCAAAGGCGTAGGGCTTAGGACCCTATCTCTTAGGAGTTCGTGGGTTCGAATCCCACCTCCCGCACCATCTTAATTACTGTGAATGATTAATAATGAGAAAAACTTCATCATACAAAGTTATGAAAAAAACAGTAGTAGGAATTACAGTTGTTGGTAAAGATAGAGAAGGTATTGTAGCTACATTTACTAATTTTGCATTTTCTAGAGGAGGAAATATTGAAAAAGTAAATCAAAATGTAATCAAAAATCTTTTTGGTATGTATCTAGAAGTTTCATTTTCTAAAAAACTAGATGTAAAAAAATTTGATATTGAAATTCAAAATTTAGCAAAAAAAGAAAAAATGGATGTAAATACACATCATGAAACAAACTTAGAGAAAAATATTGCAGTATTTGTTACCAAAGAACCGCTTTGTCTTCAAACATTTATTGAAAATAGAAAATCATTGAAAGGAAGAATTTCAATAATTATAGGTACAGAAAAATCATTAGAATCAATAGCAAGAAAAGCAAAAATTCCATTTATTGTAGTGGAAGAAAAGAATCAAACGAAAGCTGAAGAAAAAATTATTGATATTTGTAAAAAATATAATATTGATTTAATCTCTCTTGCAAGATATATGAGAATTCTTAGTCCTAATTTTGTTTGGAGATATCCAAATAGAATAATTAACATTCATCCATCACTACTACCTGCTTTTCCAGGTGCATCAGCATATGCACAAGCTTATGAAAGAGGTACAAAGATTGTTGGTGTAACATCACATTACGTAACAGAAAATTTAGATCAGGGACCAATAATATTCCAAGATTCTTTTAAAGTTGATCCAAATGATACACTAGAGAAAATTAAATCAAAAGGACAAAAACTTGAAGCAGATACTTTACTGAAAGCAACAAAGATGCATTTAGAAAATAAACTTGAAGTCCGCTGGAGAAAAGTTCACATTAAATCAAAGTGAATTAAATGACAGATATTACATCTCAATTTGATCCAATTTTAAGAAATTTAACTAAAAATAAGAAGAAAATTGCAGTTATTCCAATTGGTTCAATCGAACAACATGGTCCACATCTCCCAATTTCAACTGATTCAGATATTGTATCAAATGTATCTAAAAAAATTTCTGACAAAAATGGATATCTTCTTCTTCCAACAATAACTTATGGAGTTTCTTTTGAACACGCACCATTTTTTAATTTGAGTATTAGAGAATCAACATTACGAACATTACTGGTAGATTTGTGTACATCATTATCAGAAAATAACATTAAAACAATTTTCATAATTAATGGTCATCATGGAAATTTAAAATCAATTAGAAATTTTGATTTAAAAATTAAGAAAATTTTGAAAAATAAAGTGAAAGTACATTCACTATCATATTGGCATTTTATGGATAGAGATTTTGATCATGCAGGATTTGTAGAAACATCATTAATGCTAGCAATTTCAAAAAACGTCAAAATGAAGCTAGCAAAAAAAGGACTGATTACAGATAAAATGACAAAACAAGAAATTACAAAAATTAGTAAATTAGCTAATCAATCTTTTCCCAAAGCTACCAAAAATGGAATTTGGGGAGATCCAAGAAAGGCTAGCAAAAAGGATGGAATAAAAATTTTAAATGAAATTGTAGAAAATTTATCAAAAAAGTGTCAAACTTACCTTACTGAAGATAGGTTATAGGTACACAATGATATTTTAATATAATCCCTCAATATTGAAGTCAATGAGTGATATAGATGTCCGTTGATATGGCAGTAAAAGTATTGGATGAGAGTATTAATCAAGTTGTATTAATAAAACTCAAAGGAAGCAAAACAATTAGAGGTAATCTCTTAGGTTTTGACCAACACATGAATCTGCTACTCGAATCTTCAGAAGAAATTCCTACTGAAGGCGAGACAAAAAGCCTTGGTTCCATCGTAGTAAGAGGAGATAATGTTGTTATGATATCTCCTCCACCGCCAACAAATTAGGTGATTTGGAATGACAAAGGGTACTACTTCTATGGGTGGATTTACAAAAAAGAAAGTCCATATTAGATGTAGAAGATGTGGTAAAAATTCACTTCACAAGCGTCATCACCAATGCGCAAGTTGTGGATTTCCAGAGGCTAAACGAAGAAAGTATTCCTGGATTAAATGGTATACATAGATGCAAGAAATTGCTTTAATTCTTAGTTCAATTGCAGGAGTTGCAACAGCAGCTGCTGTAAGAAAAATGCCAAGAGACAAAAATCAATTACTAAGTTTAGGTGCTAGTTCACATATTAAAAATCAAATTAATTCTTTAAAAATTGAAAAAGATATTCTCACAAAAACAATTTCAAGATTATATCAATCTGATGATGAGTTTTCTAAAATTCAAAAAGATAAACTTCTTCTAAAATATCAACATCAGTTAGGAACAATTTTAGCTAAATTAGAAAAACTTGAACAAGCTAGTAAACATCCAGATTTAGGTCCTGTTGGTGATGGTTTGATAAGTTTGATGGATCAAAAATTATCTAAACTTGATGATAGATTATATGACTTGTCATCAAAAATGGCAAATTCAAAAATTCCGACACCAGAAGTAAAACAAGAAAAAGAAGAGATCAAAAAACACATTTCTAAATCAATTAAGGAATCATTTAATTTTGAAAAACCAAAGGAAGTAAAAATAGATCCAATTGCAATACCACCGTCAAAATCTAGACAATCATTTGAATTAACAACATTAACAAACATTTCAAAAAGTGAACCAAAATTCCCACTATTTGAAAAGAAAGAAATTGTAAAACCAATGCCAAAACCAAAGGTAATTCAAACTGAATTAATTAAACCAAAAGAAGAAATTGTGAAGGAAATTGTTCAACCAAAACCAAAAGTTGAAGACAAAGTAGAAATTATTCAATCAATCACACCAAAACCAGAAATCCTAATTGAAAATAAACCAGATTTAGACAAAGAAGTAGCAAAAATTACAGAACATAAGGCACTTCCACAACCAGAACAAAAACCAAAGAGCTCAACAATCGATGATGATTTTGATGATGATGGTGATGATTTGGATAAAATCAAGGGTGATATTATGAGAGTACTATCAAAACTTGATCAAGCAGAGGTAGAATAATTGTCCTACGATGATGCCATGGAGGCATTATCAAGTGATGCATTAAAATTAATTAAAAATAATCAAGTAATTGGATTAGGTAGTGGTAGAGCAGCAACTTCATTGGTAAAATCACTTGCCAAATTAATTAAATTAAAAAATTACAATATCAAAGGTATTCCAACATCATTACAAATCAAATTAGTTGCAGAAAAAGCTGGTATAGAACTAATACAATCTGATCAAGTAAATCACATAGATATTGTTTTTGATGGTGCAGACCAAATTGATTCAGAAAAATATGTTATCAAAGGTGGAGGAGGTGCATTACTTCGAGAAAATATTTTGTTTAGTCTTGCAAATAAAGTAGTAGTAATGGCAGATAAAACAAAATTTGTTAAAAATTTTACAAGAACAGTACCAATAGAAATTCATCCGCTAGCAAGAAATGCAATAATCAATTCGATTAAAAAATTAGGAGGGGAATCTAAAATTCGTTCCTTAGATAGAGGTTATCCATTTTTTACAGAAAATGGAAATATAATTTTAGATTGTAACTTTGGAACAATAAAGAATCCAAAAACATTAACACAAAAAATCAAACTAATACCGGGAGTTTTAGAATCAGGTATTTTTTTGAGAAAACCAGATATAATTTACAAAGCAAAAACAAACGGTAAATTTGAAATTATTTAGAAGGAATTGTTCTTGAAACATGTTTTCCATGCCCAAGTTTACCTATTACCTCAAAGTCATCTGCAACTAATTCTCCTCTAACCATAGTTTTTACAGGCCAGCCCTTCAAATTACGCCCCTCGTAGACAATATAATCAGAAAAGCTTCCAAATAATTCAGAAGTTACTTTCTTTTCTTTTTTCAAATCAATCATAGTTACATCAGCATCAGAATTCTTTTCCAGGGTTCCTTTTTTTGGATACATACCAAAAATTCTAGCAGCATTGTAACTAGTAAATTTCACAAATTGTTCAAGTGTAATTTTATTGTGATTAACCCCATCATTAAGTAATATTGGTAATGAAGTACCTATTCCTGGAAAACCAGCTAAAGCACCCCAAACATCATCACCATCAAGTTTTAGCTTAAGTTGATTAGCAACATGATCTGTTCCTATAGTATCAATTTGGTTATTAGATAGTGCATTCCAAACTGCCTTTTGGTCATTTTCAGTTCGAATTGGAGGCATTACCTTAGCAAGATAACCATTTTGTTTTTCATACGATAATGTAAGGTAATGAGGACATGTTTCTACAAAAATTTTAGTTCCTAACTTTTTTTCTTCTTGAATTTGTAATAATGCTTGTTCTGAACCAATATGAACAAAGTAAATTACACAATCATAATCTCTTCCAAACTTACATACTGTTTTGATTGCTTTAGCTTCAAAGTCAGGCGAACGACTAGAAGACCATGCAGATAACCCATCTTGATTTTTTTCTTTAGCCTTTTTAATTCCGCATCCACATGACTCATAATCTTCAGCATGAACAAGTACTGGACACCCAAGTTTTGCTGCATTTTTTACAATTTTTTCTACAAGTTCATCTGTTACATTTACTTTAGATGCAACAAGATTAGAAGAATTTGGAGGCATGTCCATGTATACATGACCAACTTCACCACCAAGATTCATGTAAATTTTGAATGATGTAATTCCTTTATCAACACAAAAATTCATTTCATCAATTTGTTTTTGTGTAAAAATTGAAGCATGTATAGCATAATCAACATAATGATATTCAGATGAAGATGTTAATTGTGATTGTAAAGAATTTGAAAATGCATTTTCTAATCTAAGCATGCGCATCATGGTTGTAACTCCACCTATTGCTGCAGCATGAGATTCAGTTTTTGCAGCTTCATTAATTGGAGAATAAACGCCATAATGAACATGTGTGTCAATTGCACCAGGAATTGAAATTAATCCATTTCCATTAATTTTATGGTCACATGCAGGAATATCATTTGTTAAACCTACAATTTTTCCATCATCAATTACAATATTTTTGTCAATCATACCAGTTGGAAGAATTACATGTGAATCTATAATTACAGTATCATATGTCATCAAAAAATTTTACAACAAAGACTCTATTATGCGTTAAGGAATACGCTTAAGTTGATTAAACAAAATGAAAAATCATGGAAGGTTCAGAGATTGCAAGACGAGACCATCAGAGAAATAAATCTGAAATTGTGAAATTAGTTAAAGAGATGTTTAATCAAGAAAAATGGGGCGATGAAGAATATAAGAAAAAACTCCAAGAGTTGGTTGTAAAAGATGAAGAATTAGTTAAAGATGTAATTAAAAAAATCAAATTAGAAAAAGGGTTAGAATGATGATTGAGAATGAATAAAAGTCCAAATTTGCCCAAATAATTTGAGGGCCGATAGTTTAGGGGTATAATGCTTCGTTCGCAACGAAGATGACGAGGGTTCGATTCCCTCTCGGTCCATTTTACCAGAAACTATTATACATAAATAGAAAATACCGTCATCATGGAAGTTTTTGACGGTAAAAAGGCAGCACAAGATTATATGTCAAAACACACACTAGCATTTTCTACACCAGAATTGACTCTAATGAGATTTGCATTTTGGATGGGAGATTCAGTACCAGATCCTAATAATGAAGGAAAAGGAATTCCAAGAATGATGACCTACTTAACAGAACAAGACTTTGAACCAGTCTTAATTGATGATGAAACATATGTTCCTACTGGAGCAGTAAAAAGTTCAGCAAATGTAGGAAATGCATACAATGAAGTAAAAACAGATGGAAAGTTTTGTTCAGAATGTGGTACTAGTCTATCAATGACAGCAAAGTTTTGTCCTGAATGCGGTTCAACACAAGAATAAAAAAATTATATTTTTAATTTTATACTTTAGCTCCACACTTTGTGCAGAATTTTGAATTTGGTCTTAACTCAGCACCACATGATTTACATCCATTTCCAGATTGTTGTTGTGGTGATATAGTTTGTCTTGGCATTAAAGCTGGATCAGGTGATGGTAGAGTTCCGACATCTCCAAATGCTTCTTGTGCAGATACAATTCCTGGTGGACTTCCACCAACAGGATTTTCTGCAGTTCCAGATCTTGGTGGTTGACCCATTCCACCTGCCATCATTCCAGGTTGACCCATTCCTGGCATTAATCCAGGTGATTGTGTGTTGCCAGAGTTGGAACCTTGAGATTTTTTTAATTCGAATATTACTTTGATTGCTAAAAATTCTAATGCAGAATATGCAACTGTATAATCACCTAACTTTTGAAAAAATTCTTTATCACTAATTTGACCTTTTTTGTACATATTGTTAGTATCTAAAAATGATTCATAGTATCCTTGGGATTCATCAAACAAACTTTGTAGTTTATCAAAAAGCATTCCAAGTGTATCTACTTCACCAAATGACATATTCAGACTCAATTTTTGGAATATTAATTACTTTAGGATGAAAAAATAAGAAAAAACGTATTTTAGTAATTTATGCTAGTGCTCTATCAATCATACTTTGGTATGATTCTTTAGAAGCAGCGCCAACTTGCTGGCTAACTATTTCACCTTTGTTAAGGAGGATTAAGGTTGGAATACTAAACACATTGTATTTAGAAGCTAATTCATTAGCCTCATCAACGTTAACCTTGACAAATTTTACTTTGCCATCATAGTCATTTGCTAGTTCTTCAACTACTGGACCTACCATTCTACATGGACCACACCATTCGGCCCAAAAGTCTACAAATACAGGAACGTCAGAATTAATGACATCTACTTCCCATGATTTTGTATCTGAAATTTGAGTAATTCCCATTATAATTGTGATTTAATTATCACACCTAAAAACGTTCACCAAATTTCAATATGTTATTTTTTAATCTTGGATTAAATTTCATATATACTTAAATGACGTTTTGATAAAACTGAGTTATGAGTTCAGAACTTAGATTGAAAAAATTGAGAGGTTCTGGAGGCTACGTAATGGCCACAGTTACAGATGAACAACAAATGAAAGGAAATTTAGGAGGTCCAGATTTATTTTTAGCACCAATCGGTCGATTAGATGCAGACAAAATTACTAAACATTTTTGCAATACATGTGAAAAAGAATTTGAAGGTTCACCAAAAATAGAATTTGAAAATCCAAATGAAGAAGTTGCAGAAAATTTGATTTTAGCAGAAAGAGGTCAGTATATCTGTGAATCATGTAATGCTTCAATTGCAGAATATAGAGAATTCAAAAAACCAAATGAAGAAGGAGAAGTGGGTAGTGCAAAACCATTAGATCCAAATGCAACAACAGATAAACCACTAATTCAAGAAAACCCTACATTAGCAGAAGCTACACAACCAACAGTAGAAGCTACACAACCAACAGTAGAAGCTACACAACCAAGTTCATCAGCTTCAGTTAGTTCAATTGAAGGAAGAATGGTAGTAGATGAAAATGCAAATAAAATTGGTACTGCAAAACAAGTTGGTATTGATGGCAATACACAATCAATGGTTTTAGTGATCACTAAAAATGATGGAACAGAAGGAAGTATTCCTTGGGCTTCAATTAAAAAAGTGGGAGAAGTAATTTTACTTGGAAAACCTGAAGAAACAGTAGATGTTGAACCAGGAAAGTGTTCTGAGTGTGGATTTATCAATAAAGAAGGTTCCAAATTCTGTGAAGAATGTGGCTCAAAAATGCAATAATTAACAAAATTAATGAATATCACTAAGGAAATAATGTAATTGGCTAAAAGATCTATCTCAAAAGGCGTTATCAAAGACATTGCAATTGTTGCAATAGCAGTAATAGTAATTTGGATTGGATTACAAGCCGCATTTGGAACACAAAATCCATTTTATGTTGTTGCTAGTGGAAGTATGATTCCAGCATTGGAAGTTTATGATATCATAGTTATTCAAGGTCATCAACCATTTGAAGAAGTTCAAGTAGGGGACATAATTGTCTTTGATAGACCTTCAGATCATAACAGAGTGATTGTTCATAGGGTTGAATCTATTCTTAGTGAAGATCCACTGACAGTTAGAACACAAGGTGATGCAAATCCGTCATTCATCAGAGGTACAGATTATCCAATTACAGAAGAAGAATATATTGGAAAAGTTGCATACGTCATTCCACAAGTGGGATACATTACACAAATCTTGAAACCCCCAATGAATTACATCATTATTGCAATTGTGATTGGAATTATGATAATTAAACAATTTACAGGTAAGAAAAAAGAAGTTGAAGACATAGTAAGTAAAGAAACGTTAGAAGAGTTATCAGATATTGGTAAAATTGAAGCAGATTCTGAATATTCAACAGATATTAACAAATCAGAAATTTCTGAAGAGAAAGTTGAAGATTCTAAACAAACTGAAGAGAAATCAAACGAAGATAAAGAAAATAATCAATAAAATAATTATTAGAATTAAAGAACAGAATCCTTTGTTTTGAAAACACGTTTAAAGTAATCAGATGGTTCTGATGGTTCTTCAACATCACTTGTAATACCAGCAAGATTCTTTGCTAAATTTTTCTTATACCCTACTTGCATTTGACGCTGAATTTGGATTCTTTGAGCCTGTGGTGAACCAGCACCATGCATAGATTCTGTAAGATATCCAACTGCGTTTCTACCAAGAGTCATATTTTCAATTAATCTTAAAATTCTCATTCTATTTTCTACATCTACACCTTTTCTTGCTGCAAGATATTTTTTTAACATCGGACCAGCTTCTGGATGTCTAAAATCTTTTTCTGATGGTAAAGTAACCATTAGTCCACCTGCAATATCTTGTGCTAGTCTACCAATTTCATATGGGAATCTAGTTACATTGTGTTTACATACCTGTGCTAGCATATCGTCATTGAGAAATACACCAGACTTCATTTTCTGGCCTTGGTGTGATGATGCAATACCTGCAGCAAAAATTGTTTCATTAAGATGAGTCATCTCAATAATTTTATCTTTAATATGAGAAACCTTTGGAACACCATTATAATCTGCAATTGTTGCAGCAGCACCAATTAGTACATCACCCAATCCAGTTTTACAAACATAACTGCGTCTATGATAACAAGTAAAACGTTCAACTAACATTGATGCAAATTCAAATTCTCCATTCATGAATACTTTATCCCATGGAATAAACACTCTATCTAAAACTATCAAGGCCTCTTGTCCTCCAAATTTTGCATTACCAACATCAATGTCACCCTCTTCCATACTTCGAGTATCACAAGATTGTCTACCGTAAATGTAAGTAATTCCTTCTGCATCTGCTGGAACTGCGCCTACAATTGCCCAGTCTTTATCATTTTCAGTTAGTCTAATTGTTGGCATTAAAATTATCCAATGAGAATTTATGCATCCTGTTTGGTGTGCTTTAGCTCCAGAAACATAGACACCTTTTTCATCACTATCAACAATTCTAGTGAAAAGATCAGGATCCTCTTGTTCAGATGGGCCTTTACTTCTATCTCCTTTTGGATCAGTCATTGCACCACCAATTACGAGATTTTCTTGTTGAACCATTTTGACAAATTCTAAAAATCTTTTATGATAATCTGTTCCATGTTTTTCATCAATTTCAAATGTTGTAGAATGTAAAGAATTCATTGCATCCATTCCAACACATCGTTGGAAACAGGTACCAGTATTTTGTCCCAATTTTCTTTGCATTTTATTTTGTAAAACTAAATCTTCTGCGCTTTCTGCAATATGTAAAAATCGATTAACTTTCAATCCAGTAATTGACGAATCTGCTGAAGCAAGAGCTTCTTCACGTAATGCAAGATCATAAGTTTCAGCTACTGCATTAATTGATGGTCTAATCATTGCATGATCTACAGGTTCTTTTACTAATTCTCCAAAAAGATACACTTTGAGATTTCTATTTCTAAGACTTTCAATGTAATCATCACCAGATCTAATTGTCTTTAACACATTAGCCATGTATCAATTATGTCTAAGTTCTATAAATAGTCTAAATTCTAAAAAAGGAGATTTTACGAATAAAAAATTATCATAGACCTATTCTAACGTCTAAAATCTTACAACCTTTTCCTTTTTCCATTACAAGTACAGGATTCATGTCTAATTCTTTAATCTCCTTAAAGTCAGAAACTAATTGAGATAGTCTCTGAATACATTCGGATAGTTTTGCAATATCTGATGGTTTTTCTCCTCTAACACCTTGAAGAAGTTTTTGAGTTTTAATTGAGGCTATCATATCGTCAGATTCTTTATCAGTTACAGGCGCAAGTTTGAATGTAACATCTTTGAGAACTTCTACATAAATTCCACCCATACCCAGCATAATTACTGGACCAAATCCAGGCTCTAATTTTGAACCAATGATTAATTCTTTGCCACCTTTAACCATCTCTACAATTAAAACTCCTTTAATCTCGGCTTTTTTATCATATTTTTTTGCATTTTTAATAATTGTTTTAAACGCAGCCTTTACTTCAGCATCATTAGTTAGATTTACTTTAACACCACCAGCATCAGATTTATGAATAATTTGTGGTGATGCAATTTTCATTACAACAGGGTAGCCAATTTTCTTTGCAGTTTTTACAGCATCACTTTCTGTAGTAGCAAGTGAACTAGCAGGAAGTGGTAAACCATATGCTTTGAGAACTTCTTGGCCCTCTTCTTCTAAGAGATTTGGTCTTTTTTCATTTTTTACTTTATCAAAAATTTTCTGAGCTTTTGATTTGTTAACTTTGAATTTGGTGATTTTACCATTTGGAGATTTAACCCAATTTCTAAATCGAATCATTGCTGCAAGAGTTCGAATTGCACCTTCAGCATATGTATAATATGGAACATTACCTTTTGCTAAAATTTCTCTATTTGTGATTCCCTCATCTAATCCCATTAAGCTAGCAAGCATTGTTTTTTTATATTTTTTTGACATTTTGACAATTACTTCTGCTAGTTTGTCATAATCTAATGTTCCAGATGGAGTACACATAGAAATTACTGAACCAACTTTTGGGTGAGCAAGAACTCTATCTAAAACATTATTGAATCTATTAAAATCAGCGTCTCCTACAATATCAACAGGATTTCTAGAACTTCCCCAAGGTGGAATTACTGCATCAATTTTTTTCCGGACACTTGTGATATCAGCCATTTTAATATTCATTTTTGAACAAGCATCAGTTGAAATAATTGCAGGACCACCAGCATTTGAAACAATTACAAGATCACCATCTAATGGTAATGGTTGTTTAGAAAATGCTGTTGCATAATCAAATAGTTCTTCCATAGTATCAACTCTAATTGCACCAGATTGTTTTAGTAAAGCATCATAGATTTCATCTGAACCCATTAATGCTCCAGTATGAGACATTGCAGCCTTTGCACCTTCAGGACTACGCCCAGATTTTAAAACAAGAACAGGTTTTTTGAGTTTTTTAGTAATATTTTTACAAACTTTAAGAAATTCTTGTCCATCGCCCATATCTTCAAGATACATTACAATAACTTCGGTTTGTTTATGATTAGCAAGAATTTTTAGTACATCAACTTCACTCATTGCAGCTTTATTTCCAAGACTTACAACTGCTGAGAAACCAATTCCTTGAGCACTTGCATCTTCAACTAAAGCTGCACAAATTGCACCACTTTGAGAAACTAGAGCAATCTTTCCAGATTTTGGCGTAATTTTTAGAAATGTTGAATTCATCATTGTTTTAGGATCAAGGTTCATCACTCCAAGACAATTTGGTCCAATGATTTGGATTTTGTATTTTTTAGCTATATCTTTAATTTCTTGTTCACGTTTTGCACCTTCTTCATCAACTTCTTTGAAACCAGCTGTAATGATAATGACTCCTTTGATTTTTTTCTTACCACATTCTTCTAAAACAGGAGCAACTAGAGTATTTTTAATTACAATTACTGCTAAATCAATTTGTTTTGGAACATCTAAAACAGTTTTGTAAGCTTTTTTAGAAAATACTTTATCACGTGATGGACTAATTGGGTAAACAACACCAGTAAAACCATTCATAATGTTGGATGTAATTGTAGCACCAACACTTCCAGCTTTATCTGAAGCACCAATTACAGCAATTGATTTTGGTGACAAAAAAACAGATTCGGCCATGATAAAATGAATTTAAGATTTTGTATAATAAAGTTATTCATAGAAATTTCTGATCTATGATTTTAACTACCCAACATCTTACCTGCAAGATTTTCTTTTCTGGGAATCCAAACTATAGATAAATTAGAAAATTTTCCAATAATCAGCCACGATTCTCTGGCTAAATCACGGAGTTTTTCATTATTTATAGCAAATTCATGATTTAATTGATTTACAGTATTTTTAGAATCACTGAAAATAGTAATTTCATTATCAGTATCAACAAATTTCTTTAATGCAGAAATTATTGCTAAATATTCAGCTTGATTATTTGTAATTTCAGATTTTTTTTCATAAAATGATTCACCAGTTTCTTTCACAAAAAAACCAAATCCACCATCAGAACCACCAGATCCATCTACATAAACACTAATTTTCATCTTTATACAACCTGGTTATCTTCACAGTTAGATTAACTACTATCATGTAAATTACTGTTGATATACTTTGAGATATAATTGATGCTAAATATGGATCATAGCTTATGATCAGAAAATAATATTGAAGTAAACCTCTAAAAATGGTATAAACAATTTCTCCAATTCCAAGTGAAGTAATTAATTTTTTAAGATCATGTTTTAATTTTACAGTATCTGTTTTACCAGATTCTAAAATGTATTTTTTTCTATTATCTAAATAAAATAAAAAACTAAACACGGAAAAATAAATTACATAATCTGCAATTGTTGTATATGTAGCATTAAGATATTCAGTTTGTTCAGAAAGAAGTTGTGCAATTATTGCAGAAATAATTAATGATGCTGCAAAAGCAATTAGAATATTTTTATTAAGTTTTAGATATTCCTGTAGCATGTTATTGACCAATTTTTAGTATAAATAAATTGAAATCACATTATACTTTTTTACAAATTAAGATTATTAACTCAAATTGATTAAAATCGTGCCTAAAATCATAGTAGAAAGTATAAAAAAGATAATCAATGAAAGTGAAATGAATAAAAAATGATGTTGAATTATGATGCTCCACTTTATAGGCCACCTTCAGAAGCTAGATCATTAATTTTCCAAGTTACATTAGGTTGTTCATTTAACGAATGTTCATTTTGTGACATGTATAGATCAAAGGAATATTCTGAAAGACCATGGGAAGATGTCAAAGCTGAAATTGACATGATGGCAAAATATGTTCCAGATACAAGAAGAGTATTTCTTGCAGATGGTGATGCATTAAATCTTGATTCAGAATACATGATTAAAATTTTAAAATACATTAGAGAAAAATTTGCAAATATTGAAAGAATTTCATGTTATGCTATGCCAATGAATATTTTGAAAAAAACACCTGAAGAATTAAAGAAAATGAATGAAGCAGGACTTGATATGTTCTATTTAGGAATTGAAAGTGGTTCAGATATTGTTTTGAAAAAAGTAACAAAAGGGGCAGTTGCAAAAACAATCATCAAATCAGTTAACAAAGCAAAAGAAGCAGGCTACATAATGTCATGTATGGTAATTTTAGGATTGGGTGGAAAAAAATATTCAAAAGAACATATCAAAGGTACAGCAGAAGTGATTAGTTCATGTTCACCAAATTATGTTGGTGCATTGACACTTTACCTAGAAAATGGAATTAAACAAGAATTCATTGATAAGTACAATGGTGAATTTGTAAAAATAAATGACGATGAAGGATTAGAAGAACTTTATGAATTGGTTAACCAAATCAATACCGAACAGGAGATTGTGTTTAGAGTAAACCATGGTTCAAATGCATATACTGTAAAAGGTACATTCCCACAAGATAAACAAGAAATGTTAGAAAAAGTAGAATGGATGAAAGATCATCCAGAAATTGTGCGCCCTCAAGGTATCAGAGGATTTTAAATTACAAATTTTCGATTATAGATTTTAGATTTTCAGGAAGATCAGGTAATTCAGTATGACTTTCATTATTTTGTAGAACTTCAGGTCCTATTCTTCTTACTATTTGGGTTGCAATTAAAGTATCAATATTCCTTTGAATATCTTTTTCGCTCATTATAGTTTTTAATTTTTCAAAAACAGTTTCCTCATTTTCATATTTTTTAATCCCATATTGAACTAGGATAGTTTTTTCAGTAGATGAAAATTCAGTCATGTATATCATCAAAGAATTAAGGCTAAGAATCTTTTGTTATCAAAAAAATGCTTAAAATATGATAGATTTCATTTCAAAATTATGCAAACGAAGTTTCAATTAATTTCAAATGTTTTAACAATGAGAAAATATGCTATGATTGGAATAGTTAGTGGGATTGGACTAGGAATAATATATTATTTCTTAACAATGTCAATGCTACCAACTCATTTTGATGCAGCAGTAGAATTAGCGCCACATTATCTTTTAACATCAATTGGTTTGACAGTAGCAATTTCATCGTTAGCTGGAATAAATTTTGCAATGATGGCATTTAAGATCAATCAAATGAAAAAAATGAATTCAGTAAAACCCAATTCAGTTAAAACAAATTCATCGGCACTTTTTGGAGGAGTATTTGCTGCATTTACACCAGGATGTCCTGCATGTACTGCTCCGTTAGCCGTAATTTTAGGAGCAGTAGGCGGATTATCATTATTTCCAATGCAAGGACTAGAATTGAAATTTATTTCAGTAGGAGTGTTAGTCTTTTCAATTTATTGGATAACTAGAGGATTACAAAGTAAAAGTTGTTGTAAAATTGGATAAGTAAATCATTTTTTTCTTTTAACTTGGAAGATTTTATATCCATATTTTTTATTTATTTCAGTTTCAGATAATTGAGAAATATCATATTCATTAAAATTTTTGAAAGCATTATACAAATTATTATCAATAATCAAACTATTTTCTGGACATAATGAATTTATTTTAAAACATCGATTAACGGTTGGTCCAAAAATATCACTAATTGTAGAAGTGCTACTTTGAGCTACTTTAACTGAACCATAACTAATGCTAATTTTATAGTTTAATTCAGGCATTTTTTCTGCTTGAAGTTGTTTTTTTAAATCAGAATGAGATTCAATCATATTCAAACAACATTCTAAAATATTTTTTGTAACTTTAGAATCACTAAGATCTGTATTTGGGAATCTAAACATTAGAGCATCTCCAATATTTTTTACTACTTGACCTTCATAATTTTTAACAATTTTAGCCATGAAATTTAGAAAAATTTCATATAATTTAGTAACATCACCATCTGATAGTGTAGCAGAAATTTTTGTTGAATCTTTCATATCAATTACAGCTACACAATCATTTTGAGTATGTTGAGAAAATTTTAGAAGTATGTCTTCTTGTTGTTTAATTACTTCTTCTTTTTGTTTAATTGTAATTTCTGCCTCTTGAAGTTTTTTTGTCATATTATCAAAAGATTCAGAAAGATCACCTATCTCATCTCGGGATTTAATATTAGTTCTAACATTAAAGTCACCACGAGAAATTTGATGTGTTGCTTCACTAAGTTTTGCAATAGGTTCAGAAAGACGTTTTGCTAGAAAATATGTCAAAATACTTAATCCAATCATTAGAGAAATACCAATTATTATTATATTCAATTGTGATTGAAAAATTGAAATTTTTTCAAAATTAAGAAATATCACAGTTGTTGTAGATATAGAAATTAAAGTTGTTGATAAAACTAATACTAGTAATTTTTTCTGTAAACTGAAAAAAGTAAAAGAAGACATTCACTACTAAAATGATCATTATTGTTTATAGCAATGACGTTATTCTCAGTTTTGTTGATATGATAAGAAGAGTGGGCCCACGGTGATTTGAACACCGGATCTTCGCCGTGTAAGGGCGACGTCATAACCGAGCTAGACTATGAGCCCACTGAAACATACCTCGTTGAAATCCATTTAAACTTTGAGACATGGTAAAATATGGAAATCTGGTAAAAAATAATTAAGATAATGAATAATTGTGATTTCTTTTCTAGCCCAATCGGATTAGGTCATGTTACTAGAGATATTGCAATTGTCAAAAATCTTGAAGATTTTTCTGTAAATTTTGTTACAGGTAGTGGCGCGGCTAAAATTTTAAAAAAATTAAATTATAATATTGATGATGTCTATAATCCACCCTCATTTGTTGTAGAAAATGGTGTATTAAATAATCAAACAAAATGGCTATGGAACTATTATCAATATTACAAAAATTGTAAAAATATTTCTGAAAAAATTATTAAAAAAAATAATTCAGAACTAGTAATTAGTGATGAAGATTTTGCATCATTAACTATTGCACAAGAAGTAAAAATTCCAAATATTTTGATTACAGATGTATTAGAAACTAAATTCACAAAAGGAATAGCATCATTTATTGAAAAAAAGATGAATAAATCAATGATGAATATTATAAAAAATTGTGATGTAGTTATAATTCCAGAAAACGGAGAAGATGTTGACAATATAAGAAGAATCGGACCAATTGTTAGAGAAATAAATCTCTCAAGAGAAGAATTAAGGAAAAAATTTTCTTTCAATAAAAAAACTATTCTTATTTCAGTGGGTGGAACAGATGCAGGGTTATTTTTAATCCAAAAATCAATAGAATCAATTTTAAAATTAAATTTAGATATTGAAATTATTCTAGTAACTGGTCCATCCATAACAAAAAAATTTGATAATGTAAAAAATTTAGGATTTGTAGATAACTTACATGAATTAATCTATGCATCAGATGTAGTAATTTCACTTGCAGGAAAATCAACAATTGATGAAGCTAAAGCATATGGTACACCCGGTATATTTATTCCCATCAAAGATCATTTTGAACAAGAAAATAATTCTAAAAATGAGGGATTTACTTTTAATGATATCAACAAATTAGATGAATTAATTTTAGAAAAACTAGATAAAAAAAGAAACAAAGTTAATACTAATGGTGCAGAATTAGCCGCAGAAATTATTAGAAAATTTACAAAATAGAATCAAATAGTTAATAGATGGCAATTTAGTTTTAAGACAGTACTATGAATAATTTGATCATTGCAAAATTTGGAGGCAGTGCAATAGGTTCTGATGGTGAATCAATTCCACAAATAATTGAAAGAATTAATGATCTGAAAACAGATTCTAAAGTAATCACTGTATTTTCGGCTCCATTAACCATACATGATGGGAAAAGACGTTCTTTAACAGATGTTATATTAGAACAAGGCAAAAATGCTGAAAATGGTATCAAACCATCATTAGAAATTGTTAAAACATGTTATCAAAAAATTATTCAATTAGTAAATGAAGAAAATAAAGAAAATTGTCAAAATGCAATTGACAAACATCTAGAAAAATCTCAAAAAGCTTTAGAAGATGCACTTCAAAATAAAGAATTTGCAGATGAAATAAGATCAAGAGCACTTGCATTTTCAGGAGAAATTTTAATGTCTCATGTTATGAATCATATTTTACGAAGTAATAACATCAAGACAGATGCAGTAGAATTTGATGACTGGCCAATAATTACAGATAACAACATAGAATCAACAAATTTTCTTAAATCGGAATCAAATGAAAAAATCGGAAAAATTGAAAAATTAGTTGAAAATAATCAAGTTGTTGCGATTGGGGGATTCATAGGAAAAACAGTAGATAATGTAACAACCACCTACGAGCGTGGAGGTTCAGATAGGACTGCAGCAGACCTAGGCATATTATTTCATAAAAAATATGAAACCAGTATAGATTTTGAAAAAGATAGTTCCGTAGTATCAGCTGATCCAAAAATTGTAAACGATGGATTAAGAGAAGTTTTTCAATTATCATATAATGAAGCTAGACTTGCAGGGATGTTTGGAATGAAAATTTTAGATCCAATTGCAATAAAAGAAATTGTTGAACATGGGGTAGACATGCCAATTAAAATTACTAATATTAAAAATCCTGAAAAAATTACTATCATTAAAAGACAATTAGATGAACAAAAGGGTCATCCGATAAAAATAGTTACAGGAAAAGAAAATTGTGCAATATTTAGAATAGAGACAAATTCAATACAGAAATTATTAACATCCTTAGACAAAGACAAACGATATAGTGAATTTATAATTTTATCACCATTTACAAAAGATGGTGTAGAATTATCAAGGATATTATTTTTGGATGGAGATTATGTTAAAAGAAATGAAAAATACTTTTTAGGATTTGATTCGCTTGCTACAATAACTTACAATAGGGGAGTTATCACATTGATTGGAGACGAAATGTGGAGAGTGCAACAAGTTGCATCAAGAACTAGTGCAAAAATTGGTGAATCAGGATTAAATATTTTGAATATGGATGCACAAGAAGAAACATCAAGAATTTTGATTGTTGTAGAAGATGCTGAAGAAAATATTAGAAAAGCTATTGTTGCTGTACACGAGGAAATCTCAAAAATTAATTTTATTTAATTAAAGCATGGCGTTACAGGTTTTCACCAGTAAACGCCATTAAGGGTTTATTCTTGGACTCTTTATCTAGACTTAGTCCGGCGTTACCCACAACACGCTACTATAATTAGAACAATTTAGTATTTAATTCTAATCTATATAGTTCAGAGTCGTTCAGCTACATACCAACAAGCAATTCCAATTCCAATGATGGCATACCATTTGAAATTACTCTTATTTGTGAAAATATTTGGCGAGGCTAATTCTCCGTCTGGATGATTTGTTAAGCGGATTTTACGCATTTGGAATGCCTGACCAATCAAGCCTACAGTAAGAAAAATTATTGCAATAAATCCTAAAGTCCATTCCATATCATTCTACATAATCAATTAGATATGTAGTTTCCAGGTTAACAAATAATCAAAAAAATAACTCTTTAAATTACGAGGATTTTTTTCTTTTCCTATGATAGAAACTGGTAAAATATGGATGAATGGGAAATTAGTTCCTTTCAAAGATGCCAAAGTTCACGTATTGACACATGCATTACATTATTCAACATCAATTTTTGAAGGAATCAGATGTTATGATACTCCTAATGGGTCAGCAATTTTCAGATTACCAGAACATGTTGAAAGATTATTCAAATCTGCAAAATTATATTCAATGAAAATGCAATTTACTCAAAAAGAAATTTCAGAAGCAATTGTAAAAACGATTAAAGCTAGTGGGCTAAAAGAAGCTTACATCAGACCATTAGCATATTATGGATATGGTACTATGGGATTAACTCCCACAACCAACAAAGTGGACATGTCAATATCGTGTTGGGAATGGAAGATGGGGGAATCAAAAGCTGGTAAGTTTTCAGGAGCAAAATGTAAAGTTTCTAGTTGGATAAAAATTGATTCAAGATCACAACCAATGCAAGCAAAAGCAGCATCAAATTATGCAAATGCAGCTTTAGCAAGAATGGAAGCATTAGATAACGGATATGATGAAGCAATTATGTTAAATTCACAAGGAAAAGTTGCAGAAGGAAGTGCTGAAAATATATTCATTATAAAAGACGACATTATACAAACACCACCACTATCTGCTGGTGGACTAGAAGGAATTACTAGAGATAGCATTATACAAATTATTGAAGAAAATAGTGGTTTTGTAATTGAACGAGATTTAGAAAGGGATGATCTGTATAATGCAGATGAAATATTCATGACAGGTACCGCTGCAGAGGTTAAATCAGTTACACAAATTGATAAAGTCAAAATTGGAACAGGAAAGATGGGTAGTGTTACCAAAGCATTACAAAAATCATTTACAGATGTAGTAATGGGTAAAGATGAAAGATTTTTGCCATGGTTGACCTTCATCTAATTTCAAATGACTTTTTTACCCAAAAAAATATGAAAAATTATGGATTTATGTGCAACAGGTGATACACCAGAAATTTGTTGGTTTTGTAGAAAAGGACGTCACGAAGATTGTATGAAAAATATTCCAAAACAAGGAAAATCCGATGGACCACATGATTGTACCTTTGATACACAATTAATTCCATGTAAATGCCAACATAAGAGCGAGAAATAATAACAAATACAGCTTCAATTCAAAAATTTTATGCAATATAATGAAGAATTTTGGAACAAATATGCAGATGAAAATGAATCAAGGTATAATGAAGAATTTTCAAAATACATTAGAGACTTAGCTAGTTCTTTACCAGGCGTACAAAGTATTTTAGAAATTGGTTGTGGAACAGGAATTGACTTAAAATTATTTTCAGACTCATTTCAATTACACGGAATTGATTTAAATGATCACGCATTAGAAATTGCCAGAAAACAATTACCAAATGTAAATTTTCAAAAAGGGGACATCACTAAATTGCCATTTGAGGATTCTTCAATAGACTTTGTATTTACACATGGACTCATGAATTATCTAGATGATGATGTTTTAGAAAATGGAATTGCAGAAATGTTCAGAATTTCAAAAAAATGGATTATGCATTGTGAAAAATATGAAAAAATAGAAAAACAAATTGACGAAAATCATAAATTTCGTAATATGGGTGAAAAATGGTTAGATTACAAAATAAAATTTGTTAGTGATGTAGATTTACATGAAGATTATGGACAAGACCAAACAAGATTTACTTTATTAAAAAAAGTTTAATCTTATTCTAAGTTTAAAAAATATGAGTTAAAGCGGGTCTAGAGGGATTCGGACCCTCGACAACCGGATTAAGAGTCCGGTGCGCTACCTGGCTGCGCCATAAACCCACATTGAATAAAAATGCCTAGAGTTGTTATTAATCTTGAGATTTTAAAATAAATGAAAATTTAGTTTTGTGCTTTAGCTTCAATTTCACTGTACTTTTCTAAAATTGCTGTAAGTGCAGTTGATACTGGAACATTGTTCATTTTCTTCTTTTCTGCAAGAAGTTTTTGATATGCATCTAGTGTAATGTACACTGGAATTGAACCATTTCCTTCAAGTAATCCTCTAACGTTGTAAAGTGCTGTTTCCATTCCTTTATCAGCTGATTTTGCAAATTTTGCTTTATCCAAAATTGCTCCTAATGGACCAAATGGCATCTCATAATCAACTGACATTGTGATTCTTGTGAGATTATCACCTAATGATTCAAATTCATTTGTGATTTCCCAATGCTTGAATGGACCTTCGATTTGTTTTGCAACGATTTTCTCATTTCTGACAAATTCTGTTGTTTCACAATCCCACTCTAAACGTTTACCGCTAAAGTCACCGATAATTCTAAAGGTTGTACCTACACCCATTCCTTCTTTGATATCCATTGGGACTACTGTCATTCCAACGGTATCATTTTTGATTTGATCAGAAACATGTTCTGGTCTTGCAAAGTATGTGAAGACATTGTCTACAGGTGTTTTGATATCGATTGATTTTCTAACGAGGGTCAATATTTGGTTTTCTTGGCAATACTGATTTAAAGGTTTTGAAGATTTACTTGAAGAAAATTGATTTACAATATATTCATCTCTGATCGTGTATATTGTATGACTAAACTGCGATCAACTCTACTGATCTTCATAATAATTATTTCAGCAACTTCTGCCATCAATTCTGCATATGCTCATTCACTGTTTAATTCTGCAGAAGAATTCTATGGGGGTTACAGAGTTCAAGTAGCCACTACGCCTGAATTTCCACAATTAAATGAACCATCTCAATTTTTGGTAAGAGTTACTGACGCAGACTTTGAAGAAGTTGATGGTTTTACAATGGGGATTAGAGTTTTCTACAATGATCAACAAGTAAATGCAATTCCTCCAACAACCATAGAAGATGCACATTGGGATATTGATTATGTTTGGAAAAAACCAGGAAACCATATTGTCTATATTGATTTGTATGATATGGATGGTACAGAAGGAACTTTGACTTACTCATTTAACATGGGAACTCAAAGCCCATTTGGAATAATTTTCATAGTTGCAATTACGATAGGTGCATTAACGTTTGCAGTAATTATGGGATACATTTACCTGCCTAAAATTTTTAAAAAAATTAGATCTTAGCTTTCATAGGCATTTTTGCAATCCGGAATGCAAATAATGTTGTTAACAATACCATTGCAAATAAGAATATTCCAATTCCCAAATGAACAGAAACTAAAACTGCATGTAATTTTAAGTCAATTACTAAAGCACCTAAAGTAATTTGTGTAATTACTAATGCTGTTGCTAAAGAACTAGTAATCTTAATTTTCACATCTGCATTTTTGTTAATCAAACTTGCAACCATTGTAGAGATTACCAAAATACCTACACTTGCTGCAATTAATCTGTGAGTCCATTCAACAAAATATTCTTCTGAAGGCATGAAACCATTTGGACATTGAGGCCATTCAGGACATGTAAGTCCAAGTCCAGAAGCTGAAATATATCCACCAATGAACATTAGTGAATACAAGACTACTAAAGTTGATAATGCCAGATATTGAATTGCCAAAATTATTCTACGATAAATTCGCCTATCATTCCTTGTAATGCGTGTCCAGGAACTGTACAAATGTAATGGTACGTTCCAGGTGCACCAGCAATAAATGTAGTACTGCCAGACTCACCAGGTTTTAGTGGATTGGTTGCTGCTGCAATAGCTGAATCAAAAATTACACTGTTAAAGTCATCAGGATTTGAAACCACACCAAATGCATGGAATGACATTCCGGCATTGAGTGAAGTAATTGTAACTTCATCACCAGAATTTACAACAATTGTTGGATTATTGCCTTCTTCTCCAGGTAATGCGTTAAATGCTAAAGTTCTGAAATCATCAGATTCTACAAAGTCTAAGTTAAACTCATGAGATACTCCTGTTGGATCTGCTGCAACTGCTGGTCCACTAGAGCCTGATACAATAATTTCACCAACCATACCTTGGTCTCTATGTCCTGGAACTGTACAAATGTAGTAGTATGTTCCTTCTTCACCTGCAATAAATTCAGAAGTACCAGATTCTCCCGGTTTTAGTGGATTTGTTGGTGCTGCAATTTCACTTCCAGGAATAACTCCTGCAAAGCCTTCAGTATCTTTTGTAACACCAAATGCATGGAAGGACATTCCATCATTTACAACGTTAAAGATAACTTTGTCACCAACACTCATCTCAATTGTTGGGTTGACACCGGGTTCATCTATCATCGCATTAAATGTCAAAGATCTAAAGTCAGCTGATTCAAGAAATTGAAGATCTTGTGTAATTGTAATTCCGGTTGCTTCTGCAGGTCCTGAATGATCAACGTCTCCTGCCATTACTGAAATTACATGAGGTGGTTCTGAAATCCAATAATCCCACATTGAGAAAAAGATTACACCACCAACAATACAAATTGCTAACATTATAGCTAACATCTTTCCAACTCTTGAATTAGTTGTTCTGTAGTATTCGGTAGGGTGTTCTTGACTCATTTCATATATCTCCTAATGTGATGGGTTCTTTGCCTCAAATGGATAGTAGTATTTGCCTCCAAGACCAAATGGATCGTCTGTGTCTGCAAATTTTCCTTTTCCAGCGCTGTGAATCATGTTTGCTAAGAATACTGCCATACTGATACCGATAATCATAGCACCGATAGAAGCTATTTGATTCATTGCAATCCATTCTGGAATTGGCGGATAATCATAAATTCTTCTTGGCATTCCATACAAGCCAAGTACGTGTTGTGTAAAGAATACTAGAACAGTTCCTATGAAAGATAAGATAAAGTGGATTTTACCCAAGGTTTCATTGTACATTCTACCAGTAACATATGGGAACATGTAGTAGAGATAACCAATTGAACCAAATGCGATTGTACCCATTACAAAGAGATGGAAGTGTCCAACTACCCAGTAAGTATCGTGTGTTGTAAAGTCTAATGGCATTGCACTGTTAACTACACCACCTGCACCTGCAGAGAAGAATAATGCAATTCCTCCAACTGCCCACATCATTGGGGTAGAGAATCTAATTCTTGCATTCCACATTGTTGCAACAAAGTTGAACACGTGCATTGCAGATGCTGGAACAGCAGCTAATGTTCCAACCATAAAGACTGTTTTTTCAGTGAAAGACATTCCGGTTGCATACATGTGGTGAGCCCATGATGAGAAACCGACAATAGATAACATAACAAATGCAAATACACCAGAACTGTAACTGTAAATTGGTTTTCTTGAAAATCTTGGAATAATTTCGTACATCATACCGATTGCAGGAATTACTAAAACATAGACTTCAGGATGGAATGTAAACCAAAACAAGTGTGCATATGAAATTGGGTCACCGCCCATTGCTGGATTGAAAAATCCACTAACTCCAAGTCTATCTGTTAACAGCATTAACAATGCTGCAGCAAATGTTGGAATTGCAACCATTATGATTAATGAGGATGATAAGAATGACCAAGCCATTAATGGAATCTGTCCAATTGACATGTCAGGATGTTTACATTTGAGAATTGTAACAACAAAGTTTAGAGCACCTAAGACTGAAGATATACCCAAGATCTTCAAACCAAAGATCCACATGTCGGCTGCTGGACCTGGAGCACTAATTATAGAATACGGTGGTGTTGCATACCAAGTAAAGTCTGCAAAGCCTAACCAAATAAGAACTCCTGCTGGAGGAATCATCCAAAATGCTATTGCATTAAGTTTTGGATAAGCCATATCCTTGTATCTGACCATAATTGGAACATAGTAGTTACCAACTGCAGATGCAAATGGAATAATGAATAAGAAAATCAAAGTTGTTCCGTGAACAGTAAAGATTCTGTTAAACGTCATAGCATCTGCAATAATTTGAGATCCTGGTAAGAAGAGTTCAGCTCTAATTCCAAGTGCTAATGAACCACCTAAGAACAAGAACGTTAGTGAACTAATAAGATAAAGTAATCCAACATCAGTGTGATGTGTTGAAAACATAATTTGCCAAATAGGACGGGGTTTTTGTAATTCTAAAGTCATTAGTTAATCTCCTCGAAAATAATTTGTGATAAAAGCGTTGTTAAGGTTGTCAAGTTGTTGGCTCCGTTACGTAAAGTGTTCCTCTCATGTTATAGTGAATCAATCCACAATATTCTCTACATTGAATATCGTGTTCACCAACTGCATCTGGTGCAAACCATACAGTATTAACTCTACCAGGAATTGCATCCATTAAAACTACATAATCGTGAATGTTAAAAGAATGGTTAACGTCTTTGGACATTACTTCAAATTTGTAGGCTTTTCCTACTTCAACATGTAATTCGCCAATTTCTTTTGTTCCATCTTCATGTTCAAAAGTCCAGAACCATTGTTGCCCAGTTACAATAATTGTTTCGGCATCTGCGGGAACGTGTTCAACAAGTCTTTCAGCTTCCCATGCTTCAGCACCAACCCAAGTCATTAATGCAATAACTACTGCAACGTAAATCCATTCAGGCCAATTAGAGTGATTACCCATTTCTACCAGTCAGTCCCCTCATAGCTAGTTGGTTTTGCTTTTGGATGAGATTCTCTAAATCTCCAAACTTGCCAAATAATTGTACCAGAAACAACTGAACCAGTAATAAATGCCACAGTCATCATCTTATAGAATAAATTCCAAATTAGGACTCTACGATCAAGGTATTCACCAGGCTCATCACCTGCGGCAAATGCAAAATCTACAGCTGGTAGGCCTACCAAAACTGCCATTATCAATAGGAATCCAAAGATGAATTTCATTAGCGATTATTTGATTTCGACTTCAATTTCTTTATAAGGGTTTTCAAGATTACTATCTACCAATTCTGATCGAATCTAGATGGATGCATCACATTTATTCCAGATAGAGAGAATTTTCCATCTTTTTCTCTAAATAGATTTAGAGATGCATTAGCGATTATCAATTCAAATAGATTTGTTGGAGACAAATCAACTATGGTAGATAACATTGCTTTGATCGGATCCATATGAGTAACTAAAACAACATTTTCATCAGGATGCTTTTCAATTACTTCCTCTACTATTGACGCAACTCGTTTTTTCACATCAGCAAAAGTCTCCACTCCATTATGAGCAATTTCTAATTCACCATCATAGAATTTCATAAAGACATTACCATGACTTGAAAAAATTTCATCATATGGAACATTAGTAAATTTCCCCATATCAAGTTCAATTAAACGATCATCAATTGTTACATCAATTGAATTATGTTTACCAACAATTTCGGCAGTATGTTTTGCTCTTTGAATTGGACTGGAATAAATTGCAGAAATATTCATGTGTTCTAGTAGTTCAGCAGTTTGCTGAGCTTGTGTGATACCCTTATCGGTTAAGGGAACTCCAGGAGTTCTACCAGACAATATTCTTTCAGTGTTATTTTTTGCCTGACCATGTCTGAGAAAAATTATTTGGCCCACTATGTTCAAAAGATCAAATAGAGATAATAATAACATTATCGGGCAATAAAATATGAAAGTTGGAATAATCGGAGGAACAGGCGGAATGGGCAAAGGTTTTGCCTTAAGATGGTCACAAAATCATGATGTTATAATTGGTTCAAGAGATGCTACAAGAGCATCAGAATCAGCAGTAGAAATTACAAATATGGCAAAAGAAGCATTTGGAGAAATAAAAGGAACAATAACTGGAAACGATAATGTTTCTGTAGCAAAAGAAAGTGATGTCTTAATTTTATCAATTCCTTATGAAAATATTGATTCAGTATGTTCTGGAATTTTATCAGAAATTAAAGATAGTTGTGTAGTTGTATCACCTATTGTTCCAATGACAAAAACAGATGTTGGTTTTGAATGTGTTTCAATTAAAGATAACAAACCATTTTCATACAAACTAGTTGCAAACCATATGAAAGATAAATCAAAGCTAGTATCAGCATTTCACGTAATTTCTGAGAAAAAATTGATTAATCCCACACTAGAATTAGATTATGATATCTTTGTGTGTGGAGATGACAAGGAATCAGTTCAAGTTGTTAATACTCTAATTGACGAAATCAAAGGACTAAGATCAATTTACTTAGGACCAATTGAACTATCATATCTTGCAGAAATGTCTACACCATTGTTACTTAATGCAATGATTAGAAATAAAATTAAAAATCCAGGCATCAAGATCATCTAAGTCTGCATTTCATTAATCATGAGTCACGAATATTATAGGAGGGGTAGAAATTGGTTTACTGCAATTGGTTTGATGTTTTGCGTTATGGCAACAATAGTTTTAATCCAACAATTATTAATTTGGGGGCCAGAATTTGTACAGGACTTTTTAGTAAATGGAGAAGTAACAAATGAAAAAGTGTCAATGGGAATGCTAGCATTTGGGATTTTTATGGTAGCATTGGGATTTAGAAAACATGAACAAAAGAGATGAATTTCTAAAAACACAAAAAATTTTACGATTATGTACTATTGATAAAAAAAATTTTCCACATATTACGCCTGTATGGTATAGATATAGTGGAAAAAAAATTCATATTGGAACTAATACTAAAAGTCAAAAAATTAAAAATATTAAAAAAAATAACAAAGTATCATTTTGTGTAGATGTAGGAGTTAATGCTCCAGACATTTATGGAGTAATGTCTAAAGGAATTGCCAACATAATTGTAGAAATGCCAAAAACAAAGACTATTGCAAAAAAAATTCTCTTAAAATATTTCAAGACATTAGAAAATAAATCAGCAAAACAATTACTAGATGATACAGATTGTATCATAGAAATTATTCCAGAAAAATTTTCGATCTGGAGTTACTGAGAAACAAATTCTTCAATCTTATTCATTGCAGAATCTAAAATTTCAAGACTTGGAAGATAAACAAGTCTAAAGTGTCCAGTGCCATATTGTTCCCCAAATCCAGAACCATGAACAGTTAGAACACCTTTTGTTTCTAATAATTTTGTAACAAATTCTTTATCATTACCAAATCTATTATCCTCAATTTTGGGAAATGCATAAAATGCACCCTTAGGATTTGGACAAGAAAGTCCTGGCATTTCATTAAGTCGTTTAACAACTAAATCTCGATGTTTTTTCATTTCTGAAACAAAATCATTGATGTAATTTTGTGGTCCACGTAAAGACTCTAAAGCTGCATGTTGAACTGGGAGACTTGTTGCAATTCTCACCCTAGCAAGCTTTGGAAGATGTTCGCGTAGAGATTCAAGTTGAGGAGATTGATTAAATGCAATATAACCAATTCGCCATCCAGACATTAGATGGACTTTAGAAAATCCATTTAGAATAATGATAGGAGAATCACCAGCAACCTTTCCAATTCCTACAAATTTATCATCAAAAATTATTTGATCATAAATTTCGTCACAAATAATGTAAAGATTGTGTTCATTAGCAATATCAACTAATTCTTTTAATGCATTTTCATTAAATACAACTCCTGTAGGGTTATTTGGACTGATTAAACAAATTGCAACAGTTTTAGATGTAATTTTAGATTTAATATCATCAATATCGGGTGTGGAATTATTTAGATCTACAGAAAATTCTACCGGAATTCCACCATGCAATCTAACATACGAAGCATATGGAGGATAATATGGTCCAGGTAAAAGTACTTCGTCACCTTCTTCAACAATGGAAGAGATTACCATGTCAAGTCCTTCAGATACACCATTTGTAATTAAAATATCATCAGCTGTAATAGAAAGTCCTTTTAGATTTTCTTTTTTTGCAATCTCCTCACGTAATTCTAAAAGACCTTCTGATGTGGAGTAATAATTTTCACCGTTATTGATAGAATTGATTAAAGCTTGTTTTACATTATCAGGAGGTTGAAATCCAAATTGTACTGGATCACCAATATTTAGATAATCAACATTCATGCCAGATTGTTCAACTTTTCTTGCGGCTAATACAATATCTCGAATTGCATATTCAACGCCCATAACTTTTTTTGAAACTTTCAATATATCTAGACAGATATTTACACCCGTTAAAATCTTAATTGTTTGGACTCGTGGCTCAGCCTGGATAGAGCAAGCGGCTTCGAACCGCTAGGTCGAGGGTTCAAATCCCTTCGAGCCCTTTAGATTATTTTATTAACCAAATAATTTTTTAGAAAATTTAATGAAGGTGTCTGCATTCAAAATTGGATTTGTATTAGTAGTGATTGGGATGATTTGGGTTTCAGTAATTTTCAATGAAACTGAAAAAAATCATGATTCAGTAATACTAAAAAAATCTAATTCTATGGAATCAAAATTAGAATTTACTGGAGAAGATATAGGATATTACAAAGTTTACATGCCTGAATTTACTAGAGAAAATGTTTTCGTTCAAATTTTAGATAAAAATTTGAACGTAATACAAGAACAAAAAATTAATACAAAATTTTCAGTAGGTTACTTTGACTTTGATAAAGATGGCATTTATACAATGAAGGTATCAAATATTTCAGAAAATTCAATAATGTTACAAACAGAATTTGGAAATACTAATTCAGAAAAAATGGTTGCACCTGGAATTATGATATTGTTAGGTTCTGTGATAATTATGTTTACTTCCTATCTAAAAATAAAAAATTACAATATAGAACATCCAGATGAAAATATTTCATAAATCTGAATACATTGAATAGTGTGACCAAAAGTTAAGACAATATTAAAAATCAACCAAGTTGCAAAAAATAAAAATGCAATTATTGAAAAAGGTAAAAAGAATTTCAATTTGGTATGTTCCCTATTTTTAATGATTAAAACTGCTCCAAATGATGCAAGAACTAAACCAAGCTCAAGGGGTTGATGAGACCACGAAATAAGTCCATCAATTCCAAAAAGATCATGAGATAATGAATCACCAAATCCAGAGATCATTTGAATTATAGAGCCTACAATAACAAATTTAATTCCAGTCTTTAGAGAACCATGAACTGATTTCCTTAAGAGTAACAAACAACCCATAGTTGCAGCAAAAGTTGTCATGAACACACCAGAATAAACAACAATATGCGAAGGACTCCAAAAGAATTCAGGTTCTTTAAGAATATGAGATATAGCATCCCAAAATCCAGCTGAAACTATTACAATAGGTCCTATTACTGCAAGAATGGACACAAGAGAAACAAGAGTGGAAGATTTTAGAGTGGAAGATTTTAGAATAAGTGATTTTGAAAATTTTTGAATTAATTTCATTTTATTTTTCTCATAAAAATAGACTATTTGAAATATTGGAATGATTATTTTTAATAGAATTATAGATTATGCGTAATTGAAAGAATTAACTATATTAGATGAACAGGTCTGAATTAATCATGAGTCCAGGAATAGGATTAATGAAGAGAAGGTTAGAAAAAGAAAAAGATGCCATAGCATTGGCAATTTCAGGAATTGCTAAACAATATGATAAAAAACCTGAAGAGCTCAAAACATTAGAAACAAAATACCATAGTGATGCAGGAGATTGGTATGTAGCATTGGGATGGGATGAAAAAAAGGCAATAGTAAAAATGGATTCTGTTTTAGGAACCATTACTGAAATTACAGAAATTTAATTTATTAAAAATAAGATTATAATTGGATTATTTTTAGGTACATTGATGGATATTACAATAGAACCATGGAAAAAATTGATTATTCATGAAATAATTGAGTATCAATTTGATGATTGGGTTAAACAAATTGCATTTAGTACAAGATCATCAGGTGGAGGCATTCCAACTATGCAGTGGACAAATGGAATTGTTTTTGCATCATCTAGTCTACCAACTACCAATGCAACTGTTGAAGAACAATTGAAAGGAGTTTTACATTGGTCATCAGTATCATTTGCAATTAAGGAAAAATTTGAGAAACAAATAGTGAAAGAAAATGCAACAATTAATCTAGTGGATGTTAGTGTAAATGAAATTTTTAATAAATTATCTGTAGAACTAAAAGCACAATCAAAATATACAATTTCAGAATCTGGCAAAAATCAATGAATATTGAAGAAGAAATTAAAAAATGTGAAATTTTTTTAAAACAAATTAAACAATATGATCCTGATCCATTTTATGTAAATTATTTTTTTATTAAATACATTAATTCAATTGAGAATATAATCAATGGAATTTTTGAGGAAGCAAATACAGATTTTGGACTATTTATTTCAGATAAGATTACTCAAAAAAAATTTCATAATAAAGCAAAAACAAAACAAGATTTTAATGCATTAAAATTTTCTGAATGGTTTTCAAACAAATATGAAATAGAACATAAAAATCCATATCCAAATTTTATGAATAAAATTCGTCAATTCAAAAATATGAATGAAAAATTACCAGAAATTAAGATAATGATGAGAGGTATTGAAAGATACAAAGACGATTTTTGTCAAGAAATTAAAGTTGATTTAAGAAATAAAAAAATTATTTCAAAGGAACAGTTAGAGATTGAAATGAAAAGGCAAACTCCAATATTTTTAGAAGTTATTAATAAAAAAAGAAATGAAAATGAAGAACCAAAAGTTACAAAAAAGAAAATTACATCGTCAGCATTTTTAACTTTAGAAGATGAACAAAAAATTGAAATTATGTATTTATGTCAAATATACACGCCTGTAATTCAACGATTACTGGATGAATCAAGAGATAAAATTAAAGAAATTAAAATTTCAATAATTTAATAAATCTATTTTTGTCGATTTTGTAATCGTCTTTCCATTCTAGATTTACCTTCATCGAATTTTATACGATCTTCATCTGTTTTTAGAGCTAAGGTTGGAACAGGAATTGGCTTACCATTTTTACCAAGTGCAACAAAAGTTACAAAAGCAGTTGCAGTAATAGTTCTAATTCCAGTTACAATATCTTCAGCTTCTGCTTTAACTTCAATTTCCATTGAAGAATTATGAACATAATTAATTCGGGCATTTAAGAAAAGTACATTTCCAACAAAAACAGGTTTCAAGAAATTTACACTGTCTAAAGACACAGTTACTGCATTAGATTGAGAATGGCGCTGTGCAACTATTCCTGCTACCATATCAATATTTTTTAAAATTTCACCACCAAATACATTTCCAGCTGGATTTGCATCAGAAGGGAACATTCTAACAATTACCTCAGCATGAGATTCAGATGGAGTTTTTTCAGATTTAATAGAATTTTCTGAGGACATTTTTTTATACCAACATTCCTGTACATTCATCCAATTTAATTTGATCAGTCAATTAAGGATTATTTGAAATATTTTTTCAGGTCAATTTTATCAATTTTAGGGATTTTTGCCATTTCAAATCCTTCTGGACGTTTAGAAGTAGAGCGTGTTGCGTCAATACCCATTTTGGCAGTTTGTAATTTCTTTTGATCACTAGAAGGATCAAGACTAGAACCACGTACATTCTTAATAATTACTAAATCTTTATCTGCCTGAAATCTTGTTGCCATCGCATATTCAACAGATTCAGCGCTGTTTGGATCAATATCCTCATCAACTACAGTTACTTGTTTTAATGAACGGTGAGATTCAAATGTTTTTTTAATAATTTTTTTAGCATCAGATTCGGTTTTCTTTTTAATTTGAACAACAGCATGTAACCAATTTGAACCACCATTTGTCATAGAAACCTGTTTTACTTGAGAGAAAGCCTTTTTCAATTCTCCATTTAATTTAGATTCAATGGGCATTCCCATTAACAAACGGTGTTCGCCATAACCTGATAAGACATCATGGAAGATAGGATTATTTCTAAAATACAAATTCTCAATTTCAAAAATTGGTTGTGATCTTTTATGATCATAAGTCTGAAGCATTTCAACCATCCATTCTGGATGAACTTTATCACGTAAAATTTTTCCCTCCATTACAATTTCTGAACCAGATGGTACATTCAATCCAGAAAATGGAAGTTTTGCTAAAGTTAATTTTCCACCTAGTAAAGAATTTGCAATATCAATTTCATCCTTACCCCAATCAAATTGATAAGCACCAGCAATTGATATTGCAGGATGAACACCAACAGTAACAGCAATTTTAAGATCCTCACCATGTTCTTTTGCATCAATAAAACATCGATGTAAGTGACGACCCTCAACCATTCTAATTGAGAGATGTGTTTTATCGATAGGCATCATCCTGTGAAATGATGAGTTTTGTTTTCCTGTTTCAGGATTTTTGGCATAAGCCACTGAAGAAGTAATGAAGGGTCCAGATTCCTTTTCAAAATGAGTCACAACAGGCATTAAATTGATATTTTTTGACTTATTTTCCATGAATTTTCCAGTAGGCACGATTTTTGGTGCTTTTGAGTTTTTTATTGCTGAAATTACTTTTTGATGTATGTTATTTTCTGTGCCACCAACTGCCAGAGCAAATCTTTTTCGAGTTCCAACTAGATTAGATATTAGTCTAAAATCACTTTCTTTGATATTTTCGAATAATACTGCATGTGATTGATCTACTTTTGCTGTAACACCAGCAATTTCATATTTAGTTGAAACTTGGGTTTTAATGGTTTTAAGCTCTTTAATTTTTTTAACTTTAGAAATGTAATCTCTTAAATCACTCATTTTCAATCATTTCCATTATTTCAGACATTAAGGCTTTTGCGGTTGACGGTTCTAATTCATTTTTGACAAATATAGAGACTAAAGCAATCCCCTTCATCCTTGTACTAATACGTTCAGAAACTAATCGTAAAAATAATGATTCATTTCTAGATGGAACTATAGTAGTGGTAGTTGGAGTGGGGCCAGTAGCTAAAGAAACTGTCATGGAACCAATCTTATCATTATCTTCTGAAACTGATACAAAGTATCCATTTTCAAATTTTTGAATTCTTAGTGAAAAATTCCGATTTTCTAATTTAATAATTTTATTTACAAAGCCATTTGAAGAAGTCAATAAGTTACAAACGAGTCTTATGCTTTTATTGCTATTGATTCATTTTCTGGGTTTTTTGTGCATTTCTTCAAATGTTTATCAATAAAGACATAGGATTTTTTACAAAATTCACATAGTGTTTTTTCTTTACTTTTTGTTGTTTTTGCCTTTGTTGTTTTTGCCTTTGTTGTTTTTGCCTTTTTTGTTTTTCCGGCAGCTTCTGCAACTAATTCTTGTTCCATTGCAGCAATAGAGTTGGTTTCTGCCTCTGCAGAATCAGCTTCAACTCTTGCTCGAAGTTTTGCTTTGTATTTCAAATTACGTGGTTTTGTTCTTAATCTATATCCACAACAAGGACACCACAATCCTTCCCATTTAATGAAAATTTCACAAATTTGACATCTTCTCTGACCTGATGCATAACGTCCTGTTCCAACAGGTTTTTGAGCTTTATATCTAACACAGATGCCTTTGCATGTCATTTTAGTATTTTATATAGAAATTATAGGTATATAAGCATGGATCGCTAAAAATTATAAAAAATTAAAATTAATTTTAAAATAATTACAAGTTTTTTCATAATAAAATTATTTTTTTCAAAAAAATCATTTAAAATAACAATAAATATGTATTGGTAATTTTCAAATTTTATTTTTTAATTTAATTACAAATATGTATAATTTTTATAAAAAAAATTAAAATAAATTAAAAACTTATGGGATTAGACAAGTGTTTGTTGCATC
>ERZ802827.140-NODE-140-length-39561-cov-19.6034_pt1 | contig 39561 bp, 54 predicted proteins | sample MGYA00345652_ERZ802827 | MGnify/ENA primary metagenome ERZ802827 (study PRJEB30503, sample SAMEA104212372) | marine metagenome | biome: Westerlies Biome; feature: [SRF] surface water layer (ENVO:00010504) within the epipelagic zone...; material: water... | reverse complement strand
AACGCTACACAAAGTATGTTGAATACCCCAATGTCATTGCATTGCGCAATAAAGTTGCCGATAAGGTGGCTGAAGAAAACAGCTATAGTTTTTAGTAACAACTACTACAGTAATGTATCCAAAGGCCAAGCATTTTGTTTGGTCTTTTGTTTTTTTTATTATCTTAGCATTAAGAATAGTACCTCCAAATCTTTTCTTATTACAAATGAAAAACCTACAACTTCTCTATAGTTTATTTGTACAGTTACTCATTGTCAAGACAACCTTTGTTTTTGACTCGCTACCCTATACTTTGCTAAAATGTAACACATTAAAACAAGCGCACTTATGTACTTAAGCGCTATTTATATTATTTAAAAACGAGTATTATGAAAAATGAACTAAAATTAAGTGCCTATAATGGAAAAGAGGCAAATGTAAATTCATACTTATTTACAGATAGTAAAAGTGCTATTCTAGTGGATGCTTTGAGAAATAGTGAAGAAGCAAAGAAATTAGTCGCTTGAATCATTCTTCACTGTTTTTGTTGGCAATGCTTCAAAGAGAAAATCTAATTCATATTGGCTCAAATTCAGCAGGGGCATCGGGTAATATTGTTACTAAAGATTTATCAAACGGTTGGAATTTTACCCTGACTAATTCCAGAACAGAATATCCAAATGGCAAACAGTATTTTAAAGTTGGTATTACCCCAACAATAACAGTGAAGAATGATTCAAGCTACGGATTTAGTAACAGTAATGATAAATTGATAGCAAAAGCACTTGAAGAGTTACAATAGGCCTATAAGATGGAGTCAAAAACAAAAGACCGTGCTAGACTGATGCGATTTGTGGCTATACTATCTTTTACATTGCAGGAGACTTCAAATTAGGTTACAAAAAACCCTTTTCTTTCATCCAGTCGTCGTTATACATTTTACCTACATAACGGCTACCCGAGTCGTGTAATAATACCACCACCACATCGTCTGGACCAAAGTGTTTTTTAAGTTGCAACACGCCTTTTACGGCAGCACCACAGGAATTTCCTGCAAAAATACCTTCTTCACGCGCCAGCTTTCGGGTATACACTGCTGCGTCTTTATCGGTTACTTTTTCAAAACCATCAATAGACTTAAAGTCCACATTTTCAGGAAGGATGTCCTCCCCTATGCCTTCAGTAATGTAGGGATAAATTTCTTTCTCGTCAAAAATGCCTGTTTCATGGTATTTCTTAAATACAGAGCCATAGGTGTCAATCCCCCAAATTTTAACTTCCGGGTTTTTTTCTTTTAGGTATTTGGCAACGCCCGAAATGGTACCGCCTGTACCTACACCCACTACAAAATGTGTGATTTTACCATCCGTTTGCTTCCAAATCTCAGGCCCTGTTTGCTCGTAATGCGCTACGGCATTTGAGGGGTTGTCGTACTGGTTTACATACCACGCATTTGGTGTTTCTCCGGCAATACGCTTTGAGGTAGAATAGTACGACCGTGGATCGTCTGGTGCCACATTTGTCGGGCACACAATAACTTCCGCCCCCACAGCACGCAGGATATCAAACTTTTCTTTGGATTGCTTATCGGTAGAAACACATATCAACTTATAGCCTTTTACAATGGCTGCCAACGCCAATCCCATCCCTGTATTACCAGAAGTTCCTTCCACAATGGTACCGCCTGGTTTTAGTCGTCCATCGGCTTCAGCATCTTCCACCATTTTAAGTGCCATGCGGTCTTTTACAGAACTGCCTGGGTTGAAATATTCCACTTTAGCCAACACCAAAGCGTCTATTTCAGCAGTAATTTTATTAAGTCGGATGAGCGGTGTATTGCCAATCGTTTTAAGAATGTTATCTACATAATGCATGGCGCAAAGGTAAGTAATGCACTTACGTTAACCAATGCTATGGATTGATTTTAAGTGTTTGCGTTGGCGCAATACGGGCAATAATAAGTGATGGTAAAACCAGTAGGGCAAGGCAAATCAATAGCGTAAGCCCATTAAGCCATAGTACCGTTGTAACATCGATGTAAACAGGCACTTGACTTACATAATACGTAGCAGGATCTAAGGAAATGATGCCTGTTTGTTTTTGAATAAATAACAAACCGAGTCCTATAAGATTCCCCAAAAAAAGGCCTACGCCAATCAAATATCCCCCTTGAATAAGGAAAAGCTGTTGGAGTGAACGAACAGATGCGCCCATAACACGCGTAATACCAATGAGTTGCGTCTGCTCCAAAATAAGCACCAACAAAGCGGTAATCATATTCACGCCGCCCACAATAATCATGATGATGATAATCAAAGAAATGTTAGTGCCGAACAACCGAATCCAATTAAAAATTTCGGGAAATTGCTCCTCTATATGTTGTACATCTACCAGTGCATCTATACTGTCGTAAAGCACATCGGATTGGGCAGAAAGGTCGGAGCTATTATCTAAAAAAAGTTCAAAAGCACCCACTTGATTGCTGTCCCAACCATACAATGAGCGTATAATATCCAAATGCCCAAGCACATAGGTATTGTCATAATCGGAGAAACCTGTGGTAAAAAGTCCCGATACGTTGCAACTCCGGCGTTTGGGCATGGCTGTTTCTTCTGATGCAAAATACAGCGGCACGCGATCGCCAATAGATAAAGCTAGTTTATTTGCTAAGTCTGTGGAAATCCAAATATCTTGCGTACCAAGTGCTGAAATTTTTTCTGAATCGCCAAAAAAGCTAAAAAATTCAGGATTAAACGAATCGTCTATCCCCTTAAAAACAATGCCATCAAAAGCATTTTGATTTAGGATTACACCAGGAACATACGCAACCGACTGAACAGCGAATACGTTTACTTGATTTTGCAGCGTTGTTTGAATAGTTTGTGCCTCTTCGAGAGGCTTAAGTGTTTCTTGTTGCTGACTATTTTCTAGGGTAGTCACACGAATATGCCCACTAAAAGCGGCTACTTTTTGTCCGATTTTGTTTTGCAAACCCACACCAGTCCCGATGGCGATAAGCATGGTAATTACCCCCAACGCAATGGCGATAATGCCAATGGTAATAATAGGTCCTGAAACGCTGCTACGGTGCGAACGCTGTCCAATAATTCTACGAGCAATAAACCAAGTAAAGCGCACTAAAGAGATTTTAAGGTTTAAATGTAAGGTATATTTTCAGTTTGGGACTACACCGGTAGTTCGGATTTTAACCGCGCTACCATTTCATAAACGGCAGGGCAAACCGCTATATTTTTTGCAGTAATGCCTGTAATTTGATGAAATTTTGGTCTGTCAGTATGTGGGAATTCACGGCAGGCTTTTGGTCGATCCTCGTAAATACTACACTGATTATCTGCGCCCAAAAACGAACAGGGTACTTGCTGAAGCACCTTATCATTATCTTCATCAGTGCGAAGGTAAGTTGCCTCAAATTCTGTTGGCTTCATGCGTAGTCGTTTACTGATACGCTTGATGTCCGATGGCAAAAAGAGGGGGCCTGTGGTTTTGCAACAATTGGCGCAGTTTAGGCAGTCTATTTTTTTAAATGTTTCATGGTGCAGCTTCGTCATCACTGCATCTAACTTTTTAGGCTTCCGTACCTTTAGCTTTTTTAAGTATTTGGCGTTTTCCTGCGCGACTTTTGCTGCTTGTTCGGGCAGTTTTTGCGGATCAATCACTATGGAATTTTTAGATATTTGTGCGTTTGCAACGACGCCATCCACTTTGGATTTTTAAGTACATAATCTACGATAAACGGAATAGCACTATCACGTCTACTCCACTCAGGTTGCAGGTATAATTTACAGCTTTTCGAAATTCCAATAGCCTGTTTTTCGGCAAACTGTAAATCGTCTTTATTGTATACAATAACTTTTAACTCGTCTGCAACTTTGTAAATTTCGGGTTTAGGGAGCATACGCTTTTTTGGGGAGAGGCAAACCCAATCCCAAACGCCAGAAAGAGGATACGCACCCGATGTTTCGATATGTGTTTTCATACCCGCTGCTTGTAAGGCTTCGGTAAGTGGTGACATATTCCACATCAGCGGCTCGCCGCCAGTTACCACAACGGTATCCGAATATTGTTTTGCTTGCGAGACGATTTCGTCAATATAAGTTGGTGGGTGTAGATTTGCATCCCAACTTTCTTTCACATCACACCAATGACACCCTACATCACAGCCTCCAATGCGAATAAAAAATGCTGCACTGCCTTTGTGATATCCTTCGCCCTGAATGGTGTAAAAGGCTTCCATTAACGGAAGTGCATGACCAGAAGCAACGGCTTGTTGAAGTTCGGTTTGCATTATTAGGAGTTGCGTTTGTAGGCCAACATGGTGTTTTGCAACAACATGGCAATGGTCATGGGGCCCACACCACCGGGAACAGGTGTAATAAAACTTGCTTTCTCTTTCACTTCATCATACGCCACATCGCCTGTAATCACATAGCCTTTTGGATGATTTTCGTCTGGAACGCGTGTAATACCTACGTCAATAATAATAGCATCTTGCTTTATCATGTCAGCGGTTACAAAATTTGGAACACCTAAGGCCGACACCACAATATCGGCTGCTTTGGTAATTTCAGCCAGATTTTGGGTACGGCTATGCGTAAGCGTTACGGTAGCATTACCAGGATTTCCCTTATTGGATAATAAAATACTCATCGGGCGACCTACAATATGACTGCGTCCAATGACAACAGCATGTTTGCCGCTGATGTCTAACTTATATCTGCGAAGCAATTCCATAATTCCAGACGGCGTTGCAGGAATAAAGGTTTCTATACCCAAGGCCATTTTTCCAAAATTGGTGGGATGAAATCCGTCCACGTCTTTGTTGGGATTTATTGCATGTAACACAACTTCCTCGTCAATGTGTTTAGGAAGTGGAAGCTGCACAATAAATCCGTCAAGTGTGGCGTCGTTATTTAGTTTGTTAATCGTTTTTATAAGTTCGTCTTGAGAAATGGTATCCTCCAAACGTATCAATGTAGAGTCGAATCCGATTTTTTCACAAGAGCGCACCTTACTGCCTACATAGGTTAAGCTAGCGCCATCATTTCCTACCAAAACGGCAGCCAAATGCGGCGGGCGTTTGCCCGACGCTTTAAGCGCAGTAACTTCTTGCGCAAGTTCTTCCTTAATTTGATTTGAAGTGGCTTTTCCGTCTAAAATAGTACTCATTTTCCAAACATTTGCATCAGCTTAGAGGACTTACCACCTTGCATCATTTTCATCATTTTACTCATCTGCTCAAACTGTTTAACCAGTTTGTTAATATCGTCTAATTGTAGGCCTGCTCCTTTAGCGATCCGCTTTTTGCGACTGTGGTTAAGGAGTTTGGGTTGTTGGCGTTCTTTGGGTGTCATGGATTGAATGAGTGCCTCTACGCCTTTAAACGCATCTTCGTCAACTTCAGCCCCGTTTAATGCTTTGCTAGCGCCAGGAATCATTCCAACCAAATCTTTCATAGATCCCATACGCTGTACTTGTTTGAGTTGGCTTAAAAAGTCGTCATACCCAAATTGGTTTTTAGAAATTTTACGATGAATACGCTTTGCCTCTTCCTCGTCTACTTGCTCTTGAGCACGCTCTACTAAGGTAACTACGTCACCCATTCCCAAGATACGCTCCGCCATTCGGTTAGGGTAAAACACATCTAAGGCATCCACTTTTTCTCCCGTACCAATAAATTTGATAGGTTTATTTACAACAGACTTTATGGAAAGTGCAGCACCACCTCGTGTGTCGCCGTCCATTTTAGTAAGCACAATACCATCAAATTGCAACAAGTCGTGGAAGGCTTTTGCCGTATTCACGGCATCTTGCCCCATCATAGCATCAACAACAAATAGGGTCTCCGAAGGACGAACCGCTTTGTGAATGTTTTCGATTTCCTGCATGAGTGCCTCGTCAATGGCTAATCGACCAGCGGTGTCAATGATAACTACATTAAACTGATGCGTTTTGGCATGTTGAAGAGCTTGTTTGGCTATATCAACAGGATTGTTGTTTTCAGGTTGTGCAAAAACGGCTACATCTATTTGTTCACCCAGTACTTGTAGCTGGTCAATGGCAGCTGGGCGATAGACATCACAAGCTACAAGTAAAACCTTTTTTGCTTGCTTTGTTTTTAAATGTTTGGCAAGTTTGGCAGTACAGGTTGTTTTACCTGAACCTTGCAAACCACTCATTAATATGACAGCAGGTTTTCCCGAAACAGAAAGAGCAGCGTTTTGTCCACCAAGTAGAGTAGTCAGTTCGTCTTGCACAATTTTAACAAGTAATTGACCTGGCTTTAAGCTAGTGAGTACTTTTTGACCCAGCGCTTTCTGCTTTACATCTTCCGTAAAAGATTTGGCGATTTTAAAGTTCACATCGGCATCAAGCAACGCACGACGGACTTCTTTCATGGTTTCAGAAACATTAATTTCAGTAATGCGTCCGTGTCCCTTAAGTATTTTTAGCGCCTTATCTAGGCGTTGACTAAACTGTTCAAACATGAATTGGTATAAACTTCAAAATTACGGAATTAGTTTTTCTGGTGCATCCAAAAAATAACACCCACATGCGGAATGGTGATAGCTGCTAAAAAACCAAAAAACAAGGCAAGCAAAGATGCTGTATTTTCTCTAAAAAAAATAGAGGCAACAGCAAGACCAGTCAAAGACAATATCCAGTATGGAAATGCCATTTTGAAGTATTTATACAGGGGGCTTACATCGTTTGGATACAACACATCAGCTTGCTCTTTTAATGAGGGAATGCTATGCCACAACACAAAATAGACAGAAAAAGACCATAAAAGTGAGGTCTGTGTAAACAGCACTAAGAAAGCGATTAGCGTTAAGGATTGAAAAAACAGCTGTGACTTAATTTGTTTAATATTTAAAACACCAAAAAAAATGACACAAACACAAGTACATATTAGCATTAACAAAAAAATACTAGGTGCAACTTGAATTCCTGAAATTTCCTGAATAATAGAGATTGTTTGGTTTTGATGGGTGTAAAAAAGTAAGGAAAAAAGAAAGGCCCCATAGGCAACGTAGAAAAGGTGGAGCTTTGTGGATTTGACAAGGCTAGATTTGTGCCATTGTTGCTCTCCAAAATGAAATGAACTAACCAAAACAAAAAGCAAAAGTGCTAATTGAGGAACATTATAAAGCGCTAAAACCATAACAAAAACGAAAAAAACATAACTGACAAATAAATAACCAAACTGACGTTTTTTTGTTGTTTTACTATATTTTGAGATGATATATAAATCATTTGCACCATGAATTATACCAATTATTAACACATTCACAGCTGCTAAAACCCATAAAAAAGACGCTGATAAAACAAGCCCTAACACCGTACAAACCAGGGTAATTCCTAGTTTTTGCAGTTCAAAATTGTATAATTTTACCATGTTATTTTTATGTTGTTAGAAAAAATTTAGTCAAATATATATCGTTTGTTTAATTTTTTTTAACTTGCGCTCAACAAAATTATAATTAAAAAGTTATGACACTTACAAATTTAGTAACTATTGCGGACCTAAGTGATCCGGTTAATTTCACTTTTTTCTTAGGGACAATGGCAATGACAGCTGCTTCAGCTTTCTTTTTCTTGTCTTTAAACCAATTTGACAGCAAATGGAGAACTTCAATCTTGGTTTCAGGACTGATTACATTTATTGCTGCTGTTCACTATTATTACATGAGAGAAGCGGCAACTTCTGGTGGTGTAACAACTGAAATCCGTTATATAGACTGGATTTTGACTGTACCACTAATGTGTGTTGAGTTTTACCTTATTTTAAAAGCTGCCGGTGCAACAACAAAGCACCTTAGCACTTTGATTTGGGCTTCACTTGTAATGTTAGTAACAGGTTATTTTGGGGAAGTTTCTGACACGGCTAATGGTCCTGCTTTATGGGGTCTTGCTTCTGGTGCAGCATACTTCTACATTGCATGGTTAATCAAGTTTGGTCCTTTGGCTAAACTGGCTGCTGCTGCAGGTGGTTCTGTTGAAAAAGCACACAAAATGCTAACGTTATTTGTACTTATCGGATGGGCAATTTACCCATTGGGTTATATGATCGGTACTGACGGTTGGTATGACTTTGTTGACGGAATTGGTTTAAACATGGATGTTGTTTATAACATTGGTGACGCAATCAACAAAATTGGATTTGGATTAGTAGTATATGCTGCTGCCGTATCTAGCAAATAATTTCTGAAAATTATTTCAAAAAAGACCTCGATGTTTCATCGAGGTTTTTTTTTACATCCTACTTGGCGCTTCAATACCCAATAAACCCAAGCTTTTTTGAATCACCTGACCCACTGCAGCACACAGCGCTACACGTAAAGATTTTACTTTGCCGTCTTCTACCAAAATAGGCACTTCTTGATAGTAAGAATTATACTGCTTAACCAAATCATACACATAGTTAGCAACTAACGCAGGACTGTATTGGTTTGCAGCCGCAGCTACAGTAGCGGGAAACTGCCCTAACACTTTCAGTACTGCTTTTTCCTTTTCATGCAATGAAGTTGCATTGTCAAATGCAACTGTAATTGTACCAACTTTTCTTAGGATAGATTGAATTCTAGCATGGGTATATTGTATAAATGGTCCTGTGTTTCCGCAAAAATCTACAGATGCCTTAGGGTCAAATAAAATACGTTTTTTAGGGTCAACTTTAAGTATATAATATTTAAGCGCCCCCATGCCAATAGTATGAAACAAGGTCTCTTTTTCGTCGTTACTCATACCGTCAAGCTTGCCTAACTCTTCCGAAATTTGCTTTGCCGTGGCGTGCATTTCGTCCATAAGGGCATCTGCATCTACTACCGTACCTTCCCTGCTTTTCATTTTTCCGCTGGGCAAGTCCACCATACCATAGCTAAGGTGATGTAATTGCGAAGCCCAATCATACCCTAGTTTCTTTAAAATTAAAAACAATACCTTAAAGTGATAATCTTGCTCGTTACCCACGGTATAGACCATACCTGTCATGTTAGGATGGTTGGTGTAGCGCAAACGTGCTGTGCCCAAATCTTGTGTCATATATACTGAAGTGCCATCCGATCGAAGTAGTAATTTTTCGTCTAACCCTTCATCTGTTAAATCTACCCAAACAGAACCATCTTCTTTTCTGTAAAAAATCCCCTTAGAAAGTCCTTCTTCAACAGTTTCCTTACCAAGCACATAGGTGTCACTTTCATAGTAATAGGAATCAAAATGTACTCCTAAACGCTTGTAGGTTTCAGCAAAGCCATCATATACCCATGCATTCATTTGCTCCCATAGAGAACGCACTTCAACATCATTTTGCTCCCATTTGATCAACATCTCTTTGGCTTCCAAAAGTATGGGAGCTTCATTTTTCGCTTGCTTCTCGGAAACGCCAGTAGAAATTAAATCAGCGATTTCTTTTTTGTATTGCTGATCAAAAAGCACGTAATATTTTCCTACCAAAGCATCCCCTTTCAGCTTGGAGTTTGAAGGTGTTTCGGAATTACCAAACTTTTGCCACGCTACCATAGATTTACAAATATGAATACCCCTATCGTTAATGATTTGTGTAGTGTGTACGTTAGTACCGTTGGCTGCTAAAATATGAGCAACAGACGCCCCTAAAAGGTTATTGCGGATGTGACCTAGATGTAAGGGTTTGTTGGTGTTAGGAGATGAATATTCAACTAAAAAAGTGTCTGATATTCCTGTATTAGATGCAAATCCAAAGCTGGTATCGTGTTGTAATTGCGTAAGAAAATTGATGTAGTATGCATCTGAAATTTGAATATTCAAAAAGCCTTGCACCACATTGTAGGCCTTTACTTCTGGTATTACATCAACTAAAAAATCACCTAATTCCGCTGCAAGTTCTTCCGGTTTTTTAGGAGCAATTCTAAGTAGTGGAAACACCACAACGGTCAAATCGCCTTCAAATTGTGCTTTTGTTGGCTGAATTTCAAACGTGTCAATCTCTTTATCATACTGCGCTTTAAAGTATCGACTAAGGTGTTTGGTGAGTATTGTCTCCATAGATGTAAATCAAGTGCAAAGATACAGGTTTCGACAAGCTACTTCATGTTTTCGTTTATCTTTGTCAAATGTTACAAAATGTGTCGTATAAAAATAAAAAGCAGCAAATTGAAATTGAAAGCTTGGTAGGTAAACCTTTTACGCTTTTGGAGCGCTTAAAATTGGGCGGAGTGGGCTCACCAAAACTATATGTGACAACAAGTAGTAAAGAAATTGATGCCCTTTTTTTATTAGATCATAATGATAACACCTGCAACATCGAGCTTCGCCCAAAGGGAATTATTTTACGTTTTCGATCATTACTGGAAACCTACGCACTTGTCGTTCCTTACTATAAATTAACATTATTTAAGGGTACAAGCGATGCCTATAGCGTTCATACTGCCCACCATAAAGTTTCTGTTTTAGCGCAAGAAGCACCAATTCGTACCTTTTTTAAAAAAATACTGGAGCAAAAGGCAATACACTCCCAGGAATATCTTTAGAAGACTTCCGCCATCATACAGCGCACACTTCCGCCACCCAAATCTTCAATTGTAGGTATTGGACTGTGTACCAATGTAGCATATTTCGACAGTTTTTGAATTTGTTCAGGTAGTAACGCAGCATGAGCTCTTGAACTCATAACCAAAAGCGGGATGCCTTCTTTGGAGCTTAATGCAAGCATGTTACCAGTAAATTGTGTCACTTGTTCTTCACTAATCGCAATTACATCTTTACCGGAGTGTGTGAGTGAATCGTGAAGTAATACGCGCTCCTTTAGGCTATCAATGGCTTCTAAGCAAATCACCGCAAAGGTAACGCCCAATGCCATTATAACATTGGTATGGTATATCAACAAACGCTTATTCCTTACCGTTTGATACGCATAAAACGGAATTGGTTTATATTCAAAATCTGTACAAAATTGATAAAACAGTTCACGATTAGCGCGTGGAGAAAGCGCGCAGTAGGCAATACGATTTTGGTGGTCTAAGACCATACTTCCAGTTCCTTCTAAGAACATATCGTTTTGCTCATGCGAAGAGTAATCTTTAACTACCAATACGTCATGCCCTAAATTACGTAACGCATCAAAAATGCGTGTATTTCGTTCAGCCCGTCTGTTTGGGGCAAACATGGGGAAAAGTACCGCTTGGTATTTGGGAAGCAGCGCAAACCAATTATTTGGGAATAATGCGTCGGGTGTATCGGGGCTTAGCGTGTCTTCTACCACAGTAACTGTTACGCCGTGTATGCGAAGATTTGCAACAAAAGTATCAAACTCGCTGCGTGCATGTGCCAGGGCAGCTGTATTTGAAAGTAAATCTGACTTTTGAAAGTGATTGTTTATGGCAGTCTGCTCGTTAGACCGAAAGGAGGTGGGACGTACAAGTACGACATGGCTTGTAGGTTTCATACTATTCTTGTTAAGGGCATGGTTACACAGCGGAATAAACCGCCTTGTTTGGCAATTTCACGGAAATTAACTTCTTCCACGACTATATCATGTAAACGCAACCAATTGTTTAGGCGTGTGAAGCTACTATCTGAAACCACTACATCTGGGCGGAGAGAAACCACATTACACATCATTTGGCTCATTTCAAGGGCGGTAACTTCAAAAATATGTTCATGACCAAAAAAATCAACTAACCACCGGTATTCTTCCGGATCAGCAAAACCCTCGGGGCACGTAATAGCATAAGATGTGCCAACAGGTTGAAAACAACAATCTAGATGCAATGCATTTTTTTCCGGGATTGTATTGGATTTTATTAGCTCAAAAGAAACGACTTTTTTGTGTGGAAATGCGTTTTTAAGGGCTATAACAGCCGCTTTGTTTGTGCGGGCAGTAAGTAAATCTGAATAGTTGTCTTGTGTACATATCCCAACAAAAACATAGTCGTTGTGAACCATGACATCACCACCTTCAACATGAACACTTTCTGGAAATACAAGTTGTTTTTCTTCTGGTATTAGTTGATAAAGTGTTTTTAGCCCTTGCAATTCAGCTGCGCGGTGGGGAATAATATTGGCTCGAACCCAAATATCATCAATAACAAAACCCAAATCCCGAGCAAAAATTTGATTGCAATCGACAACGATATCGGGTCGAAACACAACAACATTATAACGAATAAAAACTTTCTCAAGCGTATCTAAAGCCTTCTGTAAGGCTTCTTTTTTAGGGAAAGTATCTTGTAGTAAATGCTTCCTAGATGAGGGGTCGTATAAATCGTTTAATTTGGGCGGTTTGCCAATAGCATCAGCTGTACCCAAAAAAACATGGGTAAGCGTTTGCGTCTCTGTATGTACACAGAGTTTTATCCCATAGCTTATCGTTTATTCAGTGGTACAAATGGTCGTTTCGTTTTTCCTACATAAATTTGACGCGGACGTCCAATAGGTTCTTTGTTTAGTCTCATTTCCCTCCATTGCGCTATCCACCCGGGCAGGCGACCAAGGGCGAACATCACTGTAAAAGTTTCTGTTGAAATTCCCATGGCACGGTAAATGATTCCAGAGTAAAAATCGACGTTTGGATACAATTTACGCTCTACAAAATAGGGGTCGCTAAGAGCTTCTGCTTCTAGTTCTTTGGCAATATCTAAGACAGGATCAACAATACCCAGGTCAGCTAAAACTTCGTCAGCTGCTTTTTTAATGATACGAGCACGTGGATCAAAATTCTTATACACACGGTGGCCAAAGCCCATAAGTCGGAATGGATCCGCCTTATCTTTAGCTTTTTCCATGTATTTTTTGGTATCACCCCCATCTTGACGAATAGCCTCTAGCATTTCGACTACTGCCTGGTTTGCTCCTCCGTGAAGTGGTCCCCAAAGTGCCGATATCCCTGCCGAGACAGACGCAAATAGACCTGCATGTGAAGACCCAACAATCCGTACTGTAGAAGTAGAACAGTTTTGCTCGTGTTCAGCGTGTAAAATCAATAGTTTATTTAATGCGGCATCAACAACGGGGTTGGCAACATATTCTTTATTTGGCTTACGGAACATCATCCTTGCAATGTTCTCTACATAACCCAACGCATAATCCCCGTATTTAAGTGGAAGGCCTGCCTTTTTTCTAAATACCCAAGCTACTAAAACAGGTAGCTTACCCATTATACGCGTTATAGCCCTGTACATATCAACTTCATTGTCAACATCAACAGTGTTTGAGTTGAAAGCGGTTAAGGCGCTGGTCAACGACGATAATACGCCCATAGGGTGTGCAGCACTGGGAAAACTTTCCAAAATCTTTTTTAGGTCTTCATCTATATAGGATTCCTCTTTGATGTCAACCAAAAACTTCTCTAGTTGCTCTTCATTGGGTAACTCGCCAAAAATGAGCAAATAAGCAACTTCTAAAAAGTCGGCGCTGTTGGCAAGTTCATCAATGTCATATCCGCGATAGCGTAGTATGCCTTGCTCTCCGTCCAAAAAAGTGATAGCACTTTGACACGAGCCCGTATTTTTAAATCCCGGATCAAGCGTAATTAAATTTGTTTTTGCACGTAGGGTTTTGATATCAATTCCCAATTCATCTTGCGTTCCCTCTACAAGAAGTAATTCAATTAATTTGCCCTCATAGGACAGTGTTGCTGTTTTTGCCATTACTTTAGCTTACTATATTTATATGGATGAATTAAAACTTCACCTTGAATGCGTTATCTTGAGGATAATACGCATTTCTTCCCAATTCTTCTTCAATGCGAATCAACTGGTTGTACTTTGCCATACGATCACTTCTAGATAGCGACCCTGTTTTGATTTGACCTGTGTTCAAGGCTACTGCCAAATCAGCAATCGTATTATCTTCTGTTTCTCCTGAACGATGCGACATCACGCAAGTATACCCTGCATTTTGCGCCATTTGAACAGCTGCAATGGTTTCAGATAACGACCCTATCTGATTTACTTTAATCAAGATAGAATTGGCAATATCCTGATCTATTCCACGGCTAAGACGTGTAACATTGGTTACAAATAAATCATCACCTACAAGTTGGGCTTTGTCTCCAATTTTTTCAGTGAGGTATTTCCATCCTTCCCAGTCGTTTTCGTCCATTCCGTCCTCAATAGACACGATTGGATATTTTTCAACCAAAGATGCCAAGTAATCGGCTTGCTCTTGCGAGCTGCGTACTTTTCCTTCAGTGCCTTCAAACTTGGAATAATCATATTTACCATCTACATAAAACTCTGCTGCCGCACAATCTAAAGCAATCATGACTTCTTTAGCCGGTTTATAGCCTGCTTTCTCAATGGCTAATAAAATGGTATCAAGCGCATCCTCTGTACCAGCAAGTGTTGGAGCAAATCCGCCCTCATCTCCTACAGCAGTGCTCAAATTTCTGCCCTTCAATACTTTTTTTAAGTTGTGGAAAATTTCAGTTCCCATTTGAAGTGCATGCGTAAGCGATATTGCCTTTACGGGCATTACCATAAATTCTTGAAACGCAATAGGTGCATCGGAGTGTGAACCTCCATTGATGATATTCATCATAGGCACTGGAAGGGTTATGGCACGTGTTCCACCAACATAGCGGTAAAGCGGCAACCCAAGTTCGTTTGCGGCTGCTTTTGCCACCGCAAGTGAAACCCCTAATATGGCATTAGCACCAAGTTTGGATTTGTTTGGTGTGCCATCTAAATCAATCATCAATTGATCTATTTCTTCTTGCTCAAAAATAGAGTTGCCCAAAAGCTCAGGTGCAATAATCTCATTTACATTTTTTACAGCTTGTAAGACTCCTTTTCCCATATACGCATCACCGCCATCACGAAGTTCAACTGCTTCATGTTCGCCTGTAGAGGCACCTGACGGAACAGCTGCACGACCCAAGATTCCATTTTCTGTTATAACGTCAACTTCAACAGTTGGATTCCCTCTGGAATCAAAAATTTGACGTGCGTGTACATTTAAAATAATGCTCATGATGCTTGCTTTTTATGGTTGTTGATTTGTGATATGAATTGGTCAAATAAATACGATGAATCATGTGGCCCTGGACTTGCCTCTGGGTGGTATTGAACAGAGAAACAAGGCTTACCATCAATTCGGATACCAGCTACGGTATCGTCGTTTAAATGGGTGTGCGTAATAATTACCTGCTTGTGTCCTTCTGTTTCTTCACGATTGATGGCAAATCCGTGATTTTGAGAAGTAATTTCTCCTTTTCCAGTCTCCTTGTTTAAAACAGGATGATTAATCCCACGGTGTCCATTAAGCATTTTATATGTCGAAATGCCTTGCGACAACGCAATGATTTGATGTCCTAAGCAAATACCGAACAATGGTAATCCTTTGGCGATGATTTCCGCAGCGACAGCTTGGGCAGCATGTAGTGGCTCAGGGTCTCCAGGTCCATTTGATAAAAAGTATCCATCTGGATTCCAGGCTTGCATGGACTCAAAAGTTGTTTCAAGTGGAAAAACCTTTACGTATGCACCTCTGCTTGTCAAATTGCGTAGAATATTCTTTTTGATTCCTAAGTCTAATGCTGCAATTTTGATTGCTGCATCAGGGTTGCCTGCAAAATAAGGAGATGTAGTGGTTACTTTTTGCGCAAGTGCAAGCCCTTTCATAGATGGTACATCTGCAAGTTTTTTCTTAAGTGCAACCATATCATCGGTATCGGATGAAATCACGGCGTTCATTGCGCCGTTATCTCGAATATAACTCACAAGCGCTCGTGTGTCTACATCTGAAATAGCTACTAGTTGTTGCTTTTCAAAAAAATCAAATAACGAACTGTCGGCAGCTTCGCGTGAAAATCCTGTGTTGAAGTTTTTACAAATCAGTCCAGCAATTTGAATTGCGTCAGATTCTGATTCAGCATCTTGGACGCCATAATTCCCAATATGGGCATTAGTGGTTACCATCAATTGCCCGTAGTAAGACGGGTCGGTAAAAATTTCTTGATAGCCTGTCATGCCTGTGTTAAAGCACAACTCGCCAAACGCTTGCCCTTCAATGCCGATGGATTTACCGTGAAACACCGTTCCGTCTTCGAGCAAAATGAGTGCTTTTTTACGGGATTGGTATTGGCTCATTCGGTTTTAAGTGTTTCGGCAAAATTAACACAAAAAAAGGATAAACCATCAGGTTTATCCTTTGAGTTATTAAAATACTGTTAAAAATTATTCTTCCGTATTTTTTTCATCAGCTGCAGCATCGGAGGCAGGTGTTTCAGCAGTATCCGCTTTTTGTACTTCTTCCGCAGGCGCTGCTGCAACTGTCTCAGCAGACTCGGCTACTTCTTCGGTTGCTGTTTCAGTTTCTACGGCAACAGCAGCAGCTTTTTTACTACCACGTCTGCGTGACTTTTTCTTAGGCTTCGCTGTTTCATACACCTCATTAAAATCAACAAGTTCAATTAATGCCATATCAGCATTATCACCCAGCCTATTTCCCATTTTGATAATGCGCGTATATCCACCAGGACGATCGCCAACTTTTTCTGAAACCGTGCGGAACAATTCAGTAACCGCAAACTTGTCGCGAAGTTCTCTAAAGGCAATACGACGATTGTGTGTCGAATCTACTTTTGAACGTGTAATAAGTGGCTCAATAAAGTTTTTAAGCGCTTTTGCGCGCGCAACTGTCGTATTGATGCGCTTATGCTCGATAAGCGATGAAGCCATGTTGGCGAGCATTGCCTTTCTATGGGTGTTGGTTCGCCCCAAATGGGCTACTTTTTTTCCGTGTCTCATGATTAGTAGCTATTGCGGAGTTAGTCTTTGTCAAGTTTGTATTTAGCCAAATCCATTCCAAAATTGAGTCCTTTGGCAATAACCAATTCTTCAAGCTCTGTAAGGGATTTTTTACCAAAGTTTCTAAACTTCATTAAATCACTTTTGTTAAACGATACCAAATCGCCAAGTGTGTCTACCTCAGCTGCTTTTAGGCAATTCAATGCACGAACAGACAAGTCCATATCTATGAGTTTTGTCTTCAATAGCTGACGCATGTGGAGTGACTCCTCGTCATATGTTTCTGTTTTTGCAATTTCGTCTGCCTCCAAGGTAATGCGCTCGTCAGAGAACAACATAAAGTGATGGATAAGCGTTTTTGCTGCTTCTGTTAGTGCATCTTTTGGATGAATAGATCCGTCAGTAACAATTTCGAAAATTAGTTTTTCGTAATCTGTTTTTTGCTCAACACGGAAATTTTCAATCGTATATTTTACGTTCTTAATTGGCGTGTAAATAGAGTCAATTGCAATAGTACCAATAGGTGCAGTAGCCTTTTTGTTTTCCTCAGCAGGAACATAACCACGTCCTTTTTCAATGGTAAACTCAAAGTTTAGCTGAACGCTTTCGTCCATATTACAAATGACTAAGTCTGGATTAAGCACTTGGAATCCAGATATAAATTTCTGCAAATCGCCTGCAGTAAGTTGTTTTTGTCCTGAAACGGCAACACTTACAGTCTCGCTATCAACTGAATCAATCTGTTGTTTAAAACGAACTTGCTTAAAGTTTAGGATCATTTCAGTAACATCTTCTACCACACCAGGGAGCGTAGAAAACTCATGATCAACTTTGTCAATACGAACAGACGTAATAGCAAATCCTTCTAGTGAAGCAAGCATTACACGGCGTAACGCATTACCAACAGTTAGCCCATATCCAGGCTCAAGTGGACGAAATTCGAAGACCCCTTCAAATTCATCCGAATCAATCATGATTACCTTGTCTGGTTTTTGAAAATTAAATAGTGCCATAGGATTATTTTGAATACAATTCGACGATTAGTTGTTCCTTTATGTTCTCTGTAATTTGCTCACGGGTAGGAACCGATACCAATGTGCCTTCTAAAGTAGCGTCATTCCAAGTAAGCCATTCTAAGTCGTGATTAGCTACTGATAATGAACGTTCAATCACGTCAAGTGATTTAGATTTTTCACGAACGCCAATGACATCGCCGGGCTTAACTTGACACGACGGGATATTTATGATTTCACCGTTTAATGTTATGTGACGGTGACCAACAAGCTGACGTGCAGCGCTTCGAGTTGGCGCAACACCAAGGCGATATACCAAGTTGTCTAAGCGCGATTCGCAAAGCTGAAGTAGCACTTCACCTGTAACGCCTTTACTAGCATTTGCTTTAATAAATAGATTGCGGAACTGACGCTCTAAAATACCATAGGTAAATTTTGCTTTTTGCTTTTCCATTAACTGGATTGCATATTCCGATTTTTTAGGTCTGCGACGGTTATTTCCGTGCTGTCCTGGAGGATAATTACGTTTTTCGAAAGACTTATCATCACCGAAAATGGCTTCGCCAAACTTCCGTGCGATTTTTGTCTTAGGACCAGTATATCTTGCCATAGTTAAAAATTTGTGCTGGGAATTAAGGTCTATCCTTCGCCAGCGGGATTAATATTAAACTCTACGTCTTTTAGGAGGACGACATCCGTTGTGCGGCATAGGCGTCACGTCAACAATTTCGGTAACTTCAATGCCACCGTTGTGAAGGGTACGAATAGCAGACTCACGTCCATTACCAGGCCCTTTCACAAATACCTTTACTTTTCGTAGTCCAGCTTCCTGGGCTACTTTAGCAGCATCTTCAGCAGCAAGTTGTGCCGCATAAGGTGTGTTTTTCTTAGATCCTCTAAAACCCATTTTACCGGCAGAAGACCATGAAATCACTTCGCCTTTATTATTGGTTAGCGATACGATAATGTTGTTAAACGATGCGTTAATATGGGCTTCGCCAAAGGCTTCCACCACAACTTTACGCTTTTTTGAACTTGATTTAGCCATGTGTTATGCTTTATTTCGTTACTTTCTTCTTGTTAGCAACTGTCTTACGTTTTCCTTTTCGCGTACGCGAATTGTTTTTGGTACGTTGTCCACGCAGGGGAAGTCCAACACGGTGGCGGATTCCTCTAAACGAACCGATGTCCATCAAACGTTTGATATTCAATTGCGTCTCAGAGCGCAGTTCTCCCTCTATCTTAAACGAAGAAACTGCATCACGAATGCGACCGATTTCATCGTCGTTCCACTCATGTACTTTTTTGCTTTCATCAACACCAGCAGTTGCTAAAATCTCCTTAGCACGGCTGCGTCCAACCCCATATATATAGGTGAGCGATATAACGCCTCTTTTTTGTTTGGGAATATCTACTCCAGAAATTCTAGCCATAATTATCCTTGTCTTTGTTTGAACCTAGGGTTCTTTTTGTTGATTACGTATAAGCGTCCCTTGCGACGTACAATCTTGCAGTCGGCGCTTCTTTTTTTAAGTGATGCTCTAACTTTCATATTTTAATATCTGTAGGTGATGCGTGCCTTAGTCAAATCGTAAGGAGACATCTCCAATTTTACTTTATCTCCAGGTAATAGCTTGATGTAATGCATACGCATTTTGCCCGAAATGTGTGCCGTTACCACATGTCCATTTTCTAACTCCACGCGAAACATGGCGTTCGAAAGTGCCTCGATGATTTGGCCGTCTTGCTCTATTGCTGCTTGCTTTGCCATTAAATTCCTGCCGTTTTACGTTTACTCCCTGTTTTCATTAATCCATCATAATGACGGTTAAGCAAATAGGCGTTAATTTGCTGAATGGTGTCAATTGCGACGCCTACCATAATAAGGAGCGAAGTTCCACCATAAAATAATGCCCAACCTTGTTGCATCCCAAACAAATGATATACAACAGCAGGTAACACCGCCACAGCCGCCAAAAATAACGAACCGGGGAAAGTAATCTGTGACATAATGCGGTCTAAAAAATCAGCTGTCTCAGTTCCTGGGCGAACACCTGGAACAAAACCACCGCTTCGTTTTAAATCGTCTGCCATCTTGTTTGTAGGCACCGTGATAGCTGTATAAAAATAAGTAAATACAATAATGAGTACTGCAAACAATATGTTGTACCACAGCCCAAAAATGTCTGAGAATGAAGCTTGCAACCACTGGCCTACCGTACTATCGCCTGCCAAACGACCAAGAGCCGCAGGAGCAAACATAAGTGCCTGTGCAAAAATAATAGGCATTACGCCTGATGCATTAAGTTTAAGTGGAATGTATTGACGAGATCCGATTTGATTTTTATCGATTCCTCCTGAAGCCGTTCTTCGTGCATATTGTACTGGAATTTGACGCACTGCCATAACCAGTAAAATACAAATAGCATTAATCGCAATCCAAACAATGGTCTCGATTAAAATAACAATAGGACCACCGTTGTTTTCTGTTACTCTAGAAACAAATTCCTGTGCAAATGACATAGGAAGGGTCGCCACAATACCTACTGTGATCAATAGCGAGATACCGTTCCCAATTCCTTTATCTGTAATTTTTTCTCCCAACCACATAGCAAAAACCGTTCCTGTGACAAGAATAATTACTGAAGGTACCATAAACCCAATTCCTTTTCCAAGGATAAATGCAGACTCTGGAACTCCTAATGCGCTTAGTGAGTACAAGTAAGCTGGTGCTTGGAATACACAAATAGCAATCGTAAGCCAACGCGTAATCTGATTGATTCTACGACGTCCACTTTCTCCTTCTTTCTGTAATTTTTGCAAATAGGGAATAGCAATACCCATAAGTTGCACAACGATAGAAGCTGAGATATAAGGCATGATTCCCAAAGCGAATACAGAAGCGTTTGCAAAAGCACCTCCTGTGAACATATTCAATACACCAAGTAATCCACCACCACCAGTTCTGCTGGAGAGTTCAGATAGTTGTACAGGATCAATTCCGGGAAGCACTACTTGCGCACCAATACGATACACAACTAGTAATCCTAGCGTAATCCCAATACGGGTTTTAAGCTCCTCTATTTTCCAAATACTCGATATGACTTCTAAAAATCGTTTCATTTGTTACAGCGTGATAGCCTCACCTCCAGCAGCCTCAATAGCCGCTTTTGCTGATGCCGTAAATTTGTGGGCACTTACTTTTAGTTTAGACGTTAATTCTCCGCGACCTAAAATTTTAACCAAGTCATTCTTTCCAACTAAGCGTAACGAAATCATCGTTTCAACGTCTAAAGTAGACTTAATTTTCTTTCCATCAACAAGTGCTTGGAGTTTATCCAAGTTGATTCCCGCATATTCTTTACGGTTAATGTTGGTGAATCCAAATTTTGGCACACGGCGTTGAAGTGGCATTTGTCCTCCTTCAAAACCAATTTTTTTCGAGTAACCAGAGCGTGATTTTGCCCCTTTGTGACCGCGTGAAGCCGTACCACCCGTTCCAGAGCCTTGTCCTCTTCCTAAGCGTTTGCTTCCGCCTTTTACTGCGCCTTTTGCTGGCTTTAAGTTTCCTAATTCCATATTATGCGTTTTGGACGGTTACCAAATGTTTTACTTTGTTAATCATGCCTTGAATTACGGCTGTGTCGTCGTGCTCTGCAACCTGACCAATACGATGTAAGCCAAGAGCTGCAAGCGTACGTTTTTGATCTTCCGGACGCTTGATGTAACTTTTTACTTGTGTAACTTTAATCTTTGCCATGTCCTTATCCGTTAAAAACTTTATCAAGTGAAATTCCACGTTGCTTGGCTACAGTATTAGCGTCACGCAATTGCAGCAGTGCATCAAAGGTTGCCTTTACCACATTATGCGGGTTGGAAGAACCTTGAGATTTTGAAAGTACATTGTGAACACCAACTGCTTCGAGTACCGCACGAACGGCGCCACCAGCAATTACTCCAGTACCCTCAGATGCAGGTTGGATATAAACGCGTGCTCCGCCATACTTACCTTTTTGTTGGTGTGGTATAGTCCCATTATTGATAGGAATACGAACCAAATTCTTTTTTGCGTCTTCAACAGCTTTTGAGATGGCCTCAGAAACCTCTTTAGATTTCCCAAGTCCTTGACCAACAACACCATTTTCATCACCTACTACCACGATAGCAGAGAATCCAAAAGCACGTCCACCTTTAGTTACTTTGGTTACACGTTGAACACCAACCAATCGATCTTTAAGGTCAAGACCCCCTGGCTTTACAAATTCTACATTTTTATAATCTTGATACATACTTAAAAGTTTAATCCTGCTTCGCGTGCGCCATCAGCAAGTGACTTTACACGTCCGTGATACAAATATCCTCCGCGGTCAAAACGAATGGCAGAAATACCAGCAGCAAGTGCTTTTTCCCCAATGGCTTTCCCTACTTTTTGGGCAAGCTCTGATTTTGTTCCGCTATGCTCAGCAAACACTTTGTCTCTTGATGAGACAGAAGCAAGCGTAACGCCTGTTTCATCGTTTACAATCTGCGCATAAATTTCTTTATTGCTTCTAAAAATAGACATACGCGGCATGTCAGCACTACCAAGTACGGTATCGCGATAGCGCTTTTGAATGCGTTGTCTTCGTTGGGTTTTATTCATTTTCATATCCCTACTTATTATGCAGATTTCCCTGCTTTTCTTCTAATTTCTTCACCTACAAACTTGACTCCTTTTCCTTTGTAAGGTTCTGGCTTACGGAACGAACGAATTTTCGCCGCAATAGAACCGACCAATTGATTGTCATGAGAGCTTAGTTTGATGACTGGGTTTTTACCTTTTTCAGATATCGTTTCTAACTTAACTTCAATAGGCAATTCAAATACAATGTTGTGTGAGAAACCAAGTGCAAGATCTAGTTTTTGACCTTGATTCGAGGCGCGGTATCCAACTCCTACCAATTCCAATTCTTTCGTAAATCCAACAGAAACTCCCTGAATCATATTGGAGATAAGCGCACGATACAAACCGTGTTTCGCTTTGTGAGACTTGCTCTCAGAGGTCCGTGAAACAACCAACTGACCATCTTCTTGCGCAATAGTTACCGAGTCGTAAGACTGTGAAAGCTCGCCTAATTTTCCTTTTACGGTAATCACACCGGGTTGAATGTCAACCGTGACGCCGTCTGGAAGTGCTATAGGATTATTACCAATTCGTGACATAATTCGATTCTTTAAGGTTTAGTGAACGTAACAAAGTACTTCTCCACCTACATTTTCTTTTTTTGCTTGTTTACCCGTCATTACCCCGTGAGACGTAGAAACGATTGCAGTTCCCAATCCATTCAGTACGCGTGGTACTTCATTGGTTGCAACATACTTACGTAATCCTGGTGTACTGATGCGTTCTAATTTTTTAATAACAGGCTCTTTTGTAAGACGGTCATATTTCAAAGCAATTTTGATACTGCCTTGTACCGTATCGTCTTCTTTTTTATAACTAAGGATATATCCTTGGTCAAATAAAATTTTGGTAATTTCTAACTTCAAGTTCGAGGCAGGAACTGAAACCACACGGTGACCAGCGCTATTAGCGTTTCGAATGCGCGTTAGATAATCTGCAATTGGATCTGTATTCATAATATTATTCGTTTACCAGCTAGCTTTTTTAACTCCAGGGATAAGTCCTTTGTTTGCCATTTCACGGAACATCACGCGTGAAAGACCAAACTGACGCATATATCCTTTTGGACGACCTGTTAATTTGCAACGGTTGTGCGTGCGCACCGGCGATGCATTTTTTGGTAATTTTTGCAAGGCCTCATAATCTCCAGCTGCTTTTAGTGCAGCACGCTTCTCAGCGTATTTGGCTGTAAGTTTTGCTCTTTTGACCTCACGGGCCTTCATTGATTCTTTTGCCATACTAGTTTTTCTTAAAGGGCATGCCCAATTCGTTCAACAATGATTTTGCTTCTTTATCTGTATTCGCTGAGGTAACAAACGTGATATCCATACCCGAAATTTTATGTACTTTATCGATGTCTATCTCAGGAAAAATAATTTGTTCTTGGATTCCAAGGTTATAGTTACCACGACCATCAAAGCCATCGGCTTTTACCCCCTGGAAATCACGTACACGTGGGAGTGCAGCTGTAACCAATCGGTCAAAGAACTCATACATTTTATCGCCTCGCAACGTAACTTTAGCTCCAATGGGCATTCCCTTACGTAGTTTAAATGTTGCCACGTCTTTTTTGGAAAGCGTTGGTAATGCTTTTTGACCCGAAATCATGGTTAGCTCATCTACTGCATGATCTACTAATTTTTTATCCGCAACAGCAGCACCAACGCCACGGCTCAGCACAATTTTTTGAAGTTTTGGTACTTGCATTACATTCTTGTATCCAAATTCCTCAGAAAGTCGAGGTGTCACTCGCTCTTTGTATTCGGTTTTAAGTCTTGGTTGGTAACTCATCTTAAATAGCTTCATTAGTTTTACGTGCCACACGTACTTTCTTTCCCTCTTCCATACGATATCCAACACGAGTTGTTTGACCGTCAGCAGTGATTAATGAAAGATTTGAAATAGCAATGGGCGCTTCTTTTTCAACAATGCCTCCTTGAGGATTTTCTGCATTGGGTTTGGTGTGACGCTTAACTACGTTTACACCGGAAACAATTGCTTTGTTCTTTTCGCGAAGTAGTGAAACAATTTCACCCTCAGTACCCTTATGATCGCCAGCAATCACACGTACTTTATCTCCAGATTTAAATTTTATCTTACTCATAATTATAATACTTCAGGAGCTAAGGAAATTATTTTCATAAACTTACGATCTCGCAGCTCACGCGCTACAGGACCAAATACACGTGTACCGCGCATTTCGCCTTGTGCATCTAACAGCACACAAGCATTCTCGTCAAAACGAATATATGATCCATCGGGACGGCGAATTTCTTTTTTAGTGCGCACTACAACTGCAGTGGACACTTGTCCTTTTTTAATCGAGCCGTTAGGTGTGGCTTCTTTTACCGTAACCACAATCTTATCTCCAATAGACGCATACCTGCGCTTTGTACCACCTAAAACGCGGATGGTAAGCACTTCTTTGGCGCCTGTATTGTCGGCAACTCTAAGTCTTGATTCTTGTTGTAACATTACTTTGCTCTTTCAATAATTTCAACCAAACGCCAGCACTTTGATGCGCTCATTGGGCGTGTTTCCATAATTTTTACTGTATCTCCGATATTGCAATCGTTTGTTTCATCGTGTGCTACGTACTTTTTCGTTTTCAAAACGAACTTTCCGTACATGGGATGTTTCACGCGTTTTACTTCGGATACTACAATAGATTTTTGCATTTTGTTGCTTGTCACAACCCCGATGCGTTCTTTACGTAAATTTCTAGTTTCCATATTACGCTTGTTCTAAATTTCGTTTTGTTAATGCTGTTTTAATACGTGCAATGGTTCTTCGCTGCTCACGTATAGAGATTGGATTCTCTAATGGAGACAGGGCGTGCGTTGCACGAGCACTTTCGTAGCTTTTTTGAAATGCTGTAAGCTTTTCATTAAGCTCTTCTACCGATAATTCATTAATCTCTGTCTGTTTCATACCTAATGCTTATGCTTCGAAATCGCGAGCAATAATAAACTTTGTTTTAACTGGTAGTTTTTGGGCTGCTAATCGCAATGCTTCTTTAGCAACATCAATTGGCACGCCTGAAATCTCAAACATAATCCGACCTGGCTTTACTACAGCTACATAATGATCTAGAGCTCCCTTTCCTTTACCCATACGAACCTCAAGAGGTTTTTTAGTAATAGGCTTATCCGGGAAAATTTTAATCCACAACTGTCCTTCACGTTTCATGTATCGTGTGGCTGCAATACGCGCAGCTTCAATCTGGCGTGAAGTGATAAACTTGGAGTCAAGTGCCTTGATACCAAACATCCCATTCGATAATTCGTGTCCGCGCTGCGATAGGCCTTTCATGCGGCCTTTCTGCATTTTACGGTGTTTTGTTCTTTTCGGTTGTAACATGACCTAAACTTTATTTTCTACGACGAGGATTACGTCCTCCGCGTTTTTCATTTTTTCCTTTAGCAGCACCCAAACTCATACCCACTAGTGGAGATAGTTCGCGCTTACCATAAACTTCACCTTTCATAATCCACACTTTGATACCCAAACGACCGTAGGTAGTATGAGCTTCTACAAGTGCATAATCAATATCTGCACGGAATGTCGATAATGGAATACGTCCATCTTTATAACTTTCGGAACGTGCCATCTCAGCCCCGTTTAGACGACCTGAAATTTGAATTTTAATCCCTTCTGCGTTCATACGCATTGCAGCAGCAATAGCCATTTTAATGGCACGACGATATGAAATACGACTTTCAATCTGACGTGCAACACTTGCTCCAACTAGTTGTGCTTCAAGCTCTGGACGCTTGATTTCAAAAATGTTCAATTGAACTTCTTTGCTCGTAATCTTTTTAAGCTCTTCTTTTAGCTTATCTACTTCTTGACCACCTTTACCAATAATAATTCCCGGGCGAGCTGTTGTAATGGTGATGGTAACAAGTTTGAGCGTGCGCTCAATAATCACACGCGAAACGCTTGCTTTAGCAAGACGTGCATGTACATAGCGACGGATTTTGTCGTCTTCGGCTAGTTTATCGCCATAGTCGTTGCCTCCGTACCAGTTAGACTCCCATCCGCGGATGATCCCTAATCTATTTCCTATTGGATTTGTTTTCTGTCCCATATTCGGTGTTAGCTTTGCGCGTTATCTTTAGCTCCTAGCACGAGTGTCACGTGGTTTGAGCGTTTTCTAATTCGATGACCTCTTCCTTGTGGAGCGGGACGCAAGCGCTTAAGCATGGTACCACCATCCACTCGGATTTCTTTTACATAAAGACCTGCCTTTTCAACGTCAGCGTCTTCGTTTTTGGCTTGCCAGTTGGCAATAGCCGATAGTAATAGTTTCTCTAAACGACGAGATGATTCTTTTGCGCTAAAACGCAAAATAGACAACGCCTTTTCTACGCCTTCCCCTCGAATCAAATCTGCCATAAGGCGCATTTTACGTGGCGATGTTGGGCAATCGTTTAGCTTTGCAAAAGCAATATGCTTTCGGCTTTCTTTTAGCTGTGCTGCAGTTTCTCTTTTACGAACTCCCATGGCTTATTTTTTTCCTTTATTTTTTGCTCCAGCATGACCACGAAACGAGCGGGTTGGTGAAAACTCACCAAGCTTATGCCCCACCATGTTCTCGGTTATGTATACAGGTACAAACTGACGACCGTTGTGTACGGCAATAGTTTGACCAACAAAATCGGGTATAATCATAGAGGCACGTGACCAAGTTTTGATTACAGCTTTTTTACCTGAATCAGAATTTGCTTGTACTTTTTTTACCAAGCTATGGTGTACGTAAGGTCCTTTTTTTAGTGATCTAGCCATTGCTTATTTTTTTCTACGTTCAATTATGTACTTGTTAGACGCCTTGTTCTTATTACGGGTACGGTATCCTTTTGCAGGAATGCCATTACGCGAACGCGGATGTCCTCCTGAGGCACGTCCTTCACCACCACCCATTGGGTGATCTACTGGGTTCATCACAACAGGGCGCGTTCTTGGACGACGACCTAACCAACGGCTGCGGCCCGCCTTTCCAGAAACCACTAGCTGGTGATCCGAATTTGAAACAGTACCAATCGTAGCCAAACATGTTGTTAAAATCATACGTGTTTCACCAGATGGTAATTTGATTGTTGCGAACTTTCCATCACGAGCCATAAGCTGCGCAAATGCCCCTGCACTACGGGCAATAGTTGCCCCTTGTTCTGGGTGAAGCTCAATACAGGAAATAATAGTACCCAACGGAATGTTTGCCAATGGCATCGCATTTCCAATCTCGGGTTGTACTTTTTCACCAGAAACCACTTCTTGGCCAACCTTAAGTCCAGCCTGGGCAATGATGTAACGCTTTTCGCCATCGGCAAACTGCGTAAGGGCAATAAAAGCAGATCGATTAGGATCATACTCAATAGTTTTAACCTCAGCAGGAGCGTCAAAACGGTTGCGCTTAAAATCGATAATACGGTAGCGTTTTTTGTGTCCACCACCAATGTAGCGAGACGTCATGCGACCGCTGTTGTTACGACCACCTGAACGTTTTTTCGGAGTAAGCAAGCTTTTCTCCGGCTTATCAGTAGTAATGGCGTCGTTTCCATTTACTACTCTACCGCGCTGTCCAGGAGTTATAGGTTTAAGTTTTCTAACTGACATCCTATCTAATTATAAATTACTGTAAAAATCAATGTTTTCTCCCTCAGCTACTTCCACAACTGCGCGTTTGGTAGCGTTGGTCTTCGAATGCTGAATACCATTTTTGGTATAGCGTGATCGTCTTTCTGGTCCGTAGTTAAGTGTACGCACTTTTTCTACGGTTACACCGTAAGCAGCCTCAACCGCTTTTTTAATTTCAACCTTATTTGCTTTTGGGTTTACCAAAAACGTATAACGATTGCGCAACTCGCTTTCGCGGGTTGCTTTTTCGGTAATTATGGGTTTTAGCAAAATACTCATCGTGTATTATTTACTCAGATTAGCTTCAATGGCAGCTACGGCACTTTCTGCAAGAACCAAATGCTGCGCATTCATAATTTTGTATGTATTCAACTCATCGTTTGTTAGCACTTCGGTGGAAGTAAGGTTTCTACCTGACAAATACACATTTTGGTTAGGTGAACCCAAAACCCAAAGTGATTTTTTATCGGCAACTCCCAATGCACTTAGTGCCGCTTGGAACGATTTTGTTTTTGGTGCATCAAACTGGAAGTCTTCGACAACCGTAATGCTTTTTTGTTTTGCTTTCAGGCTAAAGGCAGATTTACGTGCTAAACGTTTCACGTTCTTATTCACCTTTTGGTTGTATGACCGAACACGAGGTCCAAACACACGTCCACCACCACGAAATAACGGGTTTTTAATACTACCCGCACGAGCAGTACCTGTTCCTTTTTGTTTCTTAATCTTTCGCGTACTTCCTACAATCTCAGCGCGTTCTTTCGCCTTGTGTGTTCCTTGACGCTGGTGTGCTAAATATTGCTTTACATCCAAATAAACGGCATGCTCGTTAGGCTCAACACCAAAAATAGACTTGTCTAGCGCAACCGTGCGTCCAGTATCTTTTCCGTTAATATCAACTACTGCTACTTTCATTACTTACGAATTAAAATGAACGCATTTTTGTGACCAGGCACACACCCTTTAACCACAATTAAGTTTTTCTCAGGAACTACTTTAAGCACACGTAAATTTTGTACGGTTACTTTTTCGTTCCCCATCTGTCCAGCCATGCGCATGCCCTTGAATACACGTGCTGGATATGAAGCAGCTCCAATAGAACCTGGAGCACGTAGACGGTTATGCTGACCGTGTGTGGCTTGGCCAACACCACCAAATCCGTGTCGTTTTACAACACCTTGAAATCCTTTTCCTTTAGAAGTACCTGTGATATCCACAAACTCTCCCGCAGTAAAATGATCAACCGAAATGGTATCACCAAGATTATACTCCTCTTCAAATCCTTGAAATTCTACAAGCTTACGCTTTGGCGCAGTGCTTGCTTTTTTGAAATGACCGCTTGCTGCTTTTGTTACATTTCGTTCTGCTTTGTCATCAAAACCTAACTGTAATGCATCGTAGCCGTCAATTTCTTTGGTACGAACTTGAGTTACCACGCATGGACCCGCTTCAATAACGGTACAGGGAAGATTCTTCCCATTCTCGTCAAAGATGCTCGTCATACCAATTTTTCTACCTATTAAACCAGACATAATCTGAAATGTTTACTCCCTTTGGGTGTTATACTTTAATTTCTACTTCTACGCCGCTAGGCAACTCTAACTTCATCAAAGCATCAATGGTCTTAGATGAAGAACTATAAATATCCAACAAACGCTTGTACGAGCTTAGCTGAAACTGCTCACGCGATTTTTTATTAACGTGTGGCGAACGCAACACCGTAAAAAGCTTTTTGTGTGTTGGTAACGGGATTGGACCTGTTACCACAGCACCGGTTGACTTTACGGTTTTCACAATTTTCTCAGCAGAGCGATCTACCAAATTGTGGTCGTACGATTTAAGTTTAATTCTAATTTTTTGACTCATCGTAAATGATTTAAGCTTTTTGTCCTTTTACCTCAGCTATTACTGCCTCGGAAATGTTAGACGGTGTTTGTTCATAGTGTGAAAACTCCATAGTAGAAGTTGCACGACCAGATGAAAGTGTACGCAATGATGTAACATAACCAAACATTTCTGAAAGCGGTACGTTGGCTTTAACTACCTTCGAACCTGCACGATCGTCCATGCTGTTTACTTGTCCGCGACGACGGTTAAGATCACCAACAATATCACCCATGTTTTCCTCGGGCGTAAGTACCTCTAATTTCATTATCGGTTCCATAATAACGGCACCAGCTGCTTTCGCTGCTGACTTATAACCCATTTTGGCAGCCAATTCAAACGAAAGTGAATCGGAATCCACAGGGTGGAAAGAACCGTCTGTCAATGTTACCTTAATAGCATCTATTTCAAAACCAGCTAATGGCCCATTGGACATGGCTTGTTTAAAGCCTTTTTCAACAGATGGGATATATTCTTTTGGAACGTTACCCCCTTTAATTTTATTTACAAACTCTAAACCTGATTTACCCTCTTCAGCTGGCTCAAGGGTAAATACAATGTCTGCAAACTTACCACGACCACCCGATTGTTTTTTGTACACTTCACGGTGATCTGTAGAATCTGTAATTGCTTCTTTGTACTCTACTTGAGGTTGACCTTGATTTACATCAACCTTAAACTCACGTCTAAGACGATCAACAATAATATCAAGGTGAAGCTCACCCATTCCAGATATAATAGTTTGACCAGAAGCCTCGTCTGTTTTGACCTGGAACGTTGGATCTTCCTCTGCAAGTTTGGCAAGTGCCATACCTAATTTGTCAACGTCTGCTTTTGTTTTTGGCTCAACCGCAATACCGATTACAGGATCAGGAAAGTCCATACTTTCTAAAATGATAGGAGACTTTTCTGCAGAAAGCGTATCACCCGTCTTGATATCTTTAAATCCTACAGCTGCACCAATATCACCAGCTTCAATAAAGTCAATGGAGTTTTGCTTGTTGGCATGCATCTGATAGATACGAGAAATACGTTCTTTATTCCCAGAACGATTGTTCAATACATAAGAACCTGCATCCAAGCGACCAGAATATGCGCGGAAAAATGCCAAACGACCAACAAATGGGTCTGTAGCAATTTTAAACGCCAACGCAGCAAAAGGATCGTTAACTGAAGGCTTACGAGAAATTTCGTTACCAGAATCTGGATCCGTACCTACAATCGCCTCTTTATCTTCAGGAGATGGTAAATAGCGACAAACTGCATCTAACAAAAACTGAACACCTTTGTTTTTAAATGCAGAACCACAAATCATTGGAATAATGCTCATGTCTTGCGTAGCTTGACGCAAAGCCTCGTGCACCTCATCTTCAGTGATGCTGTCTGGATCTTCAAAATATTTTTCTAAAAGATTTTCGTCATACTCAGCAACAGCTTCGATAAGCTCGCCACGGAATTTTTCGACATCTTCTTTCATGTCTTCTGGGATATCTACTACATCAAAAGTAGCACCCATGTTTTCCTCATGCCAGATGATAGCACGGTTTTTCACCAAGTCAACGCAACCTCTAAAGTCATCTTCGTCACCAATAGGAAGGACAATCGGTACGGCGTTAGACTTTAACATCTCACGAACTTGCGTACAAACATTAAGGAAGTTTGAACCCTGGCGATCCATTTTGTTAACAAAGCCCATACGAGGCACTTTATAATTATCTGCCAATCTCCAGTTCGTTTCTGATTGAGGTTCTACACCATCAACAGCAGAAAATAAAAACACAAGTCCGTCTAATACACGAAGTGAACGGTTTACTTCAACTGTAAAGTCAACGTGTCCGGGTGTGTCAATAATATTAAAATGATAGGGTTTAGCGCCGTCCACAGGCTTCCCTTGATCTGTTGGGAATGTCCACTCACAAGTAGTTGCTGCAGAGGTAATGGTAATACCACGTTCTTGTTCTTGCTCCATCCAGTCCATTGTAGCCGCACCATCGTGCACCTCACCAATTTTGTGGCTCACACCCGTGTAGTATAAAATACGCTCGGTGGTAGTGGTTTTACCAGCGTCAATGTGCGCTGCAATTCCAATGTTACGTGTATATTTTAAATTTCTTGCCATGATTGTTATGCTGCGTGTTTAGAATCTAAAATGTGAAAAGGCTTTATTTGCTTCTGCCATTTTGTGGGTATCAGTGCGTTTTTTCACGGCGGCACCTTCTTCTTTTTCGGCAGCAATAATTTCGGCAGCAAGTTTTTGCGCCATAGATTTTTCGTTACGCTTACGTGCATATCCGATCAGCCATTTCATGGCCATGGAGATTTTTCGGTCTGGACGAATTTGCATTGGAATTTGAAAGGTAGCACCGCCCACACGGCGACTGCGTACTTCCACATGTGGCATTACGTTTGAAAGCGCATCTTTCCAAATTTGGAGGGCATCTTTCTCTTCGTTTTGATTTTTTGAATCTACGATATCAATGGCATCGTAAAATATTTTGAATGCTACGGATTTTTTCCCGTTCCACATCAGGTTGTTGACAAAACGCGTGACCAGTTGGTCATTAAATCGCGGGTCGGGAAGTAGAGGGCGTTTTTTCGCCTGTCTTTTTCTCATATTCTGGGTTTGAGTGGTTCAAGCAAGCTTGAACGTCATGTTACATTATCGCTACTATTACTTTTTAGGTCGTTTGGCACCATACTTGGATCGACGCTGCAAACGGCCTTCGACACCTGCGGTGTCAAGCGCACCACGAACAATGTGGTAGCGAACACCAGGTAAATCTTTTACACGACCTCCACGTACAAGTACGATAGAGTGTTCTTGTAAATTATGACCTTCTCCTGGAATATAGGCGTTAACCTCGTTCCCATTTGTTAGGCGAACCCTAGCCACTTTCCGCATGGCGGAATTTGGTTTCTTTGGTGTTGTAGTGTACACACGTGTACATACTCCACGGCGCTGCGGACATGAGTCCAAAGCAGCAGATTTGCTCTTTTTTGTGAGGTCCTTACGGCCTTTACGAACTAGTTGCGATATAGTTGGCATACGTTATACTTACTTTATTCCTTCAATTAAAGGGCTGCAAATGTAATATAATTTTTTACGCTATCAAACACTGTTATGTAATTTTTTAAGACGATTTAAACTACTGAAACGTTTAACCATATAAACGCCTTTATACATTTTGAATTAAAAAGCAATACGCACAATTCACTATGTTATTACATCTTCCGTGCGTAGTTTTGTTGCCAATATGCCAAAAAACCAAAACGAGTTTGTCACTTTTTTTGAAGCACTAGTTGCCAAAGAGCTTCCATTTGTGTTATTTCGATTGCCAAAAACACAAGAGATAGTGCTCTATCAACAACGAGACAGCACGCATCATCGAAGCAAAACACTAACTGAAAATGGCTTTGTGTTTGCTCCTTTTCAAGCCAAAGAATCTTACACCTACATTCCCAATCAATTGGAAACACGTTTTGTTGTTCTCCAAAACCCTATACCCTATTTAGCAAACAACACGGTTCAGGCACAAAACAAGTCCTATTATATGGAGTTGATTGATGCTGCAAAAAAGACTATTACGCAAAGCAGCCTTCAAAAGGTGGTCGTTTCTAGGGAGCATAAACAAGACTTTTCTGGATCAATTGCTGCATCATTTTTAAAACTCACACACGCCTACCCCAACGCAATGGTCTACTATTGGTCACATCCACACACCGGCGACTGGATGGGTGCAACACCCGAGACTTTGTTGGATATTCAAAATGGAGTGTGTAAAACTATGGCCTTGGCGGGTACATTTCCATTTGATGAAAACAAAGAACCAAGCTGGACTTCCAAAGAATTAGATGAGCAACAAATGGTAACAGATTTCATCCAAACTCAACTGCAACGAATTTTCTCGAAAGACAGCATCTACGTATCGCCCACCTACACGAAGCGCGCAGGAAATTTAGTGCATTTATGCGCCAATTTCGAAGTGCCACTAGGTAAGGCAACGGCACTGGATATTGTGCGCTTATTACACCCTACACCTGCCGTAGCGGGTGTGCCAGTAAAAGAGAGCTTAGCATTTTTGTCTAATTACGAAAGACATGACCGCAAGTATTACGCAGGAATTTTGGGACCAATTGCCAATAACAGCGTAAACCTTTTTGTAAACTTGCGTTGCGCAGAAGTAACCCAGAATCAAATTACATTGTATGTAGGAGGTGGAATTACCGCAAAAAGTCATCCTGAAATGGAGTGGACAGAAAGTCAACGCAAAGCAGAAACTTTGCTGAACGTATTGTAACTGTTTGCTAATTAGCACACTCATTTGCTGTTTTGTACCTTTGCAAGGCTATGAATTTGGATGCCCAAACACATCAAATGCGATATACCGAAATTCCGCTGCCACAGGCTGTAGTACATTATTGCGTGCAATATAAAATTCAGCATGTGATTATTTCTGCAGGTTCTAGAAATGCGCCCTTAACAAATGGCTTTGTTGAGCATTCTTTTTTTATCACCTACAGCGTAGTTGACGAGCGGGCTGCCGCTTTTTTTGCTTTGGGTATTGCCCAACAATTGGGAAAACCCGTGGCATTGGTTTGTACTTCAGGCTCAGCATTATTAAACTATTATCCTGCCGTGGCAGAAGCGTTTTACAGCGAGCTTCCTTTGGTTATTCTATCAGCAGATCGCATGCCACACCGCGTAGATATCGGCGATGGGCAAACTATTCAGCAAGAGGGGGTTTTTGGTCCGCACTTAATCGGATCGGCCACATTAAAACCAGATGTATCTCATGCTACAGAGGCGTTATTAGCAAGTAATAAGCAACCTTATTTTGAAGCAAAGCCTTCGCAAAAAGAAATTGATGCGCTTCAGCAAAAACACCTAGCGCATAATATTAAAGAACTTCAGCGTATTTTCACGATTGCGGCTACCGCAAATGGCCCTGTGCATGTAAATATTCCTATGGAAGAGCCGCTTTACGGCATGACAACTACGCCTATTGCTTTTCCAAAAGTTCCTGCGTTGAAAACACCTACAGTCGAAACTGATTTTGAGCTGTTAAAATCTGCTTGGAAAAACGCAAAGCGCAAGATGATTTTGGTGGGTGTTGCCAAACCAAATGCTGGTTTAGCGAACGCCTTAACTAATTTATTAGAAGATCCTAGTGTGCTTGTGCTTACCGAAAAAACCTCTAATTTTTCGCATCCCGCAGCGATTGATGCGATTGATTGCCTTATGGCGCCCTTAGAGCTTGAACAAAACGGAGGCGAGGCAGAACTAAAGCCCGACTTATTACTGACTTTAGGAGGCATGATCGTGTCCAAAAAAATCAAATTCTTTTTGCGAAAGCATCAAGCTTTAAACCATTTTCACATTGATCAAACCAAGGCAAACGACACCTTTTATTACCTGTCACAACACATCCATGCGCCTGCTGAAAATATTCTTACTGCATTGACTGAAATAAGCACCACCAAAAGTGATTATCAATTCAATATTTTGTCACGCTATCGCAATTACTTACAAAAAGGAAAGGGATATCTATCCAAAATTCCTTTCTCAGATTTACGTGTTTTTGAGCTTATTACCCAAGCACTTCCACAAAACACACACCTACAAGTAGCAAACAGCTCGCCTATACGTTACATACAACTTTTCGATTTACCCAAAGGAACTGACGTATTTTGCAACCGCGGGACAGCCGGAATTGATGGCAGTACCGCTACAGCAATGGGCGCAGCCCAAATCAACACCAAGCAACTGGTATTTATTACAGGAGATTTAAGTTTCTTTTACGACATCAATGGGTTGTGGCATACCTACATACCTAATCACGTTCGTATAATTGTTATCAACAATCAAGGGGGCGGTATATTTAGAATTTTACCTGGCGAAAAAGACAGCCCCAAATATGACACCTACTTTGAAACCATTCACGACCGTAGGGCTAAAGACGTGGCAAAAACATTTGGATTTACGTACAATCATGTACGAACAGGTTGGGCACTAAAACAAGCACTCCGCCAATTTTTCCGCCCATCCCGTAAACCAAAAATTTTAGAAATTTGTACTCCTCGAAAATCAAACGACACCGTGTTGTTGGACTATTTTAGAGCAATGGCAAACACAAAGAAATAAATGAACACAATGAGAAACTGGGAAACCATAAAAGAGTATAGCGACATCCGCTTTGAATTTTACAAAGGCATTGCTAAAATTACAATCAACCGCGAAAAGGTTTACAATGCCTTTCGCCCCGAAACGAATAATCAAATGTTAGAAGCCATGGACGTTTGCCGGGAGAGAGAAGACATAGATGTAGTGGTGTTTACAGGTGCCGGTGAAAAGGCTTTTTGCAGCGGTGGCGATCAAAATGTTAAAGGAGTAGGCGGTTATGTGGGCGAGGACGGCGTACCACGACTGAACGTGTTGGATTTGCACAAAAAAATCAGAGAAATCCCAAAACCTGTGGTTGCCATGGTAAACGGCTACGCCATTGGCGGTGGGCATGTACTGCATGTGGTGTGTGATCTTACCATTGCCAGTGAAAACGCCATCTTTGGGCAAACAGGTCCTAAGGTTGGTAGTTTTGACGGCGGATTTGGCTCGTCTTATTTGGCACGCCATGTAGGGCAGAAAAAGGCACGTGAAATATGGTTTCTATGCCAACAGTACTCAGCACAAGAAGCCTTAGAGATGGGCTTAGTTAATAAGGTCGTTCCACTTGCTGATTTGGAAGACACTACTGTAGAATGGTGTCAGATTATGCAACAGCGCAGTCCGTTGGCGCTACGTATGCTCAAACGATGTATGAATGCCGAACTGGATGGGCAACACGGGTTAATGCAACTAGCAGGAGATGCGACGTTAATGTATTACTTGATGGACGAAGCACAGGAAGGAAAAAACGCCTTTTTGGAAAAGCGCGCACCCAACTTCAAACAGTATCCTAAATTCCCATAGTGGCAAAACCCTCGTTGTTTCGCATTTGGATTGCTGCAGCTCGACTGCGAACGCTACCCCTATCGATGGCAGGAATTGTGACGGGCAATGCATTAGCCATTTCACATACTGACTTTTCTTGGGCGCTCTTTGCCGGTACGCTACTCACCGCCGTTACCTTTCAAATTCTATCCAATTTTGCCAATGATTATGGCGATGGCGTAAAAGGCACAGACAACGACAATAGGGTTGGGCCAAAACGGGTACTGCAACAAAAACTACTTTCTAAAAAAGCACTTTTTAACGCCATTGTTCTAATGGGTATTGCGGGATTAATAGTAGCCATGGGTACTATTGCTTTGGCGTTTGGATTGGAAGAAATTCAACGTAGTTTGGTGTTTTTAGGACTTACTATTGCTTCCATTTTTGCGGCTTATAAATACACTGCCGGTAAAGGGGCCTATGGTTATTATGCCCTTGGTGATCTGTTTGTTTTTGTGTTTTTTGGAGGTCTGGCAGTCATGGGATCTTATTATTTACAAACACAGTCATTGCACCCGTCGGTCTGGTGGATGGCGCTTACCATTGGATGCCTTAGTGTGGGTGTGCTAAACCTGAACAACATACGCGATATGGAAAATGACACTGCCATGGGTAAAAAAACCATCGCATCTCTTTTGGGAGGCAATTCAGCTAAAACCTACCACGCCTTACTTTTGCTCACATCAAGTGTATGTTTGTGGATTGGGTTAAAGCCATTTGCCGACTCTTTTTGGCACTACTTCCCTGTTGTCATGGTCATTCCACTTCTATTTCAACTTTACAAAACCCTAAAAACTAGGTCTCCTATCGATTTTGATGTATTACTAAAACCCCTGGCATTGACCACTTTTATACTAAGCCTGCTTGTACTTGTTACACAATTGTTGGTGCAATGAAGGTGCGTTTTAAAAAATACACGCTCAATTTTAAACGCCCCAGCGGAACGTCTAGGGGAGTGTTGCGCCAAAAAGAAACGTATTTTATTGAAATTACAGATGGAAATCGTAGAGGGCTTGGGGAATGTGGGTTGTTTCGTGGGCTTAGTTACGATGACGTGCCTGGTTTTGAGGCGCAACTGGCAGCCGTTTGTAAAGCCTTAGAAGTTGGAGAAGATACCTCTGCGCTGTGCGCCAATTATCCCTCCATACAAATGGGCGTTGAAATGGCACTTTTATCCTTTAACTCCCCTACTCCATTTCAACTATTTAATACGGCATTTAGTCGCGGACAACAACCCATTGCTATAAATGGATTGGTTTGGATGGGTGATGTATCTTTTATGCGCCAGCAAGTGTTTGACAAAATTGATGCGGGATTTGATTGTATCAAGCTAAAAATTGGCGCATTGGATTTTGAGGTGGAGTGTCAATTGTTAGCAGAAATCCGAGAGCGCTATCCCGCCAAGGACGTAACCCTGCGTGTGGATGCTAATGGTGCCTTTTCACCGGATGAGGCGTTGGAAAAATTAAAAATTTTGGCTGAATTCGACTTGCACAGCATTGAGCAGCCCATTGCCGCAGGACAACACAAAGCAATGGCAGATTTATGTGCCAAAACACCTTTGCCCATTGCGCTAGACGAAGAACTTATTGGGGTATTGCAGCACGATGATAAAAGTAGATTGTTGGATAATATCAATCCGCAATACATCATTCTAAAGCCAAGCTTGTTAGGTGGATTTGCTGCATCAGAAGCATGGATTGGCCTAGCAGAAGAACGCCATATTCAGTGGTGGGTTACCAGCGCTCTGGAAAGCAATGTAGGGCTAAACGCCATTGCGCAATGGACTGCCTCGCTGCACACCTCCACGCCACAAGGACTGGGTACAGGGAGTTTGTTTACCAATAATATTGAAAGCCCTTTGGTGGTGGCAAAAGGCATGCTGCACCACAATAATTCCCTAACTTGGGGTTATCGTTTTTAGCATGCAATTCCATCCAAAATTTCGACTTAATGGCAAGGCGTACAGCCAAGACAGCCTGCTTGTAGCAGCTAAAAAATGGCAGTCCTCTGGAGATAATGAACAAAAACAATTGGGGATGTTTATGGAGGAATGGCTTCACGGCAATGATTCCCTAACACTACACACCTCGGGTTCTACGGGTACACCAAAACCATTACTGGTATCCAAAAAATCCATGCAAGCTTCTGCGGAACGAACCGCTGCTTTTTTTGAACTTTCGCCAGGCGATACGGCCTTACTTTGTTTACCCACACACTATATCGCTGGAAAAATGATGCTGGTTCGGGCTCTAGTTATTGGGCTAGAATTGGATGTAATCCCTTCTAAGACATTACTTGACTTAAAAGGTAAAACCTACGATTTTGCAGCACTAATTCCTTTACAAGTCAATGCCTCATTTGAGTTGCTAGGAAACCTAAAAAAGATACTTATTGGGGGGGCGCCTATCCCTACTGAACTACGCAAGGCATTAGCTAAAAAACATCCGCACTGCGTGGAAACTTACGGAATGACGGAAACCCTGACCCATGTGGCTACACGCCCCGTGTGCTATCCGGCTGTTCCATTTAGGGCTATGCCCGGCGTAAAAATTAATGTAAATCACGATAGTTGTTTGCAAATAATGGCCCCTTACATTTCGTCATCGCCCATTTGCACTAACGATGTCGTGGAGCTTTTAGACAATC
>ERZ802827.139-NODE-139-length-39597-cov-9.9911_pt1 | contig 39597 bp, 43 predicted proteins | sample MGYA00345652_ERZ802827 | MGnify/ENA primary metagenome ERZ802827 (study PRJEB30503, sample SAMEA104212372) | marine metagenome | biome: Westerlies Biome; feature: [SRF] surface water layer (ENVO:00010504) within the epipelagic zone...; material: water... | reverse complement strand
AGAAAATAATAGAAAGGTTGATTTTCATTTGCTCTTTTTTAAGACTTTAGAAAAGTTCAAAGACTTCAACAGTATTACCAAAGAAACTCTTATTAAAAAAAGCTTAGAAATTTTTCCTGACAATAGTAAAATTTTAAAATTACATTCAAAAAAAAGAAACTAGAGAACTATGAATAAACTTCTAACATTGCATTTATAAATTTATCAACCTCTTCGCTGGTTCCAGTACTAATTCTACACCAGTCATAAAAAGGAGGAAAAGGCCTTCCCACTCTAACTCCTTTATCTAGCATATCTTTTGATAAATCATCAATATGTTTTTTAGATTCAAAAAAGACAAAGTTAGTGCTTGATTTAACATATTTAAGATCCAGATAGTCTAGTAATTTATATATTTTTTCTTTTTCCTCATTTGCTTTTTTCAACGAGAAAGAGTAAAAGTCTGAGTCTTTTAATGCTTCGTTTGCAGCTGCAACAGCAAGTATATTTGTCTGTGCCATAATCTTATTTCTTCCATATGGAGAGTACTCACCAAATAATTGATCTGCTAATTCTGGTTTCAAAATCAAATATCCAATTCTTAAGCCGGCCATTCCGTATACTTTTGAGAATGTCCTGGAAACTATAACATCTTTTCCTTCTCTTACAAGATAATCCATGGATGGATAATTCTCCTCAGTTATATAGTCATAATAGGCCTCATCGCAAAAGACTATTGTTCTCTCAGAAGCTCTTTCACAAAATTTACTTAATGGATTCTTATCAAGTAAAGTGCCAGTTGGATTATTTGGATTTGCAATAAAAACCATCTTTGTTTTATCATCTATTTTTTTTTCAAGTTCAACAAGATCATATCCTTTATCAGAACCAACAGGCACCCATTTAATTTTCCCACCCATTCCCTCAGCATAACTCATAAGTGCAAGGTAAGTAGGTTGTCCTGCTACTATTTCACCTCCTGCATCTGCTATAGCCAATCCAGTAACTCTAAGTGCTTCATTAGACCCCCCTGTAATTACAATACTTTCAAGAGAAACATTATGTTTTTTTGCTAATGATTTTTGAAGTTCTAAAATATATTCATATGGATATCTACATGCATTGTCAAATGAATCTATAATAGCATTTCTAACTCTTTCTGATGGCCCATACGGATTTTCATTTGAGCTTAACTTAACGATATTTGACAAAGGTCTTGGATTATATTTTTTTATTTCTTCAGCAGTTAAAATTGAAGGTGTAATCATTAGCCCTCCTAAACCAATTGAAGACTTGAACCACTCTCGTCTTGATTGCATAATTATTTATTTTATAATAAATTAAAAAAGAAAGTAATCTTTTCAAAATTTAATCGTTAATTTTCGACATGAATGGATTATTTGATTCAATTGAAACCTTTATAAATCAAATTATAGTTCCATTAAATTGGATAATGTTATTCCTTATTATTGGTGGAGGAATTTATCTAACTATAATCTCCAGAGCAAATCCTTTGTTAAAAATTTCAAATGGATTTAACCTTTTATTAAAAAAAGATGATTCTAATATTGGTATTTCACGGTTTCAAGCTCTATCAGCAGTCTTAGCTGCAACTGTAGGGCTTGGAAACATTTCTGGCGTTTCTATTGCAATTCATCAAGGAGGCCCAGGAGTACTTTTCTGGATGTGGATTACTGCTTTGATTGGAGCAACTATAAAATTTTTCTCATGTTCACTTGCTGTTAGTTTAAGAAAAAAGGATAAAAATGGAGAGTTTTTAGGAGGCCCAATGTACTACATGACTTTGGGAATTAAAAAGTGGGGTAGACCTTTGGCAATTTGGTTTTCAATAGCTGGATTAATAGGGGTGCTTCCTGCGTTTACCGCAAATCAATTAACCCAGTCATATATAGATGTATTAAATCCTAATGCTCTTCTTAATATAGGTGAAGGCAATTGGAAACTAATTATAGGCATAATCTTTACAATATTAACTTCATTTGTAATTTTTGGTGGTCTTAAATCAATAGTAAGTGTAACATCCAGTTTAGTTCCAGTTATGGTAATTTTATATTTTATTTTAGGATTATTTATTTTGATATCAAATGCGAGTGTTGTTCCATCTACATTTGCCCTAATATTTAGTGAGGCTTTTAACTTTAACACTATGGTTCAGGGTGGCTTCTGGGGGCTTATTTTAATTGGTATTCGAAGAGCGGTTTTTTCAAGTGAGAGTGGAGTTGGTCTAGCTCCAATCTATCACGGTCAATCAACATCTAAGAAGGGAACTGATGAAGGTTTGGTTGGTATGTTAGGCCCAATATTAGATACAATTTTAGTTTGTACAATAACGGGTTTAATTATTATTATTAGTGGTGCTTATCTTGAAAGTGATTTAAATGGAATTGTTTTATCTCTTGAAGCCTTTAGATTATTATTCTTTGGCTTTGGAGATTATATTCTAATTATTATGATTTCTATATTTGGAATATCAACACTTTTTACTTATTCATATTATGGAGTTAAATGTTATGGTTTTCTGACAAGTCCTGAAAAAGGCAAGCATTATAATTATGTATATATAGCCGCAATAATTATTTCTTCAATTCTTACAGTTGAAATTGTTATAGGATTAATTGATGTTGCATTTGCATTAATGGCTATTCCTAATATGATTGCAATTATATGTTTAGCAAAAATTGTAACAAAAGAGATGAAATCTAGATCTTGGATCTAATCTACATAATCTATAGGGGGTGGACCTGGATCCAAGAAAGCATCATATTTATAGTCCCCTATTCTTTCATCAAACTCTGCCTTTATCTCTTTTCTTAATTTTTCATCCTTGAAAATATCTACCATAGTCATCCCTAATGCTTTTGCTGCGTGAAGCATTCCTTTGTGGCCAATTGACATTCCTGAACTTGCTACAACAGACCAGGAGTGCCATGGCACACCTTTTGGAGCTGTTGTTGCTGCTAAGCTAACAACAGGAACATTATAACTTACATCTCCAACGTCTGTTGAACCACCCCCAGGACTTGCGAGCGTCTCTCTTAGAGGTCTAATTTTTCCATCAATGCCAACTTTAGGTTTTCCATTATTTTCTTGCATTTCAAATGCAAATTGAATTTCTTCTTGAGAATATTGAATATCTCCTAAAGTTTCTAGATTCTTCTGCATTACCATTCCACCTGTTCTATTTGGAAGTAAATCATGAATACCTGAAATTAACGAAACATTATGATCAACATTTGCCATAATTGCAGCACCACCTGCCATTTTTTTAACTTGATCATAAACAGGAACTAATCCATCTCTTGTTATGTCTCTTACCCTTACCCAAATTCTTGAGTAATCTGGTACAACATTTACTACCTGTCCAGCATCTTGAATATGGTAGTGAATCCTTACGCTTGGTTTAATATGCTCTCGATACGAATTTATCCCATGAGTATAAAGCTCTAATGCATCGGAAGCACTTCTTGCATTCCAAGGGTCTGCAGAAGCATGAGCAGCTTGCCCAGTAAATTCCACCATAAAATCAACTAGTGCTAATGAAGGCTGAACATTTGCCTCGGTATTATCAGCGGGGTGCCAATCCATCACAACATCTACATTATCAAATACCCCTTCTCTTATCATCCAAAGTTTTCCAAAAAACTTTTCCTCAGCAGGAGTCCCAAAATATTTTACAGTTCCGGTTAGACTTCCATTCTCTATTAAATCTTTTATGGCTAAAGCAGCTCCCAAACTGGCTGTTCCAAATAAGTTATGACCACAACCATGTCCGGCACCTCCGTTAACAAGTTCACTTTTATAAGGAACTGTGGTCTGAGATAGACCAGGTAACGCATCGAATTCTCCAATAATTCCAATAACCGGGCTTCCTTCTCCAAAGGTTGCGGTAAATGCTGTTGGCATACCTGCTAAATCAGAATCAACAATAAACCCATTTTTTTTTGCATACTCAATTAAATATTGCGAAGATTTTGCTTCTCTAAACGCAACTTCAGCAGCTTCCCAAATATTATCACTAATGGTTATTAGTTCCTCTGACTTTTGCTCAATAGAGCTAAGTAATTCTTTCTTTAATTTATTTGCGCTCTGTGCATATATGTTTTCGTGAACAAATATTAGTAATAAAAATATGAGAAAATTTTTCATTCGTTAATAATTTAAGGTTTTATTGATAATGTAATTTACAAATAATATTTATTTTCGAATATGAGATTATTTAAAGATATTCAAGGAAATAATGTTGACCCGGTTGACCATACACTTGGTATTTTAAAAGAATATCCTTACGCAAAAATTCATATTGGATCTGACTCACAAAATGTAGGGAAGAAAACAAATTATACAAGTGTTATTGCTTATAGACTGGGAACTAGAGGTGTGCATTATATTTTAAGTAAATCTTCTTGTGAAGCGATAAATGATATATGGAAAAGGCTTTGGTTGGAAGCTGAATATAGTATAAAAGTAGCTGAATGGTTAACAAAGCAAGTTAGTGTTCAGGTCGAAATTGACATGGACTACAACTCTGACGAAAGTTTTAAATCAAATAAACTAATTTCTGCAACTAAAGGTTGGGCAAATTCACTAGGATATAAAGTAAACGTTAAGCCAAACAATCAAATTGCAACCAGAGCAGCTGATTATCATTGTAAGTAGCTATACTAATTGACTAAAAATTTTATCTCCTCCAAATCTTACAACATCAGTTGAAGGAAGCCCTGTCTCTTTTTCTACTTTTTTGATAAATTTCCTAGCAGACTTTTCCGACATCAAATTAGTATTTAATGCAATCCCCACTACTTTTGATTCTGGATAGGTTCCTATGACTGATGCCAACTGCTCATTAAGAGATATGAATTTTTTCAAATCTGGAATTCTAATATTTTCTACAGATCTTAATGTTTGATTTCTGGCAATATGGCATAGAATCATATGTGTTGGACATGCTCCTCGCATCAACGGCAGTGTTGCGGAACTCCCCGGGTGAAGAATTGACCCTTGACCTTCTACAATTATGATATCTTTATCTTTTTGCTCTATTATTGCAGACTCAACTGCACCACATGCATGATCAAGTTTATATGCATCAAGAGGTATCCCTCTTCCAGTAATAGTTATTCCTACTTGACCTGTAGCGACAAACCCTGAATTAATTTTTTTATCTGTTAAGTATGAATATAATTCTAGCCCAACAGTCATTTTACCAGCAGCCATATCTGTTCCTATCATAAGAACTCTTTTATTATTAAGATTAGCGGCTTTAGCTGATCCTACTTTTGGAATAAATTTAGGCACTCTAGTATCCCATATCCATTGGTTTTCTTCTACTATATATTTTGAAAAAGTAGGAGAAACCTGATCATGGAGTCCATTAATTATTGACATTCCTTTCTCTAAAGCTTCTTTCAAAACAATATCCCATGACTTTGGTCTAAGTCCTCCTGATGTTAAAACTCCTAAAAGAAGAACATTACAGCCTAGAGATTTTGCTTCATTTATACTTTTCACTATAGGTATGTTTTTTTGTATTATTGAAACTTCCGAAAGACTTTGTCCAGAAAAAACTGAATCTATAACACATAAGATTTCATTATCTAGATATCTTAATGCACTAATTCCCATTTTCCCATAATCATCGTCTAGACTTGCCTCCATCCAAACTGCAATTTTATCAGTCGATTTTATCATAATATTCTTTTTTTAGATTTGCTCCATGTCCATATTTTGAGTTTGCAATAGTTATACCATTTACCATTTTAGAACCCTCACTTGGATCTGGATCTAAATTATAATGTGAATCAAGATCAACGTAATCTATTATCCCTGATATTGATGCTCCAGCTGATATACTAATAGATGACTCGCTCATACATCCTATCATAGTTTTTAAACTATGTGATTTTGCAACATTCAAGATTTTTATAGCCTCTGTTATACCACCACATTTCATGAGCTTTAAATTTATTCCATCAACATTATGATGGAAATTCGCTACATCCTCTGCAACTCTACAGGATTCGTCAATAAAAATTGGAAGAGGTCTTCCCTTAAATAAGAACTTCAATTTATCTTCATCACCCTCAATTAAAGGTTGTTCAATATATTCAGCTTTTCTCTGGCTTAACCATTTCATCATGAATTGAGCCTCATCAAGACTCCAACCTCCATTTGCATCTACACGTATTGCAACATTTGATTTCCCCGCTGACTCAATAACTTGTGAGTAAATTAACTGATCATATTCTATTCCTTTAGGAGAACCTAACTTTATTTTTAGAGCTTTTACCTGAGGATTAGATAATATTATTTCAACTCGTTCTTTAATTATTTCTGGTGGGTTTATTCCAACAGTTATAGATGAAGGAACTTGTGGTGATGGAAGTCCTAGTAGATCTTTCAATGACATTTTTGCTTCTTTTGCTTTCAAGTCCCATAAAGCAACATCAATTGCAGCCTGAGCACAGGGTGGTATATTTAAATCTTTACACCGCTGATGAACTTCATAAATTGATAAGGTGTTTATGTCTGAATTTATGAGCCTGATTAGATGATCTTTAACCTCCTTGGCTGATGAAGCCCCTTCTGTCTTCCCTGGCGCTGATTCTCCCCAAGCAGTAATTCCATCTTTCTTAATTTCAATAACTAGATTTTGTGACCTGTCATTGACTCCTCTACTTATCTGTAGTGGATATTTTTTTTTAAGATTTACAGTATGAAATTTTATTACCATTCTATCAGCAATGATAATCTAATTTAATGTTTTTATTGATTTTTTTTACTAAAAGCATCTAATGCAGCCCTAGAATAAATTGGAGTTCTGTTACGTCTTGTTATCCATTTAAGTTTACCATTTTCATGATATCTAACCAATGTACTTTCACTTAGACTAAGATATTGAGCGGCTTGTTTGCGAGGAAGATATTTGATGTGATCAGGTAAATTTGAGCTGTCGAATTCAGAAGACATAAGCTCTATAAAACTTCTTTCAATTTGTATATCTTCTTTTTTAACTCTTCTACCATCAAAATATACAGAGCGAACTCCATCTGGAAAATAAATTTGATCAATATGACTCCACTTTTTATTCATTTTTTTAGCTAGCCTATAAAGGTAAAAAAAAAAATAACATTTTTATATAACTGTGCCTTAATATATTATATTAAAAAATTACTATAATTCTTTTGATTACCCCACTCTTTGATTATACTATTATTAGATCTTTTAAATATTACTTATATCAATAGAAAATTAATATATTTAGCTATTCAATCACCATATTCTTAAAAGTATCATGAAACATATTTATTTGATTATCATTATTTTTATTACAACATTTTCTTTTTCACAAGAGGAGAAAATTGCAAAAGCAAAACAAAATGCTATTTCGTCGATGTCTCTAGTAGATGCTCTTTCCACAAGAATTCCTGGTGCGCGAAGAATTACAGATAGAATGGGGAACCAGAACATAGCTCTTAGAGGAAGACAATCTTTTAAAACAGCAGGGGATGAAGTTATATGGGAAATTGATGGTATTATATATAATAACCCACCAGTACTTTACATTGAACAAGTAAAGTATGTTGAAGTTCTAAATGGCGTTTCTGCAACAAATAAATATGGAAGTGAAGGAGCAGCAGGTGTAATAATTGTTAAAACTATTGTTAATGCTAATCAAATAAATAGTCGCAAGAATCTATTGAATACCTCAAATAAAATTGATAGCAATTCCAAAAAAAAGAAAAATAAAAAGAAAAAGAAGGATAAAAAAAGAAAGAAGTCTTAATTTTGTTTTTTAAATATATCAAAGGTGAAAATTGTTATTCATACATTATGCTGTATAATATTATTGGGTTGTAACTCAGGTACTACAAATATTAAAAAAGTTTCTGATTTAGAATCTTTACAACTTAAAACTTCATTTGTAGATTTAAACGAGAAAAATTTGGATCTCTCAGTCTATAAGGAGGGGAAGATTGTAGTAAGTTACTGGGCTACATGGTGTGCCCCATGTATAAAGGAAATGCCAGGAATCAAAAGAGCTGAAGAAATATTAGAGGAACATGGATATACTTTTTTATTAGTTTCTGATGAAACAGTATCTAAAATATCTGAGTTTAAGAACGAATGGAATTTTGATTTCAATTTTTTAAAATCAAGTAAATCATTTGAAACACTTGGAGTATATGCTATGCCTATTTCATATATTTTTGATGAAAATGGTCAAATAATTGAAACTATTGTTGGTGCAATTGAATGGGATTCTGAAGAAATGATTAACAAATTAAAGATGTTATAACATGAAAAAATTTATAATTGCTTTTTTCTTTTTAAGTCTGTTTTCCTGTAATTCTAATGATATTAAAATAGAAGAAATATCTTTTTCATATGAAAACAATAATGCGCAACCTAGCCTAGTTTTAAATAATGATAACTTATCGTTGACTTGGATTTCTAGTGATGAGGATATGAATGCTAGTTTAAATTTCAGACAATTTAAAAATGACGGATGGACTAATCCCATAAAATTGGCAAATGGTTCCGACTGGTTTGTTAATTGGGCTGACTTTCCAACACATGCAATAAGCGGTGATCAAGTTCTAACTAGCTACCTAAAAAAATCTGCCTCCGGTACATATACTTATGATGTTTTTTTAAGTCTACATAAATTATCTGGAAAAAAAGTAAAAGAGGACTTTATATTAAACACTGATGGTTTTAAAGCAGAACATGGTTTTGTTAGCATAGCTGCAAAAAATAATGAAGGGTTTTTTATTAGCTGGTTAGATGGAAGAAATACAGTAGAGAAAGATATGAACGGAAATCACAAACCTATGACTATTAGATTTGCGGAAATTACAAATGCTGGGGATATTATAAATGAGACTGAACTTGATTCATCAGTTTGTGATTGTTGTCAGACATCAATAACATATAGCGAAAAAGGACCTATAGTTGTATACAGAGACAGAAGTGAAGAAGAAGTTCGAGATATATATGTCACACGAAACATCAATTATGGTTGGGAAAGTCCTGTTTCGGTTCATGATGATGGATGGGTAATTTATGGGTGCCCGGTAAATGGTCCTAAAATTGTATCTAATTCTAACAATCTTGCTGTAAGTTGGTTTACTGCCTCTGATGGAAAACCAACGGTTAATCTTTCTTTTTCAGAATCTTTCGGGTCATCTTTTGGTAGCCCAATAAAAATTAATGACCATAATGCTATTGGTAGAGTAGACACAGCCTTCTTAAATGAAAAAGAAGTAATAGTGAGTTATATGGAAGGTGATGATGATGGGACATATTTAAGAATAAAAAAAGTTTCAATAGACGGAAAAGTTTCAGATCCAATTACAGTTTCTAAAATTGATAGTGGAAGAGGTACTGGAGTGCCGCAATTAGAAATACTAGATGACGAGATATTTATTGTTTGGACTGTTTTTGATGATGAAAACAATCAATTAAAAACAGTAAAATTGAATTCTAATGATGTTTAAATTAATAAGAAGCTATTACTTCATAATACTGTTAATAATATTTAGTTGTTCAAATGGACAAAAAAAGGAAGAATATGAAAATGCTGTTATTCTTGAAACTATTGTTCTGCCAAAAATCATAAATGAAACCTCTGGTTTAGAAATTATAAATGAAGTTTTTATAACACATAATGATTCTGGAGGAGAGCCAAGTTTATATTTTTTTAATCTAAATGGTGAGATCATAAATTCTATAAAACTGGAAGAAGAATCTTTTTGGGAAATTTATAATAATGATTGGGAAGATATTACAGCTGATGAAGATTATATATTCATTGCTGATACAGGAAACAATTTTGGTAACAGAGACAATCTAAATATTATAAAAGTTAAAACAAATGATTTTAGTATAGATGGTAAAATTGATATTACCTATGAAGATCAAGAAACATTTATTCCAAGACCAAAGCATAAGTATGATGCTGAAGCATTATTTTTAATTGAAGATAAAATTGCGGTTTTGTCCAAGGACAGAAGCAAACTGCTTACCGATTTATATTTAATTGATAAAGAAAGTAATTTAAAACAAGTACTTAAAAGTAAAATTACATACAATGTCAATTCTTTAATTACAGGCGGTGATTACAATAAAGATATGAGCTTACTTGCACTTGTTAGCTACAACTCAAAAGGAAGCCAATTCTTAATTCTATTTGAAGACTTTAATTTGGAAAACTTAGCTGATAAAAAATTTAGAAAATTTAAAATCCCGCTTGAGAGAGCACAAATTGAAGCGATTAAGATAATTGACAAAAATACGTTCTGGGTGACGTCAGAAGACGAGGGATCAGGAAGTCCATTTTTGTATAAAGTAGGTGTTAAAAAGAAAGACGCTTCTTGAAACCAATTAACAAAAATTTAAAATTTACCTAGCTAAAAAAAGGACAAAGATGACAAGTAAGCGTCTTTTAAATTTATACTTAAAAATACTTTTAATTATCTTAAAATAATTTTAAAGAAAAGTTAAAATTAATGAAGGTTATAACTTAAGCTAATTTTTAAAAATGGGTGCCTCATAGTTCTTTGCATTTCGGTATCCTTAGACATAGAATTAAAAGTGGTAAGAACTTGAAGTTTGTTAAATCGCTTTTGAAATCCAACTTCTATTGTGTTTCTATATTTATTTGAGGTCATTGTGAGCTCAGCGTTTTCATTAAAAAGGCTTCCCTCTAATTTATAATCATGTAGGTAATATTCCTGACTGGTTCCAATATAAAAAGATAAATTATCATATGATTCGTTTATAATATTATCTGATATACTAAACCAACTTAACTCTCCAATTAGAAGTCCAATATTAACGCCTGCCATTTGCTGGTATGTTCCTAGTCTTGAATAAATCTCTGTTGTAATATTTATGTTGTCTTCAAATTTGAAGCCTTTGAAATAATTTGCAACTAGATTTATTTGGAATTGCTGAGGCATCTGAGATTTCCATTCCAGATTTGGTAAATTCAAAACAATATCATGATATAAATTCTGCATTCCTTTAGCCAATGATGCGTTACCTGTTATTCCAAAATTTACTCCATAGGTAAAACTGGAGTAATTAGATAATTGTTTTTGTTTTAATCCCTCCAAAAATAAATAGCCACTGTATGGGTAATCGTATTTATTTGGGTCAGTCTCATATCTACTCGACGGGGTATAAATTAACTGTCCTAATTTAAAATGATTAATAAAGGTTTTTTCTTTTTCAATTTTATAAGATGAGTATGAAAGAAAAATTCCACTTGAGTAATAAAAGTCTCTGTCAAAATAAAGATCATTATCTACATCCAAATTAACCTGTTGTTGAGAATAGCTATAACTTGAAATCATTAAAGCTAGGATAGTCAAAAATCTAAGTGCTGTTTTTTTAGACAATTAAATTAATTTTACTCTAATTTAAACATTATTATTTTTTATGATTAAAATTGAATTAGCTAAAATAGAAGATCTCCAAAGAGTTAAAACGATTGCAGAAGCATGTGCAGCAGACATGATCTCTAAAAATATTTTTCAATGGAATGAAAAATATCCCAGTAGAGATGTGTTTAAAAATGATATCATGAATAATAGCTTATATATATCTAAACAAGGAGATATAATTACTGGGTGTATTGTAATTTCAACTAAAAAAGACCATGTTTACAAAAATATAGATTGGTTATCAAAAGACTATATGAACATATACATTCATAGGCTTGCTGTTCATCCTGACTATCAAAAAAAGGGAATTGGAAAATCATTGATGACTTTTGCAGAAGAATATGCTAAGATTAATGATTTCAAATCAATTAGGCTTGATACTTTTAGCAAAAATATCAGAAATAATAAGTTCTACAAATCAAGAAATTATAATCAACTTGGAAATGTCTTTTTTCCAATGCAAAGTGAGTACCCATTTCACTGCTATGAGAAGATTATTGACTAGAATCCTAATTCTTCTAAATCTTTCTTCTTCTCTGAGCTTTCTATATTTAAATTCTCACAATCTAACGGGATTGAAACTATTTCGGGGACAGGAAAATCTTCTTTAGAAATTCCTAATTCTGGGTTTAAGTAAGCTTTTTTCATGAACTGACCCCAAATTGGCAATGCCATTGTAGCTCCTTGACCAAATGCAATATCATCAAAATGTACAGCACGGTCTTCTCCTCCGACCCAAACACCAGTGACTAAATTTGGGACCATTCCCATAAACCAACCATCGCTTTGATTTTGTGTCGTTCCCGTTTTACCTGCAATTGCATTTTCAAAAGCGTATGGATAACCTGTAATTAGATTTTTATATATATAATTAGTCTCTTCTAAGCCTGAATGTCTCAACCTTCCACCTGATCCATACTTTGTAACACCTTCCATAAGGTTAACTGTTACATAAGCTGCTTCTTCACTCAGAACATCTGTTGTTTCAGGAATTACCTCAAACAACGGTACTCCATTCTTATCTTCAATTCTAGTAATGAAAATAGGCTCTATATAGATTCCTTTATTAACAAAGGTACTGTATGCTCCTACCATTTCATAAAGGCTAATGTCTGGTGTTCCAAGAGCTATTGAAGGAACTTCTGGTAGATATGAATTAATTCCCATTTTTTTCATTAGTGTTACAACTGGCTTTGGACCCACTTGATCCATCAATCTTGCACTTATTGTATTAATTGAATTTGCTAATGCATTTTTCAAATTTCTTGTCTGCCCATATCTATCACTTGAATTTTTTGGACACCAGGCATTCATATTGCCATGCTTCATTGGCTCAATACAATAAAGAGCATCTGGAACAGTATAACATGGAGATAATTTCAATTGATCAATAGCTGTTGCATATAAAAATGGCTTGAAAGTTGATCCTATTTGTCGTCTTCCTTGTTTAACTTGGTCATACTGGAAATGTTTATAGTTATAACCTCCAACCCAAACTTTTACATGTCCAGTCTGTGGCTCCATAGACATCATTGATGCTCTTAGATGAAACTTATAATACCTAATAGAATCTATTGGTTTCATAATTGTGTCAATCTCACCACTCCATGAAAACACTTTCATTGGAGTATCAACTTGAAATGTTGCCCATATTTCATCTTCATTTTTTCCATTTAATTTCATCTTTCTCCACCTTTCTGATCTCATTGCTGATAATTTAATCAAGGTATCTACTTGTCCTTCTCTAAGATCTTTAAATGGTGGAGTAGGGTTTTCCTCAGATTCTTTATTTTGGGAAAAGAATTCAGATTGAAGATTTTTCAAATGCTCATTCATAGACTCTTCAGCAAGAGACTGAAGTCTTGAATCAATAGTTGTATATATTCTAAGACCATCACTGTATAGATTATATCTTGACCCATCAGGTTTTGGATTGTCTCTTAACCACTTGTTCATGAACTCCTGAAGATAAGCTCTGAAATATGTTGCAAGACCTTCTCTGTGTGACTCTGGAGAATAATCAATATTTAAAGGCAATAATGATAACGAATCTCTTTCATCTTTTGTTATCATATCATTTCGATACATTTGTTGAAATACAACATTTCTCCTTTCAGTAACAAGCTCAGGTCTTCTTAATGGATTATAAAGAGATGAGTTCTTTAACATTCCAACAAGGGTAGCAGCATCTTCAATAAGCAGAGAGTCAGGTATTTTATTAAAATAAATTTTTGATGCTGAACGAACACCATCTGCAGCATTATTAAAATCATATATATTTAAATACATAGATATTATTTCATTCTTTGTATATCTCTTCTCAATTTGAATTGCTAAAACCCATTCTTTTGCTTTTTGTAAAACAGCTTGAATGATACTTCGTGATCTTACTCCAACAAAAAGCTGCCTAGCTAATTGTTGACTTATTGTACTTGCACCTCCTCGAGTGTTTAAAAAAACTATTGCTCTTAATGTTGATCTAACATCAATTCCTGGATGATCGTAGAACCTTTCATCTTCAGTGGCAATTAATGCATCAACAAGATTTTTTGGAAGCTCATTGTAAGTTATTGGTGTTCTGTTATCATTGAAATAAAACTTAGCTAACATTTCCCCATCAGATGATATTATTTGAGTAGCAAGATTTGTATTAGGGTTTTCTAACTGTTCAAACTCAGGCATTTCCCCAAATGTCCCATTACCCGCAAGTACAAACAATGAGACGAAAGAAATTAAACCAAAAATCAGCAAAGACCACAGGACCCTAATTTTAATTAAGCTTTTCATATCAATTTATTTTGAATTTTAGTTTGCTTGATCTTCCTTTTTTAAATTTCTTGTTACTATTATACTGTCCTTTTCTAAGAGATTTTTGTTGATCATAAGGAAGTTCAACAACCTTCATGCATTCTTTAGAACAGCAACTATTCATTTTTTTTCTACACTCGTCACACTGAATAAATAAAAGATGACATGAGTCATTTGCACAGTTTATGTGAGAGTCACACGGTTTTCCACACTGATGGCAATTTGAAACAATTTCATTTGAAATTCTTTCTCCCATTCTGTTGTCAAAAACAAAATTCTTACCAAGAAAGTTGTTTTCTAATCCATTCTCTTTGACTTGTCTAGAATATTCAATTATCCCTCCTTCAAGTTGGAATACATTTTTTATTCCCTTATGTTTTAAATATGCACTTGCTTTCTCACATCTAATCCCTCCTGTACAATACATTAGATAGTTTTTACTTCTACCATGTTTTTTAAGTTCCTGATCAATTGTTTCAAGAGACTCTCTAAAAGTATCCACATTTGGTTTAACCGCACCCTTAAAAAACCCTATTTCACTTTCGTAGTGATTTCTCATATCAATGCAAATAGTGTTTTTATCTTTTAACATTAAATTAAATTCTGTTGCGTCTAAATGTTTTCCAATCTTAGTAACATCATAGGAATTAGCTTGAAGCCCGTCAGAAACTATCTTATCTCGAATTTTTATGGTTAATTTTAAGAAAGATTTACTGTAATGTTCTAATGCAACATTTAATCTAACCTCACTAAGAGGAACCAATTCAATAATTGATTTTTTAAATTTCTGAAAGTTTTCTTTAGGAACGGAAAGCTGAGCATTTATTCCCTCTTTTGAAACATAGATTCTGCCTAAAACATCAATTTTAGACCAAACAATAAATAAGTGGTCTCTAAATAGTGATGGATTCCCAAGATTAAAATACTTATAAAAAGAAAGTGTAATTCTAACCTGAGAATTTTCATCGATAATTCTGGCGCACTCTTTAGCACTATGTTTATTGTACAGTTGCATGCTATACTAAAATAGAAAACAAAACTACAACTTTTTAACAACCTTAAGGTGATCTCAGTTGGTTAAACCATACTGAGTGTCCCCAATCAAAATAAACTTTGTTTGTCTACCCTTAATATATCTGAATCCATCTTCATCGAAAAAACCTGGAACTTCAAGCATAATTCTTACATCTTTTTTCCATTCTGGAATATATACTGTTGTATTTAACTCAATTGCATATGAAGTGTTAAATTGTAATGGGTGGTCTCCAGTATAAGGAACTCCATTTTGAGAATCCCACATTCCTATTGTAGTTCCAGCAGAATGTCCATATGTACCTAATGGATGAGTATAAATCGACGGCCTTAAGCCTTCAGCTTTTCCCTGGTTTAAAGATTGTTTTAAAATTTCATTGCCTGTAGCTCCTTGTTTAAAATTATTTGTAAAAATATCTTGCACCCTGTTCCCCTCCTTTAGAGCATTGATTAAATATTCAGGTGCACTTGTTTCTCCGGGTTTTAGTACATAAGCTAGTTCCTGCGTATCAGTATTTAATGTTAAATAGGTAATTCCAAAGTCACAATGAACTAGATCTCCCGGTTGAATTATATCAAATTTAGATAATCCGTCAAATGCATATAAGTCACTATTATCTTTTCTTTGTACATCAACACTAGGATGAAACCAAGTATCAAGACCTAGTTTCTTAACTTTTTCACGCATCCACCAAACGACATCATCAGTTGTGGTAATACCTGGAGTAATCACTTTTGTTGAAAAAGCCTCCCTTATTATTGAACTACTTATTTCTATAAGTTGTGAATAAACTGTCATCTCTAACTCTGTTCTTGTTTCAATCCAAGCAATAGCTAGATCTTCTGCTGAAACTATTTTGTTTCTCAATTTAGATGGCAATACATTGTACAGTTGATCATAGTGATACTTGCTAAGTCCATCTGCAAGAGATTCATAACTAGAAGTGTTAATGCCTATTTTTGTTGGATTTTTACTTACAATGTAGTCTTTCAGAGCTTCCCATTGGTTGGGCTGTTTTTCTTTATTCCATATTGATGGAATATTATCCCCAAAGGCATATCTTGCAATTGCAACTGATTCAAATTTTTTAGATTTAGAATCTAAAGAAAAAACTATAATTGTTGTTCTTCTTGCATTCAACCATGTTGGCGGAAGCATTGTTTTAATTATTGGATCTTCATTGTATTCTCTTGCAATTAATACCCACATATCAATGCCTGTTTTTTCCATAAGTGTTGGCAATAAATTAGTGAGTCTATCTTTTTGAAGTTTATTTACAAACTCTGCTCTTTCTTTTAATGGTAGAACATTTTGCGCATAAATATCAGTTATAAATAGTAGTACAAATAATATTAATATTTTTCTCATAGTTTGATAAAATATAAATATAAAAAATATTACTTTAGTGATAAATGTCATAATATGTCAGATCCTAAAGATTCTAAACTTAAAGCATTAAAATTAACATTAGATAAACTTGATAAAACATACGGAAAAGGATCCGTGATGAGATTAGGTGATCAAACGATTGAAAAGGTTGAATCTATCTCATCAGGTTCTATTGGATTAGATATTGCTCTTGGTGTAGGAGGTTATCCTAAAGGTAGGGTTATAGAAATATATGGTCCAGAATCTTCGGGTAAAACTACACTTACACTTCATGCAATCGCAGAGTGTCAAAAAGCTGGAGGAATTGCTGCCTTTATAGATGCAGAACATGCCTTTGATAGATTTTATGCTGAAAAACTAGGTGTTGATTTAGGAGAGCTAGTAATCTCTCAACCAGATAATGGTGAGCAGGCTCTAGAAATTGCTGATAACCTAATAAGATCTGGTGCTGTGGATGCTTTAGTTATTGACTCCGTTGCAGCCCTTACACCTAAAAGTGAAATAGAAGGCGAAATGGGAGATTCAAAAATGGGTTTACATGCAAGGCTTATGTCTCAAGCATTAAGAAAATTAACAGCATCCATAAGCAAAACAAATTGTACAGTTTTCTTTATTAACCAATTGCGAGAAAAAATTGGTGTTATGTTTGGAAATCCCGAGACTACAACTGGAGGTAATGCTCTAAAATTTTACGCTTCCATAAGAGTTGATATAAGAAGATCTACTCAGTTAAAAAACCCTGAGGGAGGTGTGCTCGGTAATAAAACAAGGGTGAAAATTGTTAAGAATAAAGTTGCTCCACCTTTTAAAATGGCTGAGTTTGACATTATGTATGGCCAAGGAATCTCTAAAACAGGTGAAATTTTAGATATTGGTGTAGAGCTTGATATAATAGAAAAAAGTGGATCTTGGTTTAGTTATGGAGGAAGTAAGCTTGGTCAAGGAAGAGATTCAGTCAAGGCTATCTTGCAAGACAATCCAGAATTAATGTCAGAATTAGAGCAAAAGATTATTGATCAGCTTGACACTGACTAAGAAAGTATTTCTTTCCAATTGTTTGTAGCTTTTATTGCTGATTGTTTAGGATCGTTTTTTAATTCATTCTTGATTAAATCGAAGGCCTTTTTTGTCAGAGCTGGAATATCATCCTCCTTTAAATTTTCAACACTTATTTTATCTAAAACTTTGACCCTTAATTTTCCTAAAGCTCCAAATCTAGGATACCAAGGATGTTTTAATTTTAGATCAAAAAATACAAGTGGTACTATCGGCAGTTTATTTTCAATTGCAATTTTAAAAGCACCCCTTTTAAATTCTTGCAATAAAACAGTGTCATCCCAATAATGAACTTCAGGAAAAATACAAACGTTATAACCTCTCTCTAACATTTGATTTGCTCTACCATAAACTGCATATCGACTTCTTTTATCAGACCTGTCAACCATTATAACAGCTTTTTTATATAAATATCCAAAAAGAGGTATAGAGTATAATTCTTTTTTACCAACAAACCTAAAGGGTTTCTTATTAAGAATTAGCATTAAGAAAGGGTCCATGTGACTAGAATGGTTAGCTATTATTAGACAATTTGTGTCGGATATTAATTTATCCTTATTTTCCACTTTAACATAATACCCGCTGCCATGTAAGATGATTCTTGCCCACATATTCCTTGCTACCCAATAAAGCATCTCATATCCATTTGGAAATAATAAAATTATTACTAAAAAGGGGAAATAAATAACAATTTGTATTCCTGCAAGAAAGTAGAACCAAACTTGTAGCCATATAGTTAAAAAGAACCTTTTAATCATGTCTAAATATTTGATATTATAAATTCAAAGGTAACAGGTATTTTGTTTCAAGGTCAAAAAAAAATATCTTTGTTTTGTAAAATGAGAATATGGCCAAAATATTAACTGGCATTCAATCCACTGGAACACCTCACCTTGGCAACATTCTTGGAGCAATTGAACCTGCCGTTGAGATGGCCAACTCTTCAAAAGAAGAGTCTTATCTGTTCATTGCAAACATGCACTCTTTAACTCAAATCAAAGATAAAAAGGTTTTACATGAGAATACTTTATCTACTGCTGCTACTTGGCTTGCATTTGGTCTTGACCCAATAAAAAGTTGTTTTTTTAGACAAAGTGATATACCTGAAGTTACTGAGTTAGCTTGGTATCTTAGTTGTTTTTTTCCATATCAGAGATTGAAACTTGCTCACTCATTTAAGGATAAAGTCAATAATCTGAAAGATGTAAACTCTGGATTATTTTCTTATCCGATGCTAATGTCTGCTGATATTTTAATTTATGATGCTAATTTAGTTCCAGTAGGAAAAGATCAGCTTCAACATCTTGAAATAACAAGAGATGTGGCCTCAAGGTTCAATAATTTAATGGGTGATACATTTATTATTCCAGAAGCTAAAATCCAAAATGACACAAAATATATTATAGGAACAGATGGTGAAAAAATGAGCAAATCAAAGGGAAATACCATTGATATTTTCGCTGAAGATAAAAAACTGAAAAAGCAAATAATGAGAATAAAAACTCAAAGTTTGTCTTTAAAAGAACATAAAAATCAAAAGCTTTGTAATGTGTTTAAGTTATATAATGTAATAGCATAAAAAAAAAATGTGGAAATTTTAAATAATCGATACCAAAAGGGTGATGTAGGATACGGTGAAGCTAAAGAATTACTTTACAATGAAATCTTAAATCGTTTTTCATTAAACAGAGAAAAGTTTTTTGAACTAATGGATAATAAAGAAAAAGTAGAATTACTTTTAGAAGAGGGGGCAGAAAAAGCAAGAATAAAAGCTAAAAATGTTCTTAAAAGAGTTCGGTCCCGTGTTGGTTATTAACTCTTTTTTTTTAAATTTACTTGATGTCTATTTTTAAACATATTGTTGATCTTTTATACAACAACGATTGTGTAATTTTACCTGGCTTTGGAGCCTTTGTTCTAAAAAACAAATCAGCTTTCAGAAAGGGAGATGAGTTTTTCCCCCCTAGCAAATATGTTTCATTTAACTCAATGCTTAAGGAAAATGATGGTCTATTAGTTAAGTATATAAGTAATAAAAATAATATAACTTATAAAAAAGCGCTTGACTTGGTCAATGAAGAAGTTGATTTACTTAATGAAAATTTATCAAAAAACTTAGTTTTTGAGATTGATTCCCTTGGAATATTTGAGTTAAAAGAAAATGAAGTTTTAATTTTTAATCCTGACTTTTCAGTCAATTATAACAGTTTAACTTTTGGGTTTAAATCATTCACTAGAAAACCTATCCATAGGACTATCAAAAAAGAATTTATAAAAGATATTCCTTCATCTCCTAAGTTACCTTTGTTAAAATATGCTGCGACTGCATTAATTTTAATTGGGTTAGGTTACTTTGGATATTTTAATTACAATAGTTATCTAGATAATGAAAAGCTAAAAAATATTGCAATTGCTCAAGATAAAATTCTTGAAAATGTTCAAACAGCTACTTTTAACCTCGGTGAACTTCCTGCAATTAGACTTAACGTTACTGCTCCGATTGTTAACGAAAAATCTATTTATTTTAGTGTAATTTCAGGTTCTTTCAGGTCAAAGGTTAATGCTGAAAAACAGTTAAATTATTTAATCAGCCTCGGATATAAAGCATCCTACACTTCAATTAACCCTAAAGGCTTGTATAGGGTAGCTTATGGTAGATTAGAAACAAGGAATGAAGCAGCGAATTTGATGTCTTCTATTAAAAATAATGGTCAAGATGCTTGGTTGTTAATAGAAAACTAAATTATTTATCAAGCCAAATAATTGGGTTTTCAGGTTTTAACTCATTAAATATATTAAATTTCAAAACTGTTTTTCCTGTTGATTCGTTTGTAAAAACAATACCTATTTGATCATTTGCTGATACTTTATCTCCCTTTTTTACATAGATTGAAGATAAATTCTGATAGTTTGAAATATATTTTCCGTGCCTTAATAAAACGCCTGGATTACCCCCTGAAAAACCGTAAACAGATAAAACTTCACCATCAAATACTGAGTATACAATTGAATTAGGAGAAGTTGCTATTGATATTCCATTACTATTAATTGTTGTTGTTCTTACTACAGGGTGACGCTGAGTTCCAAATCTTCTAACTATTACACCCTCTTTTACAGGCCATGGAAGTCTTCCTTTATTTGATTGAAAGTTTTTTGAAATTAGCCTCCCTTCAGGGGTAAGAGAGAAGTTTGAAGAGTTATTGTTTTTGTTTGACTCTGAAATCGCAAGACTTATAAGTTTTCTAATTTCATTATCAATTTGTCTTGATTGTCTTTCTTTTATATCAACCTGTGCAGAGTAATCTTTTTGGGTTTTCAACAGACTTCTAAATAAATTGTCTTGTTGAATTATTTCGTTTGTGAGTGATTGTTTAACTGTTTTGTTTTCTTTAACTATGTTTTGTTTTTCTGTTTTCATAATTTCCAGGCTATCTATTTTCTGGATTAGTTGGCCTTGTATTATTATAATTTGATCAGCTTGTTTCTTTCTATATTTAGAATATTGTTTAAAATATTGGAAACGTTTAAAGGCTTGATTTAAATTTTCAGATGCAAACAAAAACATTAACTTCATTTGAGTAGATCTTTTTTTATAAGAGGTGTAAATGATTTTTTCATATTCGTTTTTAAGATCAATCAGATTGTTTTCAAGATCTTCTATTTTTTTTGTTTGATTTTCTATTATGCTTGTAAGATTGTTAAGCTGGGAATTATTAATGTTAATTAACTTGTCTCTAACAGATATCTTTAGCTGAAGATCTTCAAGTTCGTTTGCAAGATTCTTAGACCTTCTTCTTGAGTCTTCAATTAATGAATTAATTTGAATTATCTCATTTTTTAATGATATTTTTTGAGCTTCAAGTTTTTTTTGTCTTGCTTGATAATCTTGAGCATTCAATACTGAAAATGAAAGAAGAAGGAATAAAATATATATTTTACTTAAGAATTTCATCTAAAGTTTTAATTTTATAATTGGCAGGAATTTCCATTGGAAAAGTCAAATTTTCAGGAAAATCAAACTGTGAATACTCGAGGTTAATTTTTATAATTTGGTTTCCTCTGATGTATGATATTAATAGATTATTTGGAACAACTCTTTCTTCAACTACTTTGTAATTATTATACTCAAGTGTAATTAAAGATGATAGAAAAGGTATAAAAATTCTTTGTTGATCAAGATTGAAAGTTTTTGGGTTAAAAAATAATGTTGTTTGCAATCCTTTTGTAGACTGTAAAACATAATGATTAGGATTTTCAATTCTTTTCCAATCGCTTTTGTTAAGATTCATAATGGATTGTCCATAAAGTATTCTCTGTAAAACATCAACTGGCCTATTAAATCCTGGTATAGCAGTTATTTGTGAAATATCTTGATTTATGTATGTTTTTTGGAATTTTTCATAAAACACAAATTTTTCATTACTCATTAAAACTTTTGCAATTGGAACAATCATTGATGCGCTAAGCCACAAAACTTCTTTTTCTAATGCTCTGAGATTTAGATTTACGGTTTGAACAGATCGGCCATTATTAAACTCAACTTTTATTCTATTTCTTAAGTTTTTGTATTTAAGCTCTGAGTTTCTAACATTTTTAATTATCTCAGATACTTCAATGTTTTTTTCTGGAACATCTGAAATAATTTTTTTCTTAACAGAACAGCCTTCTAAAATAAAAAATAGAATAAGAGAAAATAAAAATAAACATCTTCTATTGTTTGTCTTCATCACCATTTATTTGAGAATGATCACCTAAAAAAACAGCTTTATTCGATCCATTGTAAGAAGTATTTGAACCTAATATTGAGTTTTTCAAATTAGCATTTAAAACTTTTGCATTTTTATATATAATTGTTGATTCAATTTTAGAATTTGAAACAACAGTATTATCTCCAATTGATACATATGGACCAATTGTTGAATCTGTAATCTGAACATTTTTTCCAAAAAAAACAGGCTGGTTTATATGAACATTCACCTTTTCTGATAAATTATTTTCAACATTTGATTTTTCAGTTGAATTCATTATAGTTTTTGCCGATTTAATAAGTAATTGTGGAGTACCACAATCCATCCATGTATTAATTTCTTGAGATTTAAAAACATAATTGTTTTCAATCATTTTTTCAATTCCATAATTTAAAAGGTATTCTTTTGAAGGATCTAGTGTCTCTTTAAGATGAGTTCTGAGATGGTCTCTTACCAAAGAAATATCTTTAAAATAATATATTCCAACAACTGCAAGGTCAGAAATAAAATTTTGTGGTTTTTCTATTAATTCAATTATGTTACCGTCTTTATCAAGATTCACAACTCCATAACTTGAAGGATTTTTCACTTTCTTTACCCATATCATACCATCAACATCGCTATCTATTGAAATTTTACCTTGAATCATCGTATCAGCATAAGCAATGATAGATGGGCCAGTTAATGAATCCTCTGCACACATAATTGCATGACCTGTTCCAAGTTGTTCAAGTTGTCTATAAATTTTTGTTTGCGCATTATATTTATCAGAGATTAGCTTTAAAGAATCTACAACATCTGAATTGAAATAGGACTCATCTCCTAAAATATATATGATCTCATCTATATCTGTGTTAAGTGTGGATGTTATTTGATCAATAAGGTGTTCAACTATTGGCTTATCAATAATCTCTAGCAAAGGTTTTGGAGAAGTTAATGTAAAAGGCCTAAGCCTTGTCCCTTTTCCTGCCATCGGAATAAATATTTTCATTTATTTGATTTAAAATCAAAAATACAAAAAGTGTGGGATGTGATAATAGGTTTATGAGTTCAATGCCTCAGCACCACCAACAATTTCTAATATTTCGTTTGTTATAGCTGTCTGTCTTGCTTTGTTATAAGTAAGCTTAAGTTGGTCTTTTAACTCTGATGCATTATCTGTTGCTTTATGCATTGCTGTCATTCTAGCTCCATGTTCTCCAGCTATAGAGTCTGATATAGCTTTGAATAGCTGGATAGATAAAGACTTTGGAATTAACTCGTCTAAAATCTTTATTTTATTAGGCTCAAAGATGTAATCCCCTGATACAGATTCATTTTCATCATTTTCATCTGAAATTGGCAGGAATTGTTCTTTTGTGATAATTTGTGTTGCAGCATTTTTAAAATGGTTATAAATTAAAATCACTTCATCATACTCCTCGTCTGTAAACTTTTGCATTATATTCTCTGCAATCACTTTTACATTAGAATAATTTAAGTCATCATAGATTTCATTATGAGAAGAGATAACATTAAATTTTTTTCTTAGTATATCGTTCCCTTTTTTTCCAATAGTTATAAAATCTGGTTTGCTTGATTCATTTTTAAAAGAAGCATTAATCGCCTCTTTAATTATGTTGGAATTAAAACCTCCACATAGCCCTTTATTTGATGTAATAACTACTAAAAGAGATTTCTTAACCTCTCTTTTTTTAAAAAGCGGATTAGAGTCGTTAGAATCAACTGAAGCAGATATACTTTTAATTAAATCTGACAGCTTGTTTGAATATGGGAGAGTAGCTGTAATAGAATCTTGAGCTTTCTTCAATTTAGCAGCCGAAACCATTTTCATGGCATTCGTTATCTGCATGGTTGATGAAACTGAACTTATTCTATTTCTAATTTCCTTTAATCCTGACATATCTTAAAATGATTTTGCAATTTTTTCAGCAACTTTTTTTATTTCATCTGTCTCTTTATCAGTGATTTTTCCTGCTTTTAAATTTGACAATAAGTTTTTATTGTTTTTCTTAAGTTCTTGAAGGAAAGTTTCTTCAAAAGATTTTACTTTATGAACAGGAACTTCTTTTAAAAGGTTTTGAGATCCTGCATAAATTATTGCAACCTGATCTTCAACTTGAAATGGGTCATTTTGATTTTGCTTTAAAATTTCAACATTTCTTCTCCCTTTTTCAATAACATTTAGTGTTGCAGCATCTAAATCAGATCCAAATTTAGAGAATGCCTCAAGCTCTCTATACTGGGCTTGATCTAATTTTAAGGTTCCTGCAACTTTTTTCATAGATTTTATCTGCGCTGATCCTCCAACCCTAGAAACAGAAATACCAACATTAATTGCGGGTCTTACACCTGAGTTAAATAAGTCTGATTCCAAGAAAATTTGACCATCAGTTATAGATATTACATTTGTAGGAATATACGCCGAGACATCTCCAGCTTGTGTTTCAATTATTGGAAGTGCTGTAAGAGAACCTCCACCTTTAACTTTAGATTTTAAAGAATCTGGCAAATCATTCATTTCACTTGCAACATTGTCGTCATTTACAACCTTCGCTGCTCTTTCTAGAAGTCTTGAGTGCAGATAAAAAACATCTCCAGGATATGCTTCTCTTCCGGGAGGTCTTCTTAAAAGAAGTGATACCTCTCTGTAGGCAACCGCTTGTTTAGATAAATCATCATATATTATAAGTGCAGGTCTACCTGTATCCCTAAAATATTCACCTATACATGCTCCTGAGAACGGAGCAAAAACTTGCATTGGTGCAGGGTCAGAAGCATTTGCAGCAACTATTACAGTGTAATCTAACGCACCTTTTTCTTCTAGTGTTTTTGCAATTCCAGCTACAGTTGATGCTTTTTGACCAATTGCAACGTAGATACAAAAAACAGGTTCACCAGCATCATAAAATTCTTTTTGATTTAAAATTGTATCAATACATACCGTAGTTTTTCCAGTCTGTCTATCTCCAATTACTAATTCTCTTTGACCTCTTCCAATGGGAATCATCGCATCAATTGATTTTATACCTGTTTGAAGTGGTTCATTGACAGGTTGACGATATATTACACCTGGTGCTTTTCTTTCAATTGGCATATCAAAAAGCTCACCTTGTATTTGGCCTTTTCCATCAATAGGATTTCCAAGTGTGTCAACAACTCTTCCAAGAATTCCTTCACCAACTTTAATGGAGGCGATTTGATTAGTTCTCTTTACATTATCTCCTTCTTTAATACCTTTTGAAGATCCGAACAAAACAACACCCACATGATCTTCCTCTAAGTTTAGTACCATTCCTTGTAAACCATTGTCAAATGCGACAAGTTCTCCATACTGAGCATTAGAAAGACCATAAACTCTTGCAATACCATCACCCACCTCTAGGACAGTTCCAATTTCATCAAATGATGATTGAATATTTGCTGACTCTAACTGTTTTTTTAATAGTGCTGAAACTTCAGCTGGTTTAATTTTTTGCATTTCTTAAATTTTAATTCTTTTTCTTTTTTTGTGATTTATCTTTTTTTATGATTGACCCCATTAATACAAGGTCATATTTATCTTTAGCTTGACTTTTAATTGTGTCAATTATTGTCTCAAACTTTTCAATATCATAATCTTCAGGTACTGTAATATTTATATTCATTTTATCAGGGAACTTTAGTGATATACAAGAAGAAAAAGTGAGAGCGATAAAAGTAATTAACAGAAGTTTTTTCATAATTAGCTTGTTGTTTTGAGCTGTTTTTGCATTTTCTCTAATCTTTTCTTAACACTAGCGTCTAGTCTTGTATTATCTAAGTCTAGAGTAAAGCCTGCAATTAAAGCTTTATCTTTCTTTTTTGTTAATTTGATAGTCCCTGCTTTAATGGAAGACAAATATTTCGCTATTGTATTTTCAAGTTCATCTGAAATTTCTATTGGAGCTGTAATAGTTACTTCAACTATATTGTTTTTTTCGTTGTACTGATTTATAAAATCCTTACATACCTCGAGCAACATATCAATTCTGCTGTTTGCAGAAAGCAGGTTTACCAAAATTGAAATATTAGGCATAGATGTATCAGTAAGTTGATTTAAAACGTTTCCCTTTATATCCTTTGAAATTGTTGGATTTGAAATAAAGTTCATTAGATCTTCTGATCCTTCTAAAGTATTGATCAATGAATTTATTTCATTGAACAAAAGATCAAGTTTCCCTTGATCAATTCCATAACTGATTAGAGCTTTTGCGTATCTTTTAGAGGAAGTTCCTAAGGCCATAATTATTGATCAAATTTTTTCTCTTTTAATAATTTATCAATATAATCTTGATGATTTTTATTATCATCGAGTTCTTGCTCTAAAACTTTTGAAGCAATATTAATTGAAAGATCAGCAACCTGATTTTTAATTTCATTCATGGCTGATCTTTTTTCATTTTCAATTGAAGTTCGTGCTTGAGCTAAAATGTTTTCAGCCTCTGAACGTGCGTCAGACTTTGCTTTTTCTACTAGATCTTTACCTGACTGTTTTGCTTGATTAATCATAGCATCACTTTCAGCTCTAGCTTCTTGTAGAATTTTTTTGTTCTCTGCCTGAAGTGTTTCCATTTCCTTTTTAGCTTCTTTAGCAGAGTTTAAAGAGTCCCGAATGGATTTCTCTCTTTCGTTTATAGTGTCTAATATTGGCTTCCATGCAAATTTCTTTAGTAAAAAAATTAGCGTAACGAATATTAAAGTCTGCCAAAAAAAGAGGCCAGATGAAAACTCACTTATTAATTTTTCCATAAACTATTTAATTAACTGCGAATAAGGCAGCAAAAGCAATTCCTTCAACAAGAGCTGCAATTACAATTGCTGCTACAAGAATTTTATTTGAAGCATCTGGCTGTCTGCCAATTGCATCCATAGCTCCACGACCGATAAGTCCAATACCGATTCCGGTTCCGATAATTACAAGTCCTGCTCCGACTATTTTGGGTATTTCCATTTTTATTTATTTTAGTTATACAATTATTTAAAGTTAATGATCGTCCTCCTGAACTGCAAAACCAAAATATAAAGCAGATAAAAGCGTAAAGATATACGCTTGTAATAAAGCTACTAATACTTCGATAATTGAAATAAAGAACACAAGGACAAGTGACAAACTTGATCCAACTAAATTTTTAAAAATAAAAATTAATCCAATCAAGCTGTATAATACTATATGACCTGCAAGAATATTTGCATATAACCTAATCATCAAAGAGAAAGGTTTAATAAATACTCCTAAAAGTTCAATTGGTGCCAGAAGTGGTTTAAGCCATACTGGAACGCCTGGCATCCAAAAAATGTGTTTCCAATATGTTTTGTTTGCAGTAAGGTTTGTTATTAAAAAAGTTACTAACGCTAATCCAAATGTAACTGCTATATTCCCCGTTACGTTAACACCCAAAGGACTGAGGCCAAGAAGATTTAGAAACCATATAAAAAAGAATAATGTCAGTAAGAAACTCATATACTTTTTATAATTGTTTTCCCCAATACTTGGAATTGCTATTTCATCTCTGATTAAAATTACAATAGGCTCAAAAAATCTACCAATACCTTTTGCAATTTGATTGTTTTCTTTATATGATTTTGCTAAGGATGTAAATAACATAAACATCAGGATAGATACTAATAATATTGAGAAAACACTTTTAGTAATTGACAAATCAAGAGGTATAAGATTAGTAACCTCACCTGAGTCGTCATATGATATATCCCCCGCTGCATTTGTTTCATAAATTTTTGAGTGATATAGCTTGTAAAATTTTCCTGAAGACTCAACAACTTTTTTTCCATGATCCAATTTAGAAGACATAAAAACCTTGAGCCCATCGTCAACTAATATTACTGGAAGAGGAAAGCCATAATATACCTTTTTGCCTGTTTCTTTGTCCTTTGTTGAGAAAAGCGAGAAATCATGAGAGTCTTGAACGTGATGATAAATATATTCAGTTATTTCTTCTTGAAGTGTTTGTTCTTTTTCTTCTTCTTTTGCTTCTAAACCAAACGCAGATAAAAGCATTAAGGATAAGAAAAAAAATCTGCTTTTTATATATATCATGCTTAAACTAAGGAGATTAAGTTTTGCGCGACAAATGTAGTATATAAATACATATTTATAAAATCATTTGATGCCAAAATTTAAAAAGTTATTTTAAATGTTTAGTCTGAGAAATTATAAGAAAAATTATAAGAATTATACCAATGATAGATAAAGCTAGAGTATACTGTCCAGATTGGTTTTTAAAATATGAGTCTGCAAAGCTGCCTAGCTTTGTAAGGATATACATAATTGCCGCTATCTGAAAGAATAACCCTGAAAACACAAGCCAAGTTTTAGGCTGTTTTTTCACGTGGGTCAGTAAAATTAGTTATCTTTTTTAATGGAGCTATGTTATTTGCTTCATTTTGCATTGAAGATTTTGCATTGAAGACAGCACCAGATTCAACAATAAGTTTTGACATAACTACATCGCCATTAACTTCACCTGTTGATCTTATTGATAGTAAATCTTCAACATGAATTGTTCCAGAAAATTTACCTTCGATGTCGGCAGAAGAACAAACAATTGTTCCATCAACTTTTCCATTTTTTCCGACAACTACCTTACCTTTTGTTTCAATGTTACCCTCAAAAAAACCATCAATTCTAAAATCAGATTCAGAAGAAAAGTTTCCTGTAAAACTACTATTCTTTTCGATAGTGTTGCAACTTGCTGACAGATCGTAATTTTTCATTTTTATAAAAATTGGGTAATGAAATTACAATTTTATTTTTAATAATTACTTTTTTTATTAGTAATATTGCTCTAATAATCAATGCTTGTATGTCAAAAAAAATTAAAATTATTTGTGATGATCTAGAATATAATTTAGAAATGACAGAAGACAAAACAATTCTAGAATTAGCGCTTGAACATGACATAGATGCCCCTTACTCCTGCCAAGGGGGTATTTGTAGTACCTGTTTAGCAAAGCTTGATAAAGGGACGGTACAAATGGATAATAATCAAATTTTAACTGATGACGAAGTTGAAGATGGATACATTCTATCTTGCCAAGCTAGGCCAACATCAGATGAGTTAGAGGTTAATTATGACGAAGTTTAGAATCATTAAGGAGTTTTAATGCTCTCTCGATTACCTCCTTTGGTTCAATAGATCTAAAAGCAGTTTCATATCCTTTAGGAATTTTATTACCAAATATTGAAGTTGGAATTTTTGGATATTTATTTCTATCAATCGTTATTGAATTTTCTATCCCTTGATCAAATGGAGTGAACCCACAAAAGGGATGAGTCATTCCCCAAATTGTAAGGACAGGAACCCCATAATTTGCTGCAATATGGCCATTAGCAGAGTCCATTGAAATCATCAAATCTATATAATTAACAATATTTATTTGCTGATTAAGATTAAATCTACTTGAAACATTTATTACATTTTTATATGCCTTGTCCCAAACTTTAATTTTTTCTAACTCTTCTTCTCCTCCTCCAAAAAGGTAGATTAAATGCTCTTTTTGAAGATATGCTATTACATTTTGCATAAGGTCAAGAGGATAATTCTTTCCATCAAAAGATGCAAATGGAGCTATTCCTATTATTTTTTTTTCATTACTATTAATTAAAAGTTTTTTTTCATCAGAATTTTCTTTCAAATAAGGTTTAATTGGATACTCATGATTTGCTAAATCAACCGGGTATCCAAGACGCCTAAAAACATCACAATACCTGTAATGAATCTGAGTTAGTGGTTTAAAAATTTTATTTTTATCTCTAATTAATCTTTTTCTGTCAACTCTTCCCTTATTTAAAAATTTAACTTTTTTAAATGTCAGGATAAATAAGAAGCTTAAAATATTTGTTCTTAAGACGTTGTGCAAATCTGCTACAGATTTAATTTTTTCTTTTTTAAGCCTCCTAAAAAGTCTAAATAGCCCCTTTAATCCTTTGTATTTATCATTAAAATCTACTCCTATAAATTCTATGTTCTCAAATTCACTGAATAATGGTTCAGTAAAACTTCTAGAAACAAATATTATTTTTTGATTAGGATAGGTATAAGAAAAAGATCTTAATACGGGTATTGTCATCGCAATATCTCCTAGAGATGAAAACCTTAAAACCAGTATTGATTTATCCTTTTTTTGAGTCATCTTTCTTGTACAAAACAGGATTTAGTGATTCATCATTATACATTTTCATTTGCTTGTAAACTCTCATTTTCTTATTACCTGTTGATAAATCAATTAACAATTGATCTATTGATTCTGAAAGATCTTCTTGTTGCTCAAGTAAAACATTTAATTTTGCTTGACAATTATTTCTGTGCTCTTCAGTGACATCTTGTCTTTTTGATTCCTCTTGCATATGAAATATTTTTAAAATTAAGATAGATAATCTATCAATTGCCCATGCAGGACTTTCAGTGTTTATTGTTGCGTTTTTTAGAGGAGTTACTTTTGAGTATAGGTTTAAAAAATATGAATCAATATACTCAACCATTTCAGTTCTATTTTGATTTGAACTGTCAATCATTCTTTTCAGTTTCATACCCTCATTTGGATCAATATTAGGATCACGAATAATATCTTCATAGTGCCACTGAACTGTATCTATCCAGTTCTTCTCATACATAAGGTGTTCAAAACTTTTATTCTCAAATGGGTTATTTGGCTTGCGACTTATATCATCATAAACATGATAGTCATTTACTGATTTTTCAAATATTTCAATCGCTTTCTTGCTGATTTTTGTATTTGTCATATAATGAATTTAAAAATTATTGTTGATACAATAATAGACGTAAAGATAAAATTTAGATATAAACTGCTAATTTTTTTTGCAAAAAGTTGAGATATAAAATAAACAAGAATTAAAGAAAAGTAATGAAGCTCCGAGCCACTGAGATCTTGTTGGTAAAAAAAGAAATAAGAGGTAAAAGCAATAAATACAAAACCTACAATATCTAAAACTCTTCTTTTTAAACTGAAAGTTCTAAAGAATTTAATTAGAAATGATATTAGATATAAAATAAATATAATAGATATTGGGATATAATCAGTCGATAAATTAAGCTTAAACCCATTGAGAATTTGAAGTTGATCTCCAAAAAAGTATGAGCTAAACAAATAACTATCTAATGAGAAAAAAGATAAAATCACATATGCTGGTGGGATAATTAAAAGTGGAGTAAAAAAAAGGATGATAAAATGTTTAAAGTCTCTCTTAATGTTTGCTGTAATTAATACAATTAGTGGGTAAATAAAAATAATTAGGTTTTCAAGAATTATTAATGATGCGAAACTAAGTAGAAGAGAGGCATCAAATAATCTTCTTTTTTGTTTTTCATTATTTGTAAGCTCAAAAAATATTCTCATATTTCTCCAGGCAGACCAAATTGCCGCTGAACTTAAAATAAACCTCATGTCAATTGACTCAATTGGGAAAGAGAATATCAAAATTGGATATAATAAAAGATGATAAGCATTCCTGTTGGCCCTCTCAATAGTTAGTTGCCTTGTAATAGTATCAATTGCATGATTTGTTAGCATTAGTGCTCCAAAAATTAATAGTCCATTGAAAATTTTAGATTCGAAAAATGACCATTTAAGTGGAAGTGTCAAGTAATAATAAGTTATTCCCAATAACAGTAAAGATGATATACCAGCAGAAGTATAGGAAAACTTTTCAAATGCCTTTGTAATCATACTTCAATGTATTAATTTTGTAGAATAAATTTAATTATGGTTAAAGATTTTTTTTATTCAATTGCATGGCTTTTCCAAGAAGTCCTATTTTTTCCTTTCGATCTTTTAAGAAATATACAATATGATAGTTGGTATATAGCCAATATTGTTAGCTGGACTTTCATTATAATTGGAATTGCTGGTGCAGTCTACTGGATAAAAAAATTAAAGGAGTTTGATAATAAAAATGAAGAAGATATGGATATTACATCTCACTCATTTTTATAAATCAAACCCAATATCTTTTCTGTAATACATGCCAGCAAACCCTAATTTTTTTATCTGATTGTACGACTTTTTTAATGCCTCTAGATAGTTTTTTGCTAGTGATGTAACGGCTAAAACCCTTCCCCCATTTGTTATATATTCCTTTCCCCTTCGCTTCGTTCCAGCATGAAAAATAATTGTGTCTTTTGTGTCAGATAATCCTTTTATAGGTTTTTCCTTCTCATATTCATTTGGATAACCTTCTGAAACCAATATAATTGTTGCTGCATGATCTGGTTTAATGTCCAAATTAATAAGATTAAAATTAGAGGTTCCCATAGAGTCAAAAAGCTCAATAACATCATTATTAATTCTAGGAAATACGACTTCAGTTTCAGGATCTCCCATTCTAACATTATACTCAATAACCATCGGTTCATCTTTGACTTTAATTAGTCCAATAAATACAAAGCCGAAGTAGTCCATCTTTTCATTTATAATTCCTTTAATTGTTGGTTTAATAATTTTATTTTCAATTTTTGATAAAAATTTATCATCAAGAAACGGAACAGGTGAAATTGCCCCCATACCTCCTGTATTTAAACCTTTGTCACCCTCGCCAATTTTTTTATAGTCTTTTGCAAATGGAAGTGTTTTGTAGTTTTTTCCATCTGTTAACACAAAACATGAAAGCTCAATTCCTTCCAGAAACTCTTCAATAACAACTTTTAAGGAAGCTGTTCCAAACTTTTCATCTAATATCATGCGCCTAAGCTCTTTCTTTGCTTCTATTAAATCAGATATTATTAATACTCCTTTTCCTGCAGCAAGTCCATCTGCTTTTAAGACATAAGGAGGTGTCATGGATTCCAAAAAAGTATCAGCTTCATTAATATTGTCTGCAGTAAATGTTTTGTGCCTAGCAGTAGGAATATTATACTTTTCCATAAAATCTTTAGCAAAATCTTTACTTCCTTCTAAAGACCCTGCAAGCTTGCTTGGAGCAATAATTTTTATGTTTTTTAGATTCGGAGATGACTTAAAGTAGTCATAAATTCCATTCACTATTGGATCTTCTGGTCCAACAAAAACCATAGAAATATTCTTTTCAATAACAAGGTTCTTAATAAAGTCAAAATCATTAATATCTCCTTTAATGTTTTCTGCTAGAATTGATGTTCCGCCATTTCCAGGAAGTGCATAAATTTTTGAACATTTTTTGCTTTTTGAGAAACTTGAAATTACTGCATGTTCTCTTCCTCCAGATCCTAAAACTAAGATATTCATTTATTCTTAAAGTTATTAATTGTTTTTTTTATATTATAAACATATTCTTTATGTGAAAGATCTTGTTTTATTGTATCGAAATTAATCATAAAAAAATCTTTATAGTTAACACATGTGAAATAATTTTTTAATCCTAAAAGCCTTTGTTTATGATTATTGTGATCAAGTCCTTCATTAATAAAAATAACCTTTAATCCCATTGCAAGTGCTGGAAGAGCAGCATGAATTCTGGATGTAATTATGATTTCACTCTTAGCAATTTTTTCGAGCATTTCTTTAGCTAACTCTATACCTTTTTGATGAGATTTCACTGGCTGTTTAATAATCTGACTATGTGTGTTTATTTCCCTGTTTAAGCCTAACAAATGGTTATTAAATTTTTTTAGCTTAATTGTATAGCTGATTTTTTTAAATGGATATTTAATAATTGATAAAAGTAATTTAAATATTGATTTATTGTCAATTATTGGATTTAGTCTGTCAAAAGCACCTATGACAATTATTCCTGTCGGGGTTTTTTCTTTTAAATACTTTTTTCTGTCAATTGTGGTTGTTAGACAGGACGAATAAAAAGCATTTACACCTTTTTTGATCAGTACATCTCTTGTATAATAATCCCTACAACCAATGGGTTCATTTTTTTTGAAATATTCTATGGATTTTTTATTTAGAAATGTCTTGACAATTGATGGGTTTATATGGAATGATAAAAAAAGAGGTTTGACCTTTGCACTTGGAGGCCAGTTATTTGGTTTTTCCATAAACCAACCATTAATTATTGTTTTTAAATTATTTCCATCGTATTTATGAAGATTCTCTCGATCAATAAATTTTGTTTTATTTGGTTTAATGAGGTCGATAACCGCTTGAGATTGAATATAGTCTCCAATATTTTTTGAATCTAAAAATCCTAATACACCTATTTCCATTGTACGATTCTTTCTTTTATTTTATCTATTCTAAATAATACGTCCAATTTTCTTTTGATTCTCTGTCTTGCTTTTTTGGAGTTGTATTTTGTTAGATCAGAATTAATGTACTTGGCAACTTGTTGAAGATTTTTTTCAGTATCAAACAAAATTCCAGCATTCCCAATCACATCAGGAATTCCAAAAACTCTTGATCCTATTGGAACACATCCACATAGCATTGCTTCGCAAACTGTATTTGGCAGACCTTCTAATCTAGAGCCTTGAAAATAAAATTTATTTTTTTGATACAGTTCTTTCATTTGGGTTTTACTTTGAACCCCTATTACATTCACATTGGGTTCTAGATTTATGATTTCTTCTATATTTATTCCTGATTCCCCTGCAATAGTGAAGTTTACATCTGGAACAAGAGAAGCAAGTTTGTTAAAAAGCTTGAGCCCCTTAATGCTTATAACTCGTTTATCGGAAAAAAATGCAGCTGTCAAGACGCCTGATTTATCTTTTTCTTGATCATAATTCCAAAACCTTGAATCATAGCCGGTATTAATTTCCTTAATTATTATTTTTTTTTTATCTACGAAATTTCTAACTCCTGAAGTGATATTAAATTTTTCTTCAGCATGTCTACATCCATTTTCCAATGTTTTGTGGACGACCCATACTTCACTTGCCATTTTATAATTTACTTTAGCTATATATGATCTTAATCCATTATTTAGGAAAATCCCGTGTTTATTTTCTTTATCAACTATAGCGTCGTAACCACCTACAATAATTATTGATTTTTTGAATAATAATTTTGAAATTAAAATTGGCATAAAGGTATGATAGTCATTGAACCAAGAAACAACGAAATCGGACTTTGGCAAATAGATAATTGATTTTAAGGCTTCTTTAAATCTATTTAAAATAAAAAGTGTTATTGTCTTATGTGGTTCGGACTTAATCTTTAAAACCTTAAAGCCTAATGCTTCAAAAATTAAAATATCTGACTTAACGAAGCTCCGTTCAATGGAAAACACAATTGTTGCTGTCTTCTTCAAGAGTTATATGCATTTAATTTATCTGCTATTTGTCTATCATTAGATAGTCTTGGAACTTTATTTTGACCACCCAGCCTTCCCTCTAACTTCATGTAGTAATTAAACCCACCTTGATTTACAACAATAACCTCTAGTTGTTGAATTATATTTCCCTTTATAAGATCTTCATAATAGATGTTTTGACCTATCATCTCCATTTCTAAAGTAGATGCAAAACTTTTTGTGTTCTCAGGATCAGTCTCAAACTCAATATACCATTCATGTCGTGGAAGACCATTTTTTGGATTAATATTTGGTGCAACAGTAAACTCTCTTATAGTGACTCCATGTTTATTTGTTGCAACCTTCATTGCATTTTCCACTTCTTCTGAAATCACATGCTCACCAAAAGCTGAAAGGAAGTGTTTAACCCTTCCGGTAACTATTATTTTGTATGGTTTTAAAGAAGTAAATTTTACAGTATCTCCAATGTTGTATGCCCACAAGCCTGCTGATGTCGAAATAATTAACAAATAATTTACGTTTAGCTCAACTTCTTTAAGAGGTCTTCTAGCATATTTTCCTTCTAAAAAATCACTAGCCTTAATGAATTCATAGAATATACCATTGTTTAGTAAAAGCAAAAGGTCTGTTTCTCCTTCCTGAAAGGTGTCTTGATATCCAAAGAACCCTTCAGAAGCAGGAAATGTTGCTAATGTGTCAATTTTTTTTCCAAACAACTTATTAAATGTTGATCTGTATGGTTCATAACTTACCCCTCCATATACATATAGTGATAGATTAGGAAAAACCTCACTAATTGATTTTTGTGTATCTAAAACAATTTTTTCAAAATACATTTGCACCCAAGAGGGAATCCCAGCAATAATTGTCATTTTTTCGCCGACTGTTTCTTTAATTATCTTGTCTACTTTTTCTTCCCAATCTTCAATACAATTTGTTTCCCAAGATGGTTTTCTGTTTTTTAAAAATAATTTAGGAATATAATGTGCGCTTATTCCTGAAAGCCTTCCAATAAATACTCCATTTTTTTTTGAAAGTACTGGACTTCCCTGAAGAAACATATGCTTTCCGTTAATTAGTTTATAATTTTTAGTTTTTAAAAAATAATTTAACAAAGCATCTCTTGCAGAGTTTACATGTGTCTTAATTGACTCCTTGGTGATTGGAATATACTTTGCTCCTGATGTTGTTCCGCTTGTTTTTGCAAAATATAGAGGTTTTCCAGGCCATAGTATGTTTTTTTCACCATTTACAACTTTATCAACATATGGTTTAAACCCTTCATAATCTCTGACTGGGACTTTCTTTTTAAAATCATCGTAAGTGATTATTTCTGAAAAATCATGTTCATTACCAAAGCTAGTTCTCAATGCAGTCCTTATTAGCTTTTGAAATGTTTTATCCTGGGATTGAATAGGGTTTAATATCCATTTCTGATTTTTTATCTTGACAAGTTTAGCGAATATTATTGTTATTAATGTCTTCATTTAGAAATCGATATAGCTTTGAGGGTCTACAGGTTCCCCTTGATGCCATAATTCAAAATGAAGATGAGGGCCTGTAGTGAGGGATCCCGTATCTCCAGAAAATGCAATTATTTCACCCGTATCGACTCTATCACCTTGATTTTTAACAATAGAAGAATTGTGTTTATAAATTGAGGTTAGCCCATTTAGATGTTCTATAATAATAACAAAACCTGTAGTTGATGTCCATTCAGAAAAAACAACAATCCCTTCGCTTATAGAATGAACAGGAGAGTTTTCTGGAATAACTATGTCTACTCCATAATGCTTAGTATCAACATTAAACACTGAAGAAAGTCCGCCCTTAACTGGGGGAAACAGAACAGATGTAAATCTTTGACCTTGAACGTCAAAAGCATTGTATTTGTCTTCTTCCTCAACTATAGCTCTTAATAGAGAGTCGTCTCTATTTGTTTCTATAATCTCAAGCTCTACAATATTATTTTCGATATTTCCATCATATCGATCAATATCTTCAAAAGTGATGTTTCCTGAAAGCAAGTCCCTTAAGGAGTTTATATAGTTACTTTGAGTTATGTAAAGATTCTCTAATGAATCTAATTTCATAGAATTTTCAACTGCATTTTCTCGAAGTTCAATACTCGTGTATCCCCTAAAATATTCTTTAAGAGGTGTAAAGTATATTAAAAGAAAAGTTATCGATAAAAGTAGCAAAAAAGCAAATAGTGATGATGATATCAAATTAATAAGGGATGATGAAAAAAGCTTTTTCTTTTCAAGTGTTTTCTCCTTTACTAAAAGAATATGAAATCGATCTGAAAGTTTATCAATTAAGGTATGTTTTTTCTTTTTAGGCATTAATACAAATATATGTATAGTTCTGCAGAAGTTATTATCTGAATAATAAATACACTTTACAAAAATAATTCAGTAAATTTGTATTGGAACTAAGTTCCATAAATTTATATATATGATAGGTGGACCTCAAATTATATTAATAATTATCGTTGTTCTTTTACTCTTTGGTGGTAGAAAAATTCCTGAGCTTATGAGAGGGCTTGGTAGTGGTATAAAGGAATTTAAAAAAGCCACTAAAGATGATGATGATGATAATAAAGAATAATTATTCTAGTTAACTAGTCTCATTGTTGTTATAATCGTGTTTAACTCAAACATATAGTCTCTTTTGCTTTCCGATGGAGCAAATGAAAACCCCTCTAACACAATATTTCTTTTGTTGATTGTGTCTTTTATTATGTAGTTTACATATGGCCCTGCCATAAAATCATTCTGAACCTCCCAAGTCCCTTTGGTAAGTATAGCATCTAAATTATTAACTTTTGTTTTATAATAATAAGGCAAGTATGCCCTTTCAGTTATCATATATGATCCTGGAACTCTTCCTGGAATATATAACTCTCCTATTGAATCTCTAATTTTTGGTATTCTTTCCTCTATTTTTTTTAGATCAATTTCATATGGAAGTGTATAAGCGATTATGTTTAAGTGACCTTTTACAACTTGCTTTTCGATCCAAACAAAATTAGTGGTGTCTTTAACTGTTTCATAAGCATCTGGGAAAGTTAAGTTTATTCCATATCTATCTATAAGCTGGGAGTCACTATTTAAGGACTTTGACATCCTCCTAATTTTTTCTAGTCGTTCATTTTCAGAAATTGATCGCATTAAAAGACTTTTATTTTCTTCAAAATAAAAGTTCATAACATCTTGATCTTCACCTGTTATTATGGCTGTAATTTGAGGTCTTGCCCAGAGATTTCTTATTAATCTAAAACCTTGATCCGTAGTGTCTCTGTTAAAAACTAATATATTTCTGCCACTTCTTGCAAACCCACTAAAAAGTGAAGGCTCTAAATGGTAAAGATCGTACTTGGGTTCATCAAATGGAAGGCCCTCATATGGTTCCATTAAAGATGCTTTTATTGATTTTCCAAGATTTCCGCCCCATGCATTTTTTCCCATTACAATTGTCAATGAATTTATATTTCCATTTGATTCAGGAACATACGCTTTTGACCCATTTGATTGACAAGAAGTAAATAAAATACAAATTAGAAGTGCAATAAAACTATCTTTAATAATCATTAGCTAAAGCTTTGACTCCGGGCAAGGTTTTTCCCTCAAGACTTTCTAAAAGGGCTCCTCCTCCAGTTGAAATATAACTAACCCATTCCTTATTTCCAAGCTTTTTTAATGCTGCTATTGAGTCTCCTCCTCCTACTATAACATTTATTCCTCTTTCCTTAGCTTGTTTAAGAGAAGTACAAAGTGATCTTGTTCCGTTGGAAAAAAGTTCTTTCTCAAAAACACCAACTGGTCCATTCCAAAAAATTGTTTTACTGGTAAAAATTTCATTTTTAAATTTCTCAGC
>ERZ802827.134-NODE-134-length-40130-cov-10.2278_pt1 | contig 40130 bp, 49 predicted proteins | sample MGYA00345652_ERZ802827 | MGnify/ENA primary metagenome ERZ802827 (study PRJEB30503, sample SAMEA104212372) | marine metagenome | biome: Westerlies Biome; feature: [SRF] surface water layer (ENVO:00010504) within the epipelagic zone...; material: water... | reverse complement strand
ATAACATATACTACAAGTAGTCATTATATTATTTATAAAATTATTTTTAAATGTTTTTTTTGTTATATTTCTCTCAAAATTTAATTTAAAATTATTTCTTACCATTTTACATAATAAAAAATATAATTTTTAGTAATAAACCAACATCTAAAGCAGAATTATATAGTAGTTGGAAAATACAACCGAATGTTATATATTATATATAACATATGTATTATGAGTGTTAATATAAGTGTTTCTAACGATAAACAAAAAAATTGTAATTCTATAATTAAAAAACTTTTCGATTCTGGAATTAATTGTAGAATCATTGACACTACTTCAGTTGTTGATAGTAATATTGAACATGGTTGTCTTATAACATTAGATAAAAAATATAGTGATAAAATTAGATTGCGAAATTTATGGAATATAATTAAAGATGATTATATTTGCTCCCATATTAAAATAGATGGATTATTTGACGGTTGTATTTATAATTATATAAATAAAGATTTTTGTCCTGGAAATATTTACCATGAAGATTAAATTCAGCTATTTTATTTAGGAATAATTCTAATTTTTTTCTCTACTGGTAAACTTTGTCTTCACATATAAGACAATTACTAGAAAAGATAAAGCTTATACAAGGTACTTTTATACTAATGAATTTACACACATAGAATATAGCAATCTATTAATAAAATACATAAAAAATGCACATACTATATTTACGAAACAATATTTTATTACTGTAGATTTATCTTTTACAGTAAAAATATCAAATACACATACTATAATTGAATATATCAATAATACATAACCTATAATACCTAAATAATAATAATAATCACAATAAGGTTTATTCAGCGGTGCCATTATATTAGAGAAATCCATATAATATTTGTTTAGATAATTATTTTTTGGATAATTATTTTTTAGATAATTATTTTTCTAAATATACATTATCACATACATTTTTTATTAGTTTTCTCTCATTTTCATTTAATGAACTTGTACATTTTGTTACTAATTTAATATATTCATCTTGTAATTTATCATCTTCCGCATAATTTGGATTATCATCTATCCATTGTTTAATTTTACGAAATTGTTTATTGCTTATTTTTTTCAATGCTTCTTTAAGTTGATCATTATTTATATCTTTAACCCATTCATCATTTTTTATATATAATGTCTCTCTTTTTTTGTCTGTACAATGTAGTGGTCTCTCATAAATACTTAATTTATTCATGTTTTCTATTATTATATTTGTTAATCCCTCCGCCAACCCTTTATCTTTTGTTGTTAATAAATTTTTCATAGATACTTCGATTTTATTTATAAATTCATCTATCGATAACGCATCTTTACATTGTTCATTCAAAAACACATTAATATTAAAACGATTTTTAATATTATTATTTGTATGATTATTATTTCCTACTTTCGGAATTAATTCTCCTATTTGTTTCTGTTGATCAGATACTGTTTTTCGCAATTCTTTATTCTCATTTATTATCATCATAAACATTGTTTTATTATCTAAATTGTCTAATTCATCCGTCAAACTTTCTTCTGGTATTATATCTGTTTCTTCTTTATAATAACATGTCCTTTTATGATAACATAACGATGATTGGTATTTATATTTTCTACCGCATAAACAATCGAATGTTGCTACTTTTTGCTCTTTTTTGTTAGTATTTTTAGTATTTTCCCGATTTATATGTTTTTGTGTTAATAAATGTTTTACATAATTATTTTTTTTGCATGTTTTATAGTCACATAATTCACATATAAAAAAACTTGCTACTTTTGGCTCTTTTTTAATTAGCATTTGTTAGTATATATAATTACAATATTTTTTCCTTAAATAGATTTTCACAAAATGTATAAAAAAGTTATCATCACGAAAATTTTTATATATTTTGTAAATTACACGATTATGCTTTAAAATCAAAAACGTGTAATTTTAGACTTTCTATAATAGGTCAAATATTTAAAAATGGACAAAATAAAATGTCCAAATCTGAAAATTTTTACAAATATATAAAACGAATATTTTTCACTTTTTTATTTATGCTGTTATTTAATGAATTATTTTAATATATAATGAATGGAACTATGGTTTATAAATCATATTATAATTGGAATAATATAACACCTTTCTTTTTCTATTTTATACTTTTTACTATGTTTAACATATTTTCATGCGAAACAAACAACTTAAAGTCCAATAATAGCAATATGTCTTTTTCCATTGTATTTATAGACTCTAATGTTACTCCGCCAAATTTTGCCCAAACATTATTAAAATAATGTTCATCTTCAATTATTTTTGAAGATATCATTATGCATGTTAATAATAATCTATGTACATTATATGAATTTATATATACACCTCGATATAATAAACGATTCAAAATAAATATTGTGTGTATTAATACACCATCGACTTTTTCATTATCTTCAATAAAATTTATTAAATTATAAATATAGTTTCGTATTGTGCTATCTGGTAATTTACGACATATTATAGATGTTATTTTTATTGATTCATCATTATCTTTTATACATTGTTTTTTTTTGATGGGACTCTCTTGTTGGGAATCTATTAGTAATAGATCTAAAAAATTACAGAAGCTAGATAATAATGAGCTAGAAATTGGCATACAATGATTTTATGTAAATTCTTTATTTAAGTTATAATTTTTCAAATATAATTTTTCAAATATAATTTTTCAAATTTTTTTTTTCGAATTTTTATATTTTAATTAAAATAAATATTTCATTGCCACAATTATATTGATAAGATTTTACATATAATCCTGCAATTTTAAATAATTGATATAATTCATCTAAGTTAAAAATATAATAATATCTCTCATAAATTTCTCCATATTTATTCCAAGTAACTATAGTATGGCCATAATTTTTAAAATGTCTATTAGTTTTTGCTGGTTGAGTTTTAGACCATACAGATAATAATATTTTTCCATCTTGATTTATCAATCGTTTTAATTCCAATAAACAGTTTACGCAATTTATTTTATTTGATAAATGATGAAATGTTGCTATACAAATTATGGCATTGGCAGAATTTGATTTTAAAGGAATTTTTGTAATATTTGCTTCTATAACATTTAAATTTTTAGATTTACATATCTCTAAAAATTTATGACAATTATCTATTCCTATAAAATTATGATTTGGAAATAACATATTTCTACCATTACCACATCCGACATCATATATTAAACTGTTTTTTGGTAAACTATTTATAAAATCAGTTATCCAATCCCATGTAAATACTCTTGTATTATTATAATGATGTGCTATTTTTTCATATACATCTTTTACCATAGTTTGCTCTAATTTATTCATTTTATGCTTCTTATTACAATTTATATTAGAATTTATATTTCAATTTATTAAAATATATTTTAAAGTTCAAACGATACTTAATATAAATTATTTTTTATTCCGATTTTATACCTTTTTTGTTTTTTTATATGTTCCTTTGCAATAAATAATATTTTAAATCATCATATTTAAAATATATTTTTAAATTTATAAAAAAAAAATTGATTTTTTTAAAATATAATATACTAGAAATTATAGTTTATGACCGATACCACCAATATTACCGATATGACTACTATGGATATGTCTGCTATTATAGATGCTATCACTTGTCCTATTACCGCCGACATTATGACCGATCCTGTACAGGGAAAGGATGGACATACTTATGAACGAAGCGCTATTTTGCAAGCCCTGTCTATTAAAAATGAATCTCCGCTTACACGTGAACCGATGACTACATCTGATCTTAAGGTAAATGCGTCTATTCGTTTTCTTTGTGATAAATATCATTCTGGTGCATTTGGACAAATTAATAATAGACCCAATACTCCTCCAAAGATTTCAACGGATTCGATTAAATTAGATCACACAATTTCAAAAAATAGTGAAAATCAAACTATGCTAACATTTAATATTAATAAAGAATCGATACCATGTGAATTGGTTAATGGGCATTTGTCTCAAGATGTAATTATTATTATTGATCATTCTGGGTCAATGCAGGCATCAGTTGAAGCTAAGGATGTCGATGGTAATAATCTAGAAAATGGTCTATCAGTTCAAGATATTGTTAATCATGCGGCAAAAACTGTTGCTAAATCTCTTGATAAAAATAGTCGATTGGGAGTAATTATTTTTGATAATAATATTACTATTCTATTTGAACTTTTGCTAATGACTGAAATTAATTGTGCGCGAGCTATTGCACAAATTAATACAATTAAACCAAGAGGTCAAACAAATATTTGGCATGCTATTGAAGTTGGAATTAAAATGTTAAATGATCGAGATGATAAAAGTCGTAATGGAAATATTCTGATGTTAACTGATGGTTCTCCCAACATTTCTCCTGCCCGAGGAGAAGTAGAAACTCTTAAGCGACTAAGAAAATCCCTTAATTTTACATCTCCAATTTATACATTTGGATTTGGATACAACCTTCAGAGAGGTTTGCTTTATGATCTTGCCAAATATGGAAATGGTGGTAATGGTCATATTCCAGATGGTGGAATGGTCGCAACAGTATTTTGTAATTTTCTGGGAACAATTATGTCAACAGTAGTTGTAAATCTACAACTTCATATTAATTATAGCGAACAAGTAAATTTTACTCAAATTTCTCCAATCATGGGTGATTTTGCATATACAGTTGATAATGATAATAATCAATATGTTATTATTGATATTGGAACAGTTCAAATAGGTCAAATGAGAAATATTATTATTAATACTTCGCATTTAAATTCTAATTTTACTTATCACTATACCTATAAAATTGGTGGTCAAGTATATAAAATTGATCCTACTGAAGTTGAAATTTCATTACTTGAAACAAATTCTCAGATTAATACTAATATTGCTAGATTTACTGCTGTTGAAATGATGAGACAAATTATAAATTTAAAAACCACCGGAGAGATAGATACTGCTAATTCTCTATACACTCAACTTGAACAATATTTTACTTCTCGAAATATGCAAGATTCCGGTATATTCAAGAATATTACAGATCAGATTAAGTTAGCAGTTACCAATGACACATACTATAAACGCTGGGGGGAATTTTATATAGATCAATGGTCGCGATCACTTAATCAACAAATTAAGCCAAATTTTAAGGATAAAGCATGTGATTTTGGTGGCGATGTATTTGAGAGTATTGTAGACAATGCAAGTGATATATTTGATAATCTTCCTCCCCCAGAACCTAGCAACATTAATCAACAAAGCCAATCATCTTATAGGTCTCTGGGTAGTCAACTACCACCGATACTACCCCACCGAGTAGCCACTTTAGCTGCATATAATAATCAAAGTACTCCATGCTTTGATAATAATTGTTTAATTTCTATGGCTGATGGTAATAATACACAGTTGAAACATTTAAATAAGGGCGATATTATTAAGAGTATTGATATTAATGATAATGATCGCGAAACAACATCTACAATTGTATGTATTCTTGAAACACGCATTCGTTCAGGAAAGACAAATTTAGTTAATTTATTTGATGGACTAATTATTACTCCCTGGCATCCAATTAAGACTGATTCTGGTTGGGAATTTCCAAATAATATTAAGGAACCTATTATGCAATCATGTGAATCTGTTATTTCATTGGTTCTTGATAATAATCATGTAGCGTTTATTAATAATGTTCCGTGTGTTACTCTAGGTCATCATTTTAAGAAAGGTATTCTAGATCATTCCTATTATGGTACACGGCGTGTTATTGATGATTTGCGCAAAATGCCAGGTTGGGATATTGGACATATTACAGTTTATGATGATTGTATTACTCGCGCTCGCAATAATTCTATTGTAACAAAGATTACATATAACATGGTGGATTATCCAGATAGACATATTAATACCTCAAGAGATAAATCTCCACAAATGATGAGAAAATTGTTACGATCAGCCTATGGACGCGCAACCATTGTGGCGCATTAAAGACATGGAAAACATGAAAAGAATAAAAAAACATGAAAAGAATAAAAAAACATGAAAAGAATAAAAAAACATGAAAATAAAGTTAATATAATAAATTTTTTTTACACATAAATCAACATTAGATAATAAAACTGATAATATGTAGTATTACATTATCGTCCAATTTCCAGTTATCATTATAAAATATAGTAGATATATATTTTAGCATTAGTGGTTTTAAAAATAGCTCTAGTTTTTTTCTACTTAAATATTCAATTGTCAAATCAAATAAATTATAGCCGGGTCCCCAGTTATTACCACACGTTAAAGAATCACAACATAAACAATCCTTATTATTTGGAATAGTTTTAAAATATTTATATGTTATTGGTATATTAATTACAGTAAATATGTAAGCTAAAAATATATCATCGTTTGATTTATTCTTTGTAATATTTGTCGACCACCTAGTATATGTAGCATTTTTCAACTGTATGTGGGGAGGTTTAAACGGATAAGAATTTAAATGAGTAAATGTTAATTTCAGATTATTATTATTTGAAATATTATTATTTGAAATATTATTATTATAAATTAAACCTATTTGATTTATTTTTTCATCATAATTTAAAAGTATTAAAGAATAATTTATATTATATTTTTCTTGTAAATCTGGATACGTTTTAGTCAATTCTCTAATAATACGTTTTTTGGTACACATTCAAAATATTATATTATATATCCATAATTATTAATTTTATATTTAAATAATAATTATCAATTTTAAATTATTATATTAATATATTATATATGTCTACTCGAAAATATAAACACAATAAACATAATAAATCCAAACATCATAAATTTAGATCAAAAAAAATACGTAAATATCGTCGGCATCATAAAAAAACTCATAAAAAATATAAAGGAGGAAACCCCGTTATTAACTTTATGAATCAAGGATTCGACCGCAGTAAATTGTTATTAAATAAAGGTAGCAACGCATTCGGAAATCACAGGTTGATAAAAAAATTACAAAAAATGGGCAATGTTATGCATGATAATATTGATAAAGCTGAAGCGGCAGAAAATAAAGTTAAATCAATAAAAGAAAAATTAGGTAAACTAAACAATAAAATGGTGAAAGAAAAACAAAACGTTCAAAAATTACAGCAAGAAATAACAACCCATCAAGCAACATTAGCGGCCGCTGATGCAGTTGCAAAAAAAACTAGAGCTATTGTACATGCAAATAAAACACAACTTAACAATCCACAAGTACCAAAAACTCAAGTACCAAAAACTCAAGTACCAAAAACTCAAGTACCAAAAACTTAAGTACCAAAAGCTCAAAAATAAATTTATAAAATAAAATTGATTTAATTTTATATTATAGTTACTTTATATATCTGAAAAATATGAATAAACTAGTGTCTACTATCGTTGATGAATATGCGGGTTTGCGATGTGATATTGAAAATAATCATAATGGTAAAATGAAATTGGGATGTGTCGCGTTCTCTCCAAAATTAAAACATCAGTATGTTTTATGCGTTTGGAGTTAATCAGTATAATATAAATAATAATGCATCAGATTCTATATGTGATTCTTTGCATGCTGAAGTTGATTGTGTGAATCGTCTTAAAAAAATGGAAAAAATAACAAATATTAATTTAGTTGTATTTAGAACAAATAATTGTGGAAATAATTTATTTATGTCAAAACCATGTGAGAATTGCTTGAGAACTATTAACTTTACTCTTTATAAGAAAAACTATAAACTTAAATCAATTTATTATACCAATAATGATAGTACAATTATAAAAATGTAAATAAAAATGTTAATTAAATGTAATGATACAAATATAATTTTTTTACAACTTATTTTATATCATTATCTCTCGTTTTTATATTATTATATTTTCATTTATCAAAATAAATGATATTATTAATTTTCTTAAAATTTTATTTTTATTTAATAAAGTAAAAAATATTATAATAAAATAATTATTTATTATAATATGAATAATTTTGATTTAGATATATCAACATATACATTAACCGAATTAGAAAATTTATTAAATTTAAATGCACCATATACAGTAGATGGCATTAATACTAAACGAAATGATTTAAAAAACAAAATCACTAATATGCAATCTATCGATACTTTAAAACGAGAAAAAATATTGATGTTTTTAGATAATATTCATCAGAAAGTATTTGATAATTTAATGAATCAAAACGTGATTCAAAATACATTTAAAAATACTGTTTATGATAAAAATATAAATTTCGATACAAATAAAGGTAAATTAGTAGATTCTAATAATTATCCACCTGGTTATTTAAATCCAATAAATATTAAAACTATAAAAAAAGCTATAAATATAGATTCTTTATTTCGAACAGATTATTATACTTCAAAAAGTAGTAATTATACAATCAATCTTCCTGAACGTATTAATAAGATAGTTTCGATGCAAGTATCTAGCATTCAATTACCATTGACATATTATGCTATTTCTCCCGCTCTTGATAATGATTCTTTTGAAATTGAATTATATGATACTAGTGGTAATCTTATACCAAATACAATTACTACGATAAAATTACCTGCTGGAAATTATGAGAGTCAATTTTCCAAATCTTTGCATGCCGCAGATATTGAAACAACTATAAATTATCAATTACAAAATTCTGGTAATTCTGGTAATCCGGATATTTCAAATAGTATTGGTTTCATTGTAGATAAAATTAGTGGTAGATCCGTTTTTGCATTACAATCTACTAAGCCGGCCAATGTTTCAAAATTTAAAGTTAATTTTAATACTGGAAAAAATAATACACCTATAGCATTTAAATTGGGCTGGTTATTGGGGTTCCGCGCGGCAGAATATATCGGAGAATCTATTGCATCTGAAGGAATTTGTTATATAACAGGTCCAAAATATTTATTTTTAGCAATTAATGATTATCAAAATAGCGCACATAATTATTTCACTGCTACATATAATGAATCTATATTAGCACCTAATATTATTGGTCGAATAAATATAGGCTGTATTGCTGAAAGTCAAACTATTTATAAAAGTGGTCAAGATGATGATTTTGGTTATCCTCTAAATAGAACTAGAGAATATTTTGGACCAACAGATATTCATCGTTTAACTATAAGTCTATATGATGAGTATGGGCGAATAATAGATTTAAATAACATGGATTGGTCATTAGTATTGACATTTGAGTGTTTGTATGATTAAAAATCCGGTTGCACTGCAGTATCTGTAAATACATAATTAATTGATGTATTTGTTAAATCACATGCCACATCAAATGTAGCACGTATTTTTTTATGATCATCTGTTCCGCCTGTACAATTAAAATTAACTGTTAAATTTTTAGATATATCATAAAAACTCTCTAATCCACAACTAATATCCGGAGATGTGCCAAATGGAAAATATAGAAATTCTAAATTACTGCATCCCTTGAATGCATTTTTTTCTATGGTTGTAATTGATCTTGGAAATAAAACTTTTACTAAACTTATGTCGTTTTGAAATGCACCATCTCCAATGGTTGTAAGATTAATATCAACATCAAACTCTAAAATTTTTAGATTAGAACAATCTTTAAAACTATTATTTGATATTTCTATTATTTGAGTACTAAATATTATATCTTTTAAATCTTTTTTTTCTAAGCTATTATTTATCAAAGTAGCACTAATATCGTATGTGGTTATTTGTGATTTATTATTACTATTATCTATTATTATCCAATTTTGATTATCTATAGTTTTTGCAAAACAAAATTCATTAATAGCATAATACCTATCTATATCTGAAAGTATTCTACTTCTTATATCTTCTTCATTTAATTTGGTTGAATCATAAAATACGTTTAATGGACCGGATAATCCACTAAAAGCAGTGCTAGCAAAATCTACAATAGTTACTTCTGGTTCAAATATTATTTCATTTATATCTGTTCCAGAAAAAGCATTCGGTCCGATATATGTTATGGCTTTTGATATAAAAATTTTATCGAAACCTTTGGAATCTTTATATGCATTTTCTCCAATACTTGTGGCATCATAAGTATTAAAATTTGGTAATGTGAGACCTTTAAAAGCCTCATCGCATATTTTCGTTTCATTTATTTTATACGCAAGGATAGTACTTGTCTCTGGTATAGTTTCTTTAAAACATGAATCTTTATTAAATTTTATAAATTTTTCAGGCATTATAATATTATTATAGTTAATAATATTATAATAAAATAGTAAATTTTAATGTATGATAAAAGTTAAATGTTAAATACTGTCCACCCATGAGTATCTGGTATATCTTTAACTATTTCATTAATACATAAATTCAATTCACTATCTATATCAGTAACTATATTATTGCACTCATCAATTTGATATTTAACATTCTCATTATTTTTATTAAATAAATTTATACAATCTGGGTCTGGATAAAATACTACTCCCGACATATCTATTAATAATAAATTATTTGTTGTGCTGGCGGAATCATAAGGGTGAATATTATTATACGACAATTCATTCGGATCTTTTAATTGTTGCACTAAACACATCCCACTTAAATCACATTTTAAATAATTACTTTGATTAATTTTTCCATTAAAATAAACTATTTTATTTTTTGAACTATCTAATTCATTATTATTATAAAAAGTATTGTATTTTTGTAAAATATTATAATCTTTTATAGATTCTGATGCTGAACACAATCCTATTTTATAACAAGTATCATCATAATCTTCTACCGGGTTATCGTCATCAGATAATTTATATAATATTTTTTGAATATTCATATTTTCTTTAGTACATTGTTTATTGATATAATCACTTATAGTATCATTTTTTTGAGAATTAAATATTCTAAAAGACATATATAAAATCTTAATATATTATTTTTAATTAAATTAATTCATCTACTAATCCTAATTTTCTTGATTTTTTAAAATTAAACATTAAATCCCTCTTTAAAAATTTATCTAATTTTTCTTTTGTCATCTTCTTTCGACAATGATCCAAATATAAATTTTTTATTTTTTTTTGTAAATATGTACTATTTTGAAATTCATCAGTCATTTGTTCATATGTCCCCCATGAACCACCGCTTAATTGATGGATTAGAATACTGGAATGTTTCGTCATGCATCTCTGATGACAAACAACACTTAAGAATGTTGCGGCACTGGCTGCATATCCTTCAATTATAGAAATTATTGGTATTTGTGAATTTAATATACAATCTACACCGCTAAAGGCATCTGTAACATAACCGCCCATACTATTTATATGCAAATATATCTTTAAATCTTCGATATCCACATCATATTCACATTTAACATTATTTTTAAAATATAATAAATCCTTATTTAATCGTAAAATTGTTTTATTTAATTCTAATATAGTTTCACTATTTACATCTGAATAAAAATATATATGATTATCTACACAACTAATTTTTTCAGATTTATCTTGTCTAGGTAAATGCGATTCAGATATATGATTAATATTATTAATATCAATTATTTCATTTATTTTTCTTTTATTTGATCTAATCTTATGATAACTTGCCATATATATATTTATAAAAAATATTTTTAAATACATTTTAATAAAATTGAAATATATTTAAAAATATATATTTTAGTATAGTTATAAGTATGACATCATCTGCTTCGCTTGCCTCACCTGCTTCGTTTGTCTTTTCAGTCTATATCCCTATTATTGGTGATAAAATTACTAATGCGTTTATTGAAAAAAGTTTCTTAGAAAAAAAGATTGGTGTTGTGACACGCGTGGATTTTGTTTTAAATAAACGTAAATTTAGACGCGAAGCATTTGTTCATTTTTCAGAATGGTTTACTTCAGATGAAGCTAATCTACTTAAAGCAGATTTATTGAATGATCAAACGCAAACTCGTTTTGTTTATAAAGGCAAAGAGTTTTGGCCTCTACTTATTAATAAGAATCCTATTGAAAAATATAGTCCCGAGCGTAAAGCCAATAGTGCATATGAACTAGAGGATCGGATTGATATTATCAGAAAGGATTTAGATAATTTGACCTTTATGAGTAAGGTTCATGATGCAAATATTTGTTATATTTTAAGAAAAACAAATCTTTCGACACCAGAGGTAAATCCCGCTAATCCAGCAAAACCTCTTACTGTAGTATCAGCACAAATTAAAAGACAAAAAACTGATGACGATGGGGAATTTGTTTCACTCAATACAAATAACAAAAAACGAAATTATAATACCAACCATACATGTAATAATCTGACTCTGGCGTGGTATCCAGATTTTCCCAGCAATAACCAGACTACTACAACCGAAGCCATAATGGCTAATTCTGATAATTGAAATTTGGGATTGATTAAGGATTGAAATAATTTTATATGGATTTAAAAATATATTATTATATTATATATGCCCCAAAAAGATAAATCTCAATCGGGAAGAGAGCGAAAACATGATAAAAAAAATGGTGGTTTTGATCAAAAAGGGAAATATAATAATAAGCACATACGTATTCAATTATTACAGATGGAAAAATCTAATAACTGTAAAGACATGTCAAAATATATAAAATAATTTTTTTATTTTATTTATATAAAAATATTTAATTTATATAAATAGTAAGTAAGCTATATAAATAATGATAGAATTATTTTCTGTGGGTTTTATCAGATATATTACAAACTTGAAAATAAGTTTCCTGTACCACATAAAATATTGAAAAATTTTAATTGGACCAATCCTGATTTGGCTCAGTTTTCAACTGATGTTGATGTCGGCTATATGATACCTGAGGGGTCCGCGGATAAATGGATGAATGATCCAAATAATGCTGATATAATTGCAGAATGGAAAGCAGGCGCTAAAGTAATTAATATATAGATTTACTATAGTTAGCATATTCCCTATTGTTAAAAATTAAATTGTAAATAAAAAAATTGATTTTTATTTTTTATACATATAAAAAATAAAAGTAATGGGTGCCGGATTATTACCGATTGCATTAAACAGGGGAACTTTATTAGTTTTATTAGGGCAAGAACGATATCAAGAATTATGGTGTGATTTTGGCGGAAGAAGTGATCGAGGTGAAACAGATTATGAAACAGCGTTAAGAGAAGGCAAAGAAGAATTAAATGGGTTTTTAGGAAGTGGTGGGGTTTTACATAGTGCAGTAAATGATTCGTTTATTAAATCTTTCACAAATAGTCGCGATAAATATATTAGTTATTTATTCAAAATTAAATATGATAATAAACTACCCTTTTATTTTAACAATAATAATGCTTTTATTGAAAGTCATTTGCCAGATTTAGTTAATGAAGAAGCATATAAAAAACATACAGGATTATTTGAAAAAAACAAGATTAAGTGGTTTACTACTAGAGAGATTGCTCGTGATTTACATAAGTTTAGACCACACTATATTCCTATTTTAAAAGAGTTACTTGCAAAAGAAGCAGAGCTTATTAGTACTATGTATGAATCAAATAAAAAATCTCGATCTGAATCTGAAAATTCTACTAGAAAATTAAGAAAAATAGAAAAATAGAAAAATAGAAAATTATTTAGTGTCTTTTTGTGTATCGGCGTTTGTGTTTACGATTGTTGGATTTTCTTTTTACCGATTTTCTTCTTTTAGATTTTCTTTTTTTAGATTTGCGCTGTTTTCGAGATTTTCTTTTTTTGGATTTGCGCTGTTTTCGAGATTTTCTTTTTTTGCCACCGGTTGATCTATGCTTTTCACTTGATCGAAAAGCTCTACCTAGAAATCTTGTTTTTAAAGTTGCAGGGAAAGGGTGCCCTTCGCGACACTTATATTTACCATCATTTGCAACCACAGCCTTGAATTTATGTATATTTTCCCGCGACAATTTTTTTTCTTTTAAAAAGCGTTCCTTTGTTTCTGGGTTAAAATTTTTTAGGTCATCGTGAAGATATTTATATGTTTTTAAATCTTCGTGTAATAATTTACATGTTTGGACCGGATTCTTATCTCGAAATTTATTGTACTCCTCTATAAACTGGTTTTGTTGCTCGTTTAGTTGCTCGTTTAGTTGCAATTTGTCGTCTAGCACCGTCGCCGCCTCCGCCTCCTGCGCATCTGCCTCCTCCTGCGCATCCGCCTCCGCTAGATACACCGCCTGATCCGCATTCTCCTCCGCATCTTCCGGCTCATCATCCGCCGCCGCCGCCGCCGCCGCCGCCGCATCCCGGATTCTCGTCGCCTCCTTGGCAATCTCCTCCGTCCGGTCTACCTCATCCATGCTCCCAATCCACGCACTGTTCGCTTCTTGAAAGCGCTCCGATGCCTCGTCCACCGCCTTCTTGAGTTTGGCCAGCCGCGCGTCGCCCTCCGGGCCCGCCCAGCGCTCCGGCCGTTCCGCCTTCTCCGCCTCCGACGCCACCACCCTCGCCGCCGCCACCCTCTCCGCCTCCAGCGCCACCACCCTCGCCGCCGCCGCCTCCTTCTTGGCATTCTCCACCGCCTTCTCTGCCCTCGCCGCCACCGTCTCGGCCCTCGCCATCGCCACCCTCGCCGCCGCCGCCTCCTTCTTCGCCGCATCTTGTTGCTCATTCCACTCGTCGAGAGCTGAACCCTGGTATCCGCCTGGCATACTGTCTATATATTTAATAAATAAAATAAATAAGAAAATAAGAAATTATAAATTATTTATGCTAAAAATGGAGAATATTTTTCCTAAATATATTTAATGATTAAAACTTATTTAGAATCATTAAATAATCAAACAGAAGAAAATAAAAATCCGGTTTTAACAAAGAATGATGTCCATAATTTCGGCATTATTTATACTCCTGTTGTCCTGGTTCAACAAATTCTTGATTTAATACCGGAAAAGTATTTTAAAGATCCTAAATTACATTGGTTAGATATTGGGGCTGGTACAGGAGCATTTAGTATTGTTTTATATAAACGATTGTTCCAAGGATTACAAGGAGTTATTGGTGATTCAGATAAAAGACATCATCACATAATCACGAACATGATGTATATGGTTGAAATATATCCTGCGCATGTAGAAGAATTACATCGATTATTTGGAATGGAAGCAAATATTATTAATAGCGATTTTTTATCGATTAACCGTTTTGAATATCCTAATTTTGATTTTATTATTGGGAATCCACCATATAATACTGGGGGGAAGATTAAAACTCCAACGGATCAAAATAGAGAGAAAAAAGAAGATGGTGAAACTACATATGTTGCGTTCGTTAAAAAAAGTCTAGAAGTATTAAGTTATGGAGGATTTTTAAACTTAATTATACCAAATCTATGGTTGAAGCCAGATAAATCGGGATTATATAATCGACTTACAAATCTTAATATTTGTAAATTACATTGTCTCTCTGCGGGTGAAACTAATAAAATATTTAATTATCAGGCTCAAACACCGACTTGTTTTTTCTTAATAGAAAATATTGAAGACTTAAATGATGGAGAAAAATCGATAAAAATCTGGGATAAATTTTTGAAGAAATATATTGAATATAAATTATTGCAAAATTGGCCGATTCCTTGTCATGGAATTTCTATAGTAAATCGATTAATAAAATATGTCAAGCAATATGGGTGCCTGACATATTATAAAACAAATACTTGTTCAAAAAAAATATCTTTATCGGAAAATAATGAATCAGAACACGACTCTGAACATGGCTCTAAATATAAATATTGTAATATTAAAACTTGTTATTTGAATGGATTGGAACCAACATTAGTATATAATTGGAGCGATGGTGCTTGTCCATATTATCGAGTTCCAAAATTGGTATTAGCACACAAAATGTATGGATTTCCATATTTGGATGTATCCGGAGAATATGGAATATCAACACGCGATAATTATGTGATTTCGGGTTGCAATTATTCAGTCGATGAATTGCAAGAAATTCAGGCATTTCTCTCAACAAAATTTGCTCTTTTTGTTTTTTCAACATGTAATTATAGAATGAGATATTTGGAGCGTTATGCTTTTAATTTTTTACCAGATATAATAAATATGGGCAATGCTAGATGTAATGTTGGTGTTGGTGGTGTTGGTGTTGGTGTTGGTGTTGGTGGTGGTGGTGTTGGTGTTGGTGGTGTTGGTGGTGGTGGTGATGGTGTTGGTGGTGTTTGTGTTGGTGGTGTTGGATTTCCAGTATTAAAAAATATAGAATCTAGGGGGGAACGAGATATTAAAATTGCTGATTTTTTTGGTTTTTCGATAGAAGAACGAGAGATTATCGAAAAATATTCTAGAGATTATAAATTTTTTGTTTAATTAGAAACAAATATATTCCCTACTTAAATTGGATCTTAAATGATTAATAAAAGTCTTAGTATTTATTAAATCCCAGTTTTTATTTTGACTATTATATGAAAATACCGTGACTTTATGAGTTCGACAGCTTGATAAATCATCAATAGCAATAGTGTTATCGCAAAAATGTAAAAATGGATGGGTGTTCAAAATTAGAACGAATATGTTATATATAGCATCATATAATGTTTCATATAATTCATCATATTTATATTCATTATTATAACAAATAGGAATATTTCCAATATTTTTATTTTTATAATAAATTGTAAGATCTGTTTGTTTTAGATTTGTCATATTTTTGTTTTTGTTTTTGTTTTTGTTTTTGTTTTTGTTTTTGTTTTTGTTTTTGTTCTTTATACTAAAATTATAAATATGAAAATTTAAATCAATTTTAAATTTCTATACTGATTTTATTTTGTCTATTTTGTTGATTTTGTGTATTTTGCAGATTTTGTGTATTTTGCAGATTTTGTGTATTTTGCAGATTTTGTGTATTTTGTCGATTGTTTTTTCTTTTTTTTTTATATTCTCTAAAACAATCATCAATATTTTTATCTATCATATTTTCTAATTCAGCGCAATATATTGTAAAATGTTGTTTCAGTTTATAAAAACTTTTCTTTTCCTCGCAAAAAGATTTAAAATATAATTGTTGATTATAATTTTTTAATATAATTTTGTTATTATAAATGGTGGTTAAATCTTTTGTTTTATATTCAACATCTTCTATATATATATATTTTTTTAAATGATTTTCTACTAAGTATATTGATATTAATAAATTTAAAATTGTTGATTTAAAAATATATTTATTTCTTATTAAATAGTTTATTGTAAATTGTATTGTTTTATTAGATAAATAATGAGTTGTTAGATTTTTTTCCGCATAGTCTGATAAAATATCAATAAAATCTTGTCTTGATAAATTTAATGGATTATACTCTATATAGATATACAAATTTTCTAAAAATATTTTTATATCATTATTATCAAGTGCTTTATGTATATTTTTTATTATTTCTCTTTCATTTTTAGAATTATTTATACAATATCCAAAATCGTATATAACTATTTTTGGTATATTTTTATCATCAAATATTACTTTCCAATTACTATTATGTAAATCTGCATGATAAATATCACAAAAAAATATCGAATTTTTGACAAATAGGCTAATTATTGTTATTATTTTATATTTTACATATTCAGATACATCTAGTTCTGAAAATAATTTACCTTCTATAAATTCCATTATTAATATACTTTTACTCCATAATATTGGTTTGGGTATTATAATACATTGATTGTTTTTATATTCATTATAAAATTTTTTCATATTTTTTGCCTCATTTATCATATTTGTTTGTTTTATGAAATTTTCAAAAAATTCCGACATTTCAAAAGGTATTCTATATTGTTGTAAAAACGTGAATTTATTTGTTAGGTAGTTATATATAAGATAATATAAATAAGGAAAAAATAATTGTTGCTGTACATGTGGATGAATGACTTTTATTGCTACTTCTTTATTTAGATTTTTTAGAGTGGCTTTATATACTTGGGCTATACTACCTGATTTAATTTCATAATCAGAATCTATTTCAATTATATCGTCAAAAATGCTGTAAAATTCTTGGTTAAAACGCGTTTTTGTATATTTCAAATCATGAATTTTACATTTTTCATAAATATTTTTAAATTTATATAATAAATAGTTTTGATAAGTATCTTCGGTGGTATAAAAATAAGTATATCTATTATGTAGCCATTGAACAATTTTAATAATTACACAACCATTATTTTGTACATCATTATATAACTTATTTATTAATTTAATAGATGGTTCGTTAAACAAAAACATATTATATTTTATTAATAATAATGTTACTAATAACTTATGAAAATAATAACAATATTTTATGTAAATAAATATATTTATAATTTCCATATTTATTTAATATTTATTATAAATATAAATTTAAATCTTAATTGTAAATTTAAAATATATGTCCATAATAAATAAAATTAAAGAAATTATTCAGGAATTTATTATTGAAAAATATTTTGATTATTTAGATAAGGAAAATATATTATTTATAAAAAATGATTTACATGGGATTATTGATACTGTATATTGTAATAATATAAAACCTTTGAAAACTGTTATTAGAGAACGTTTAAGGGCTAATATGGAATCAGAATATCCCAGTGGATCTATTGAAAATATTCTTTTAGATATATTTCAGGATAGAAAGATTAATGTTAATCGATTAGTTGATGAAATTAAAAAATATCAAAAAGATAATTTTATAGAATTAGAGAGATATACAGGTGATGCTAATATAGGTATAGGATTAAATCTAGAAATTGATGGTAGTTTTTGTAAAATTCTTAGTATTAAATCTGGAGCTCTTAATATGGAAATTATTAAGAAATATAAATATATTTATAGCATAAACGATATAATTTTAAATGAAGGTGGTTCTGAAAATAGTGAAAATAGTGAAAATATTATAAATATTTTACGAGAGAATATAAAAGGTCAATCAACCGTTAAATTGGGATTATATGGAAAAAAATATGATAATGATTTGGAAGAATAAAATTTACGAGGGTGCAAATTAATTTTAATAAAAATTGAGAGATTTATTTATTTTATAAATAATTAAAACAAATAAATAGTATTTATTATGCATAGAATTGCTATTACTAGATTTGATAATGTAACTTATAAAGAAAATCGTGATTGGTGTAAACGGTATAATTTTCAGGGATGTATATATGGAACTCCTATTAAACTAAGTGAATCTATTTTACCAGATACTATTTTATTTGTATTAGAAATGAATAATACTACAAATAAAATTATGGGAATAGGCATGATTAAATATGGGGCAAATGGGTGTAGTGTTAGTTCTAAGAAACATAAAATTTATAGTGATAATAATTATAATAGATTTGTTTATCGTTCAGACTATCGAATAGATTTTAATGAAAATTATTGTCCACTTCGATTTCATAAAAAAATTCAGAAATTGGAACAATGTTTGTTTAAAGGTAGTCGACATTGTAAACGTGGCCAGGGTATTCAATTGTTACCTATATGGATTAGAAATATTCCGAAGCTAAATATTTGTGATGATATTCGTCGAATTTTAAACATGGGGATTTGATTTAGGTTTCGAATTTAATTTTAGTAAATAATATAAATGGTAAATAATATAAATGGTAAATTTTAGAAAGTTTTGTATATCTGGTGGTAATTTTTCAGGGTTTGAAACATTTGTGGATTTAGATAAAACGGAAAATTTACAAGATATTATTTATTGTGTAACTGATAATCTCAAAGCTGGTTTATATAATATAAATTTGCACACATTAAATAATATTGTAGATCCAACAATATATCATATTCATGATTTTACATTTGAAAATATTTTAATGAGTGAATCTAATAATACTTTTTATATATGTAATCATTGCTAGGCTAAATTATAATTCTAATCAGTAAATTGTTTTAAAATGGGTATGTTTTTATGCCAATTTATATAATTATCTAAGGGCTCAACTCCATTTGTATTTTTTATATAAATAACATAATCATATTTTTTTGATAAAATAATATTGGCTTGATTGGCTTGATTGGCTTGATTGGCTTGATTGGCTTGATTGGCTTGATTATAAAGGATCATTACTGCACCCGGCACCAGCTGAACTTTTGGGTTTTTTGGGTGATGCGTTGATGGTATATTTATGATTTGTCCAATTAAACGTATTATCTATTACTATAACAGAATGATTGTATGTAATTGAAATCATTTTTAATTCATTATTTGTGTATTCTATTAATTTTTGATAATTTTCGATAAAATCTGTTATTATTTTAATAAATTCTGTGGTTGTTTGTATTTGTATGGCATTATAAATATTGGTGAAATTTTCAATACCAACAACACTCAATAATTCATAAATATTTAAAATATCCATGAATTTTTTACGCATTGTATCGTTACGATAAATCTTTGTGGCTAACTCTTGTTTTGTTTTTTTATTTAAAATATATAAAATTCTTAATTGTTGGTTATCTGCAAGTTCACGTACTTTAGTACGAATTCTCTGCAAATCATAGTTTGTTATATGATTAACTAAACGATGAAGATGTGTTAATTGTGTATCTAATATTTTGTGATCTTTTCCTAATTTTCGTTTAATACTGCCAAATTGATAATAATTAATCAATCCTCCACATAGAACATCGCGCGGGTTTCGCGGTGCCTGCCCATTATTCTCTCTAGCCATATGTTGATAATAATGAGGATTATGAACAACACCATTCACATCTATTTTACCCGTATTCCAACTAAACGCCACCTGGCATTCTGTGCACCACATTTGATCACATCCACTTGCTTTTTGGATACGAATTCCACAATTAGGACAAGGTTTGCTGGTTTTCTTAATTTCTTCAGCACTTGATACATTATTTGGATCGCAAGTATGAGGATCGTCTTTACTATGACCAATCAGCTCATGGCATTGGGGACAAGTATAAAGTTTACATAATTCACATTTATATTGTGTGGATAAGTATCCATGACAATCATCATTTGGACAAGGGTGTATAAATTTTCGTTTTTCTTCAGATTTGGTTTTCCCCGTTCTAAGTTCACGAATAGTATTACACTCAATCCTTTGTTGTTCGCGAACTATATTAAGTTCTTCTTTTAATTCTTTTATTTTATCTGTATAAATTTTAACATTTTCTTCGTGTTCTTCTATTTGTTTATAATTTGCTGCAGCTGCCATGGTTTCGGGCATACGACTTAACTCACGATCAACCAATAAAGTTTTTCTATGTGTTTTAAAAGTTGTGTCATTAAAACTGCGATTTAAATTAGTAATAATAAATTGTTGAGTATAGCCTCGCTTGCAATTCATACAATGAGGATCATTCGTGGTTGAAAGCAAATAAGTTCTAATACAGCCTTTACAACACTCATAATTACAATCATCAAACCCACATACGACTTTTGCACGAATTGTTTTGTTAAATTTTTCACAACACACAAAGCAACTCATTTTATAATATTTTATAGTAAGATATTATAAAAAATTTTTGCAATTTTTATTTCAATTTTATAGTTTTAATTTAAATACTTTTATAGATAAATATTATATGAGTTTAGGGTTTGATACTTCTATGAATAAATATACTATTGATGATTTATTGAAATTACTCGAGTTAGGAAGTAATCCTAGTCAAGCTGAAATAGTAAATAAAATTACAAATTTTAATACTATATTTGTAGATAATTCTGGAGTAATACAATTTTTGAATAACATACAAGATAAATTACTTGATAATTTTAAACAATCTACTGCATATACTGCTGAAGGATTTAATTATTTTGATTATAATATAGAAAATCCTTTATTCTCTCAATTACCGTTAGCCGCACCAGATTTTGATGAAAATAGTGATTTTAATCCCGAAGATTTAATTGAGTGTTATGAAATTACCCAGGAAGATCTTGATCAAGAAGAAGATGAAAGAATAGAATTAACACACCAAGAAGAAATAAGAATTGATAATACTAAAAATAAGGAGTTTCGCACGCTAACATCATATACATATGACTTTTGTGATTTAGATATATCAGTTACTAATAAAGATAGAACAATATTTAAATATACGCTGGATAATACGTTAACAAATATAACTGAATTATGTGTGGCGAGTATTAAAATTCCCAGACCATATACTATATCAGAATATAAAAATAATAATAAAATTACTATTATTGATGTGAGTAATTCAATATCATACGAAATAGATATTGGTAATCATGTAACATATTTGTCTAATAATAATGACATAACAACATTTGTGACGAATTTAAATAATGAATTTACTAATCATGTAAATACTGAGATGTTGCATTATATAAGCGTATCGTCTGTTTCGGTTGGAAATCATTATAAAATAAAATTTGATTTAGCATCGAACAATGTATCTTCATTGTTTTCATTAGATTTTAATGTATCAGAAAATTTATGTGGATTAAATTATAGTTTATCTACTCTTTTAGGATTTGAACAAATGATATATCAAAATATAAGTAGTGTTACGGGAGAAAATCATGTAAATTTTGATAATAATATATATTATCTTAGTTTAAATGATTACACATATAATTTTCATCAAAATTTAATAATTATGAGTAATAAATTGAAAGATAAAAATATTATAACATCTATTCAAGTTAATGCTAATACTCAAGGTACTGCTGATATGCATTTAATTTCTAAAGTGCCTACACATAATACTTTAGATAATCCCATAAGAAAATATAATGGATATATTAATTTGTTAAATTTTGAAATAAAAATTTTTGATAATGTCGGAAATTTACAACAAATGCCATTAAGTTTATTAAATGACAATAATTTTAATTTTAAATTAACTATTACTAGAGAAATTTAATCTAAACGCTTATTTAATTTTTCTAAATTTTTTAAAAATAAAACCAATGGACCATATGAATTACTTATATCAGTTAAAATTTTAGTAGATCTTTGTAGAGTTGTAGCTGTTATATTACTTAAATCATTATTACATATATCATTTAATAGTTGATTTGTTATATCTAAATTATTAAAACATAAATCAATAATATTTTCTTCTGTTGGCATAGTATATTATATTATATAATATATTTTAAATATTTCTTAAATCTAATGCTTTTAATAAATATAATTTTTTATTTAAATTTGTTAAATTATCTAATAAAGTATTAAGATCTGTTTTATTATTGTTTATTGTTTTATTTAATACTTTTTCAATTATAGTTAATATATTATTAATTCTATTGTTATTATTAATAATGTCAGAATAATTATTAATACTATTTATTATTGCAACATTTTCATTTAAATTATCCATATTGTTAGATAGTACCATTTTATATAGTATAAATATAATATATTATGCAAATAATATATTTATATAATATATATGTTTTGTAATATTAGTTGTTTTGTAGCGATTTTATTTTTAATAACCAATATTTATGTTATGTTAACTATGGATTGTAAAGATACTAGAGATCGGTTCTATAATATTTTAAATAATAATCAACAACAAATATATGAAAAAATTATTGAAGAACGAAAAAATATTTATTTTAGTGGGTATGGTATTGGTATAGTAATATCTATTTTAGTAATTCTTATAAATAAATATATATTTAATAAACGAATGAATAATGGCATGATGGTTTGTTGTGTTGGTGCAATTTCTTTTACTATTAATTATCTTTATTATATTTTAATACCAAAATCCACATATATGATAAAACATTTAAATAATCAACAACAAATTGAAGAATGGTTAAAAATAAATAGATCCATGCAGGTTAAATATCATATTGGATTATTATTAGGTATTGTTGCAATTATGGTATTTGCTTTTGCAAATAGATGCAAATAGACTATACGAATTATATTTTAGTTATAAGAATAAAATATAATTTATTTATTTTTATTTTTATTTTTGTGTTTTTTTGTGTTTTTTTGTCTTTTTTCCCCCCCGTATTCTTAATCGTTTTATTGATTTATTGGGCGATGCTGAACGTAATCTTTTCAATGTTGCTGGTGGTGCTTGTGGTGCTGGTGGCAACGAATGATGTGAACGAGAACGCGAATTTGAACGACGAGGATTTGAACGACGAGGGCGCGAATGTGAACGAGAAGAATGATGGCGATGTCTTTTTAATGACCGTGCTTGTGGTGCGGTGCTTCAGCAGAAAGTTCTATTTCTGACATTTTATAAATATATCTAATATTATTATTTAACGTTTTGGCTTTTACTAAAATTTTAATTTAATCTATTACCATTTTTATCACTTACTATGGTTTTTTCGGTTCTTACACCATTTATAGTCTCGATTATTTTTTCTATTTTTTTACCATTTTGAAAAGATATATAAGATTGTCTTGCTATAAAATTTCCAGAAACATTTCCAGATATATTTCTATTATTTACATTAAAATTAGTTGAGCTTGATGTATTGGCTTGATTATGTGCATTGTTTAATATATCGTTTATATTAATATTTATCCCTGTACCTGTTCTTGTACCGCGTGGATTTCCAATATGACTAGTAAAAAATTGTTTAAATAAATCATCTGGATTTATAAAATCTGTCCGGTTTATATTGCTACCAAAATTAGCTGTTGTTGGATTTATTAAACATTGATATGCTTCAGCTATTTCTTTAAATTTTTCTTCTGCGCCTGGTTCAGTATTTTTATCGGGATGATATTTTTTCGCTAAGTTTTTATATGCCCTTTTTATATCGTCTTCACTTGCTCCAGGGTTTAATCCCAATATATTATAGCAATTGGTAGACATTATATATAATATAAAATAGTTTTAAATTATCTTATAAAATAATTTTATATAATTAATGGAATATTGTTTTAATTATTGTAAACCATCAATATATATAACTGGAGATGCTTTGCCTCATTTTAGAGGAGTATTGCATTTAATTGTTACTTTTTTAATTCCAATTGTTTTTATTATTATTGTTTGTATACAAAAATTAATTCAGATATGGCCATTGCTTATTTTTCTTGGGGGTAAATTATTTTCATATGGTTCTTCTGCTCTTTTACATACTGGAATAGCTAAAGATAAAGATACACATTTGTTTTTGTTATTTATTGATAAAGTGGGTGTGTATATTTCTGTATTTGTAACAGGTATTCCTTTTTTTGTGCAATCTAATGTATTATTATATTATGGAATTAGTTATTTATTGCTATTCGGTGGAGTTATTTCTCTCATATATAATTATGAGTTTTTGCGGATAATAATTTTTATAATACAATTAATATTTACTATTAGTTTAATTGGATATCAATTACAATGGAATGTTTTATGGATTATTGGTACCTTATTATATATTACCTGTTTTGTTATATTTTTGCCTTGTGTTATAAAAACTAATACATCTAATTCACGTGAAATGTTTGATGTTTGCCTTCGGGATGTTTGTTTGTGGCATAAACCGGGTCGAAATGGTTGTCATGAAGATTTTCATACATTTCTTTTTTTTGCAGATATTGTATTCTTTATAAATGCTTATATTTATCTTTTTCGAGAATGATGTTTTTTATTATATTTATTCTGTCTCCGTCTGGTTTTTTTGGTCTTATATTTATGTTTTCTTGATTTATGTTTTCTTGATTTATGTTTTCTTGATTTATGTTTTCTTGATTTTCCACCAGAATTACCGCGGGCATCCATCATCCTTTGTCTTATATAATTTGCTTTTTTGCTATCTAGAAAATCTTCGTGTCGTTGTACTCTTATTTTTCTTGGCTGGTTTACTTGGGTGGTCAGTGGCGGTGATTTAGCTGGTGGTGCAGATGGTGGCCGGGATGGTGTCGGGGATGGAGTCGGCGGTGGTGTCGGGGATGGAGTCGGCGGTGGTGTCGGGGATGGAGACTGAACCGGTGGCCGGGATGGAGACTGAACCGGTGTCCGAGATGGTGACCTGGATGGTGGCCGGGATGGTGACCTGGATGGTGGCCGGGATGGTGTCGGGGATAGAGACGACGGTGGTTGTAACATAGATAATGCGGTTCGTTTTGCTCTTGATGTCGTTAACTTTAACTTAAATTCATTACTTACTGGCCGATGATCACTGCCTAGGTATTGTATTAATTTATATTTATTAGCTATAGATTGTATATTATCTCCAACGTATAAAATTCTATCCGCATATCCACATAATCTTAATTTATCTCCTTTTTTTAAAGAATATTCGTCCATATTAGGAATGAATTTATAACTAGGTAAAAAAGTAATTGGGGCTTCTTGAAAAATTTTTGATTCATGTAATAAATTTGATAATAAATCGTACCTTAAAATATTTTTTATTATTTCGTAATTTGATTTTGTATTATCAGTGTATACGTTAGTTAATGTTGATTCTAACATTAGTAATCTTGTTTTAATGAGGTCTACTATTATATCTTTTGCAGTTATTTCTTTCCTATTGTTATCTAGGCTATTATCTATTTTTTGAAGACCAGAACTAGATATTTTAATCATTTCTGTATATAAAGTTAACATTGGAGTTAGGGATTCTGTAGAAGGAATGTCTGATAATAAACCATCTAAGGTTTTTCCTGTTTTTAATTTTTCTATTAACAATTTTAAATGCCCTTCTGTATCAGGATTATGCTCTATATATGTTGATCTACTATTGAAATCTCCTAATATTATAGAATCAATTAATTGTTTCTCTATTTTACTGTACGTACTTAATTTATCTATAATGTCTAAAAAATATTCCTGAAATTTATCTAGAACTGTTGTTAATTTTTCACTTGTTACATTTTCGTCATTTGTTTTTGGATCTTTAAACGGCATATGAAGATTTACTATCATTAAAATTCTAGGGCTCTGACCTGCTTTTGTAATTAATAATGGTATAAATCTTGCTAATTTAAATATTTCAAAAGACAGTACTAATTTATTAGCACCACCTTCGTGATCGTAGATTTCCTGATATAAATTTTCATCAAACATAAGACTGCTAATTCCTCCTGAATCTTTTTTTGGTACTTTTATTGGACCATATAAACTTAACTGAATATTACCTTCATCTATTCTATTAATGTTAAAGCCTTTAGTTTTGTTATATAGGATAATTGTAAATATACCAAATTTATCTCTTTTTATTGCTTTTGCCATGTTACGAATGGTTGCATTATCGTCACTAGCCATATTTTTAATAATATTGAAACTTGTAAATTCTTCTGACAAACCTTTTACATATTTATCTGATGTTTTTTTATCGGGGTTTACTTCTTGTAAACATATAACAATTATATCTTTTTGTCTATTCGTTTGGATGAAATCATGTATACCATCGTTTATAGGGTTAAAGGTCCAACTACCCACCTCTTTCCCATCACCCACATTCCATGTCATTGTTGCTATTGTTATATCTGAATCAGCCATATTATATTAATATATCTAGAGATATTAATATAAAATATTGGTTATTAAAATACTTTTTGGTGTTCTTGATTTTTATCTTCTTTTTTATCTTCTTTTTTTGTGGGGAAATTGCCTTACTCGCGAATTTTTCTTCGATTGTTTATGTTTATGATTTTTATGATTTTTATGTTTTATATGTTTTTTGGTTAATAATTTTGCTACTGTTGGTCTTAAATCATTTAGTTCCAAATCTCTTTTAAATTGTACAAATTCTCCTAATTCTAATTGATTATCTGGGTTATCATCATATGATTTCACCAATTTTTTTACACGTTTCAAAGTTAATCTGATACCTTTCTGGTTTAAATCTTTTTGTAACTCGTTTATATCTATATAACCACTATGATCTGTATCAATATTTAAAAATTCACTTTTTAAACTATCGTTATGTTCTTTACGATTTGTTTCTTTTCTAGATTCTATTTTTAATGGAGAAGCTTGTATATTTATATTTTTTGGAATTAATTGAATGGATTTATTAGATTTATTTGATTTTTTCAATATTAAATTGTTGTCAACAATATTTATAGTTTTGTATTTTTTAGATATAATATATTTTAATAAATCATATAAATTATTATTATAATAAATCGTTAAAGAAGTTTCCTTATTTGATAAAAAAGAAGTAATTAGTAATTTTTCATTTGTTAAAATATTCATATTCTTATTAATATAAATAAATATAAAATATTTATTCTGGGCTATTATGAAAAAATATTTTAAATTTATTTTAATTTAATTTACTAGAAACGTACTATTTAATAATTCGCGCGCTTGATTATAATTTATCCAATTTGTTTGTGTAAATGGTTGAATTATAGTTGGTGTAATAAGATATTGATCATAATTATTAATTTTTAATATATATTTTGCGTTAATATATTTTGAAAATTTTTTTGTTTTCAAAAATATTTTCAAATTAAATTTCTTACATAATTGTAACCATAAATCTAAAACTAATTTGAGTTTTATACCATTAACTGAACGAAAACCAATATTATTAACTATATGAGAAAATCGTAATCTATTTATATTTATTGATAATACTTGAAGATAATGTGCCCAAAAATTTAAACTATATTTGCTTGGAATATGCGAGTTTACTAAAATGCGCAATGCGCTTATATTTAAAGATTCTATAATAGTATCTAAATTTTCTTGTATAAGATTTATTGTTGTGTATTTAATTAATTTATATACCATATTGTAATTATAGCAATGTTTGCATATTATTTTTACGTAATAGTCTCGTATGATAAATGAATAAATTAATTTTATTAATTCTGGTGGTAAATAGAAAGTTTTTGAATTTGAATTTGATTTTGAATTTGAATTTATAAATATAAATGACCATATAGAATCTGTTATTTGTTTTGGTAACATATTGGATATATTGGATATATTGGATATATTGGATATATTGGAGACTTGGGTTGGTGTTCTTTTCTTTTTATTTTTCTAAGTTTTAGAAAAAATATTCAATTTTATTTTTCCAGTAATAAAATTATACATTTAGTATAATAATTACTTAAACAAAATATAAATATTTATATTAATGACATTGTGCCCGAGTGGTTAAGGGGGTGGACTTGAAATCCACTGCGATCTTCGCACGCGAGTTCGAATCTCGTCAATGTCGTTTTTTTTAGACACCGTGGCCGAGTGGTTAAGGCGATGGACTGCTAATCCATTTCCCTACGGGATCGCGAGTTCGAATCTCGTCGGTGTCGTTGATATATATATTAATTATATGTGATAAATATATATGTCTCTAAGCATTATAAAAAGACAATCGTATAAAATACGTATAAATATGTATAAATCACTCAGATTTACAATATATAAGTGAATTGTTAGATAATCAAAATAATAAAAGTAAAGATTTAAAGAAAATATTATCTGAAGATACAATGTTATATATAGATTATGATGCTAATTGGGAACCAGATTCTGAAGGTAAATAAAAATCATATTGGGATTATCTTGGCATGGAAGAAGCTCCAGAAGACGATCCTAATTCTGGCTATCAAAAAAGAATAACATTTAATAAATTATGTAAACGAGTTGAATCCAGAGAAGCTGGAAAACGAAAATCGAAAAGAAAAAAATTAAAAAATTAAAATAATAAAATTAAAATATCTGGTTAATTTTTAATATTAGACAAATATATAACCATGACTTCGAGTAGTATAAGCATTAGCGGCACAAGCAATACCACAAATCTTGTTTTAGGTAGTACAAGCGGCGTTATTACAGCTGGGTTAAGTGATTCGGTAGAATCACTTGTTGTTATTCCTGATAGATATTGTTTGCCATATTTTTATAATAAACCCAATATAGTCGTTACTGTATTACCTACGACTATTCAGACACTGGAGTTAGATGGGGGTTCTACTGATTTCTTGGAAACAATTAATTTAACATCGTTTACTCCTAGAATCGGTGCCAATCCTGCAGAAGCTGTAGGAGTTCTATCAAATATTAAATCTTTAAAACCAAGTGTTTGGGAAGATATAAGTGGCGGAGAAGCACTTCCTACATCAATGGCAAATGATCCTTTAAATATTACGCGTATTCATTTTATTGAATCTGATGGTGTGGTAACTGGCGCAAATGTTTTTACGCAAATGAAGCTGGTTAATCTTAATTCTGTCAGTAGATCTATACTTGTAGAGCTGATGGGATATGCAAACACGGCCGGCCCAAATGCGCCAGATGGCTTTGATCCCGAAACAGATATCATATCTAATTATATCGGTGATTTAAAGACTACTCCTTTTGTTGTGCCTGCTCCGGACCTTTACGGCATTTGGACTATTGCTGAAATAAGTATTCTCGGGGGCCCCGACCTGACAATTGGGTATCATGTCAAAGCCAATAATCTGTACCAGCTCCCGTTAGACACCGCCGCCGAGCTCGACAATATCTACGATATAATCGGCTACCCACGTAAGGATATCGCAATTGAGACTTTCACATGGGAGGACATGGAGGACTCGGATGACGGTAACAGCGGGTTCGTGATAGACATCAATGATAGGGTACTTATTGACGTAAGTGATATACAGCTTCCATTGTCCGGTATGCGGATCACCCCTGTCTTGGGCCGGGCGGGTGGTTCACTAATTGACCCCCAGTCCGTAATTTGGCTTAAGTTCAGTGCCGTCCCCACTGCTTCTGAACTGGATATACTAGCGACGTCGCCCGACGCCACTGTAGTAACGGCGGCGCAGCTACTGAAGCACGTCAAGCCAAACACATGGACCCCTCAGCTTGTGACAATTGCTAGCTCGCCGATAATCGTCTATACCGACTCTCAAATTCCCATCTCTTTCCAACCGCCTAACCCACCGCCTGAATAATTGATTTGATGTTAAATTAATAATTTTAAAATTATAATTTTATAAAATATATAAAGATTTTATAAAATATATAAATTCTTTATATATTTTATTATATAATATAAAATGTTTTGTAATACAGAGCCCACAGGGATTGTGAATGAAAGTATTTATACAGTTGGAAATAGATCATTTCAACCATATATAAATATAAATGAGCTGTAAACTATAATTGATACTACAGCTAAAAATATTAATAATTATTAGAAAAATAGTGTAAGTGAGGATAATCCACTTATAATTATTGGTGTATTGAATGGGGGCTTTTATATATTTTGGCCGATTTAGTCAAGAAATTACATTTAAAATGTGAAATTCATTTTATAAAAGTATCTTCTTATGAAGGAACATAATCAGGCGGAACAATCACAAATATATTAAGATTAACTAGAGTTATTAATGATAAAAATATTTTAATTGTTGAAGATATTGTTGATATTGGATTAACTATTAATAATTTAATGACAGAATTAAACACTTATTCTCCGAAAAATTTGAATATATGCACATTGCTGTTTAAAAAAGAAAAATATACTGAAAATATAAATATTAGATCTGTTGGTAAAATTATCCCCAATACATTTGTTATTGAATATAGTCTAGATTGTTATAATTTTGGAATAAATTTAGATTCTATATATTCATTAATCGAATGAATCAAATGAATCAAATTAATCAAATTAATCGAATTTTTGTTTTTGTTTTTGTTTTTGTTTTTGTTTTTGTTTTTGTTTTTGTTTTTGTTTTTGGGTTTTAATAATTTTAATATTTGTATAATTTAATGGAAGTATCAAATTTTTTTAATATTATTGATAAATATTTTGTTTATATCGCTATTATTTTATATATTTCTGCTTATGCACCATTTATTTATAAAATATTTAAACATAAAAATGTTAATCAAAAATTTAAAAAAGAATATTATTTTTTATTGGTCATTGCTTTTTTAATGGTATTCGTTCATTCAGTTATTCATAGTCGTTACGAAATAGTATTATATTGTATTATTAAAATAATAATTGTTTCTTTAATTGTTTATGGAAAAATAATGTATCCATAATAAAAAATTTCCATAATAAAAAATTGATATAGATTTTATAGTCTGTATGTTTGTATAATTAGGTTATTTTTGTATTTAAATATGAATACCGATATAGAAGATTACATTATTAGTAAAAATATGATGGGGGAGAGAGATTATAATAATGTTGATTATTCTAAATATGACTTAACTAAATGTAAAGTCATATTTAGAAATTTATTAGAATGGTTGGAATCTAATCAAGAATTTATTAATATTGAAAATAATAATAAATTAGTAAAAATGTTTGAATCCGAGCTCAATAAACAAATGCGATTCACGAGAATTAGAGATTTACGAAAATCTGTGTTATTAAATGTATTTAATAATTTGATTGTTGTTGACGATTTTGATAATAAATTGGCTAAGCACTTTGATATTTTAAAGCTATTGCTGAGAAAGAAGCCTTCTCGGAATTTATCTGGAATTACTAGTATTACTGTTATTACTGCTCCTTTTCCTGATGGACAAAAATTTAGTTGTTCGCATAATTGTTATTATTGTCCAAATGAACCCGCTCACGCGGATAATGGATGGCAAGCTCAACCTCGTAGTTATTTATTTTCGGAACCAGCTGTTTTGCGTGCAAATCAACATAAATTTATGGCTATTAATCAAATGATCAATCGTATGGATACATATTTTAGTAATGGACATGTTATTGATAAATTAGAAATTATTGTTGAAGGGGGGACTTATACTGAATATCCTGTGGAATATTTGGAGCGTTATCATCGTGATATATTTTATAGTGCAAATATATATTTTGATTTGCGACGGATTTATTCTAATTATGATGATTTTGATCCAAATGGTGGTGAATTGGATATAAGTTTGCTAGATAAACTTCGTCAACCATTGTCGGTTGAGGAGGAAGTTAATATTAACAAAACGGCTAAGGTACATATTATTGGTGTATGTATAGAAACTCGTCCCGATGCTATAGATGATGATTGGCTTTGGCGTTTTCGTCGATGGGGAGTAACTCGTGTTCAGCTTGGTATGCAACATGTTGATAATGCGATTTTGAAAAAGGTTAATCGTGGCCATACTATTGAAACGGGGTTATGGGCAATGAGATATTTGAAAGATAATTGTTTTAAGATCGATATTCATATTATGCCCGATTTACCAGGATCTAGTCCTGAAATAGATAAGAAAATGTTTGATTATGTTTATTCTGTGGTTTGTCCTGATCAGATGAAAGTTTATCCATGTGAGGTTGTGCCTTGGACTATTATAGAAAAATGGCATAAATCTGGGAAATATGTACCATATTTTGATAAAAATCCGGATGATTTAATTGATGTTGTTCGCTATTCAATGGAAACATGTCCTAATTGGATTCGTTTGCCGCGAGTTATTAGAGATATTCCAAAATCTTATATTCAATGTGGAAATACAATTGCTAATCTTAGGCAAATAATTGATCGGAAATTAGATTCCGAAGGGGTAATAAGTCAAGATATTCGATCGCGCGAAATAGGAAGGCATAGCAAATATTATCGGATGAAGGCGGGATATAATACATATTATAAGTATACTAATGGAGGTCATGATTATTTTATAGCATATGAGAGTTATGATTTACGTGCATTGTTTGGATTTATTCGTTTGCGAATTGTTGATAAAAATAATTTGCAAATATTTGATGTTTTAAAGGGAAGGGGTCTTGTTCGTGAATTGCATGTATATGGTGATACTCGGGGCGTTGGTGCATTTGATAGGCGCGGATGTCAACATAAGGGAATTGGTTTAGGCCTTTTGTGGTTGGCAGAATGGGAAACAATGAAACAAGGGTTATATGGTATTGTGGTTATAAGTGGCGAAGGTGTTAAAGAATATTATGAAAAAAAAGGTTATAAAGAAGTTGATACATTTATGGTTAAGGATTTTTGGGTTTGGAAGGTTTGGTTAATTTGGTTTGTTTATCTGGTTTATGGCCAGATTGCATTGTCTATATGTAACTTATCTTCTGGATCATTTAAATAAGGTTCTTGGTTAGGTTTTTTGAGCATATATTTTGGTGGTAGTGGCAAAATGGATGGAGATGGGGCAATTGATTTATTATCATTATTTTTATTCGATTTCATAAAATCCCCCGAATATTCTGAGCAGGCCATATCTGGTTGTTCTGTTGAAGATATGGAATCTCGTGAATTATTTGTAAGTAATGGTGGTGATGAAAAATCTGAAGGATCGTTATCTAAAATCATGATTGCCATTGCTGCATAATTATGTAAATCTATTAAAGTATCTCTAAGTGCTTCGGTATTTACTAATGAAATCTGATTAGTTGTAATCGATTGCATTCTTGAAATTTTATCACCCATTCTAACTAAAACACCTATTGTTCCATAATTTGCAAATGCATCTCCATAATCTTGATTTTTCCTTTTGAAAAGTTCCATTGCCTCGAAATGAATACATGATAGTTGATCTATTCTTTTTGGAATAGTAGTATTATTTTTTGAATAGCTTTTAGATATAGGGGATGGTGGTGGTGGTGCGCGCGTAGAATTCATTATAATAATTTATTAATGGGTTTTTATATTATTTTCAATTTTTGTTTTATTTATCTTATCTTATTTATTTTTAAAATAATTTTAAAAATAAATAATTTATAATATAATATATATAATATGGGCTTTAATATTGCTTTAGGTTATACATACGTCAGAAATTCACAAACACTTTATTATCCACATTATTATAATTCAAATACTTATGGTAGTTGGCAAAAAAGAATGTTAGCAAATGGGGGAAATCGTTTTGGAACGCAAGGCACATTAGGTCACAAAATAGGTGTAAATAGGATTTAATTTCCACAAGTTTTACATCCTTTAGCTCCATTATTTACAGTAAACATGTTCATTCCTAATTTAAAAGTTTTTGTGTTTCCTAAAATTATAGCATTTGATGCTAAAGGTGTTGATTGTCCAGGTTGAACATGGTTTGTTTGTTGATTATTTTGATTAAAACTTTGTGAAGTACTAGTAAAAACCATAGTCATCGGCGCAGGCATATATATTTTATTTAAATATTTAATTTTGTTGATTAAATATTTAATTTTGTTGATTAAATATTTAATTTTAGCATTGACAATTGTTTGAATATACTATTCCGAACTTTCTTACTTTATTACCTGTGATTGGCGCATGTGATGGTGTAGTTAGTGGCGGTGATGTTTTTAAATGTTGAGCTTTTTTTCTTGCTAAAATTCTATCAAAACTATTATGTTTTACATCTACTCCTGCTCCTCCCGGCCCTAGTTTACCTGGTCTTAATCTTGGATTATATGATGCTTTTTGAACATGAAGAATATTTCTATCGCTTGCCTGGTTTTGATTTACATTATTAAATTCTAATTTTGGTGCATTTTGCTGTGAACCTTTAATTGTTAAAGCGGCTAAATTATTTAGATATAATGATGCTGGTACTCTTACTGTATTTTGTATTTGTTTTTGTACATATATTTTGTTTGTATCTAGCTCACAATTTCCGGAAGGACAAGAACCACATGCACTACATTGTACTGGTCTTTTTGGAACATATTTATTATTTGAATCTTGATTGCAAGTATCTATTAAATTATCACAATTTGAGCAGTTATATAACTTGATGAATGGCATGTAATTATATTATATTAAGATATAAATTATTCTGATATAAATTATTCTGATATAAATTATTCTGATATAAATTATTCTGATTATGTAGATTCTATAAATTCTAATGCGCACCATGCAGAGAGTACTTCTGGCTCGTTAGAATTTAAAATCGTAGTTATATGATTATAATTTAAATAAAAGAAACCATTAAAACCCGACGAATTACCCCAACTATTTTGTATTATAAAAACTCCATCCTCTATATTATCGTTATATCCAACCAATAATACAACGTGGTAACCTATAAATGTGGTATCATTAGTAGTTGTTGTTGTATCATCGTAAAATATATTTGTTAATGGATCATAATATCCATTATCTTTTTCATATATCATAATTGTTATTGTTAATGGTTTATTGGTATTTAGTAATATTTTTATATTATCAATTGTATTTTGTTGTTGCGATGTTTGGGTGTTATTATATGCCGGTATTAATTCAAACAATAGTGGGTTTCTTGTACCAGCTGATTTATTATTATATATTTTATAAAATTTATTGGAATTTGCTACACTTAGAATATCGTTGGGAGTATCATTTATTACTTTATCTATATATTCATTTACTAAATATGTTTTTGTATCTTCGCTTAATGCTTGAAATGATGGATCATACTGTAATGCATTTGCTAATAATGGATATGTGTATTGTATTTCCAAAGGACAACTATTATTTAAATAATAAGCTATTGCATATCTTGCATCTCCTCCATCTGAAAATGGATTATATGATCCGTCTCTAATACTCTGACATTTGTTGAATAATTTTTCAATATATATCATTGATGGTAACATATAGTTACTTATTTCATTGAAACTATTATCTGATAGTTGATTGTGTTGTTTAAGTAATGCAGTATATGAAAAACTTATTAATGCAGCACTTGAAAATGCATAACAATCTCCTAATTTGCCTTGATTTAATACATTCGGACCCCATCTTGGGCTTAGAGGATTATTGCTACTATCAAGTGTTATTAAAGCAAATATAGTTTCTGTCGGCACTGTCTCACCTGTAACGGGTGGGCCAATATATTGTGCTATATTATCATTTTCAAATTCTTTAATTAAGTCTGGTAATTTTATATATGATGCTTTATTTGGTGGTGCAAAAATATTATTTGAACTAGCGGTATTTGTACTATATGATGATTTTTTTATTCTATTATTATGTGGTGTATTTATAAAAGTGGTTTCATCAGTTAAATCACTTATAATATCGGCTGTACTTTTATCTATTTCTACTCTTGATCTTGGAACATAATCTTTATAATAGTATTTATCTGGTTCATTATATTGGGAAATAAATAAATCAAAATTATCTATGAAATTTAAAAAGGCTATATCATTTGATGATGGTACTACTTGAGTTGAAATTAATCGATCAGCTGTTATATTTGTTGTGGTTATATTTGTTGTAGATATACTTGTTGCGGATATACTTGAAACATCTGTTAGATCAGGGTTTAATTCTATTTTTTCGTTTATTATTGATATATTTTCTCCGGATGCCAATTTTCCTTCTTGAGAGAATTTTACAAAATTTATTGATGTATCTCCTACTACTATTGATGAAGTATCTATATTTGGAAATGATTGAACCCATCCACTATTTCTCTGAGTACCCGATCTTACAAATACATAACTATTGACAATTTCATTGCTCGCATCAAAATCTGATGTACGATTTAATATCATTAAATCTGATATATTTGAAAATGATTGTGACCCATATGATAAATCTATTGATGGAACTATAGATGATATATCGGTTATTTCATATATCCCGTTAAATCGTTCGTCTGTTTGTGCATTTACTAATATACGTTCTGATAGTGTGAAATCGGATGTATTTGTTGAACCATCTATGGTTGATACTTCTTGTACAAATAATAATCCATTGGTATTAGTAATACTTGATAATATTGCTAATTCTGGTGTTACATTAGAAATATTGGAAATATCTAGTAAACTTTCTGATGATGGTCCTCTAATATTTGTAATTCTGTTAACGCTTCGTTTTCCCTCTATACCTTGGACTTTTGTGTCTACATACGATTTTGGTGCGGCTACATTATCTGGTAAATTTGGATCAAGTAAATCTAATGGAGGTATTATAATATAATTATTACTAAATTCAGCAGTTACTATTGTTGCACTATTTGATACTGTTAAATTTGAAGTGTCTATATTTGCTTCATATGTTACCAATAAATCATCTATGTCTTCTATTTCAGTATTTAAATTATCTACTCTTCCTGAAATACCTGTTATTGAATTATTGGTTGTTTCAATAAATTGGTACAATGCTCCTGATAATTCATTAAATGCTTCTCCACTCATTGTATATATATTTACATTATTATTTCCTGAACTTTCTGTACAATGATGTTCGTCAGCGGAATAATTGAAACCACACATATTATCTATATTTTGCAAACCGCAAATATTTGACGATGAACTATAATCACCCGCATTGCATGAATTTATATTTATTATATTTTGAATATCTTGTAAATCATCTGGTTCATAAGGTGAACAACTAAACATATTTATTAATATTTTAATATATTTAAAATATTGATAAATTATTTATTTTTATTTATTTTCTATAGATATTATTTTCTATAGATATAATTTTCTATAGATATAATTTTCTATAGATATAATTTTCTATAGATATAATTTTATAATAATTAAAAATTGAATGTTATTATTTTGTTTAATGCGTTATCAAATGTTTTATGACTGAATATATATGTGAATATTGTAGTAAAATATATATTCGAAAGAAACCATTTACTCACCATAAATTGATGTGTGAATTATCATACAAAAATTCTAAAAGAGAAGAAAAATATTATAGAGAAATTGAGGAAACTACGGTTTCTAATATTCCATCTCAGAGAGAATTATATGAAATTATTATTACGTTGAATAATAAATATGATAAATTACAAAGTGATTATGATATGTTGAAACGATATGTTTATGATAAAAAGCGGAAGATTGAGATAATTGATTGGTTAAATCAAAACAGTTGTTTGGAAATTGGATTTTATGAATTATTTTTAAATATAAAATTGTCCGAAGAAGATTTGAATATTGTTTTTGAAAAGGATTATATTAATGGAATTGTAGAAATTATTTTGAAATTTATTGATGGTAAGAAAAATTCATTAAAAAACGGAGAGATTCCCTTAAAGGCTTTTGTTCAAAAAGAAGGAATATTATATATTTATTCTTGTGTTGATAATGTTTCTGGTCTGGATAATGATTCTATAGAGGCGGATGTTATGGATGTTATTGGTGAGATTGATGGTTCTAAATATTGTTGGAAAATAATGTCTTCTGAACTTATTGATAAATTTATTAAGGTAATAAGTGTTCAATTATTGGTTTTGTTTAAACAGTGGCATGTGAAAAATGAACAATTAATGGATACTGATAAATTTAATGAACTTTATATAAAAAATTTAAAATGTGTTATGGGTGGAAAGTTTAAAGATTTTGAAAAAAATATTAAAATTAGGAATTATCTTTATCGTAATATTCGACAGAATTTTAAAAATATTATGGTTTATGAGTTTTGTTAATGTGAATTATCTAGTCAGTTTATTGGTGTATAAATTATTATTGTTTATTATTGTTTATTATTGTTTATTATTGTTTTCTCATACGTTTTCCTGCAGTTTTTCTACTGTTTTTGGAAGTTCTTTTTATTGTCCATGATCTGTTTTTTCCTTGTATTTTTTGTGAATATGGTTGTGTAGTACTTTTAATTGTCCAGGTTCGTTTTTTTCCTTGTAATTTTTTTTTTAAAAGCGCGTCTGATGGCATTGGTAAATTGGATGGCGATGGTCCCTTAATTGGTGGAAATTTTTTATTAAAATTTTCTCTAGTTTTTTCTATCAATTCTTTATTTGGTCTTATTCCATCTGGTGATAAATATTTTATATTTGGTGGGTGTGGATTATATCTTGATTCTGGATTGGATCGAGATTTTGACCTCATTTTTATATATAAATATTATTTTGTATAAAAAAATAGATTATTAAAAATAAACTTGTTAATATTATTGGTTGAGTTAGTTTTTTTAAATTTATTTTATCTTTAATTAAATTATAATAAAAATATCCTCCAACTACTGGTAATATTATTAAAATATGTGCAAATACTCCTGTATAATAATATGGATCAGTATTTCTAATAGGATACCATTTTATTATATATCCTAATAGTGCCGAAAGATTAATTATTAGTGCTAATATCCAAGATAGTATATTGGGGTTATAAAAAAAATACGCATTAAACAGATCTGCTATATATGAGAGAAAAAATATTCTAGATATTAAATCTTCGGGTGATTTGACTATTTCTAATTTATCGTTTTTAAGTAATCTGGTAATATAATGGGGTCCTAGAATAACATATGATATATATAAAAATAGGTATATATATATAAAAAATTTCATTTATTTATATATATATATATATCGATATTAT
>ERZ802827.130-NODE-130-length-40476-cov-20.124_pt1 | contig 40476 bp, 33 predicted proteins | sample MGYA00345652_ERZ802827 | MGnify/ENA primary metagenome ERZ802827 (study PRJEB30503, sample SAMEA104212372) | marine metagenome | biome: Westerlies Biome; feature: [SRF] surface water layer (ENVO:00010504) within the epipelagic zone...; material: water... | reverse complement strand
CAGTTTCATCCGGCCAGTTTCATCTTGTCAGATAAGGGCGGCGCATGCCTGCTAGCGGTCCTTGCTGGCAGCGCTATGTGCCTTGCTGCGCGCACCGGCACACCGTTTCGAACAATACCGGACCTGTTCCCAGTCACGTTCCCACTTCTTGCGCCAGGTAAAGGGGCGCGCGCAGGTGGCGCATATCTTTGTTGGCAGGTTCTGTTTGCGTAACATTTTTGTCATGAATATGTCGTATCCGACTCAGTAAAGAAACATCCGCAAAAGTGCTAGGCCGGTAGAGTAAACCTTTGTGGTGCTGTTCTCTAGTATTAGTGAAGGATAAGACATGGCCATCGGTATAAATGGGATGGGGCGGATTGGCCGACTGACACTGCGGGCAGCCATGGGGGGCGCGTGGCGCGACCAGAAAGACCCGTTTCGTAACAACCGGCTGGAGATTGCGCATGTCAACGAGATTTCAGGTGATTCGGCGACAACCGCGCATCTTTTGGAATTTGACAGTGTGCAAGGCCGCTGGCGTGCCGATATCCAGACAGATGGCGACGGCGCGCTATCTGTCGAAGGAAGGAAGATAGGGTTTTCCGCTGCCCCGAGACCGGACGATGTGCCATGGGGTGATCTTGGCTGCGATATCGTTCTTGAATGCACCGGCAAATTTCGCACAGTGGAAAGCCTGCAACCTTACTTCGACCGTGGGGTAAAGCGGGTCATTGTGGCCGCGCCAGTGAAAGAAGACAGCGTTCTCAATGTCGTTATGGGCGTGAATGACCATATGTACGACCCCGATGTTCACACAATTGTGACTGCGGCATCCTGCACCACAAACTGTCTGGCACCGGTGGTGAAGGTGGTGCATGAAGCCATAGGAATTCGCCATGGTCAGATTACCACTATCCACGACCCGACCAACACCAACCTTGTGGTTGACGCCCCGCACAAGGACCTTCGCAGGGCGCGCTCGGCACTCTTGTCACTGCAGCCGACAACAACCGGAAGTGCAACTGCCATAGGCCTGATATTTCCCGAGCTTGTTGGCAAGCTGAACGGCCATGCCGTTCGCGCTCCGGTGCTAAACGCAAGCCTGACTGACTGCGTATTCGAACTGAAGCGAGATGTGACCGCGGACGAGATTAACAGTTTGTTCAAAGCCGCTGCAGACGGGCCACTTTCCGGTGTTCTGGGAATTGAGGATCGTCCGCTAGTCTCGGTAGACTATGCATGTGACAGCCGCTCCTCTATCGTTGATGCGCTAAGCACCATGGTCACCAACGGGACAATGGTCAAAATTTACGCCTGGTACGACAATGAGATGGGGTATTCCTGTCGCATGGTCGATCTGGCGAACCGGCTGATTGCCGAAGGGCTGTAGGCCAGTCTGCAAGAGAGTCTATGTACAATTATTTGGTCATCACGGCGTCCTATTGGGGTTTTACTCTTACCGACGGGGCTCTCAGGACACTTGTTCTGTTCCATTTTTTCAAGCTCGGCTATTCCCCATTCACTCTGGCCTTTTTGTTCTTGCTGTATGAGGCAGCCGGAATCATAGCCAATCTCGCCGGTGGGTGGCTGGCGTCACGGTTTGGCATCCGGCGAATGCTGGTTTTAGGAATTGGTTTGCAAATAGGCGGGCTACTGTTTCTGTCGCTGCTCAATCCGGCATGGGGCGCGGCCGTGTCGGTAATCTGGGTTGTCGCCGCACAGGGAGTTGCCGGTGTTGCCAAAGACATCACCAAGACAGCCTCTAAATCGGCCATCAAGATCACTTCAGTTGACGGCAATAACCAGCTGTTTCGTTGGGTTGCCTGGTTTACTGGGTCTAAGAACGCTACCAAGGGGATTGGCTTTTTTGTTGGCGGACTGCTGCTCACAACGGTCGGCTTCAAGTCTGCTCTATGGCTTTTGGTGGCGCTGCTAGTGGTAATCCTCGTGGCATGCTTCATGGCGCTGCCGGCTGGACTTGGAGTGTCCAATGCATCGAAGTCTGTGAAGGAACTATTCAGCAAATCTACCGGTGTGAATATTCTTGCAGGCGCTCGAATCTTCATGTTTGGCGCACGTGATGTATGGTTTGTCGTCGGACTGCCGGTCTTTCTCTATTCGGCTGGATGGGATTTCTGGGCGGTTGGCGGTTTTTTGGCGGCTTGGACGATAGCCTATGGAGCCGTTCAGGCGCTGGCACCGGCGTTGGTGCCGCGAAGCCCAGACGGTTTGCGCCGCGAGTTGCCGGCAGCATGCCTGTGGATTGTTGTCCTGACCTTTGTTCCGGCAGTGTTACTCCTGTTGCTGGAATTAGGAGAGGCAGTGCCGCTGGAGCGGGAGACGATCGTTATCATCAGCCTTTTGGTGTTTGGTTTGCCCTTCGCGGTAAATTCATCATTGCATTCCTATCTCATTCTCGCATATGCCGGATCACGGAAAGCAGCAGAGGATGTCGGGTTCTACTATGCCGCGAATGCCGGTGGTAGGTTAATAGGCACGCTGCTGTCAGGATTTTTGTATCAGGCAGCTGGATTGTCAGGATGTATAGCTGGATCATTGCTGATGCTGGCAATCTGTTCGCTATTGACCTTTGGCCTGCTGCGCTTGGCGGATGATCCATTGGATGGTCGCAGCTGAGTGTCGAGTCACGATGCCTTTTAATACCCACCGGAGACATCAGGTGATTTCACAGAAGAGTGCACGTATCCTTGTAGCCGAATTTGCTGGCACGATGCTGTTGCTGGCAACGGTGATCGGATCCGGAATCATGGCCGAGCGGCTGGCCGGTGGAAACATCGCTGTCGCGCTGCTTGGCAATACCATTCCGACAGGCGCTATCCTTTATGTGCTGATCACGATTTTCGGACCGGTCTCCGGTGCGCATTTCAATCCGGCGGTAACGCTGGCCTTTTTCATCCGCCGACAGATACCGGTGAAACTGGCGCTGTTTTTTGTCGTGATGCAGATCATTGGCGGATTGTGTGGCGCTTTTCTGGCCCATTTCATGTTCGAGATGCCGGTCCTTCAGATGTCAACCAACCTGCGCAGCGGGCCCGCCCAATGGGGCGCGGAGTTCGTTGCCACCTTCGGCCTGCTGACAGTGATCTTTGGCGGCATACGCTGGCGACCCGAAGCGGTGCCAACGCTGGTTGCGCTGTACATCACAGCGGCCTACTGGTTTACCAGCTCGACAAGCTTTGCCAATCCGGCAGTCACCATCGCGCGCAGCTTCACCGACAGTTTTTCGGGCATTCTGCCGGCCCATGCGCCGGGCTTTATCGCCGCGCAGCTGGGCGCCGCGATCATTGCACCCTTGTTGCTGGGCTGGCTGTTCGCCGGGGATACGAAAGACTGACCGCATTTACAGCCGTGCAGCGCATGAACACCGGATGACAATCGGGGGACAAACCTCTACTATCCCGCCGCACAGATACAAGGCTGCGGAGGGTGCGCCAGGTGACCACAAAGACGATTAACGATCCGCTTCCGGCGTATGACAAGCAGGCCATAGCGCGTTCTGTTGCGCGCATGCTGATTGAGATCAAGGCGGTGCTGTTTCGCGCTGATGATCCTTTTACCCTGACATCGGGCGCGAAAAGCCCGGTATATATCGATTGCCGCAAGATCATCTCGTTTCCGCGGGCGCGGGCAGCGATGATGGATCATGGCAAGACGGTGATCATGAATGATGTGGGGTTTGAGAGCCTTGATGCGCTGGCTGGTGGAGAGACGGCAGGCATTCCCTTTGCCGCCTGGCTTGCCGAACGCACCGCGCTGCCGATGCAATATGTTCGTAAAAAGCCCAAGGGGTTTGGCCGTGATGCGCGCATCGAGGGCGACATCCATGAAGGCCAGCGCGTATTGCTGGTCGAGGATCTGATGACCGATGGCGGCAGCAAGCTGAGCTTTATCGAAGCCATCCGCACCGCCGGCGCTGAATGCGCGCATACCTTTGTCATCTTCTATTACGACATCTTCAAGGACACCCCGCAAAAGCTGGCGAACGAAGGTGTCAGCCTGCATTATCTGACAACATGGTGGGATGTGCTGGCTGCCAGCCGCGAGTCGGGCGCGTTTGATGCAGCCATGCTGGAACAGGTTGAGGCGTTTCTGCATGACCCGCGCGGATGGTCAACCGCCAATGGTGGTGCCTAGCCGGCTGCGCGGTCACTTGTTTGTTATGTGCGCCTGATAGCGTCTGCCCGGGGCAGTTTCAGGGCCGCCACGCGGATTTAAATTGAAATTATGAAACAGAAAGAGACTGTCTGATGACGATCGATTTTGCGTCATTTACACCTGCTGCGTCATTGGCCGGCGGTGTGATGATCGGTATTGCGGCGCTGTTGCTGATGCTGCTTCATGGCCGCGTCATGGGAATCAGCGGCATTCTGGGCGGGCTTGTCAGGCCAACATCTGGCGGTGATGTGGGCTGGCGGGTGCTGTTTGTCTTTGGCGCGTTGCTGGGTCCGTTGATTGTGATCTATCTGCTGGGGCGCCCGGTGGCGGTACAGCCTGTTGCAGACGGTATGTTGTTGCCAGTGGCCGGGCTTCTTGTCGGCCTCGGGACGGCCATCGGGTCAGGATGCACGTCAGGTCATGGTATCTGCGGGCTGGCACGGCTGTCTTTGCGGTCGGCCGCAGCGGTCGGCATTTTCATGTGTGCCGCGGTGATCACCGTCTATGTCATTCGGCATACGGGCTGACGGGAGCTGAGTATGTTGCGATCATTGACCATTATTTTCATCGGTGCGCTGTTTGGGGCAGGGCTTGCCATCGGCGGCATGCTGAACCCGGCGAAAGTGGCCGGTTTTCTTGATATTTTCGGTGTTTGGGATCCATCGCTGGCCTTTGTCATGGGCGGCGGCGTGGTGGCAAATTTTATCGGTATGCGCCTTGTACAGCGTCGCCGTGCCCCATTGTTTGCCGGCAGCTTTCGTCTGCCGGACGCTGCCGGTATTGATCGACATCTTGTTGGTGGTGCTGTGCTGTTTGGTGTCGGGTGGGGCCTTGGCGGCCTATGCCCGGGACCGGCTGTCTCGTCACTGGTGTTGGTGCCGGGTGATGTGGGGCTGTTCGTCGTGATGATGCTGGCCGGCCTGTTTGGCGGACGCGTGCTGATGGCGCGTCGCACCCGCTAAAAGCCTGATCAGGTGAAAGTTGCCCCGGGTGGCCGCCTGGCCGTACTGGAATACCGGTCTTTTTCAGGCTTCGTATCTTTACAGTTGCCGGTGTGCGCTTGCATGATGCGCGCATGACCAAACCGCCCGTTATCGATATCGACATGGATGCCTTCTGGCGCGATCCGTATCCCGCGCTGGAGCATCTGCGCAGCGTCGCACCAGTTGCCTTTGTGCCGCAGCTGGACGGGATCGTGATCACGCGCCGCGATGATATCGATGTCTGGGAAAAGCGCGTTGATGTGTTCAGTTCGGAACAACCCGGCGGTTTGATGACCCGGCTGATGGGCGAGAATATGATGCGCCGGGATGGCATGCCACATCAGACGCAACGCCGCCAGATTCAAACAGCTGTATCGCCGCGCACGGTGGCGCGCCACTGGCGTGAGGCTTTTCGCGATTCAGCCCGCACAATCCTGCAGGGGTTGTCGGCCCGCCGATCTGCGGATTTATGCGCTGATTATGCGATGCTGCTGTCGGGAGAGGCACTGCGCCTGATCACCGGGCTTGAGGCCATTTCCGCGCGCGATATGGATGCCCATTCACAAGCGATGATTGACGGCATAGCCAATTATGGTGGCGATCCTGATACCGAGGCGCGCTGCCTGTCGGCGGTGGCGGCACTGGATGCGGCGATCAATGCCCGCATTGCCGATTTTGAAACCACGCCAACAGATGTGGATACGCTGGCTGGCAGTTCGATGATCGCTGTTCTGGTGCGGGCGGGTGCGCCGCATGAACAGATTCGCGCCAATGTGAAGCTGGCAATCAGCGGTGGGCAGAATGAACCGCGCGATGCCATTGCCGGGGCGATCTGGGCGTTGCTGTCCCATCCGGATCAGCTGGCGATGGTGCTTGATGGTGTGGCCGGCTGGGACCGCGTCTTTGAGGAATATGTTCGCTGGATGTCGCCGATTGGCATGTCACCACGCCGCATTGCCACCGATGCACTGGTTGGCGGGGTGGACATCAAGGCTGGCGGGCGCGCCTTTTTCATGTTCAGCGCGGCAAACCGTGACCCGGCGCATTTTGACAATCCTGACCGGTTCGACGTGCAGCGGGATACCCGCAAGCATATCGCCTTCGGGGCTGGTCCGCACTTTTGTGCCGGCGCGTTTGCGGCGCGGGCGCTTGTCGCCGATGTGGCGTTGCCGATGATTTTTGACCGTCTGCCGTCTCTTCGTCTTGACCCGGATCATCCGGCAGTGTTTCGTGGCTGGGCCTTCAGGGGGCCGGTGACCATGCACGCCAGATGGCATTGACGTGCTGCCTGCGTGCTGCAAGACATACAATCGCCCTGACCTAACCCTGCCTTTTATATGGAAGACCGTGTGATGACGCCCCCCAAGGATGACAACAAGCCCCCTCTTGATACGATCGTTCGCCGTGTGGAGATTCCGGAATCAGCAAGCCGCCCGGTGGCAACCCCGCTCTTTCCGTCGGTGGTGTATTCCTCGCCATCTGCAGACACGCTTGATGCGCAGTATGAAGGTGCGGTTGACGGCTATACCTATGCCCGCGAAGGGCATCCGAACGCCGATATTCTTGCGGCAAAAATAGACGGTATGGAAGGGGCAGAAGGCGGCATTGTGACCAGCTCGGGCATGGCGGCAATTTCGGCAATGTTTCTGGGTCTCTTGAAGGCCGGCGATCACGTGCTGGCTGGCGACCAGCTATATGGGCGCTCGCTGCGCATGCTGTCCCAGGATTTGCCGCGGATGGGGTTCGAGACCGGTTTCTTTGATGCCGGAAGTGCTGACAATCTTGCTGCTGCCATCCGGCCAAATACCCGCATGGTGATGATCGAGGCGGTATCAAACCCGACATTGCGGGTGGCCGATGTGGCCGGAATAGCCGCCATGGCCGCGCGCCATGGGCTGATTCTGGTGGTTGATAACACCTTCACAACGCCGGCTGTGTTTCGCCCGTTTGATCATGGCGCGGACATCATCATTCATTCAGTGACAAAGTTTCTGGCTGGTCATTCGGACGTGACGCTGGGATATGTGGCGGCGCGCGATCCGGCACACCGCACGGCAATTTATGACGCAGCGGTAACCTGGGGGATGACGCCAAGCCCGTTTGACTGCTGGCTGGCTGAACGCGGGCTGAACAGTTTCGAAGTGCGATTTGCAGCGGCGCAGGACACGGCGCGGATCATTGCTGACGGCCTGGCTGGCCAGCCGGGATTGACCAAGGTGCTGTATCCGGGCCGCAACGACCATCCTGATCATGATCTTGCGGCAACGCTGTTTGGCGGTTCCTTTGGCAATATGGTCAGTTTCGAGATTGCGGGCGGGCGCGACGAGGTGAACAGGTTCATCGCCGCTGCCGGCAAGATTCCCTTTGCGCCGACCCTTGGCGATGTGGCCACCACCCTGTCGCATCCGGCGTCATCATCGCACCGCGCATTAAGCGCAGAGGCACGTGCCGCATTGGGGATGAGCGAGGGATTCTTCCGGCTGTCGGTTGGGATTGAGCCTGCGGCACTTCTTCTGGGTGAACTGAACGCCGCCCTTGCAGCCGTAAATGGCGAATAGAGGATAATTGCCACCCCTTTGTCCGGCGAAGAATATGATCGGGTAACAGGGGACCTGGCATGGCGGAATTCGACTATATAATTATCGGCGGCGGATCGGCCGGCAGTGTACTTGCTGACAAGCTGTCAGCTGATGGCCGCCACAATGTGCTGTTGATCGAGGCAGGGCCGTCTGACCGGCGCTTCTGGGTACGGGCGCCGATCGGCTACGGCATGCTGTTTCATGACCAGCGTGTGAACTGGATGTATGACGGCGTGCCCGAGGACGAGCTTGGCGGACGGTCAGTTTATCATCCACGCGGGCGTGTGCTTGGTGGGTCCAGCTCGATCAACGCGCTTGTGTATCACCGCGGTCAGGCGGGTGATTATGATGACTGGCAGGCGGCTGGCAATCCCGGCTGGGGCTATGAGGATGTCAGTACTGTATTTGACAGTTTTGAACATCCGCATCCAGACCAGAACCCAGTCTGTCAGACGGGCCAGAAGACGGGCCAGAAGACCCGTGATCCGGTGAATAAGGCGGCAGGCAATGCCGCCAGCAGATCGCATCTTTCGGTCACTGACAACAGCGCCGAATGTCACCCGTTCGGGGCAACCTTCACTTCGATCTGCAATGAGGCGCAGGTTCCCAGCAGCACCACGCCGTATCGTGAGGGTGAGGGTGTAAGTTCCTATCTGATGACAACGCGCAACGGCATGCGATGTTCCAGCGCGGTTGCCTTTCTGTGGCCAGCGATGAAGCGTGCAAACCTTGCGGTGCGCACAAATGCATCGGTGCGCCGGATTGCTTTTGAAGCGGGGCGGGCTGTCAGCGTAACGTTTCGGCACAAGGGCGCCGAGACAGTGCTGCGGGCCCGGCGCGAGATCATTCTGTCTGCCGGTGCCATCGGCACGCCGCAAATCCTGCAGCTTTCGGGTGTTGGCGACGGTGCATCATTGCAGAAGCTTGGCCTTGATGTGGTGCAGAACCAGCCGGCTGTCGGTCAGAATCTGCAGGATCATTTCGGCATCAACTATCTGTTCAAGGCGAACCGGCCAACATTGAATGATGTGTTTGGCAGCTGGCCCGGCCGTCTGGCAGCCGGACTTCGTTACGTGCTGACAAGGCGTGGTCCGTTGTCGCTCAGCATCAACCAATATGGCGGGCTGGTCAGAACGCGCCCCGATCAGACGCGTGCAGATTGTCAGCTTTATATGAATCCGCTCAGCTATCACAGCTTTCATGACGGGCGACGACGCCTGATGCGCCCTGACCCGTTTTCCGGTTTCATCATCGGCTTTAACAGCTGTCGTCCGGCAAGCCTTGGCAGTGTCACCATAACCAGCCCCGATGCCGAGGTTCAGCCACGCATCCATGGCAATTACCTGGACCATCAGCAGGACCTTGATGATGCGGTCCGCATGGCGCGCTTTGTCCAGCGCCTGCAGGAAGCACCTGCGCTGAAGGCGGTGCTTGCCGAAGACCCGATGACGCCGCTTGCCGATATGGATGATGCGGCTGTGATCGATGATTTTCGTGAACGTGGCAGCACTGTCTTTCATCTGTGTGGTACCTGCCGGATGGGACCGGATCGACGGGATGCGGTTGTTGATCCGCAGCTGCGCGTTCATGGCATTGGTGGCCTGCGGATTGTTGATGCGTCGGTATTCCCGAATATCACTTCGGCCAACACCAATGCGCCAACCATCATGTTGGCCCACAAGGCGGCACAGATGATCCTTGCCGATGCCGGATAGAGACTGATGTTTGCAACTTTCAAGGTGTTTGAACGGGCAGCACTGCTTGTTTGAAACCGTTGCTGCGACTATATATCGCGAACAGGCGCGACGATGCCCTGGGGCGCAATCAGGACCGGTGACTGATCCATGAAATTCAAAAATTCCTATATCTGGGCAGGCCTTGTTGCGCTTGGCGTTATTGGCTGGATGGTCTCCGGCAGCTTCACGGGAAGCGATGAAGCGGGCACGGCCGCCGTCAGCGACGGATCTGGCCAGGACATGACCACATCCGCTGGTCAAACACAGACATCACCAGAACAAACAGCCAATGCCGCGCCGCGTGTGTCGGCTGTTATTGTTGAGAATGCGCAAATCCGACAGTCCATTCGGGCCAGCGGGATCACCGAACCGCAAGCCGTATTCACCATTTCAGCCGAGATCGGCGGTACCATCACCAAGGTGGCTGTGCGTGAAGGCAGCGCTGTTGAAAAAGGTGATGTGCTGGTTGTCATGGATACCGACACATTGCCGTCCCGCATTGCCGCCGCGAAGGCCGAGATGGCCGCTGCCGAGGCTGCGCTGACAACAGCGAAGACCCTGTCTGGCGGCACCTATGAAGAAGAGCGTGCGGCGGCGCTGGCCAATCTCGAGGTTGCCACGCAGCGGCTGGAGATTGGTGAAAAGCTGGTTGCCAAAAGTTTCAGTGCGCCGGTTGATCTGGCGCAGTTGAAGGCGAATTTTGAGACAGCCCGGATGACGCTGGCACGGATCGATCTCGAAAAGAATTACCGTGCCGAACTTGATATTTCGCAAAACGAGGCGCGCTTGGCAGGTGCGAAATCAAGCCTCGTGGTGCTGCAGGACCAGTTGGCCAAGTCACGGATTACGGCGCCAATTTCCGGTTGGCTGGAAACCGTGCATGTCGATGAGGGAGAGCAGATGCCGGCTGGCGTTGTGGCTGCCACCATCCTGAACATGAATGAACTGAGCATCATCGTCGCGGTGCCGCAGACCAATATTGCGCAGGTCGCGATCGGCAACCCGGTCAGCATCGATGTCGCTGGTATTGGCCGGCGCACGGGCACGGTGTCACGGATCGCCTCGATCAGCACATCGACGACGCGCACCTTTGATGTCGAGATCACCGTGCCGAACCCGGACCGCATGCTGCGCGCCGGCATGACAGTCGAGGCCGATATCGATGTTGGCTACCAGCCGGCATTTGGTATGTCACCTGCGCATCTGTCGGTGGCATCTGACGGGTCGCTGACCGCCAAGGTTGATGATGCGGGTGTCGTGCGGGTCAAACCGGTTGAACTGGTGCGTTCGGGTGTCGAGCAGGTGTTCGTGTCCGGCCTTGCGAATGGTGACACGCTATTGACCTTTGGTCAGGCCTTTGTCGAGGCAGGTGATCCGGTGCGTGTGCTGATGGAACCAACATCATGAATGCGGTGATTGAGGCGGCGTTCAACCGCGCCGGCGCCGTTATTCTGACGTTGCTTGTGCTGAGCGGACTTGGCCTTGCCTCCTACATAGAAATTCCCAAGGAAGCGGCGCCGGATGTTGATATTCCGGTGACCTATGTGTCTGTCAGCTATGAAGGCATTTCACCCGAGGATTCCGAACGCCTGCTGGTCAAGCCGCTGGAAAAGCATCTGCGGTCCGTTGAAGGGCTGGACAGCATGTCCTCGGTTGCATCCGAAGGGTATGGCGCGGTCACGCTGGAATTTGCAGCGGGCGAGGATATCGACCTGCTGATTGCTGATGTGCGCCAGGCAGTGGATGAGGCAAAGCCGGACCTGCCAGCCGAAGCGGATGACCCGAAGGTGACCGAGGTCAGCCTGTCGCTGTTTCCGATCCTGACCGCCGCCTTGTACGGGCCGGTGTCAGAACGCGAGATGGTGACAGCAGCGCGCGACATAAAGGACAAGCTTGAGGCGCTTCCGGGTGTGCTGGAGGTCGAGATCGGCGGTGACCGTGAAGAGGTTCTGGAGATCCTGCTTGATGCGTCGGCGATCGAAGCCTATGGGCTGGACCCGTCAGCCGTTATCCGCCTTGTCAGTGGCAACAACCAGCTGGTAACCGCAGGCGCGATTGATGATGGCGGCGGGCGTCTGCTGGTCAAGGTGCCGGGCGTGATTGAAAGCGTTGATGATCTGGTCAATATGCCGATCAGCGCCCGCGATGGCACAAGCATTACTTTTGGCGATGTTGCCGTTGTGCGGCGCGCCTTCCGGCAGGCCGAGGGCTGGTCGCGGGTGAATGGTGAACCGGCGGTGGTGCTGGATGTGCGCAAGCGTGTCGGCGCCAACATCATCAAGGTTGTCGAGCTTGCGCGTGCGGTGATCGACGAAGAGGCACCAAAGATCGGCGAAGGAGTCAAGGTCAGCTATCTGTTCGATGATTCGAAGGATGTGCGCAACCTTCTGAGCGATCTTGGCAACAATGTTGCGGCGGCAGTCATCATCGTGATGGTTGTGGTGCTGGCGGCACTGGGGCTGCGCAATGCCACCCTTGTCGGGCTGGCTATTCCGGGGTCCTTTTTCATTGGCATCAGTATTCTGAATCTGATGGGTGTGACGATGAATATCGTCGTGCTGTTCTCGCTTATTCTTGTTGCCGGCATGCTGGTCGACGGGGTGATTGTCACGACCGAATATGCCGACCGGCGTATTGCCATGGGGTCATCACGCCGCGAGGCCTATCGTCTTGGTGCGCAGCGCATGTCCTGGCCGATCATTTCGTCAACGATCACCACTTTGATGGTGTTTTTGCCGCTTCTTGTCTGGCCGGGCATTGTTGGCCAGTTCATGAAATACCTGCCGATCACGGTGATCAGCGTATTGTCGGCATCGCTGTTTATGGCGCTGATTTTCATTCCGGTACTGGGTGGTTTCATCGGCAAGTCGCGGATGCCCAAAGGCATGGTCTCAGCCAGTGCGCCGCGCAGCTATCGCTGGGTGTTGAAACAGGCGATCCGCTTTCCGATCATCACCATGATGACCGTCATCGGCATTATTGTTGCCAGCTTCATTGGCTATGGCAGTGCTGGCCTCGGCGTTGCGTTTTTCCCCGATATCGAGCCTGATCAGGCACAGGTGCAGGTGTTGGCGCGTGGTGATCTGTCGGCCAAGGAACGTGATGCCCTTGTCGTCAGCGCTGAAGCCGCCATTCTGCCAGTTGAAGGTGTGGCGGATTTCTATGCCCGCTCATTCCGCCCGGGCAGTGGCGGCAATCAGAGCCCGCGAGATTCGGTTGGCACAATCCGCACCGTCTTCACCGACTGGAATGAACGCGATCCGGCTGCCACCCTGATGGAACGCATGCGTGAGCTGATCGGCGGGCTGGCAGGTGCAGATTTCAGCATCACCAAACAGGCGCAGGGACCTGGCGGCGCATTGCCGATCCGGGTTGAGGTGCTGGGCGATGACATGGATGAAATTGCCGCTGCCACCGATGCCATCGTCGAACGGATGAGTGATGTTGGCGGCTTTGTCGATGTGGCAGACAGCCGTCCGTTGCCCGGCCTTGAATGGACACTGGTCACCGACCGTGAGGCGGCCAGCCGCCACGGTGTGTCGATTTCGGGCCTTGGCACGATGATCAAGCTGCTGACCCGCGGTGTGCGTATTTCCGACTTCCGCCCCGATGACAGCGAAGATGAGCTGGATGTGGTGATGCGCTTTATGGGTGATCAGCGCAATCTGGACCGGCTTCGGGAACTGCGCGTGCCGGCGGCTGACGGGTCCTATGTGCCGCTGTCGGTCTTTGCCACGCTGCAACCGCGCGAGAAGGGCGGCGATATCGAGCGCAAGGACGGCACCCGGTATATGTATATCAATTCCGATGTGGCGGAGGGGATGCTGCCGGCTGAACGCTTTGACAAGCTGAAAGCATCGCTGGCGGAGATGCCCCTGACACAGGATGTAAGCGTCGTCTTTGGCGGCGAGGATGAGGATATTGCCGAGACGCAGTCCTTCCTTGCCAGCTCGTTCATGCTGTCACTGCTGTTGATGGTGATTGTGCTGATGCTGCAGTTCAACTCGCTGTGGCAGGCCTTTGTCACGATGTCGGCGATTGTACTGTCAACTGGTGGTGTGGTGCTGGGTCTGTGGGCCGCAGGCCAGCCATTCGGCATTGTCATGTGCGGGCTGGGGGTGATTTCGCTGGCCGGTATCGTGGTGAACAACAACATCGTTCTGATCGACACCTTCAACGAATATCGGCGGCGCGGCTATACGGCACGGCACGCGGCCTTCCGGGCCGGGCTGGTGCGTTTCCGGCCGGTATTGCTGACAGCGGTGACGACCATTCTTGGCCTGCTGCCAATGGTCTTTCAGCTGACGATCAAGATCCTCGACCGCGAGATTCTGGTTGGCGCGCCGTCCTCGCAATGGTGGACGCAGCTTTCAAGCTCTATCGCTGGTGGTCTGACATTCGCCACCATCCTGACACTGGTTGCCACACCGGCAATGCTGGTCATGGGTGGGCGTTTCATGCGTGATCCGGCCGCCACCAACCCGTCATTCCTGCGCCGTCTGTTGGCACGGTTGCCGGGGCTGATCCCGACCCGTCTGCGACGGCCACGCGGTGTAATGCCGGCTGAATAGGCCCACCTGAATAGGCCCGGCCAAATAAGCCGGGCTGCACCGGGGTTCGCGTCAGGCCTTTATGCGGATGATATCCTCCAGCCCGGCAGCGATCGCCAGCAAGCGGCGATCATGGCTGCGCGACCCGATCAGTGACACACCAGTGGGCGCGGTGCCGGGGGCGTGACCGGGGATGGTGATGGTTGGCCGGTCCAGATAGTTGGACAGGGCTGTATTGCGCAAGACGCGCGCGCTGGTCTTCATCAGCATATCGGTTCCCTGCAGCCCGGCCAGCGCTGGGGGCAGTGTCGGCGTTGTTGGCAGAATCAGCGCATCAAACGGACGCGTCAGGCCTGCCACTTCGGCGCAAACCGCGGCGCGGTCCCGATGCATGGCAATATAATCGGCAGCAGCGATGTCGGCGCCGGCTGCCAGCCGTGTCGCAATATAGGGATCATACAGATCGCGGCCCGATGCCAGCAGCTCGCGGTGGATTTCATAGGCTTCGGCGGACACGATGCTTTTCGGCAGATTGGCAGGTCGCAACTCCTCCAGAATATCCAGCCGGACATCGCTTATTGTAACGCCAACGGCTGACAGGCGGGACAGCGCGGTCTCAAAATCCTGCGATACCTGATCATCCAAATCCTCGAACAGATAGCCGCGCGGCACAGCAAGGCGCAGTCCGGACGCCGGAAAATCGGCCTCGATCGTGCCGCTGCCACCAGCCATGAGGCTGTCCAGAATAGCGCAGCAATCAACGCTGTGCCCCATCGGGCCAGCAGCGTCAAAGGATGTAGACAGCGGAAAAACACCGTCGCCCGGCATTCGCGTGGTGGTCGGTTTCAATCCGGTAATGCCGCAGAAAACAGCTGGCGCGCGTGTCGACCCGCCTGTATCCGTGCCAATTGTGGCCGCTGCCATCCCATCAGCAATGGAAACAGCGCTGCCTGATGATGAGCCTCCGGCAACAAACCCGTCATCGATATCGCGCCCGTAAGGGCTGCGCGGGTTGCCGTAATGCGGGTTCATGCCAAGGCCTGAATAGGCAAACTCGGTCATGTTGGTCCGCCCGATGATGTTAAAGCCGGCAGCTTTCAGTCGGGCGACAACCGTGGCATCGACGCTGGCCGGGGCCGCATCATCCAGAACACGCGAGCCGGCACGTGTCACCTCACCGGCAATATCGAACAGATCCTTTACCGACAGGGTCACCCCGGCAAAGGCGGGAAGCGTCGCACCAGCCTTGTGCAGCATGTCGGTGTGATCGGCATTGCGGCGCGCCTCTTCGGCATTCACCGTGACAAAGGCGCGGCGGCCATCTTCGCTGTCGATGGCAGCAAGACACTGTTCAAGGTGGTCACGCGCGGAGAGCTGTCCACTGGCAAGTGCGTCGGCGACGTCTGAGATCAACATGGTCATACCCAAGACTATGACCGGGCTGGCAGCAAAAATCATCCCTGTTTCTTGATTGTTGTTGCCGTGCGCGCACCGGTCTTGACGCGCAAGGATGCCGGCCAGATAGTGGGCTGATGGAACAGGATTATGACTATATCATCATCGGGTCAGGATCTGCCGGCAGTGCTATGGCCTACCGGCTTGGTGAGGATGGCAGCCGCCGTATTCTGGTGCTGGAATTCGGGGGCAGTGATGCCGGACCGCTAATCCAGATGCCGGCCGCGCTGTCCTATCCGATGAACATGAAGCGCTATGACTGGGGCTATCTTGCCGAACCGGAACCGGCACTTGGTGGACGGCGGCTTGTTTGTCCACGCGGCAAGGTGATTGGCGGGTCGTCCTCGATCAACGGGATGATCTATGTACGCGGTCATGCTGGCGATTACACGCATTGGGAGGATTCGGGCGCTGCCGGCTGGGGCTATGCCGATGTGCTGCCCTATTTCCGGCGGATGGAACATTCCCATGGCGGTGAGACACCCTGGCGGGGGACGGACGGGCCGCTGCATGTCACACGCGGGCCGCGTGATAATCCGCTGCATGCGGCCTTTGTCGAGGCAACCAGGGCAGCCGGATATACCGCGACGCCAGATTATAACGGCCACCGGCAGGAAGGCTTTGGGCCGGCTGACATGACTGTGTGGAAGGGCCGACGCTGGTCATCGGCGAATGCCTATCTGCGGCCAGCCATGGCACGCGGCAATGTTGATCTGGTGACGGGCGCGATGGTTGACCGGGTTATTTTCGACGGCATGACAGCGGTCGGGGTGGAGTTTGTGCGCCGCGGCGCGCGCCACCGGGTGAATGCCCGCGCCGAGGTGGTGCTGGCTGCCGGGGCGATCAATTCACCACAAATCCTCCAGCGCTCGGGCATTGGCCCGGGCAAGCTATTGCAGGCGGCCGGTGTTGACGTGCGCGTGGACAGGGCGGGTGTCGGTGCGAATCTGCAGGACCATCTTGAGGTGTATTTCCAGATCGCCTGTCTGCAGCCGATCACGCTGTACAAACATCTGGGCCTGCTGGCCAAGGCGCGGATCGGTGCCGAATGGTTGTTCTTCAAATCTGGGCTTGGTGCGTCCAACCAGTTTGAAACGCTGGGCTTCATTCGCTCTGCTGCCGGTATCAGCTATCCCGACATCCAGTATCATTTCCTGCCGGTGGCGATCAGCTATGATGGTCAGGCTCCGGCCGAAGGTCATGGGTTCCAGCTTCATGTCGGGCCGATGCGTTCAAAATCACGTGGTCATGTGCGGATCCGCGACAACCGGCATGACAGCGCCCCGGAAATTCGTTTCAACTATATGAGCCACGAGGATGACTGGACCGAGTTTCGTCGCTGTATCCACCTGACGCGCGAGATTGTCAGCCAGCACCCGCTGGACCCGTATCGCGGGCGTGAAATCCAGCCCGGTGATGGTGCCATTTCGGATGACGCGATTGACCAGTTTATCCGCGACAATGTCGAAAGCGCCTATCACCCCTGCGGTACCGTGCGCATGGGGGCAGCTGATGATCCGGGCAGTGTCGTTGATCCGCAATGCCGGGTGATCGGTGTGGACCGGCTGCGGGTTGCCGATTCATCAATCTTTCCGCGGATCACGAATGGCAATCTGAACGGCCCTTCAATCATGACCGGCGAAAAGGCGGCCGACCATATTCTGGGGCGTCAGCCATTGCCGCGCGCCAATGATGAGCCGTTTTTCCATCCTGACTGGGAAAGCGCCCAGCGCTAGTCATTCAGAGCGCCCGTTAGGCCAGAGCGCCCGTCAAACCAGAGCACTTGCCAAACCCCGATATCTGATCCGGAATCTGGTCCAAAATCTGTCTTGTATGGTGGCAGACAGCATGCCATCGTTGCGACAGAACGCATGCAAGAAAAAAAGTAAGGCGTTGTTGCCCTGAACTGCTGGCAACAGGCTGCAAGGTTCCCGGAGGAAGCAGAAGATGAAAACACGTGCAGCGGTGGCGGTTGCCGCCGGCAAACCCCTCGAAATCATGGAAGTCGATCTGGCTGGGCCGCGCGAAGGCGAGGTGCTGGTCGAGATCATGGCAACCGGCATTTGTCACACCGATGCCTTTACCCTGTCCGGGGATGACCCGGAAGGCATGTTCCCGGCCATTCTGGGGCATGAAGGTGCGGGCATCGTGCGCGAAGTGGGGGCTGGCGTCAAAAGTGTGGTCCCGGGTGATCATGTGATCCCGCTTTACACGCCGGAATGCCGCGAATGTGAATATTGCCTGCATCCCAAAACAAACCTGTGTCAGGCCATCAGAACAACACAAGGCCAGGGTGTGATGCCGGACGGCACCAGCCGGTTTTCAATCGGTGGGGAACAGGTGCTGCATTATATGGGCACATCGACCTTTTCAAACTTCACCGTGGTGCCCGAAATTGCGCTTGCGAAGGTGCATCCCGATGCGCCTTTCGACAAGATTTGCTATATCGGCTGCGGCGTTACAACCGGCATCGGGGCAGTGATCAACACGGCCAAGGCAGAGCCGGGCTGCACGGCTGTGGTGTTCGGGCTTGGCGGCATCGGGCTGAATGTGATTCAGGGCCTGCGGATGATCGGTGCCAACCAGATTGTCGGTGTTGATCTGAATAATGACAAACAGGCATGGGGTGAACGCTTCGGCATGACCCATTTTGTCAATCCGGCAGATCATGGCGACAATCTTGTGGGCCATCTGGTGGAGCTGACAGGTGGCGGTGCTGACTATTCGTTTGAATGTATCGGCAACACCAATGTGATGCGACAGGCACTGGAATGCGCGCATAAGGGATGGGGCGAATCCATTATCATTGGCGTTGCTGGTGCCGGTCAGGAAATCAACACGCGTCCGTTCCAGCTGGTGACCGGACGCAGCTGGCGCGGCACGGCATTTGGCGGTGCGCGCGGGCGTACCGATGTGCCAAAGATTGTCGACTGGTACATGCAGGGCAAGATCGAGATTGATCCGATGATCACCCACACGCTGTCACTTGACGAGATCAACAAGGGATTTGATCTGATGCATGAGGGCGAATCAATCCGGTCTGTTGTCGTATTCTGATCTGGCCTGAAATGATCTGGCCTGAAATGATCTGATAGGGGAGATGTGGTGATGGAAACATTGTCCACCGAAAAGAGCTTTGACGGTGTGCAGGGTGTCTATCGCCATGCCGCCAGCCAAACCGCATGCGACATGACATTTGCGGTATATATACCGCCGCAGGCCGAGGCCGCGCCAGTGCCTGTTCTGTGGTACCTGTCAGGTCTGACCTGCACACATGCCAATGTGATGGAAAAGGGTGAATACCGGCGCGTTGCCGCAGAACTTGGCCTTGCCATCATCGCACCTGATACCAGCCCGCGCGGGGCGGATGTGCCGGACGAGCCGGATAACTGGCAGTTTGGCAGTGGTGCCGGCTTCTATGTCGACGCCAGCGAGGCGCCCTATGAAACGCATTACCGGATGTACAGCTATATCCGTGACGAGCTGCCTGCGCTGGTGGGTGATGCTTTCAATCTGGACATGTCGCGCCAGGGCATCTTTGGCCATTCAATGGGTGGGCATGGCGCGCTGGTGATGGCGCTTCGCAATCCTGACCGGTTTCGCAGCGCCTCTGCCTTTGCCCCCATCGTCAACCCGTCGACTGCAGACCTGTCATCTTCGGCGTTTACCAGATATCTGGGATCGGATCAGGCCGCATGGCGGGCCTATGATGCGGTATCGCTTGTCGAGGATGGCCACAGCTTTCCTGAAATTCTGATCGATCAGGGTGATGCTGACAGTTTTCTGAAACTTGGTCTGCGTCCGTGGCTGCTGGAGACAGCTGTCGCCGGTACCAAGACTGAGCTGACCTTGCGCATGCAGCCCGGCTATGGCCATTCTTATTACTTTATTTCCAGCTTCATGGAGGATCATCTTCGCTGGCATGCGGCACGTCTGTGACGCCTGCTGGTGCCGGTGGCCGGTATCGCGATGAGTGACAGTACAGACAAATTCCCCCAGCCACTTGGCGGCAATGATATGCCCCGCTTTGCCGGCCCCGGCACGATGATGCGGCTTCCTGCCGTCGAAACTGCCGAGGGTATGGACGTGGTCTTCATCGGAATCCCGCTTGATGTTGGTACATCCAACCGGCCGGGTACGCGTTTTGGGCCAAAACAGATCAGGGCGGAATCGGTCATGCTGCGCCCCTATAATATGTGGACACGCGCCGCACCTTTTGATTCGCTGCGTGTCGGTGATCTGGGCGATGTGCCGATCAACACCTTTGATCTCAAAGATGCGGTGGCCCGCATTACAGATTTTTACGACAAGGTGCTGGAACATGATGTGATACCGCTGACGCTTGGCGGTGATCATACGCTGAGCCTGCCGGTGTTGCGCGCCATTGCCGGCAAACATGGGCCGGTCGGGCTGATCCATGTCGATGCCCATGCTGATATCAACGAGCATATGTTTGGCGAGTCCATCGCCCATGGCACACCCTTTCGCCGCGCTGTCGAAGAGGGGTTGATCGACCCGCATCGCACCTGGCAGATCGGGCTGCGCGGCACTGGCTATACGGCCGAAGATTTTGACTGGTCGCGCGATCAGGGCTTTACCGTCGTGCAGGCAGAGGAATTATGGCACCAGTCGGCGGCCCCGCTGATTGAACGCATCCGCGCCGCCATGGGTGACGGTCCGGTCTATCTGACATTCGATATTGATTCCCTTGATCCCGGATTTGCCCCCGGGACAGGCACACCGGAAATTGGTGGACTGACCCCCATTCAGGCGATTGAGATTATCCGCGGTTGTCGCGGCCTGAACCTTGTCGGGGCTGATCTTGTCGAGGTGTCACCGCCCTATGACCCACAGGGCAACACGGCTTTGCTGGCTGCCAATCTGATTTATGAAATGCTGTGTGTGTTGCCTGGTGTGGCTTACCGCGACGGTGCTGGCAGCTGATGGCACCGGCATTTGAAAAGGCCGAATATGATCATCGTCTGGCGCGGGTGCGAAGCGAAATGGAGGCGCGCGGGCTGACCGCGCTTGTGATTGGCGATCCGGCGAATATCAACTGGCTGACCGGCTATGACGCATGGTCGTTCTACACCCCGCAGATGATGCTGGTGGGACTGTCTGGCGGACCGTGGTGGATGGGCCGGATGATGGATGCGGGGGCGGCAAAATTCACCAGCTGGCTGAGCGATGATCAGGTGGTGGCCTATCCTGAAACGCTGGTCCAGCGGCCCGACACGCACCCGATGGACTGGCTGGCCGGCTGGATGCGGGATAATGGTTTTGCCACGGCGCGGATCGGATTTGAAAGTGATAGTTACTTCCTGTCACCGCGTGCCCTTGACGCGCTGCGTGCCGGATTGCCGAATGCGTCCTTCATCGATGCCGATCTGCTGGTGAACTGGCAGCGTCTGATAAAAAGCACCGCCGAAATCGCGGTGATGACGCAGGCCGCACGCATTGCCGAGATTGCCATGCAGACAGCGTGGGACGGTGCGCGCCCCGGCGTTCGCCAGTGTGACCTGATGGCAGATGTTGTGGCTGCCCAAATTCGCGGCACGCCCGAATGTGGCGGCGATATGCCGGCGCTGCATCCCCTGATCCTGGCAGGAGAGGCGGCTACAACTGCGCATCCGATGTGGACCGCCGCACCGCTGGAGGACGGACAGACAGTCTCGTTCGAGCTGGGTGCCTGCGTGAAGCGCTATAATGTAGGATTGGCGCGCACTGTGCATCTGGGACCGCCGCCAGATACGCTGCTGCGAACGTCTGATGCGGTCCAGGAAGGCATGGCTGCGGTCATCGGCGCATTGAAGGCCGGCGCCATTGCCGGTGATGTCCATGCGGCCTGGCAGGCGGTGCTGGATCGCCATGGTTTGGAGAAGCCAAGCCGGATCGGCTATTCGATCGGCGCTGCCTATGCGCCGGACTGGGGTGAGCACACGCTGTCCTTCCGCCCGGGCGAGACGACCATCGTTCCGGAAAATGCGGTTGTTCACATCATTCTGGGCATGTGGATGGATGATTGGGGGATGGAACTCAGCGAGACATTGCATGTGCGCGACAGCGATTGCGTGCGGCTGTGTGATATGCCGCAGCATGTTCATCTGATCGACACATGACCAAAGCAGCAGGCACATCGCCAGCGCATCCGGCGCTCGATCTGGCTATCGAGATTCTGGCTGATCTGGTGGCATTTCCCAGCGTCAGCCTGCAACCGAATGATACGATCGTCAGCTATATCGAAACGCGGATGCGTGACCTCGGCATGCGGTGTGTGCGCGATGCCCATGAAGATGGTCAGCGCTTCAATCTGCTGGCCAGCGCCGGTCCGCAGCGCCCTGGCGGGGTGTTGCTGTCCGGTCACATGGATGTGGTGCCGGCCAGCCCCGATGGCTGGACCGGTGATCCGTTCATCCTGCGACGTGATGACGGGCGTCTTCATGGGCGCGGCGCGGTTGATATGAAGGGGTTTATCGCCATCGTTCTGGCCAGCCTGCCCGATATCATGGCGCAGGCTGACAGCCTGTCGATGCCGCTGCATGTGGCGTTGAGCTTTGATGAGGAAACCGGGTTCTTTGGCGCATCGCAGCTGCCGGCATTCTTTGATTCTATCGGTCTTCGTGCCGAGATTGCCATCATCGGCGAGCCCACCAACATGCAGCCTTTTGTGGGGCATAAGGGCGGAATGGAACTGACCACTGTGGTCACCGGCACATCGGGGCATGCGTCGCAACCTGCCGGTACGGTGAATGCCGTCTATTATGCGGCACGGCTGGTCGATTTCATGCGCAGCTGCGCCGATGATCTGGCGGCGGCACCGATTGAGGGCTCACCATTCAACCCGCCACATACCAGCCTGTCGGTGGGTGTCATCCGCGGCGGTGAAGCGCGTAACATCATTCCGGACAGATGTGAGATTGACTGGGAAATTCGGGCCCATCCGGGTGATGATCCGCATCAGTATCTTGGCCGGGTCACCGATTTCATAACGCACGGTCTTGTCCCCGAGATGACGTCGATTGACCCGCGTGCCGGAATTGAAACGCATATGCTGTGTGATGCGCCCCCGCTGGAGGCCCGGCCTGATGGCCCGGCGGCAAATCTGGTGGCGCGGCTGTGGACGAACGAAACACCGCAGGTGGTGTCATTCGGCACTGATGCGCCGTTCTTCCAGAAAGCGGGTATGGATACGGTAATCTTTGGTCCTGGCGGGATGGCGCAGATGCATCAACCTGATGAATTCATCACCGAGGCGGCGCTTGTCGAAGGGTTGCAATTCATCGACCGGCTTGCCGCCTATATGCGCGGGGGTTACTGACCATGCAATTGCGGCATCTGCTGATCGCGCTTGTGGTGCCGCTGACATGGGGTTTCGGTTTTGCGTTGGCAAAGGCCGGTCTTGATCATTTCCCACCCTTGTTGCTGATGTCGATGCGTTTTGCGATTGCCGCGGCGATACTTGTCTGGCTGGTGCCGGTGCCGCGTGGCCACTGGTGGTCGCTGACCATTATCACGCTGGTGTCGGCAACGCTTCAATACGGGATGACATTTTCCGGTCTGGCGCGGATCGATGCCACTCCAGCCGTGCTGCTGGTACAGTCCGAAGTGATATTCGGTACCCTGATGGCGGCGGTGATCCTGAAGGAACGCCCGACCCTGCGCCAGCTTGTTGGCACTAGCGTGTCGCTGGCGGGTATTGTGATGATTGTTGGTGCGCCGTCGCTCGCCGGCCAGATGACCGGGGTGGTTCTGGTCTTGTCGGGGTGCCTGTGCTGGGCATTCGGGCAAATTCTTGTGCGCCGTCTGGGTGACGCGCTGAGCGGGTTTCAGCTGACAGCGTGGATCGGCATGCTGGCTGCCCCGCAGATGTTCATAGCCTCGATCCTGTTTGAAGGTGACCCGTGGCCAGCCTTGCAGGCCGCTCCGGCAAGTGCCTGGATCACTGTTGCCTATCTGGGGATTGTGATGACGGTGATCGGCTATTCGGCCTGGTATTTTGTGCTGGCGCGTTATCCGGTGCCGTTGGTGATGCCGGTGCTGCTGCTGTTGCCGGTGTCGACCATCCTTGGTGCGGTAACGTTTCTGGGTGAACGGCCAGACGCCTGGGTGCTGGTTGGCGGGGCGGTGGTGATCACAGGTGTCGGCGTTGTGGTCATCGATCCCGAGGCGATGCGCAAAAAGATGCATGATGACATGGATAGGGGTGAGTCGCCCAGCTAGCTGGCGTCACCAATGATGCCGTCTGCTACCAGCTTGTCCAGCCGGGCGCTGTCCATGGTCAGTAGTTCCGACAGCACCTCGCGGCTGTGCGCACCAAGCCGCGGCGGTGGCAGGGTGGCCTGCGGCGGGGTTTCCGACAGCCGCATCGGGCTGGCAATGGTTGGCACGCTGCCAAGCAGATCATCCGCAATACTGGCAGACAGGCCGCGATGTCGGGCTTGTGGTTCATCCAGAACGGCATCGATGCTGTTGATCGGGCCGGCCGGCACACCGACTGCCGCCAGCTTGTCCAGCCACCAGCCCGTGGTCTGGGTCTGGAAGACAGCGGTGATATGCGGCAACAGTTCCTGGCGATTTTCCACGCGGGCCCGGTTCGTCGCATAGGCCGGATCATCGGCCAGCCCGTTACACCCGGCAACTGCACAAAACTTCCTGAATTGCGAATCATTGCCGACAGCAAGAATGACGTGCCCGTCAGCGGTGGCAAAGGCCTGATAGGGCACGATATTGGGATGGGCGTTGCCAAGCCGTCCCGGCACCTTCTCGCTGACCAGATAGTTCAGCGCCTGATTGGCAAGGCTGGCCACACTGACATCAAACAGGCTCATATCAATATGCTGGCCGGTTCCGGTGCGCTGCGCATGCATGACAGCTGCCAGAATGGCCGTGGCTGCATTGGTGCCGGTCAGCACATCTACCAGCGCCACACCAATCTTCATCGGCATGCCATCTGGCTCTCCGGTCACGCTCATCAGCCCGCCCATGCCCTGGATCATGAAATCATAGCCGGCGCGCTGCGCATCGGGGCCATTCATGCCAAAGCCGGTGATCGAGCAATAGACAAGCGCCGGATTGATCGCGCGGAGCGTTTCATAATCGAGGCCATATTTGGCAAGCCCGCCAACCTTGAAGTTTTCGACAAGGATGTCCGCATGCGCTGCCAGATCTCGCAGAATGGTCGCGCCGTCTTCTGATGTGATATCGATGGCAAGCGACCGCTTGTTCCGGTTTACCGAACAGAAATAGGCAGACCGCGCGGCGGCATCGGCTGCCGTATCGCCAGTGATATCATCTGCATAGGGCGGGCCCCAGCCACGGGTATCATCACCGCTGCCGGGGCGTTCGATCTTGATGATATCGGCACCAAGATCCCCCAGCATCTGCGTGGCCCAGGGGCCGGCAAGAATGCGCGACAGATCCAGCACCCGCAGATGCGACAGGGCGCCGACCGGCGTTGTCATCTGGCTAGCCAGTGAAGGCCTGAATGCCGGTGATGGCCCGGCCGAGGATCAGCGCATGCACATCATGCGTGCCCTCATAGGTGTTCACCGTTTCAAGATTCATCAGATGACGCATCACGTGATATTCCTCTGCAATGCCGTTGCCGCCATGCATGTCACGCGCAACACGTACCATGGCCAGTGCCTTGCCACAGCTGTTCCGCTTGATCGTCGAGATGTTTTCTGGCGGGCAGTTGCCTTCATCCAGCAACCGTCCAACGCGCAAGCAGGCCTGCAGACCGATACTGATCTCGGTATGCATGTCGGCCAGTTTCAGTTGCACAAGCTGGTTAGCGGCCAGTGGACGGTCGAACTGCTTGCGATCAAGCGTATAGGTGCGCGCCGCATCATAACAGAACTGCGCAGCCCCCAATGTACCCCAGGCAATACCGTAACGCGCCTTGTTCAGGCAGGAAAACGGTCCTTTCAGGCCCTTTACATCAGGGAACAGATTATCGTCGGACACGAAGGCATTATCCATCTGGATGGACCCGGTGACCGAAGCGCGCAAAGACAGTTTGCCGCCGATCTTTGGTGTCGAGAAACCGTCACCAGCGGTTTCACGCTCAACAACGAACCCGCGGATCACGCCATCCAGCTTTGCCCAGACAACGGCAATATCGGCGATCGGTGCGTTTGAAATCCACATCTTCGCGCCGCTCAGGTGATAGCCACCATCGACCTTGACCGCCTTTGTGACCATGCCGCCGGGATCGGACCCATAGTCAGGCTCGGTCAATCCGAAACAGCCGATCATCTCGCCGCTGGCCAGTTTCGGCAGAAACTTCTGTTTTTGCTCTTCGGTGCCAAACGCGTGGATCGGATGCATGACAAGCGATGACTGGACCGACATGGCCGACCGATAGCCGGAATCAACAGCTTCAATCTCATGCGCGGCAAGGCCGTAGGCAACATGGTTCACGCCGGCGCCGCCATAGGTATCGGGAATGGTCGGGCCAAGCAGGCCAAGGCTGCCCATCTGGCGCATGACATCCTTGTCAAATCTCTCTTCGCGAAAATCATCGATAACACGCGGCAACAACACATCGCGCGCGAACTGGCGCGCCGTATCGCGGACCATGCGTTCTTCGTCATTCAACTGCCTGTCGAGATAGAACGGGTCTTCCCACGAGAACACTGGTTTTGATGATGTAAGTACACCTTCCATGGCGAGGTCTTCCTTGTTCTGAGCGGGCGGATATGGCCAGGGTGGCCAATAATGGTGGACCGTCCTGCCTGCGATTGACCGGCAGTGTAGCGCAATAGACCCGCAATGGGGTAGCCCCTGCGGCATTTTATGTCTGGATGCCGGGATCAATGGCAGACACCAGTCTTGTGAAAGCCTGAATGCACGCAGCTTGAGTTTTCGGCGGCGGACCGCTATCACTCCTTCTTGGACAGGAACAGCGCAGGCGGACATGCACGTGGATGACGGCATCATCATCGCACCCTCGATCCTTGCATCGGACTTCAGCCGGCTTGCTGACGAGGTGTCGGCCATCGACCGCGCTGGTGCAGACTGGATACATCTGGATGTGATGGATGGGCATTTTGTGCCCAATCTGACGTTTGGTCCGCCGGTGATCAAGGCGCTCCGCCATGTCACCGATCGCACCTTCGATGCGCATCTGATGGTGTCGAATCCCGATGCGCTGCTGGACAGCTATGCCAAGGCCGGTGCCGAGATTATCACGGTGCATGCCGAGGCCTGCCCGCATCTTGACCGCACGCTGTCGCGAATCCGTGAGCTGGGGTGCCGGGCCGGTGTGTCGCTCAATCCGCACAGCCCGGCCGATGTGCTGGCGCATGTGCTGGACCGGCTTGATCTGATTCTGGTGATGACGGTCAATCCCGGCTTTGGTGGCCAGTCCTTTATCGGGGCGATGGCCGAAAAGATTGCCACGATCCGCCAGATGACGGCCGGTCGCGACATCGTCATCGAGGTGGATGGCGGGATCACGGCCGAGACAGCACCGCTGGTGGCCGCCGCCGGTGCCCGCGCCCTTGTTGCTGGTTCAGCTGTGTTCAAGGGCGATGGTGAAGCTGCCTACCGGGCCAATATCGACGCCATTCGCACCGCTGCTGCTGCAGCGCGCTAGACAGGGACATACCATATGGGTCAGCTGATTGACGGCACCTGGTCATCCGCCTGGTATGACACCAAGGAAAGTGGTGGTCATTTCGTGCGGGACACGGCGCGGTTCCGCAACTGGATCACCGCCGATGGCAGCGCTGGCCCGGCGGGTGAGGACGGCTTTGCCGCGGAAAGCGGACGCTATCATCTCTATATTTCCTTTGCCTGCCCCTGGGCGCACCGCACGCTGATTTTTCGGCATCTGAAGGGGCTTGCATCCCATATCGGTGTATCATCGGTGCATCCGCTGATGCTGGATGATGGCTGGACCTTTGCCGCTGATGCGGATGGCGGAACAGGCGATCATCTGCATGGTGCCAGCTTCATGCACCAGATCTATACCAAGGCTGATCCCGCCGCAACGGGCCGGGTGACAGTGCCGGTGCTGTGGGACCGTCAGACATCGCGCATTGTCTCAAACGAATCTTCCGAGATCATCCGCATGTTCAACAGCGCCTTCAATGATCTGACAGGCAACACCGATGACTATTGCCCGCCGGATTTGCGCGCCGACATCGATGCAATCAATGCCGATATCTATGATTGTATCAATAATGGTGTTTACCGGTCAGGTTTTGCCACGACGCATGAGGCCTATGCCGACGCGGTGTCAAAGCTGTTTGACGGGCTGGACCGGATGGAGGCGCATCTGTCTCGCCGCCGCTATCTGGTTGGTGATCAGGTGACCGAGGCTGACTGGCGCTTCTTCACGACACTGATCCGCTTTGATGCGGTCTATGTCGGGCATTTCAAATGCAATATCCGCCGTATTGCTGATTACCCTGCCCTGTCCGGCTATATGCGCGAGCTATATCAGATGCCGGGCATTGCAGACACTGTCAGAATTGACGAGATCAAGCGGCACTATTATGCCAGCCATCGCAATCTGAACCCCACCGGTATCATTCCTGTCGGGCCAGAGCTGGGTCTTGATGCGCCGCATGATCGCGCCGCACTCTAGAGACTGTTTCGGCCGCGGATTTATGTTTCACCGGATTTAGGCGTCACGGGATTTACGGCTGTCGCGCGCTGCTGCGCCGATATGCGCCTCGCCGCGCTCTGCTGCCAGCCTGACCTGTTTTTGTCGTTCCATGAACCGCGCGCGTTGCTGCGGGTCCTGCGTGTCACGGCAATGGTGACAGCTGATCCCCGGCGCATAGTCCGGGTGGGACAAGTCCTGCGGGGCCAGCGGCATACGGCAGGCATGGCACATGCCATATTGCCCCGGCTGCAGGTCATGATCCACTGCCACACGGCCATCAAAGACAAAGCATTCGCCCTGCCAGCTGCTGTCTTCCTGCGGGATATCTTCAAGATATTTCAGAATGCCACCCTTCAGATGGTAGACCTCGTCAAAGCCTTGGGACTGCATCAGCGCGCTTGCTTTCTCGCAGCGGATGCCGCCGGTGCAGAACATCGCCAGTTTGCGTGGACGCGTTCCATCATTGCGGCTGGCCAGGGCGGCGGCCCATTCGGGAAATTCGCGAAAGCTGTCGGTTTCCGGATCAACCGCGCCGCGGAAACTGCCAATGGCTGTTTCATAGCGATTACGTGTGTCGATCACCATCACATCGGGATCATCGATCAGCGCGTCCCATTCGGCAGGATCGACATAGGTGCCGGTGGCCTGTGCAGGGCGGATGTCAGGACAGCCCATGGTGACGATCTCGCGCTTCAGCCGCACCTTCATACGCAGGAAAGCCTGTTCGCCCGCGAATGAGAATTTGATCGACAGATCGTTGAAACGGCTGTCGTCCGCCAGCCACTGCAGCACCGTTTCCATACCCGCCACTGTACCGCAGATGGTGCCGTTGATCCCTTCTTCGGCCAGCAGCACAGTGCCTTGAATGCCTTGGGAATCGCAAAGATCCTGCAAGACCGGCTGCAAGGCCCGGTGATCATCAAGGTCGACGAATTTATACAGCGCGGCGATGGCAAACGTGGCGTCATCGCCGGTGCCGTGATGGGCGCGTGCTTCATGCATGGCTGTGATCAGGCTGGTCATCTTGCATCCGCTGGCCGCGTTGAAAATCCGCTCGGTTCTAGCATTGGCACCGCTTTTTTCCAATAGCATGACAGTGCTTGCGGCTTGTCTGCCACTGGCGCCATGGCTAGTCTGGGAACCATTGTGAATATGGAGGTTTCGATGCTGGATCATCTGGTACTTGGCGATACGGGGCTGAGCCTGTCGGTAAATGGTGCCGATACGCGGTTCGATTATTTCTGGCTTCGCGACAATGCACGTGATCCGGTCAGTTTTGATTCGCGCAGTCATCAGCGCGAATTGTTCACAGCGGCGCTGGACCCGGCCATTCGCCCGATATCTGCCAAGCTGAAAAGCGATGCGTCGGCACTGGTTCTGGACTGGCCCGATCTGGACGTGCAGGCCGAATATGATGCTGCGTTCCTTGCTGAATTTGCGGTGCCGGGCGATGGCATGCACTTGCCAGCACCACAGCTCTGGGAGCGCGCGACATTGGATCATGACGCTGTTCGCGTGCCGTTTGATGCGTTGACCGGAGATGACGGGGTCACACCGCTGATGGAGCGGCTGGTCAGTTACGGCTTTGCGGTTGTCACTGGTACGCCGCGCAATCTGGATGCGGTGGAAGAGCTGTCCAATGACATCGGCTATGTGCGGCAGACCATTTTTGGCGGGCTGTTTGAATTCGAGGCAAATGAAGATATGGCCGATTCCGCCTATACGCCGAAGGAATTGCGCCCGCACACAGATGGTACCTACAGCCATGATGCGCCAGGTGTGCAGCTGTTGCTATGTGTTGACTACAACGCACAGGGCGGCGAATCCATCATGGTTGACGGCGCGCGCATAGCCGCCGCGCTGAAGGCAGAAGCGCCAACGATCTATGATGATCTGACCCGCATCGGTGTGACTGGCATCTATAAGGGTGACGGGGTGGTGCTGCGCGCCAATCGTCCGGTTCTGCGCTGTCATGCCGATGGCAGGCTGGCACAGGTCACCTTCAATAATTACGACCGCGATACCATGCGGCTGCCGGATCGGGACATGCGCGCGCTTTATGCCGGCATCTGCCGCTTTGACCAGATGGCCAATGATCCGGCGATGCAGTGGCGCTATACCTTGCAGCCGGGTGACATGCTGGTTTTTGATAACTGGCGCGTGTTGCACGGGCGCGGTGCGTTCAGCGGCATGCGCAAGATGGCAGGCTCATATATCAACCGTGAGGATTTCGAAAGCCGGATACGCAGCTGCGGTCTGGCCTGACACGCAGGGCCTCTTGCAGTGAGAAATGGCACGGTGATGAATGGCACGGTGCGGTCTGGCGCCTGACCAATGGCGATGCGTGAGCGATCAGACCAGGCGTGGGTCAGCTGCCCAGACCTCGGCCAGCCAGCTTTGCATCAGGCGCGGCCCCCCCAGATTCAATGCCAGATCACGCAGCCGTGCTGCCGGGCCCGACATGGCCATGATCCGGCCCGAGATGTCGGCCTTCTGGACAATCCGGGACACGTCAGTGGCACGTTCCCGCGCATAACCTGCAAAGGCGGTGTCGATATTTTCTGTACCGTCAAGCCAGGCCAGAAGGCTGGCCGCATCCTGCAGACCTTGCCCGGCCCCTTGCGCCAGATGTGGCGGCATGCTGTGCGCGGCATCACCTGCCAGCACCACGCTGCCGCGCCGCCAGCAGGGGGCAGTAAAGGCTGATGAAATGGATGTGCGGGCCCAGTTGATTGCCGGGTCGCCAAGAACAGCCAGCGGCGACGTGGCTGGCATCACAGTCTGCTGCCAGTCGGCGCGCGCGCGCGATGCAGGCAAAGTCGCAACAAGGTTCAGGTCATCGCCAATCGGGTAGTGCACCACATGCACGCCGCGCCCCAGCCACAGCTGGCTGGCTGGCAGCGCGAAATGTGCGGGCAGACTGTGCAGCGGTATCTGCGCCCGCATCGCCAGCTTTGCCCCCATATCCGCGCCGCGCTGGCCCGAGGTGACATGTTGCTTGCCGGGACCGTCACCACCATCAGCAGCAATCAGCCCGTCAAGGTGATGGCGTGTGCCAGTCTCGTCAATGACCGACAATGAACCACCTGGCGGCTGGTCGATATGGGTCAGGTTACACGGGACACGCGTCAGGCTGGCACGCGCGCCGACGGCATCATTCAGCATTCCGAAAAGCGCGTTGCGGCTGAAGCTTGCATAATGCTGGGCCAAGGGCAGCTGGATCAGGGTTGCACCGCTGTCAAGCGCTCGCACGGTGATATTATTGAGACGCAACGAGCATGCCTCTGCCGCCTCGGCAATGCCGAGACGGGTAAGCGCTGCCCAGCCGTTCGGTGCAATCTGCAAACCGCCGGCAAAAGGCTGGTCGGCGGGTCTTGCGAACAGCATCACATCATGACCGGCCCGGCTGGCGGCCAATGCAGCTGCCATGCCGGCTATGCCGCCACCGCTCACGCCCAGTAATGCCATGCCTTACCCCCGCCGCAGTGCGGCTTTACATCATCTGGTCGAGGGTTTTGCGGAACTTGTCGACAATTTCGTCGATATGTTTGCGTTCGGCAACAAAGGCCGGGGCGATGATACCGTTATCGCCTGTCCATTTCACATGCAGCCCGTTCCAGAACATCTTCTTTTGCAATTCGCCGCCGCGTTTGCCGGGCCCGCCTTCGGGATGCACCTCGATGCCGCCCATCATGCCGATGCCGCGCACATCGGCCACCATCGGATGATCCTGCAACGAGAAAATTGCGTCGAGGAAATAGGGCTCCAGCGCAGCTGCGTTTTCGAACAGCCCTTCAGTTTCATAGATTTTCTGGGTGGCGATACCGGCAGCGCAGGCAGCCGGATGTGCCGAATAGGTATAGCCATGGAAGAATTCGATGGCATTTTCCGGTGCGGCATTCGTCACCGTTTCATAAATCTCGTCAGTCACCGCAACACCGCCCATCGGAATGGCCCCGTTGGTCAGCGCCTTTGCCATGGTGATGATGTCCGGCTTGACGTTGAATTTCTGTGTGGCAAATGGTGTGCCCATACGCCCGAACCCGGTGATCACCTCGTCAAACACCAACAGCATGCCGTGCTTGTCGCAGATTTCGCGGATTTTCTCGAGATAGCCCACAGGCGGGACCAGCGTGCCGGTTGATCCGGCCACAGGTTCAATGAACACAGCCGCCAGCGTGCTGCCTCCAAGATTTTCGGCAATCCGGTCCAGATCCATCGCCAGTTCTGCGCCAGTCTTGGGCTGGCCTTTCGAAAAGCGCTGGTCCTCGGTCCAGGTGTGCCGGATCAGCGAGATATTGGGCAGGGTCAGGCCAAAGGTTTCGCGGTTGCGCACCATGCCCGCAAGCGACACACCGCCCATATTGACGCCGTGATAGGCGCGCTCGCGGCTGATCAGCCGGTTGCGCTGCGACTCGCCCCGCGCCCGCTGATAGGCCAGGATTACCTTGATCGCCGTTTCCACTGATTCCGATCCGGAATTCGTGAAGAACAGGTGATTGAAATCATCTGGCAGCAGCCGGCAGACACGCTCGGCCAGTTCGAACGAACCCGGATGGCCAAGCTGGAAATGCGGCGCATAGTCATTGTTCAGCATCTGGTTATAGACAGCTTCGGCAATTTCGCGACGACCATGGCCAGCCGGTGTGCAGAACAGGGCCGAGGACCCGTCAATGACCTGCCCGCCCTTGTAATCCCACATATACATGCCTTCGGATTTGACAACCATCCGCGGGTTTTTCTTGAAGTCACGGTTGGCAGAGAAGGGCATCCAGTGCGCTTCAAGCGAATTCACGTCATAGGACATGGCTGTATCGGACATGGTGGTCTCCCTCAATTGGTATCGGCATCTGGCACTGGCATCTGGCACCGGCATCTGGCACCGGAATTGGTCGCTTACGGCGGTTTTGCAGCAATGGTGTGACACGGCACATGTTACATGCCAACTCTGCACGCTACCCCGCTAATGTCAAAGGCTAGACAGGCTTTCTGGCCTACTATAGAACCAGATCAGGCTTATCATGGAGCCAGAACACGCCAACTGGGGCGATTCGCCGCGCAGTCTGGCCGCTGCAACAGGCAGGAAACAGATGCTGGATCACCTGATCATCACTGTCGATCCGAAAGCCGAGACAAGTCTGCAGGCACAGATCCGCGAATCGGTGGTTGAGGCGATTCTGGCCCGCGCCATTCTGCCTGGTGACAAACTGCCGTCCAGCCGCATGCTGGCAACACAGCTGGGCGTCTCGCGCAATACTGTTGTGCTGGCGTATCAGGCGCTGATCGATACCGGTTTTGTGCAGCCGCGTGAACGCAGTGGCTATATCGTCAGTATTGATGCGCCCGTGTCGCGTCTTGTGTCGCCCGCCAGCACATCCAGCGACGTGCCTGGCGATATGGCGGGCATCGACTGGGATCGCAAGCTGGTGCAAAGCTGCACCGATATCCGGCCGGTGCGAAAACCGCTCAACTGGCGTGAATACCCGTTTCCCTTTGTATACGGGCAGGTCGATAACGAGCTGTTCTCGATGACCGACTGGCGCGATTGCGCGCGTCAGGCGCTGGGCATGCGCAATTTTGGCCGTATGGTTGGCGATTTCGGGCTGGATGATGACCCGATGCTGGTCAATTATATCTGCTCACGCAGCCTGCCACGGCGGGGAATTGCAGCGCGTCCGGAACAAATCCTTGTTACGCTTGGCGCGCAGAATGCCCTGTATCTGATTGCGCAATTGCTGGTATCTGCCGACCGCCATGTGGTGATCGAGGACCCGGCCTATCCTGATCTGCGTGATATCCTGAAACAACGCACCGACAATATTTCATGTCTGCCGGTCGACAAGGGCGGGCTGGTTCTGGATGCGGATGTGCTGGGCAAAAGCGATGCCGTGTTCATCACCCCCAGCCATCAATGCCCGACCACGCATACCATGCCGGCCGACCGCAGGCGGGCGCTGCTGGATCTGGCACGCCAACATGACTTCATCATCATCGAGGATGATTACGAGTTCGAGATGAACTTTCTCGAGCCAGCCACACCCGCATTGAAATCGCAGGATCATGACGGGCGTGTCATCTATGTTGGCAGCCTGTCAAAATCGGTTTTTCCGGGATTGCGGCTTGGGTATCTTGTGGCACCCGAACAACTGATTGAGCAGGCGCGCGCCCTACGGCATCTGATTTTGCGCCACCCGCCCGGCCATGCCCAGCGCACATTGGCCTACTTCATGGCGCTGGGTCATTACGATGCGCAGATCAGACGGTTGCGACGTCACCTTGGCGGGCGCAGGCAGGTGTTGCAGGCAGCGCTGGACCAGCATCAGCTGTTTTCGCATACGGCATCACATTTCGGGGGTACCAGTTTTTGGATGAAGGGACCGGACTGGCTGGATTCACGCGCGCTGGCAGACCGCGCCGCCGAAATGGGGGTGTTGATCGAGCCGGGTGAGGTGTTTTTCCAGCCGGGTGCAGCGCAACACAACTATTTTCGGCTGGCCTATTCATCAATCGGTGAATCGCAGATCGCTGAGGGTATAGGGCGGCTTGCGGCGGCGGTGGAAACATTGCGGCCCTGAGGGCGCAAATGACAGCGGCGCGTCACACGCCCGATCAGCGCGGCAAGGCCGATCATCAAAGCCGCAAATTTGATGTCTGGACAGCCAGCTTGATTGACAGTGTCTGCTGGCAGTTTCATGTTAGGCGCGCCGGCGGTGATCGCTTCAGACGCCGATGCGAACATTATTGAACACAGGCGGCTTGCTGTAATAATGGCAGCCGTTACGGGGGAAGGTTTCGGTTCCAATGGCGGCCAGCCTGTCAGACAAGAATAGCAGTGCCTTTTTACGCACACCGCCAGCCGCGTGCCCGGATGATTTTCTGGCGCTTGCTGCCGGGACCGCGCCGCGCCCGATGGCCTTTGTCAGGGCCACCGGTACTGCCACGCTGGAAACAGCACGTGATGCGGTGGCTGCCGGGCTTGCCCTGCCGTTGCTGGTTGGTGAGGCGGCGCAGATTGCAAAAGACGCCGCTGCCATTGGATGGGATCTGGCAGGCGCAGAGATCATTGATGCGAATGGCGAAGAGGGTGCAATCACCACGGCCATTGCGCTGGTTGCCGAGGGCCGTGCGGCAGGTCTGGTCAAGGGCCAGCTGCACACCGATGTCTTCATGGGCGGTATTGTGCGCCGAGCATCCGGTATTCGCACAACGCGGCGGCTTGTGCATGTTTTTGCCATGGTGCCGCCTGATGGCGGACGCCCGCTTCTGATCAGTGATGCGGCGGTCAATATCGCACCGGATGTCACAACCCGCACAACTGCGGCGCTGGAAATGGCAGCTTTGTTGCGGCGCATGGGCATTGCGCGCCCGCGAATTGCCGTTCTGTCTGCCACCGAATCAGAACTGCCAGCCATGCCGTCCAGTATTGAAGGGGCCGAAGTTGCTGTGGCCGCCGGGGCGGCTGATGGCGCTGCGGACTTTGCCGGTCCACTGTCTTTTGACCTTGCGGTCTCGCCCCTGTCAGCCAGCATCAAGGGGATCGAAGGCGACAACCCGCAGGGCAGGGTGGCCGGACATGCTGACGCAGTTGTCGTTCCTGACATTGTGGCCGGCAATGTGCTATTCAAATCTATCGTCTATTTTGCCGGCGGCCTTGCTGCGGGTGTTGTCCTTGGCGGGCGCGTACCGATTATTCTGACCAGCCGGTCAGACCCTCCGGCAGCGCGTCTGGCATCTCTGGTATTGGCCGCGATCGCCGGTCAGGAGGAACAGGAATGAGTGTAGAGCCCCGGATTGATACCGCGCCAAAAGTCAGCGACGAGATCAAGCAAACGACCTGCTATATGTGCGCCTGCCGCTGCGGCATCAATGTGCATCTGCGCGATGGCAAGATTCGCTATATCGAGGGCAATCGTGATCACCCGGTCAATAAGGGTGTGCTGTGTGCCAAGGGCTCAGCCGGGATCATGCAGCATTACTCACCGGCACGCCTGCAAAGCCCGATGAAACGGGTTGGCCCGCGCGGGTCTGGCCAGTTTGAACCGATCAGCTGGGAAGAGGCGCTGGAAACGGCGGTGGGCTGGCTGGGACCGATCCGCAAAACCGATCCGAAGAAGCTGGCCTTCTTTACCGGCCGGGACCAGTCGCAAGCGCTGACCGGCTGGTGGGCACAACAATTCGGAACCCCCAATTTTGCCGCGCATGGCGGGTTCTGTTCGGTCAATATGGCGGCGGGCGGCATCTACACGCTTGGCGGCGCGTTCTGGGAGTTTGGCTCGCCCGACTGGGACCTGACCAAGCTGTTTGTGCTGTTTGGCGTTGCCGAAGACCATGATTCAAACCCTATCAAGATGGGACTTGGCAAGCTGAAGGGACGCGGCGCACGGGTGATTTCGGTCAATCCGGTGCAGACCGGTTATGCGGCTATTTCGGATGACTGGTTCGGGGTGACCCCGGGCACGGACGGGCTGTTGATTCTGTCGGTGATCCGTGAGTTGTTGCGCGCTGGCAAGGTCGATATCGATTATCTGGCGCGCTATACCAACGCGCCGTGGCTGGTTATCCGCAATCCGGGTGCAGCGAATGACGGGCTGTTCCTGCGTGATGATGCGGGCACGCCGCAGGTGCTGGACCGGGCAACCGGCAAGCCTGCACCGCATGATGCTGCTGCGGTGAAGGTGGCACTGCATGGTGAGGTAAAGGTGGACGGCGGCGGAACAGCCGTGCCTGTCTTCATGCTGATGGGTGAAGCGTGGCTGGATGATGCCTATGCCCCCGAGGCGGTCAGCCCGGCTGTTGGCATCAGTGCGGACCGTATCCGCCAGTTTGCGGCAGATCTGGCCGAAGCCGCCTTTGCTGAAGAGGTGGTGATCGACCAGCCCTGGACCGACTGGAAGGGTGAACGGCATGACAAGATGATCGGCCGTCCGGTGTCGATGCATGCGATGCGCGGTATCTCGGCGCATTCGAACGGCTTCCAGACCTGCCGCGCGCTGCATGTGCTGCAGCTTCTTCTGGGCTCGGTCGAGGCCCCGGGCGGTTTTCGTTTCAAGCCGCCATATCCGAAACCGCCGCATGCGCACCCGAAACCCGCGGGCCGGCCTGATCAGGTGGCACCCGATACGCCGCTTGGCGGCGCGCCGCTTGGTTATGTATTGGGGCCGGAAGACCTGATCATCGATGACAATGGCGCACCCCAGCGGATCGACAAGGCCTATAGCTGGGATGCCCCGATGTCGGCGCACGGGATGATGCATATGGTCATCTCCAACGCGGTGGCGGGTGATCCCTATCCGGTGGATGTCCTGTTCATGTATATGGCCAATATGGCGTGGAATTCCTCAATGAATACACGCGGTGTCATGGATATGCTGACTGAGACCGATCCTCAGACTGGTGACTACAAGATTCCCAAGATCATCTATTCGGATGCCTATTCATCTGAAATGGTCGCCTATGCCGATCTGATTTTGCCGGACACCACCTATCTTGAACGCCATGACGCGATCTCGCTGCTGGATCGGCCAATCTGCGAGGCTGACGGCGTCGCCGATGCTATTCGCTGGCCGGTGGTGGAACCTGATCGTGATGTGCGCGGCTTCCAGTCAGTGCTGCTGGATCTGGGCGCGCGACTTGGTTTGCCCGGCATGGTGAATGGCGACGGCTCACCAAAATTCAAGGATTATGGTGACTATATCGTCAATCATGAGCGCAAGCCCGGCATCGGCCCACTGGCCGGTTTTCGCGGTGAAAAGGGCAATGAGAAAGGGCGCGGCGCGCCCAATGCGGACCAGTTGGATGCCTATATCAAAAATGGCGCGTTCTGGCATGCCGACATCCCGGCCGAGGCGCGCTATTTCAAACAGGCAAACGCTGCCTATCAGGATTTTGCCGTAGAGATGGGGTTCTATGATGCCCCGCAACCCTATGCGTTCCAGATTTACTCCGAAGTGCTGCAAAAGTTCCGTCTGGCAGCGGAAGGTCATGGCCCGCAACAACCACCGGCACATCTGAAGGATCGTATCCATCGCTGTTTTACGCCGCTGCCGTCATGGTATGCACCGTTTGAGGGTAGTGCCGTCGATGATGGCACGTTTCCGCTGCATGCGCTGACCCAACGCCCGATGGCCATGTATCATTCCTGGGGGTCGCAGAATGCGTGGCTGCGCCAAATTCACGGGCATAACCCGATGTTTGTTTCGGCGACGCTGGCAGCCGCGCATGATCTGGCTGACGGTGACTGGATCTGGGTGACATCGCACCATGGCAAGATTCGTGCGCCGGTGGCGGTCATGGAAGGGGTGAATGAACACACCATCTGGACATGGAACGCGATCGGCAAGCGCAAAGGTGCCTGGCAACTCGACCCCGATGCGCCAGAAGCCAAAAAGGGCTTCCTGCTGAACCATCTGATCCATGAATTGTTGCCAACGCAGGATGACGGTATGCGCTGGGCCAATTCCGATCCGGTGACCGGTCAGGCCGCGTGGTTCGATCTGCGGGTGCGGATTGAAAAGGCGGCAGCTGATGAGCCGGCTGAATCCTGGCCGCAATTCGATACGCTGCCGCGGGTGAATGGTGGTCCCAGACCGGACGCAACGCTGCGTTACGGTATGGAATGGACAGAGCAGGACAAGACCAAGACCAAGACCAAGGGAGATGCTTCATGACCATGTTGCCGGAACCATCGGCCATCAAGCTTGGCCTGGTGATTGATCTTGATATCTGTGTTGGCTGTCAGGCCTGCGTGGTGAACTGCAAGGAATGGAACACGGCGGGTTATGGCGCGCCGTTGGCGGATGTCGATGCCTATGGCGGGTCACCGAACGGTGCGTGGCTGAACCGTGTGCATGCCTATGAGGCTGGCAGCGGTGCTGAAGCGCGTACGGTTCATTTCCCGAAAAGCTGTCTGCATTGCGAAGATGCGCCATGCGTGACGGTCTGTCCCACTGGTGCCTCATACAAACGTGCCGAGGACGGTATTGTTCTGGTCAATGAAGACTGGTGCATCGGCTGCGGGCTCTGCGCCTGGTCCTGCCCTTACGGTGCGCGTGAGCTTGATCCGGCTGAAGGTGTGATGAAGAAATGCACGCTGTGTGTCGATCGCATCTATAATGACAATCTGCCGGAAGAAGACAGACAACCGGCCTGTGTGCGCACCTGCCCGACAAATGCCCGGCATTTTGGCGATCTGGGTGACCCCAATTCTGAAGTCAGCCTGATGGTGGCGGCCCGGGGCGGTGTGGATTTGATGCCCGAACAGGATACGAGGCCAGTGAACAAATATCTGCCGCCGCGCCCGCGGCGGGTGGCTGATGATGCGCCGATGTCACTTGTCAGCATGGTCGAGGCCGACAGCCCCGGCGGGTTCTGGAAATGGGTGGATATAACACTGGACAGGCTGGGTTGACCGGCAGCGGCGGAAAGGAAGACAGATCATGAGACCTGCCTGGTCACTCATTTTTTTCACCACCATGTCTGGTCTTGGCCTTGGCCTTGCCGGCTGGATTGTGATCGGATTATTGCCGCTTATGACGGTATCCAGCCTGATTGGTGTCGGGGTGTTGACGCTGTTTCTGATCGGGGCGGGCTTGCTCAGCTCGACCTTTCATCTGGGACATCCGGAACGCGCCTGGCGCGCCCTCAGCCAGTGGCGGTCGAGCTGGCTGTCGCGCGAAGGTGTTCTGGCTGCCATTGTCATGGCCGGGCTGGCGGGCTGGTTTGCTGCCGGCTATCTGGGAATGATTGTGCCCCTATGGGCAAACATTGCGCTGCTGGTGCTGATTTATGCCACGGTCTATGCAACCTCGATGATCTATGCCTCGTTGAAGACAGTGGCGCGCTGGTATCATCCGCTGACGCCGGCCTGCTATCTGATGTTTGCGGCGGCTGGTGGTCTGCTGGCAAGCCTCGCATTGTTGTCACTGCTGGGATTGCCGATCACGGCGGCACTGGCGCAGGCGGCACTGGTGCTGATGCTCTCGGCATGGGGCGTAAAGTTTGCGTGGTGGCGTGTGGCTGGTATGGCCCGTAATCAGGGCAGCATTGAATCGGCCACCGGCCTTGTTGGCATGGGTGCGGTGCGCCCGCTGATGCCCCCGCATACCGAGGAAAACTATCTGCAGCATGAAATGGGTTTCGTTGTTGCGCGCAAACATGCCGACAAGCTGCGGATGATCGCCATTGGGCTGGGCGGGGTGGTGCCGGTTCTGGTGCTGTTGATGGCGCCCGCATCGGCATCGGCGCTGGCGTTCGGGTTGATCGCGCATGTGGCCGGCATGTTTGTTGAGCGCTGGCTGTTCTTTGCCGAGGCAAGGCACGTCGTGACCCTGTATTACGAGGGCGCTGCCTGAACGATAAATTCGGTACCGGGATGTCGCCGTATACGATCCCGGATTCTGG